>Ga0316217_10000191_pt1 | contig 93440 bp, 80 predicted proteins | sample 1anoAmetaG_FD_203633 | JGI IMG/M metagenome (GOLD analysis project Ga0316217, IMG submission 203633) | Freshwater microbial communities from Trout Bog Lake, Wisconsin, USA - 1anoA | ecosystem: Environmental > Aquatic > Freshwater > Lake > Hypolimnion/Profundal zone | place: USA: Wisconsin...
CCCCCAAGGCGGCAACGGGATCCTGCAGCACCTGCAAAAGGGTGGTGCTGGTCCCTCCCAGGCTTCCGGTCAGCGTGAAGCTCGGATAGAAGCTGGTGCGGGTCGTATCCACGTTTGCCAGATATTCCCGCAGCCGCAGCTCGGCTGCGCGCAGGTCGGGCCTGCGGCCGAGCAGGCTCGCCGGCAGCCCCGCCTGTATTTCCGGGAGTGCGCCTGCCGGCAGGAGCTCGGGTTCGGGGACGGCCTGCTGCGGAGCCTGGTCGAAGAGAATCGCCAGGGCGTTGCGCGCCTGGGTGCGCTGCAGTTCCAACTGGTCGGCAGTGGCCCGCTGGGTGGCGAGCGTCTGCCTGGCCTGGACCAGGTCCAGCGCCGATACCGCGCCGGCGCGGTATTTGACCTGGACCAGCGCCACCGTTTTTTCAGCGTAGTCGATGCTCGCCTGGCTGATGGCGATCAGCTGATTCAGGTAGCCTAACTGCCAATAGTCGGCGGCCGTGGTGCCGATCAGGGAGAGCGCTGTCCCCTGACGGTCGAACTCGGTCGCCTGGGCCTCGAAGCTGTCGGCATCGCGCGCACTGGCGAGCTTGCCCCAGATGTCGAGCTCGTAGCTCAGGGCCGCGGAAACGTTGTGCGTCTGCGTGTCGACGCGGCTTTTCAGGTCGCGGTTCAGGGTGCTGGTCCCCCCGACAGTGACTGACGGGGTCAGGTTGGTGTCGGTCAGCCCCGATTGCAGCCGGGCGCGCCGGACCTTGATGGCCGCCGCAGCCAGGTCGTTGTTGCTGCGCAGTGCCCGGTCTATCAGCCGGTCCAGCACCGGGTCGTGGAAATTATGCCACCAGGTTTCCCGGCTCGCCACGGCGCTGCCGGAAAGAACCGGAGCGCTCCACGCGGCGGGAACCGCGACCTGCGGCGGCCGGTAGCTGCTCCGGGAAAGCCCCGAGCAGCCGCTTAACAGCGCGGCCGCCAGCAGCAAAAAGGGGGCGCCCCGTTTTCTCAATGATGACTCTGACATGCGGTTTCCTTATTCCCTGGCCAGTGCCTGGATCGGATCGAGGCGGGCTGCGTTTCGCGCCGGTAAAAAGCCGAATACCACCCCGATCACCGAGGAGCAGAGGGCTGCGGACATCACGGAGGCGAGGGAGAATTTCAGGGCGAAACTCTTGACGAAAAAGGCGAAGACCACCCCCGCACCGTAGGAGAGCAGGATCCCGATCGCGCCACCGATCAGGCAGACCAGCACCGACTCGATCAGAAACTGCTGCATGATGTCGCTTCTCCGGGCACCCACCGCCATCCGGATGCCGATCTCGAAGGTGCGCTCGGTGACCGAAACCAGCATGATGTTCATGACGCCGATCCCGCCCACCACGAGCGAGATGACCGCGATGGCGGAGATCATCAGGGCCAGGGTGGCGGTGGTTTTTTCCACCGTCTTCATGATGCTGTCGGAACTCGAGGTGAAGAAGTCCTTGGTGCCGTGCCTCAGCTTTAGGAGCTTGATGATGCTCTGCTCCGCGATCTGGTTCGAGATGCCGTCCTTCACCCGCACCGTCAGCGAGTTGAAATACTGCTGCCCCAAAAGCCTATTCATGGCCGCGCTGTAGGGAACCCAGAGTTCCAGGTTCTGGTTGTTGCCGAAGGGGCTCTCCTTGGGCTTGGTCACCCCGATGATCTGGCAGGGGAGGTTGCCGATCATGAGCACCTTGCCGACCGGGTCGTCGTCCTGCCGGGGAAAGAACTTCTTCCGGGTGTTCTGGTCGATGACCACCACCTGCGCCTGGCGCTGCACCTCCCCGGGACCGAAAAAGGTTCCCAGGGCGAGCTCAAGCCCGCGGACCCGGAAGTACTGCTCGCCGACGCCGTTCAGGGATGCGTTGGCCGTCTGGTTGCGGTAGCGCAATAGGACGCTGCCACTCGCCCCCGGAGTGGCGCTGTCCGTATAGACCTGGGACTTCAGTACCTCGAGATCGGCGGGGACCAGGGTCTGCACGTTCGCCGCCTGCTCGTCGCCGAAGTCGCTCCCCGGGTAGATGTCGATGACGTTGGTCCCCATGGAGGTGATGTCGCTGATCACCTTCTGGCGCGCCCCCTGCCCGAGCGCCACCACGCAGACCACCGAGGTGATGCCGATGATGATGCCGAGCATGGTCAAAAGGGTGCGCATCCGGTGCGAGGCCATGGAGATCAGGGCCATCTTGAAGGCCTCGGCGAAGCGCCCCCAACTGCCGCGAAGCGGGTTCCCCTTCCTCTCGTTATGCCGTCTTGCCAGTTGCAGGGGAGGAGCCGCGGCCGCGGCCGGGGCCTCGGCATTGGGCTGGTCGCTCACGATCTCGCCGTCGCTTAGCTCGATGATGCGCTGGGCGTTGCTGGCAACCTGCAGGTCGTGGGTGACCAGGATGATGGTGTGCCCCTGGGCGTGCAGCTCGAGAAGGATGTTCATCATCTCCTGGCCGCTCTTCTTGTCGAGCGCGCCGGTCGGCTCGTCCGCCAGGATCACGTCGCCGCCGTTCATGAGCGCCCGGGCGATGCTCACCCGCTGCTGCTGGCCGCCGGAGAGCTGGTTGGGGCGGTGCTCGCGGCGCTCCGAGAGACCGAGTCGCTCGAGGAGCCCGCGCGCCCGCGCCCGGCGCTCCCCCTTAGCGAGGCCCGTGTAGATGGCCGGGATCTCCACGTTCTGCAGCGCGCTTAGGTGTGTCATCAGGTGGTAGCGCTGGAAGATGAACCCGAAGTATTCCCGGCGCAGGCGCGCCAGGTCGTCGCCGGAAAGAGAGCCGGTCTCCGCGCCGAAAACCCGGTAACTCCCCTGGCTGGGCCGGTCCAGGCAGCCCAGGATGTTCATCAGGGTGGATTTGCCCGACCCGGAGGGGCCGACGATGGCAACCATCTCTCCGGCGTGGATGGTGAGGTTGATGTCGCGCAGGACGGCGATCTCTTCTCCGCCGGTCGCAAAGCGCCGCCACAGCCCGGTTATTTCCAGGATCGCTTGCCCCACCCCTAGCGCCTTCCCGGCGGCGGGCCCGGATGGGCGCGGCTGGTGGCATTGGCCGGCACCGTGGCGGAGTCGCCGATCACCACCTTGTCCCCTTCCTTGAGTCCCTCGAGCACCTGCACCTGGACATTATCGCTGATGCCGACCCGGATGGCGCGGGTCTCGGGGGTGGCGCCCCTCAAAAGCCGCACCGTGGCTCTCCCCTCCCCGGAGCGCTCTTCCAGCGACGAGATCGGGATGCAGAGCGCCCGCTTGGCGCCGTTTACCACGATGGAGACCTGCGCCGTCATGGCGACCCTCAGTTTCCGGTCGGGATTGGGCACGTCGAAGAGCCCGTTGTAATAGACGGCGGCAGTGCTGGTACTAGAGCTGGCGGAGCTGCTGGCGGCAGCGGCGGTAGTGGTGGCGGTCGAAGCGGGCTCGACCGCGCGCAGCTTACTCTGGTAGCGGGTATCGGCATCGCCCAAAAGGGTGAAAGAGGCGGGGAGCCCCGGCCTCACGCGCATGACGTCCGCCTCGGATATCTTGGCCTTGACGGTGATGGTATCGAGATCGGCCAGAGTGAGTATGGTCGTGGCCGACTGGGTGGAAACAACCGTCTGCCCCTCATAGGTGGTAATGGTGAGCACCACGCCATCCATGGGCGCGACGATCTGGGTATAGTCGAGGTTGGCTTTGGCGGTATCCACCGCTATGGCCGCCTTGCTGATCTGGGCGTCGAGAGCCGCGAGATCGGCACGCGTCCCCTCGAGCTGGGCCTGCGCGCTCTCCAGGTCGGCATGGGCCGTGGCATCCCGGGTTATCAGCTCGCTCTGGCGCCGGTAAGCCAACAGGTACTGCCGCAATAGCGCCTGCTTGGAAAGCTTCTGGGCACGCACGTCCTCCAGGGCGGCCTGGGCATCCCTCAGGGCATTTTTCTGCAGAACCGGGTCGATCTCCGCCAGCAGCTGCCCCTTTTTGACCTGTTCGCCCAGAGCCACGTGCAGCTTTTTCAGCTGGCCGGAGACCTGAGCCCCGACATCGACCGTCTTGAAGGCATTCAGAGTGCCGCTGGCCAGCACCTTCTCCTCGATATCCATCCGGTTGACGCTCGCCGTGATATAGCTGGGGGGATCCTTGGCAAAGAGGTAATGCCGCGCTGCCAGTCCCGCTGCGGCAAGTAAAGCAAGTAAGACCAGTACGATACCAAGCTTGCGGGTTGTTCCAATCATCGGTTCTCTTTTGCTCCTCTGTGCCCCGGCAGGAAACTGGTGTTACCGACCTTCGTTAAATACCGTCGCGAAATTTCCGGTCCGGTCGGTCGGACATTACGATGATTCGTTTCAGGCTGTCAATTGATTTCATTAAGGCCTCGCAGGCGACTTCCCAAACCTTGCTCGCAACGTCTGGTTGGGGTGCATCTTCCCCTTACACCCTTTCGTCCCGCTCTGCACGCACCCATTCCGCCAGGGGGCGTGCAGAGCGCGGGTGACCCGTCGAACTCAGCTCTGGCGGAAGGCGTGGGACCGGCAAAGTGGCGGCACCGGCATCGGACTGCCATAGCAGAAAGGGTCGTTGCCCAGCACGGTGGCACGGTGACGGCGAGGACCCTCCCCAAGGCCGGGTTGGAGTTGGAAATCACCCTGCCACTACTCAAGGGAACAGAAAAATTTCTCGCTGGGAGTTCTCGCAATAGTTGATTTCCGGGAGGTAATTTAGTAGTATGTTACCAGCTGGAACTCTGCGATAAGAAGTTGTAAGGTTGATGGATAGGCCAAAACGGAGACTGAACGCTATGCAGAAGAGAATTCTGATTGCGGAGGACCATCTTCTCACAAGAGAAGCTATGACTGCCTCAGCGATCCAGGAAGGGTATGATGTAGTGTCGGTATCGGATGGGCTTGAATATTTAGCGGCTGTGTCTAACGGAAATTTTGACCTGATTATAACCGATTTAATGATGCCGGATCTTAACGGTGCTTCAGCTACCGAGATCATGAGGTTGAAAGGCGATGCGACTCCTGTTATAGCAGTTACCGCACTGTCTAGCCATGATGTCCTTGAGGTCCGAGATAAATTCAACAGGGTTTTTCATAAGCCGGTCGATACCAAGGATCTGTTCGGCTATATTAAAACCTTGCTGTGAAAGGATGACCTAAGATCCCGCTCTTACCCCTTGCTGCCAAGGGGCAAGGTCTGGCGGGAGCTTGCTCAAATCCCCGCCAGGTGAAAACCGCTTCCGCTGCCATCCTCTCTTTCCTGCTTAACCACATCGACCACATTCCTCACCTAGCGCTCGTCGCTCACGCTCGTGCAGCGACTCCTGGGGAAAGCGCACCAGGGCACGGAAATACCCCGCCAGCTCCGCGAACAGCTCGACCCGGGAGGCGGGTTCCCGTTCCTCGCGCCGCAAAAGTGCGGTGAGGGCGCTGGCCCGCTCGTCCCGCCCCACCTTATGGCGCAGCCGGGCCGAGAGGTGAGGGTGCTCGGCCAGGGAGTTGAACTTGTCTTCGGCCGGCCGCTCCAGTTCCGGCAGAAAGAACTCGGGGTTTGCCAACATGATGGTGCTGGCGGCGATATCCCCCAGGCGCTGATTCTTGCCGCTCATAAGGCAGGCCGTCCCCCTTGGGAGCGGCAAAAATATACCGGCTCTCGTAGTACTTCAGGACTTCTCGAGTGTTCGACAGGAGATGGCGTTGCTCGAATTCTCGGGGGGGGGCTTTTTTTGTCTGCGTCCATTGCTTGACAGAAGAGCGGTAACTGTTAGAATAACTGCCGCAGCTTAATAAAAAACTTTTCAGGAGAGCGTAAAGACATGGTGAATGGAACGGTAAAATGGTTTAACGACGCAAAAGGATTTGGTTTTCTCGAACAGGCGAATGGTGAGGATGTGTTTTGTCATTTCTCGGCTATCACGGGAGACGGGTTTAAATCGCTTGCAGAGGGTGACAGCGTTTCTTTCGAAGTGGTCAAGGGACCCAAAGGATTACAGGCTGCGAATGTAAGTAGAATCTAGAGAGAGCCGCCGTACAACAGTTAGCGCCGGATTTCCATCGGTTCCTGCTATTAAAGCAAAGAGGCCACCTCCGTTGACGGGTGTGGCCTCTTTCGGTTTGCGAGTGCCCGGATCGCCCAGGTGCCGCGGGGCTCAAGGGGGCAAGGGTGGGAAACCCGCCCGAGCCTAGTCGCCAAGCATCGACTCCGACCGCAGAAAGTGGCAGGTGTAACCGCGGGGAAACTTCTCAAGGTAGTCCTGGTGGTCCGCTTCGGCCTTCCAGTACTGGTCGGCCTTGATAACTTCGGTTACCACCGGGGCGCCCCACTTCCCCTTTTCATTGAGCCGGTCGATAAATGCTTCGGCGGTTTGCTTCTGCTCCTCGGTGTGGTAGAAGATGGCCGACCGGTAGGAGGAACCGCGGTCGTTTCCTTGGCGGTTCTTGGTGGTGGGATCGTGCATGCGGAAGAACCAGCGCAGCAACTGCTCGAACGGGAGCTGTTGCGGATCGAATTCGACGTGCACCGCCTCGGCATGCCCCTCGTGGTTGCGGTAGGTCGCGTTGACGACCTGTCCGCCGGCGTAGCCTACTTCGGTGCGGATCACCCCCGGGATCTTGCGTAACAGGTCCTGCATCCCCCAGAAGCAGCCGCCGGCGAGTTCCACGGTCTCAATGCGTCCCGGGCTCTTCATTGACCGGGTTGGCTCGCTTTTCAGTTCCTTCTCCTCCATGGTCTCACCTCTGTTGCCGGCACCCTCATAAAGATTTCCGGCTAATGCAGCATGCCCAGCATAAAGGTAGATATCGCGGCGAAAAATAAGGAAAATGTCAGTACCAGGATCACCCCGACCGCTATCCCCACGGTGATCGCCCAGCTATGGACGCCACCGATTTGACGTAAGGCCGGGTAGCAATCCTGCGGCGCAAGATGCGGCCTGGTTTCCAGTATCTTCTCTTTGGCATGTTTGTAGTAGAGGTAGTTGCCAAATGCTCCGGCCACGATGTGGAGGATGATGTTCACTCCCGGCAGGCAGAAGATGACAAAGGTAACCGCCGCCTGGACATACATCTTCCGATACAGCATCCAGATGAAGGTGCAACCGAATGCAGACCAGTTCCAGGTCGGCGTGAACGTGTCGGTGCCGGTCAGGGTGAACTTGACGAAATTGCGCAGGTAGTATTGGGAGTTGTTGCCGACGAAGGCCCGAAACTCTTCGTGGCTTATCGACTCGGTCGCGTACCCGCATGGGGCTGGACCAAGCAGCGAGCCGCAATGGCGGCACTTGATGGCTCCCTCGAGTATGGCTTCCTTGCAGTAGGGACAAATCATGGACGCCTATTCACTGTTCCCGAAGTATTTGATAGCCGGCCGCACGGTAAGGATAACAGCTGCAATGACAAATATCCATAAATACTGCTTCACGAAGTCCGACAGGTAAGCTCCTGCAATTATGCCGAACATGAAAGCACACCACTTCAATAACCAAATATCACCCCATGACCATGTCTTTGTCCTGAAAAGTTTCATGATTTCACCCCTGTAACAACCATATACCCGCCTGGACAATTTGGCAAGTGAAGGCGGACGCCACGGCTCCGTGCCACCCAACGGAGGTGACCTCACCCGGGGTCTCGGGACTGGCCGCGGGAAGGTCTGTGTAGCAGCGCTAGCCCCCTGCGACGGCGCTCACAGAGCCGAAGATCGCGAGATGCACGGTCGCCGGCCTTTCCCCCGGTCCGATAAGTATACCCTTCCTCCTGCGGAGCATGCCATGTTTGCACTGATACTTGAATGACAAAGAACGCTGGAAAAATTTAACAGACAGAGGACATCATCATGGTTTTCCTTGAGGCCGGTGGCGCCGATTTAACTTTTCTGTTCCGCCGGCTCCGGCCGTCTGTTGGCCAATGGTTCTTCGCTGACAACCATATTTCTGTCACATTTCCATGGTAAAATATGTTACCTTTGGCGGCAACGATTCCCGGCTCAGCCCGGGTCCGGAGGCAGCGTCATAAATGGTGTCTCAGAGGGGCCAACAACCACAACGCGTAGAAGGAAAAATCTTCAAATGTTCCGAGCCATTTTTTTCAGTTTGTTAGTGTGCGCGGCACTCGCCGGGTGCGGTGTCGAGTGGCTTCCGGGCCCGCCGGCCAAGGTAGTAATACTGACGACATCGTTGCCCAACGGAAGCGTGGGCACTGCGTATTCCCAGACGCTGTCGGCCTACGGGGGGCTACCACCCTATACCTGGACGTCGAGCGGAACGCCTCCTGCCGGCCTGACTCTATCATCTGCCGGGGTTCTCTCCGGGAACCCCACAACTGCCGGCACCAGCACTTTTAGCGTCACGGTAACCGATTCAACCACGCCTGCTGCTACCACCGACACCGTAACCCTGACCATGCAGGTGACGGCTTCAACGACCCCGACCACCCTCACCGCCGGGATGTCCCAAACTCTGGCGACCGTCGGACAGTCGTTTCTGGTACCTGTCGGCACAACGGTCACCCCCGTGAACGGTGGTATCACAACATTGGCTACGCCCGGCCAAATCTACGCAACGTCTGTCGGAGCTTTGGTGACCGTCCCGGTCACCGCTACGGGCGTCGCGGACATCACGGTTACTGCCACCCAGTAGGGGGCGGGGGCGCTTCTGGCTGGGGCATAACCATGCGGCGGGAGAGCGCTATCTCGGATTCTTTGTGGCCACCTTGTGTGCCTCTTTCTTCCCGGCACTATTCAGGCTCATCTGCTCCAGATACTGAGCCGCACGGATCGAGCCTTGTGCCGTCGCCTTTTTGAACCAGACGCTTGCCTGTTCCCGGTCCTTCGGTACCCCTGCCCCTCGCAGATACATGACCCCGAGGTAGATCTGGGCGTCGGCGCTTCCTTGGGCGGCCGCCAGCCGGAACAGGCGCGTCGCCTCGGCGCGGTCCTTGGCAACCCCCTCGCCCCGTGAATACATCCCCCCCAGGTGCACCTGGGCCTTGGGGTTCCCCAGCTGGGCCGACCGGCGAAACCAGCGCAGCGTCTCCTGCAGGTCCTTGGCCACGCCGTCCCCCCGGGCATACATGAGCCCCAGGTTCAACTGCGCCTTGGCGTGATCCTGATCGGCGGCCAGGCGGAACCAGCGGGAGGCCTCCCGCTGGTCCTTGACCACCCCTTCCCCGTTCAGGTAGAGAAGCCCCAGGTTGTACTGCGCTCCGGCATGCCCCAGGTCGGCGGCCCGCCGAAACCAGACGGCTGCCTGCGCAGGGTCGCGGGCGACCCCCTCACCCTTGTAATGCATCATGCCGATGCCGAAATCCCCCACCGGGTCTGCGCCGGCCCGGAATTCCCGCAGCGCCGTGCCGTAATCCCCCTGCCGGTAGGCGACCAAACCAGGATGCTCGCCGCACCCCCCGAAGAGGAGGGTGGCGGCGCAGGCGGAGAGCGCGACTGTTCCGGCACGGGCCCAGGTCAGGATTCTTTTTCCTCTGCGCAGCGACTCTTCCATGGTACTGCATTGTAACCCCACCCTGCCGGCCGCACTACAAAATTACCTTTAATAAACATATGCTTAGCCGGGAGGTGCCGGCTCCTTCGCCCACTCTGGCTCCGCCGACTCCCCCCATCCCCCCCCGACCCTCCCCTTAAAGGGGAGTGAGCTTTTTACCCGGGGGGCCAGGGGAACGGTACTGCGGAGTCGCGGGGCTGGGGGACCGGGGAGTTCTCGGCTGCAGTATTGATCGGGGGGGAAATTGATGTATACTGGCGTCGGCGTTACTTACTCTAAACGGCGGATGCTGGCAGGGAGACCGAAGCGAAATGACCCCAAAAAACGAAATACAATCACTGGACTCTCTTCGTGACGTGCTGCGTGATTTCGCCAAGGAGCGGGACTGGGATCAGTATCACACACCCAAGAACCTCTCCATGGCTCTGATAGCTGAGGCCGCCGAACTGGTGGAACATTTCCAGTGGGTCAACGGCGAACAAAGCCACCTACTGGATGACAAAACCCGCCTGTCTGTCGAAGAAGAGCTGGCGGACATCCTGATTTATCTGGTCAGAATATCGGATAAGCTGGGAATAGACCTGTATACCGCCGTCAAGCGCAAGATCGGGATAAACGAGATGAAGTACCCCGCTGACAAGGTTCGCGGCAGCGCCAAGAAATACACCGAGTACCAATGACCCGGGACCCGGCTTGAAAGGCGGAGATTTGGTCAAAATCCGGGAGCATGGTATGCTGCGGGGACGCTGTCACGATACTGCAACGGGTCAAAGCTAGCTAACGGGCCTGCACGGATGCACGAGGGAGGCGACAGGTGGGAATAGGTCTTTTGGGGTTCATCAAAGCTGCCGCCGCAAACATTCCTTGGACCAAGGTAGCCCAAAGCACGCCGGTTTTGGTCGATATGCTCGGTATGGCCAGGGCCAAGCTCAAACTGCAGGAAACTTCTCAAAAGAATCTCGGCGACCAGCTGAAGCTGCTGCAGGAGGAAAATGCCCGACTTGTAACTGACCTGCAGAGGATGTCTGGCAAACTGCAGTTGGTGACTTCCCGCGTTTCGATACTGACAAAACTGACCGCGGTTTCTCTGCTGTTAGCCCTCTCATCCCTGGTACTTTGGATGCTGAAATAGTTCTCAGCAGCCAGCTTCTCCGGCCCGTTTCCAGCGACGGTGCAGCCAGTACCACTGGGTCGGGTGGGCTACCACGAAGTTTTCCACATAGCGCGATAGATCCTGGGTTTGGGCTCTGATCCCTTCCTCGCTCATGTCACCGCTGAACTGGTGCTCGGGATAAAAGGTGATCACCTGCCGTTCCCCTTCGCGATGGATGAAGACCGGCACCAGCGGCGCGCCGCTCTTCTGGGCGATGATGACCGGGGCCTTGGAGGCCCAGGCCTTGAGTCCCATGACGTCGATCAGGGCTCCCTCCTCGGGGAGCACCGACTGGTCGGCCAGGAGGCCGATCATGCTCCCCTTCTTGAGCGCCGCCAGGATCCCCCTCAAAGCTCCCTGCTTGTATATCACCTTGCTGTCGTGACGCATGCGCATCCGTGCCACCATGCGGTCCAGGTAGGGGTTGTTCTGGCGGCGCACTACCACCGCCCCGTTACCGAAAAGGCTGCCAAAGGCGAGCGCCATCAGCTCCCAATTGCCGCAATGGCCGCTGAAGCAGATGACCCCCTTCCCCTTGGCGCGGGCCGTGTCGAAGTGCTCCCGGCCGCGCAGTTCTATGTTGGCGATATCCTTGCCGCGAAAGTGGTAGAGCCGGCTGATCTCCATCAGTGATCTCCCCAGGTTCCGGAAGGTCTCGCTGGAGAGTTCCTCGGGGTCCGGCTGCGCAGGGTCCCAGAGCGGATGTGCCATCATGAAGGGAAGCGCCCGGTTGATGTTGGCAAGGACTATGGCGCGGCGTTTGGGGACGATGCACGGGATGAGGAGCCCCGCCCAAGCGCCCAGACGGTAGCTTAGTGACGCGGGCAAAAAGGCGGCCACCTGGGTGAGACAGTAAATGAGGGCGGTCTGGATGGCCCAGAGGGTCTGCTTCATGTGGCAGCGTCGATTGTTGTCATTGGTTTCCTCACCGTGAACGAGCAGTTGCGCTACTATAGCCGAAAACCCGGGATGAAGCGAACGGAAAAGGAGACGGCACCGGGAGGTTGGCCACCATACCTTCCCTAGAAGGGGATGGTGTTTTTTCCCTAACGGATGAGGAGCATCGACAGATGCCAAGGACGCTTCCTTACCCGCCGGGAATTTTACCCCACTGGCGCGACCTGCTGCCCGATTTTTAATTTTAAAAGAGCAATATCCTCCTATATCGCGAACCCGCCAGCCAGCAAAATTGCCTGAGAGGAAATATCAGCAGCCCGCTGCCTAAGATAATCCTTGGCATTGGAGAGCCTCGCTGCCGGGGGGGGGACCTGTCCTGCCCCGGTCGGACCTGACTCAAAGTGTGGTCTGTCCAGCAGTGACGCCGGGGTTGTTTGACAACTGCCCTTATTTGATTAAAATTAATTAACGCAACATTGAACCAATCTTCTCCATCGTCTGCCGGCACAGGCTCTGCGTCATGCTCCATCCAGAGAGGGGATGGAGTTTATCCGTGCAGTCGAGCGTCAGGCCGGACTCCACAATGTTGGGACTTGGCTCCTCGGGGACGGCGCCAGACGCCGCCGCACTCAAAGGCAAAAGGTGCGCGACGCTGGCCGAAGGTCCCGGGCGATCCAGACTGAACGGCCCGACGGGAGGATTTTGGCGTGGGGAGCTTTCAGCGGAAAACATCAGGACCATCTGCAGCACGTGGGCTTCGGCCTTTCCCCCCCCGGTTTCCGATCTCCTTGCTGGTCTGCCTGGCGCTCCTTCTCTCGCCCTGCCTCCGGAGTTCCGCGCACGCCGCCATCTCGGCCAATGGCAGCTTCAGCTCCACGGCAAATGCCAATACCACAAGCCTCACCTGGCCGTACACGGTAAACAGCGGGGGCAACCGGGTCCTTTGTGTCGAACTCTCCATCGATGGGCTAGGTGCCAGCGTCTCCGGGGTGAGCTACGGCGGCGTACCCCTGGCAATAGTCGGCCGTGGTACCGGCAATCACGCCGTGGAGGCCGAGGCCTGCAGCGGGGTGACCGATGCCGCGACGACCCCCGTCAATACCCTGGGTCGCAGCAAGGTGGCACTGGACCCGAGCGACCTGAACCTGAGCCTCACCGAGTGCTCCAGCCCGGCCATCAACGCCGGGATCGACCTGGGCTGCGACCAGCCGGACATGAACGGCTCCGCAGCAGCTCTTTGGAACAACAACGCCCCGGACCTCGGGGCCTTCGAATCATCCGCGAGCTGCGCCGCCACCCTGAACATCGTGAAACAGGCCTGTGGCTCCAGCGGCAGCGCTCCCCTCACCACGCTCACCGCCCCGGTCGGCTCCAGCATCGTCTTTCTCATCTACGTGAAAAGCAGTACCGGCGGGCCGGTCGGCGACCTGCGCATCAACGATGTCCTGGACGAGACGGCCTTCCAGTACCAGGCGGGCTCCCTGGTAGTACCAGCGCCGTCTCCCCGCCCGCGGACAGCGCCAGTAGCCTTGCCATTTTCGCTGCCACGCACCCGGCACCGGGACGGCGCTCAGCGACGGGGTGGACGGCGACGTGGCGTCGGCCCTAGACACCGCAGGGGTGCCGGACCTGGACCGGATCACCATCGGCGCCGTGGCCGGCCAGGCCAATGCCCACTAGCGGACCACACCAGCTTCGGACTTCGCTTTAAGGTGAAGATCAAATAAAAAAAGGAGGTAGCACATGTCAGTGGAGGAAAGCTCAAGAAACCTACCCGGACGGCAGTTCTACCAGAAAAGGAGCGCACCATGAAGACGAAACTTCGAAAAAGAGCAGTGGCAGCTGCGACGGGATTGTTGATCCTGACCGCGGTGTCGGCCCGGGGGGCCAGCAACACGGCCACCGACCCAGGCGGTGGGGGGGTCTCGCTCGCCCCCTCGGGTACTGTTACCGTCAACTCCTCGGCCCTGCAGCTGGTCAAGCAGGTCTGGAACGGCCCCGGAACCTTGTGCCTGGCGAGCCAGCCGGCCGATGCGACCTGCTCCGGCAACGCCACCGCCGTAACGGTCCCCTCCGGAACCGGCCTGCAGTTCCTGATCTTCGTCAGGAACACCTCGGATGTGGCCCTCACCGATGTCCGCTTCCAGGACCTCCTCGACACCTCTGCCAGCGGCTTCAGCTACACGGGCGGCAGCATCAAAAAGACCCCCAACGACGCCACGGCGCCACTCGACACGGATACGGCAGCGGTAATCCACACGGCGGCCGTCAGCGGCACCGCCCAAAGCGACGCGCTCGGTGCTCCCGACGACTACGCCTCCTTCGTCGGCAGCACCCTGACGGTGGGCGCCGTCAGCAGCCAAGCCAACCTGAGCCTCGGCTTCCCGTCCCACAAGAGTTTTGGCGTCATTTTCAGCGTCACCAAGAAATAACCCTTTTCGAGAGCACGCGGAGCACTACCATGCGCATTTCTGACAAAATAGTCGCAGGCTTCCTCCTGGCGGCGCTGCTGACCCTGTCCCCCTCCCCGGTGCGGGCAGCCACCAATATCGGCCGCGCCGACCTGGGCGCCGACCCCCTTGCCACCGACACCGACTTCATCACCGACTCGGGACCTCTGGTCATCAACTCGACCAAACTCGCGGTGATGAAGAAGGCGTTTACCGACGACGCGAGCGGCACCGAAATCGTCAGCGGCTCTTCGGTGGTCAAGGGGACCATCGTCAAGTTCATGATCTATCTTGACAACTCCACCAACGCGCAGGCCACGGACGTCCGGTTCATCGACCTGATGGACCTGACCGCTTTCACCTATCAGGCGAATTCGCTCAGGTGGAACAACCTCGTCACCGCCAGCGCGGCTCCAGTCGCGACCATCTTCACCGACACCAACGCGGGTGCCAGCCTGGCGCTGACCGATGCCATCAGCAACGCGGATGTCGGCTCGGTGGATGTCACCCAGGTACCCAACGCCCGGATCACCTTCGGTGCGGTGACGGTCCAGGCCAACGCCCAGGTGAACATCCCGGCAGGGAAAATCGTTTCCTTCCTGTACCGGGCCAGAATCAACTAGTCCCGGGGGCCGCAAGGGAGCTGTTTCCCTTCCCGGCGAACGCCAGCAACCGGTCTGCCGGCAGTCTGGCAGCTCGGCTAAGGTAGAACTTTTGACATAGCGAGGCAAATGGTGCGATTTCTCAAGGCACTTTGCTCCCTCGCCCTGCTTGCGGCTGCGCTCGCATGGAGTCCGGAACTGGTCCGGGCTGCCACGAACTCGGTCCAAGCCGGAGTCTGCGGCGTCAATAACGACACGCTGACTGGCGGCGACGGAACAGGGTCTGCACAGATCACCGTTAACCCCGTGGGTCTCGCCCTGGTGAAACAGGCTCGCGACCTGACAGGAACCGTTTTGTCCAACGGCGCCACTGTCACCCAGGGAAACGTGATCTATTTCCTGCTCTATGTCAGCAATCCCACCCCGTATCCCGCCGGCGACATACGCATCAGCGACCTTTTGAACGAAACGGACTTCAGCTACCTACCCGGCAGCCTGGAGACCACCGTGGTGCCCAGCGCGGCCACCAACGCCCAAATCTGGAACGGTGCCTGGACCCCCCTGAGCGACGACCTGGGGGCTCCGGACGACATCGCATCCATCACCGACAGCGGCGGTCCGCCAGGCCGGGACAAGCTGACCGTCGGCGCGGTTGCCGGTCAGGCTAACAGAAGCCTGAACATCCCTGCGGCATCGCTGCAGGCGGTGCGGTTCCGCGTGCGGGTGAACTAAAGATGAGATCACTGCGCTGGGTACATAGACCGCACCCAAGAACCCGCACCACCTGGCAAGAACGGCTGGCGCGCCACCTGCTGCCCCTGCTCTTCGCCTTGGCAGGCTCCGGCATCCTGGCCCCGGAATCCGGCTTTGCCATCCAGAACCAGGCCTCTGGCAGTGCCAGCGGCACGCCGCTGGAGCTAAGCCTCGCCACGGTAACCCTGAACCGCGTCCCGCTCAACGCGGTCACTGCGGCCCTGGCGGAGATCTCCCCGTCGAAGGTCTCAGCCTGCCGGGTGGGAATGACTTTCTCCTACCATATCCTGCCGACCATAACTGCCGCGGATGCCGGAATAGGCTCGCTATCGATCACCGCACCGGAGGGGTTCACGAAATTTGCCGCCACCCAGCTGCAGGTAGGCGGCGTCCTGCTCAGGGCCAATTGTCCGAGTCCCGGGGCCGGCGAGTACTGTGCGGCAGGCAGCAACCGGACCATCAAAGTCACCCTGGGGAGCAAGGTTACCACCGACCAGACCCGCGTCGGGGTCTTGCTGAGTGCCGACACGCCGCTGGCACCTTGCACGGGGGATTTCACCTCCCTGCTCGGCAGTTCGCCGCCATTCCAGGCCACCACACCCGGGGACGCCGACGGCAACCCCAAAAACAGCAATTCATGGAGCGTCGAGACCGTTGCGCTTGACCTCAAAAACTCGACACTCAGCGCCAACCCACCCATGGTGATTGCTGACGGCAACGCAGCCAGCACGCTAAGCGCGACTGTGCTCAATGGTAGCAACCAGCCGCTGCCAGGAATACCGATAAGCCTCGCCTCCCAAAGAGGTGCGCTCGACAGCCTCAAGCAGCCTGCGGGCCCTACGGACAAAAACGGTCTCGCCTCGGGTGAAATCAGATCGACTCAGGTCGGCGTCACCACGGTGAGCGCAGCAACCTCGAATGGCAGCACCCTGCCGGTCACGGTTCAGGTCTTCTTCACCCAGGGCCAAGTCCTGGAGCTATCCAAAAGCGCCAGCAAGAAAGAGGCGTCGGTCGGCGACGTCGTCACCTACCAGGTGCTGCTGCGCAATAAAACCACCAAAATCGTCCAGCAGGTTCGGGTCGAGGACCAGATCCCCCCGAACTTCAAATATGTCAAAGGGAGCACCCGGCTGAACGGCCAGGCGGCCCCCGACCCGGCCGGCAACCGCACCCTCAGCTTCGAAATCGGCAGCATCCCGGCGCTGCTCGACCTGAACGGCAACGGGCGCGCCGACCCAGGGGAGGTGGGGTACTTCAGTCTCAGCTACCAGCTGGTGATCGGTTCCGGGGCCACTCCCAACAGCTACCTGAACACGGCGGTCGCCAAGGACGTCTGTCCCAGCTGCGTCATCTCCAACACCGACCAGGCGCGCGTCTCGGTGACCCTGGACCCGCTTTTTGACCTGGGGACCATCATCGGCAAGGTCTTCCTGGACAAGAACGAAAACGGCTACCAGGACCCGGACGAGCCGGGCATCGGCCAGGTCATGGTGGCTCTCGACAACGGCAGTTACGCGCTCACCGACGAGTACGGCAGGTACCACTTCCCCGCGGTCACCCCCGGCCAGCGTCTCTTGAAGATCAACCTGAACTCCCTGCCGCCCGGCACCACCCTGACCACCCGGGAGACGCAGGTCGTGGCCGTTACCCCGGGGCTTTTGGCCAAGGCCAACTTCGGCGTTCAGTACCATGTCGACACCGAGTCCATCGGCAGGCCGGGGCGGCAGGGGAGCCGCCCCGAGGGGGGGCTGCTGCTGGCGAGCCAGGCGAGCCGCAAGCCTTTGGAGGTGATCGGCAACGTCGAGGAGCCTGCCGTGCTCATCAACGGCGACCAGGCCAAGCTCCCCAAAAGCGATATCCGGATGGTGCCGGATAACCCGGACCAGGTGATAGACATCAAGCTGGGGCCGCATACCGATCCGGCGGAATTCAGCACCGAGCTCTCCAGCCGCGACCGGGTGCTCAGCTGGAAAATGAGCATCACCGATTCCCTGGCGCAGGAGATCCACGCCCTGCAGGGGACCGGGCCCCCCCCCGAGGTCCTCAGCTGGGACGGCAAAAAGAGCGACGGCAGCCTCGTCGAAGGGGGGAAGATCTGCCAGTATCAGCTTTTCCTGAGCTACGCCGACGGCAGCAGTTCCAGCACCCCGCGCCGGAGCTTCGGCGTCAGGGTCTCGTCGGCCATCTCGCTCAACCTGATGGGGGGAGCCTTCCGCTCCGGCTCGGACCAGCTGACCTCCCGCGCCCGCCCGATCCTGCTGGAAACGGCCCTGGTGCTGAGGAGGTTCACCCAGGAAAAGATCATCATCGAAGGGCACACCGACGGGGTCGGTTCCGAGGCGTACAACCTCGAACTCTCCCGGCGCCGTGCCCAGGCAGCGTTCAACTATTTCGTCGAGGTCGAGAAGATCCCCCGCGCGCGGTTCATCGTCAACTGGTACGGCAAGTCGCGCCCCATAGCCACCAACGCCTTCGAGGAAGGGAGGGAACTGAACCGCCGGGTGGTCATCAAGGGGGAATTCAGCGATAACCAGGAGGCGCAGGCGGTCGACCCGTACCGGGGCACCCCTGCGGCCAAGGTGAACGGCAGCGCGCAGGAGCTGGACCGGCACGGGCGCTTTGCGACGACCGTGGCTGACGTCAAGCGCGACAACGTCGAAATAGATCTTACCGGGACCCAGGGGGGAAACATCCATGCCCTGTTGCCGGTCCCCAACCTGGAGATCCTGGCCCCGCAGGGAGAGCTGAGGCTCGCTCCGGGCGGGAAGGGGGGAGAGTGCCGGATCATCCCCCCGACGGCGGGCGGCGAGCGGGGAGGGGGTGCGGCGCAGCAGGCAAGTCCGGCGCCGGACCCGGGGAGCGCCGAAGCGGCGCGGCAAGGGGTGCTGGTCGCCTGCGGGCTGCGCGGCAGCACCGAGCCGGGGAACAGCGTCGAGCTGGACGGGGTTCTCTTGAAGAGTTCGCCCGAGGGGAGCTTCGCCGCCGACCTGGGGCTTGGGATGGGGGACAACCACTACAGCCTCCTGGTCAGAAATAAGGAAGGGTTCACCAGGATCGCCAACCTGCTGGTGCGGATCTCCGGCAGCGACCCGGAAGGGGTCTTCGTGGTGACGCTCGACCCGATCCCCAATTTGACCCTCAAGCTGCCGCCCAAGGGGGTGAAACTCACCACGCCGAAGCTTACCTTCAGCGGCAGCACCGACCCGGGAAACAGCATACAGGTGAACGGCAAAAAGCTACCGGTTGGCTCGGACGGGCGCTTCACCGCCTCGCTGCCGCTTGCCAAGGGGATGAACCGGCTGCGGGTGCAGGTCAGCGACCCGCAGGGGCATACCGGGCTCATCGAGCGGGAGTACGAATTCAGCGACACCAACCTCTTCTTCCTCGCCTTCGGCGACAGCACCATCAGCCAGATCAGGGGGAAAGGGTACCTGCAGGGGGCCGGCATGGATCAGCCGTCCCAGTTCCAGGAGCAAGGGAGGATCGCCTACTATCTGAAGGGGGTAATCGCCGGCAAGTACCTGATCACCTCTGCCTTCGACACCGGTACCCGCAACCTGGGCACCCTCTTCAAGGACCTGGACAAGACCGAGAACGACCGGCTCCTGACCAACCTCGACCCGGACAAGATCTACCCGGTCTACGGCGATGCCAGCACGGTGGTGTACGACGCCCAGAGCCAGGGAAAGCTCTATCTGGCCCTGGACAGCGACGAGTTGCACCTGCTGCTGGGGAACTATCCGCTCAACCTCTCCGACACCGAGCTGGCGGCCTACCAGCGCACCCTTTACGGCGGCCGGCTCGGTTACCAGAGCAAGGAGAAGACCGCCTATGGCCAGCCGCAGACCAAGCTCGATCTCTTCGGCGCAGAACTGCACCAGGCACACGTGAGCGACGAGCTCGCCGCCACCGGCACCTCGCTCTACTACCTGAGCCACCAGAATCTCGTGGAAGGGAGCGAGCAGGTGAGCCTCGTGGTCAGGGACAAGAACACCGCCCTGCAGCTCAGCACCCAGTCCCAGCAGCTGGGGCTGGACTACACGGTCAAGTACGACCAGGGGAGGGTCCTTTTCAGCAGGCCGGTCTCAAGTGTGGCCCAGAGCTCCACGCTGATCAGCCAGGACCTCCTGGCGGGGAACCCGGTGTACATCCGGGTGGAGTACGAGACCCAGCTCGATTCCTTCGAAAAGAGCGCCCTGGGGGGGCACATCCGCAAGCAGTTCGGCGACCACCTCGCTGTGGGGGGGACCTACATCAAGGACGAGCTTCAGGGGGGCAAGTACGCTCTCGGCGGCGCGGACACCGAGATCAGGCTGGCCAAGGGGACCCGGCTGGTTGCCGAGTTCGCGCAAAGTAGCGGCACCGACTCGCTCGCCTATGTAAGCGGCGACGGCGGCTTGAGCTACCAGGAAAGCGCGCCGGGCGGGAGCAAGAAAGGCTCTGCCTGGAAGCTCGGCGCCGAGGTCGATGTGGGCGAATGGTTCTTAGCGCCGGACCGGACCCTTCTGAGCGGCTACTACAAGCGGCTCGAATCGGGCTTCAGGTCCAACGGCACCCTGCAGGAGGAGGGGAGCCTCAAGTACGGGGCGCAGGGGCGCTTCAACCTGACCGACCGGGACAAGATCCTGGTCCGGTTCGACCGGGACGAGCAGGATGGCGGCTCCCTCCTCGGCCCGCAGCACTCCAGCATCGCCGACCTGAGCTACCAGCACGACCAGGGGCGCTGGCAGGCGAGCGCAGAAATCCAGGGGCGCGACGGCAGCCAGGTCGGCGCTGCACCCTTGGGCAGCGCGCCCCTCGCCCCCGCCGGCGCCGGCAGCGCAGGCGGGCTCTCGGTCTACGCCGCCGCCCGCCTGCGCCTGGAGATCGTCAAGGCGCTCAGCGTCACGGCAGAAGAGCAGCAGACCCTGGTCGGTACCGCCAACAACCAGACCAGGCTCGGCGCGGAATACCAGGTGAACCCCGCCCTGGCACTCCAGGCCTCCGGGGCGCTCGGCAGCCAGGGGGGCGCGGGGCTGGCGGGGGCGGTGGTCACCCTGGACAACAGCAAGGTTTTCCTCAAGGAGCGGCTGGCCGACGACCAGGCCGGCAAGAGCAGCTCGACGGTCGTGGGTGGCGAGAAGCCGATCGGGGCGGCCAGCAAGCTCTATTCGGAATACCAGTGGGAGCACGCCAGCACCGGCAGCCGCACCATTTCCCTGCTCGGCACCCAGACCCAGTGGGACCTGCAGCCCGGGCTGCAGCTGACCGCTTCCGGCGAGCATGGCGGGATCGCGGCGCAGACGGGAAACTCCGAGCGCTACAGCATCGCCGCCGGGGTCAACCTCAACCGGCCGGAGCGGCTCAAATTCTCCTGTCGTGCGGAGTCCCGCTGGGAGAGCGGGAGCCAGAAGCTGTTGCAGTACCTGACCAGCAACCAGCTGGAATTGAAGCTTAACCCGGACTTCACCCTGGTCGGGAAATACCGATACAGCGTCAGTGAAGACCTCCACCTAGACCAGGTGGTGGCGATGTTTGAGGAGGAGAGCCTCGGGGTCGCCTTTCGGCCGGTCCGGCACGACCGCTTCAACGCCCTGGCGCGCTTCACCCGGCTCGTCGACCAGCGCGGCGTGGCCGTCGACGCCAACCTCGCCAGCAAGACCATCTCCGACGTGCTCTCCGGCGAGTGGTCACTGCAACTCGGGAAAAAACTGGAGTGGGTGGAAAAGACCGCCTACAAGGTGAGTACCGAGGAGTATCCGGACAGCCCCCCGTTCACCGGCCACACGCTCCTGTCGCTAAACCGGCTGAACTACCACCTGCTGAGCCAGGTCGACGCGGCCCTGGAATACCGGGTTTTGTGGCAGCTGGAGGCCCGGGATCAGCGCCAGGGGTGGCTCACCGAACTCGATTGGGAGCCGGTCAGCCACCTGCGGCTGGGGGTCGGGTTCAACTTCACCGATTTTTCGGACAACGAATTCGCGGAGAACAACTATTCGACCTATGGCTGGTTCCTGCGCGTGCAGGGGAAATACTGAAACGAGGTGGCCAGATGCCAAGCGAACTCTTTAAGACTGTTGTGGGACGTGCCCTTGAGATCGTCGGGGCGATCCTGATGGCGCTGTTCTGCTTCATGGGGTTCCTGTTTATCCTCAAACTGCTGTTCCCGTCCGGCACCCCGCTTTCGCAACTGTTGAAGGGGGCCGGGCCCCGGCAGGGTGCGCGCCTCCGGGGGTACCCGCAGGAAGCGGGGCAGGCGGAGCCGTTTGCGGCAAGCCTCAGCTCCTTTAACAACTCGGTCACGGCCAAGAGCTCCGGGGACCTTGCCTGGAGCGAGGTCCGGGCCAAAATGTCGCTCTATAACCGCGATGCGGTGCAAACCGCCAAGGATTCCTCCGCGGTGATCTCGTTTGACTCGGCCAACTCCCTGGAGATGGCGAGCAACTCGCTGGTGATCGTCAAGAGCCTCTCCAAGGAGCCGGGCCGCGACGTTCACAAAAGCGTGCTGCTCGTGATCGACGGCGAACTGCGGGGGAAACTGGGCCCCGGGAAGGGGGAGGTCCAGCTGGAGTTGGCGCTCCCCTCCGGGTTTGCACGGGCCGACTCGCAAAACGGCCCCGGCGGCAAGGCGGATTTCACGGTGCGGGTCAATCCGGACAAGTCCTCCACCGTGACGGTCCATAGCGGCTTTGCCGAGGTGACGGCCCGGGGGAAAACGGTCCGGGTGGGCGCTGACCTGTCCACCACGGTCAGCCTCACCGGTCAGCCCACCAAGCCCCGGGGGGTGCTCGCGGCACCGGCGCCGCTCGCCCCGGCCGCCGGTGCCAGTTTCAGCTACCGCGACCTCCCTCCCGGTATCCGCTTCAGCTGGCAGGGGCCGGCCAGGGCGAAGAACTACCGCCTGCTGCTCTCCTGCGACCCTGAGTTCAAGAAGCCGCTGGCCGACGTGAAACTGGACCAGGCTGCCTACAGCCGCGGCAACCTACCCCAGGGAGAGTACTTCTGGAAGGTCGCGAGCCTCGACGGCTGGGTCGAGGGGAAATCGAGCGCGGTGCGGCGCTTCCGAGTGCTTTTGGACCGCGAGCCTCCGCACCTTTCGGTGCAATTCCCCCCGCCGGTGCTGGAAGCGCGGGAGTTCCTGCTCCAGGGGGTTACCGAGGCGGGGGCGGAACTCTTCGTCAACAACGAGCAGGTGCCGACCGGGGGCGGGGGCACCTTCACACGGCAGCTGCAGTTCCAGCGCGGGGTCAACGTGATCACCGTGGAAGCGGTCGATGCCGCCGGCAATATCACCTACAAGACCCATAAGGTCGTAGCCAAGTTCTGATGTTCAGGAGAATGGCCATGCGGAACAAGATCCGTTTCCCGATCCGGTTGAAGATCCTCGCTACGGTGCTGCTCGTCATCACTGCGGTGGTCAGCGTCATCACCTTCACCATGGCGAACCTGTTCCATGCCGACAAGAGCACCTACATCCACGATCTCACCTCGGCGACCGCCCTGAACGCGACCCAGGAGGTCAACATGCTCCTCGAAGGGTACCGCGAGAGGCTGCAGGTCTACACCCGCCTCTTGAGCGACCCCACCCTGGCCGGCGCCAACAGAAACGACCTGATCCGGAAGCTCTTCGAGGATACCGGCGAGTTCGTGGCGCTCACCCTCTATCAAGACGGCGTCGACAAGGGAAGCGTCTACGACGCGCGGCTGTTCAAGGATACCGGCCTCAGCAAGGAGGAGCTGCAACTCCAGCGCAGCAAGGACCCGCTCCCCCTGGGGCAGATGTCCACCCGCAAGGTCTACGTGATCAATTCGACCCTGAGCGAAAAAGTCCCGACCCTCACCATCGCCAGCCTGCAGAGCGATCCGGGGGGCAAAAACCAGGTCATCGCCGTGGCGGTGATCAAGCTCGACCGGATCCTGGAGCTGGCGCTGCAGTCAAAGGTGTTCGAGACCTACGTGCTCGATTCCCGGGGGAGCCTGCTGGCGCACCAAAACCTCGCCGCGGTGGCCCGCCATGAGAAGGTCACCTGGATTCCCAAGCAAAACGAGCTCTTTATCGGCGCCGGCATGATCCGCACCCTGGAATTCAGCCGCAACGGCGTCGAGCTGGTGGGTGGGTTCGGCAAAACCCGGGAGGGGGGACTGCTCGTGGGGGTGCACGTCCCCAAATCCGCGGCCTACCTTACGGCTCGCGGCCTTTTGAACCACCTGATCGGGGTATCCCTGGGGCTTTTGATCGCAACGGCGCTTTTGAGTATGCTCTGGGCCTATCGGATCACCCGGCCGATCGAGAAGCTTTCCAAGGCGAGCCGGCATGTGGGTCAGGGCAATTTCAGCATCCAGGTGACCCCCTCCTCCAACGACGAGATCGGCGAGCTGGCGGATTCCTTCAACCAGATGACCGCCGAACTCCTCTCGCGCGAAGAGGCCCTGAACAAGGCGCAGGAGCAGCTGGTGCAGTCGGAGAAGATGGCAGCCTTCGGCCAGCTGGGAGCCGGCATCGCCCACGAGGTGAAGAACCCCCTGGCCGGCATCCTCGGCTATGCCCAGCTCTCCTTGAGGCGGGTGGAGCAGGAGACCCCGATCTACAAGAATCTCTTGGTGATCGAGAAGGAGACCAAGCGCTGCAGCAAGATCATCGAGAGCCTGCTCAAATTCGCCCGCCAGGAGAAATACGATGCCGAGCTGGTGAACCTGAACCAGGTTGTCGAGGATGCCGTGGCCATAGTCGACCACCAGCTCGGCATCAACCAGATTCTCCTGGAGAAGGAACTGGCAGAAGGGCTGCCCCCCTTCCTTGGCAATGCCAACCAGATCCAGCAGGTGCTGATGAACCTGATGATCAATGCCCAGCAGGCCATGGAGGGAACCCCGGGGGTGGTGAGGCTCAGTTCGCGGCTGCCCAGTCCTGAGACCATCGAACTGAGGGTGAGCGACAACGGCCCCGGCATGAGCGAGGAGGTGAAGGGGAGGTTGTTCGAGCCGTTCTTCACCACCAAGTCGGCAGGCAAAGGGACCGGCCTCGGCCTGTCGGTCAGCTACGGCATCATCAAGGAACACCGGGGCGCCATCCAGATCGAGAGCGCACCGGGACAGGGGGCCACCTTCATCATCACGCTGCCGGTGGCAAAGAGCGGGGCAATGGTCGAAGCCACGCTTTGAAATGGGTCGGGCGCGGTCCCGGCAAGACAGAGCTATCTTTCAGAAATGTTTAAGGGACGAGATAGGAAATGCCTTTCACTCAACCAATGTCGAGCGGGCGGAGCCGTTTCCCTGAGTGAAGAAGGCATAAGCGGGCGTGGCACACGCAGCTGGTTTCTCAATGACTTACCTGCAGGGCGTGCAACCGCGCAAAGCCAAGTCTAAGCCGCCTCACCATGACACCGTGCTGAAATGTTGCGCCAATCCTGTTGCTGACAATCCTTGACAGTTCAAGCTAATTAGCGTATTTTATAACTGCGTTCAGCTGCAGCCTGTCTCCGAATCCCTGACAGTGCCGCGCTTTTTCAGTAACGGCAGCTAGCTCAAAGGAGATCCCCCATGCCAAGCTTGAACCAGGTCGAAAAGAAGACGATTGCCATGGTCCTGGCCGGAGGCCGTGGCGAGCAGCTGAGCCCGCTCACCATGAGACGCTCGGAACCAAGCGTCGCCTTCGGCGGGAAATACAAGATCATCGATTTCGTGCTCTCCAACCTGCTCAATTCGGGGATCAAGAAGGTCTACATCCTGACCCAGTACCGGGCCTACTCGCTCAACAAGCACATCAGGGAGTCCTGGGGCAAATGGACCGGCCTGGGGGAGTTCTTCGTCGCCATCTCGCCTGAGACGAGTTCAGAGAGCGAGAGGTGGTTCAAGGGGACCGCCGATGCCATCCTGCAGTACCTGAGGTTCGTCGAGTCCTCGGATGCCGAGTACGTGGCCGTCTTCGGCGGGGACCACATTTACCGGATGGACGTAGGCCAGATGATCGAGCAGCATTGTGTCAACCGGGCCGACCTCACCATCTGCTCACTCGAAGTCCCCGCCTCCGAGGCCAGGCGCTTCGGCGTCCTCTCCGTCGCCGACGATTTCAGGGTGGCCTCCTTTGAGGAGAAGCCCGACCAGCCGAAAAGAATCCCGGGGAAGGAGAGCTGCTTCGCCTCGATGGGGAACTACATCTTTTCCACCAGGAAGCTGATCGAGGTGCTGCAGAAAGGGAAGAGGATTCACGAGTGTCTCGATTTCGGCAAGCACGTGATCCCGATGATGCTGGAGGAGGGCGACCGGGTCTTTGCCTATAATTTCAGCGACAACACCATCCCCGGCATGGCGGTGGAGGAGCGGGGCTACTGGAAGGATGTCGGGACCATCGACGCCTACTACAACGCCAACATGGACCTTATCAAGGTGAAGCCGCAGCTGAACCTCTACAATTACCAGTGGCCCATCCTCACCAACCAGGGGAATCTGCCTCCGGCCAAGACGGTATCCTACGGCGACAGCCAGCACGGCCAGAACATCGATTCGTACGTCTGCGGGGGGTGCATAACGAGCGGCGGCACGGTGCGCAGGTCGGTGCTGGGGCCTTTGTGCAAGGTCGACAGCCGGAGCCTGGTGGAGGATTCCATACTGTTTGAGAACGTGAGCGTCGGCCGGGATGTCAGGATCAAAAAGGCCATCATAGACAAGGGTGTGGTGGTCGCGGACGGTACGGTCATCGGCTATGACCACCGGGAGGACCTGCGCCGTGGCCACACCGTCACCGATTCCGGGATCGTGATCGTGATGCGCAAGGATTAGGGTTCCCTTGGAAGGGCGGGGCGCCGGCCATGAAAAGGGGCCGTTTCTCTGGGGAGAAGCGGCCCCTTTTATTATTCAGCTCCATCCGGTAGCCCCTCTCCTCCGGTCCGTGTCAAAACGGGTGTGACCAATTGCTTGACCTGGTGCACGCCGTTGCCTATGATTGACCGATGTCGAAAGTATCTTTCAGGTAGTCTGGCCCTTGCTGCGGAGGCCGTGACCCGATGCGCCACTCTTTTTCACGCTTCGTTTTCCTGCTGACGATCTTTGCCGTTTGCGGGGAGTTCTTTACGGTCCAGGCCGCCACGCACCGGCCGGCGCGGGCGCCGCACGGCATGGTCGCGTCGGCGAGCCCCCTGGCGTCCTGGGCCGGCATGGAGACGCTAAAAAACGGCGGCAACGCGGTGGATGCTGCGGCGGTGGTGGCCCTCGCCCTGGCCGTCACCCTTCCCGAGGCGGGCAACCTGGGAGGCGGCGGCTTTCTGCTGATCAGGAGCGCCGACGGCCGCAGCTCCTTCATCGACTTCCGGGAGAAGGCGCCCAAAAAGTCCCGGCCCGGGCTCTACCTCGACGACGGGGGGAACTTCATCCCCGGTAGTTCCACCCTCGGCGTGCGGGCGGCTGCGGTCCCCGGCACGGTCGCCGGAATCGAGCTTGCCCTGCGGCGCTTCGGCAGCATCAGTTTCGCCGACGCCTGCCGCCCCGCGGAGCGCCTGGCACGCGAGGGGTTCGTACTTAGCAAGTTCGAGGCTGATTTCCTGCGCGCCGAGGGTGCCAAGCTGGAGCGCTTCCCGGAGAGCCGCAGGATATTTCTGCGCGACGGCAATTATTACCGCGAGGGGGAACTTTTCCGCCAGCCCGAGCTGGCAGCCACCCTTGGCCGCCTGATCCGGCAGGGTCCCCGGGAATTCTACCAGGGGGAAACGGCCCGGCTCCTGGTAAATGCCATGGGGGACCAGGGCCTTATCACCCTGGATGATCTGAAGCAGTACCGGGCCGTGGAGCGCCGGCCCCTTGAGGGAAGCTATCGGGGCTGCACCGTCCTGACCGCCCCCCCCCCCAGCTCCGGCGGAGTCCTGCTGCTGGAGATGCTCAACATGCTGGAGGGGGACAACCTGCCGGAACTGGGTCACAACTCGGCCCGCTACCTGCACCTTTTGGCTGAGGTGATGCGCCGCGCCTTCGCCGACCGGACTGCCCGCCTGGGGGACCCCGACTTCGTAGCCGTACCGGTGGCAGCGCTGACCTCCAAGGAGTATGCCGCGCGCCTGCGGGCCGGGATCGACCCGTTCCGGGCGACCCCCAGCAGCCAGATCCGGCCAGGCCCCGGTCCGGTCAGGGAGCCGCAATCGACCACCCATTTTTCCGTGGTCGATGCCGCCGGCACCATGGTCAGTTGCACCTATACCATCAACGACAGCTACGGCAGCGGCGTCACCGTCCCGGGTGCCGGATTCCTCCTGAACGACGAGATGGACGATTTCACCGGCAAGCCGGGTGAAGCCAACTCCTTCGGCCTGATCCAGGGAGAGGCCAACGCCATTGCGCCGGGGAAGCGCCCCCTCTCCTCGATGACCCCCACCATCGTCCTCAGGGGCAACCAGCCCTGGTTTGCCATCGGCGGCCCCGGCGGCCCCCACATCATCAACGCGGTGCTCCAGGTGCTGCTGAACCTCGTCGATTTCAATATGGACCTGCAGCAGGCCATCGACCTCCCCCGGATCCATCACCAGTGGTTCCCGGATACCCTCTTCGTCGAGCCGTACGGCGTCAGCGAGGATACCCGGCAGGCCCTTGAGGCGCGCGGCTACAGCATCGCGACCAAGTGGATCAGCAACGTCCAGGGGGTCATGATCGAGCGGGGGAGCGGCGTGCGCCTGGGGGGCTCGGATGCGCGCGGGGACGGGGTGGCAGTGGGGTACTGAAGCGCAAGGGAGATCGGGCAAAAAACGGGGTTTGTTGGGAGAAGAGGCATGATGCAGGGAGCTGACGTCGCCAGGTTTGTCATAGTAGTGTTCACCCTGGCCCTTTGCACCGGCTGCACCCGGCTGCAGGCGGGCGCGGCCGAGCTAAATCCTGCGGCCCAGGTCGCCGCAGCGGTAGGCGGCGGCAGCTTCCCCGCGGACCAGCTGCTGGTCGTCATCGCCGAGGGTAAGGATACCTCGCTGGCCCGGCTCTACCTCCTGGAACGGGGCGAGGGAGGCTGGGTGCCGCGGGGGGGGGCGCTTGCCGCCATGGTGGGGCGCAACGGTTTCGCCGCGCCGGGGACCAAGCGCGAGGGGGACGGCCGGACCCCGTGCGGTCTCTTCCCGCTGGAAGCGGTCTTCGGCTATGCCCCGGCCGTCGCGAGCGCCATGCCCTACCGCCAGGGGACCGCGAACGATCTCTGGGTCGATGATGCGAACTCCCCCGACTACAATACCTGGGTGAGAAAAGGGGAGACCACGGCCGCCTCCTTCGAGCCGATGCTGCTCCCCGACCAGCGCTACCGGCACGGCATAGTCATCGGATATAACCGAAAACCGGTGGTTAAGGGGGCGGGAAGCGCCATCTTCGTCCATGTCTGGCCCGAGGAGGGGGGGAGCACCGCGGGCTGCGTCTCCCTGGACGAGGCGGAACTGGTCCGGATCATCGCCTGGCTCGATCCGGCCAAGAAACCGATGATCCTCATGGGGGACCGCAGCGATCTCGCGGCACTCCCCGGTCTCTTTGCCCTGGCGACCGCTGACCCTCCACCGGTATCCGGCGACGGGGCGGATCTGGAACTCCAGGTGCGCGCCAGGCTGGCGGGTGCCCCGGGGCGTTCGGTAGAATACCGCGGGGCGGGGGGATTCTTCGGCATGGCCGTGCCGGTTCCCCGGGGGGTCGCGGCAGAGATGCGCCTGAAGGGGAGCTGGCGCGAGGGGTGCCCGGTGCCGATCAGCGAGCTGAGCTTCCTGGTCCTCGGCTACTGGGGGTTCGACGGCAAGCCTCACCTGGGCGAGCTCGTGCTGCACAAAAAGATCGCCCTCAGGGCGATCAAGGCCTTTGCCGAGCTGTATGCCCAGCGCTTCCCCATCCAAAGCATGGAGCGTATCGAGCGCTACGACGCCGACGACGACCGCTCCATGGCAGCCGACAACAGCTCGGCCTTCAACTGCCGGGACGTTCCGGGCCGGCCGGGAGTCTTCTCCAACCACAGCTTCGGCTCCGCCATCGACATCAACCCGGTCCAGAATCCCTTCCTGGTGGTCAAGGGTGATGCGCTGCGGGCGCTGGGCTGGAACGGGACCCTGGACAAGGCCGATTTCCTGGAGCGGCTGGGGTATCCCCGGGAGGGGGGCGTGGCAAGCTACTGCAGCAGGAACCCCGCCGGGTGCCAGGTGCGCCCCCCCGATGGGGTTCCCTTTCTCTGCCGCACCGGGACGGCTCCCGGACTGCTGCGGCCCGGCCCCGCGCTCAAGGCCTTTACCTCCCGGGGTTTCGAATGGGGCGGGACCTGGCGCACCATGGTCGATTACCAGCACCTGGAGATAAAGCCCGAAAAGCTGCGCTGACCGAGAAAGAGGGGGGTGTGGGAGCCGGCTTGCCTGCAGGAGGTGGCATGGGAGTGGCTCTTGCCAAGAGAGGAGGCCGCCATACGTCGACCCCAAACGGGCGACCTCTTCCGGCTTGCAGGGGGAGATGTTGCAGGGCGGGCACCCTTGGAAGTGTTGATTCGGAATAAGTGGAGTAAACTGGAAATCGTTTCGTGCAGTGGATAACCGTTCGGCCCGACGGCGCCTAGAGCCTCTCCGCGAGCCAGGCGTAGGTGCCGGGCAACCGGATCACCTCCTCCATGCTGAGGATGTCGGCGCCGCTCAGACCTTTCCTCAGGGCCTGGGCGATTTTGCGGTAATCGGCGAGCCAGGCAGGTGGGCAGGTAGTCAGCAGTTCGCGAGCCAGTTCTTCACGTTTCAGGGCCTTCTCCTCCGGGTCATCAGATGGTGCGGAGAAATTCCACGGTAATCGGCGGTTTTTTTCTCCATGACCTCCTGTGAAGCTAAATGCATGCCAACCATGCAACGGTCTTTATTCCGCGGCTTGCGACGGCGAGCCGGTGCGCTGGTGATCAAAGGGTGGGCACCGCAGTGGTGTGGCTGAACATCTCTAACGGATGAGTCTTCCCGCTTGAAACGGGGACCGTTTTTTACCAGGTTTGGGGAGAGCTGGCGTCACGCCTGCCGTCGGGCATGCCCACGCCCGGGCGGTGTTGAGAGCGTTTGGCCTGAAGGAACAACGAAGTTCACCCGCCAAAAGAAGCGAACTCCAGGGAGTTTGACATGGAAGGGCTTAATCCTTTTAGCGATGCTGCTCGTGGAGGACGGCCGGGACGCCCGCGAAATCCTGACCGGCATGCTCGAGTTGCGGTTTCCCCAGATGACCCTCCACCTCGCCGATAACGGCAAGACAGGCTTGGACACTTTCAGAGAGCACCTCCCCGCCTGGGTCATCACCGACCTTAATATGCCGGTCATGAGCGGCATCCGCCTGGCCGAAGAAGTGAAAATCATCGCGAGCGAGGTTAAGCCCTCCTGCTCACCGCGTTCAACGACAAACCGATACTGGAATCCTGCCAGGCCGCGGGGATCGGGATCGACCATTACCTCATGAAACCTGTCGATTGCCGGAAACTGCTGGACGCGATCAAACTCTGTCTGATCGAGGCGGCGTGCAAAGGCCCTGCCCGGTGCTCACCCTGCGGGAAAAACATGATGAAAGGGTCTCAGGAAAAGGGTGCGGCTCCGGCCGTTGTTATTCCCTAATTCTTCCACATTGTTTCCTCATTCGACTGATACCTTTGGTGCATCGGTAGCTACTAACCAGGCTCCAAAGGAGAAACGGAAAATGAACAAATCACTCAGATCACTGGTACTCGCCGCTGGGATAGCATCAGCCACTGCATTGGGCTGCAATTTCGCACTGGCTGATGATTCAACAACAACCCCCGCCGTGCCCGCGACACAGGGAGCACAGCAGCATCACTGTCATAAAGGGAAACATCACCGCGGACACCGCCTTTTCGCCCGGCTTGCCAAGAAACTGGCACTCAGCGATCAGCAGAAGACCCAGATGAAGACGAACTTCCAAGCCAACCGCGCTCTGGTGAAGCCGATCTTTGTCAGCCTGGTGACTGAAAAACACAACCTGCGCTCGCTGATCCAGTCGGGCAGCGCTGACGAGGCTGCCATCCGCGCCGAGGCCGCGAAGGTATCCGCCATCGAGGCCGATCTCGCCGTGCAGCGTGCCAAGGGCGCCGCGCAGTTCCTGGCGCTGCTCACCCCGGACCAGCAGGCGAAGCTGAAGGCGATGCAGGCGCAGCGCGAGCAGAAATTCCAGAAATTCCTGAGCCACCTCGCAGCACCGCAAAGTTAAGGTCCTTTCTTCCTGTTCCCCCTTCTTCGGGAGGCGGGGCAGGAGGGGGAAGCGGTGGTTGAATCTGCTTGCAGGTACGTTTGCGAAATGGTACAAAAGGGGTAGGTTTTTGGGGAATTATCCCGTCTATACAGGAAGTTACATTAATAGTTTCCATAACTGAGGCGGGCCCGGCGGGCCCCTTCCGCTGCCGCAGGCGACATCCCTGCCGCGCATTCCGCGTGCCGGAACGCCTCGGGCGGGTGGAGCGGAAGAAGCGGGCCCGGCAACCAGCAGCAGGAACGATTTCCTGGCGCAGAGAAGCAGACCGCCTCTGCTCGCCTGCAGCGTCAGCATCAAGGAGGTAGGAAAGAGATGGTATTCGGGCAAAAAATTGCGCCATTGGTGGTGCTGCTGGCCCTGGGCGGCTGTGCGACCCTTCCCTCGGGACCGAGCGTGAACGTCCTGCCGGGACCGGGGAAATCATTCGAGGCGTTCCGGGGCGAAGACGCTTCCTGCCGGCAGTGGGCTGAACAGCGGATAGGGACGCCGCCCCAGGAGGTCCAGAACCAGAACGCCGCCACCGGGGCCGTTGCCGGGACCGCGATAGGGGCAGGCGTGGGTGCGGCCCTCGGTTCGGCTTCCGGCCACGCCGGAGCCGGGGCGCTCATCGGCGCCGCCAGCGGGCTTCTCATCGGCACCGCGGCAGGTTCCGACTCGGGCCGGGTCTACGGCCGCGAAGCGCAGCGCAGATACGATAACGCCTATGTGCAGTGCATGTATTCCTATGGAAACCAGGTGCCGGGACGCCGGGTCGTCGCCGCGCCCCCCCGTCCAGTGGTCGCCGCCGCCCCGCCTCCTCCGCCACCGCCGCCTGCGCCTGCGTTGGCACCTGCGGCCATGCCCCAGGCGGACCCGCCGCCCGATATGGCGCCGGAACAAGGGCAGTTTCAGGCCCCGGCGGAGGTGTACGTCGACGAAGCGCCCCAGTTCATTTTCTCGCCCCCGCTCAACATGTACGTGGCCACCGGAGTTCCCTACGACCTGACCTACAACGGAGTGGACTTCTTCTACTTCTACGGCGGGCGCTGGTATCGGGGACCCTATTACAACGGCCCCTGGGTCCCGCTGCAGAGAAGGTACTATCCTGCCGTGTTCCTCAGGTACCGGATCGGCGAGGTCCGGCGTTTCCGCGACCTGGAGTTCCGGCGCTATGAGCGCGACCGGGCCCATTATGACGGGCGCCTGCATCGTCCCGCCTACCGCGCCATGAAACGCAAAGAGGAACACCGCCCGTAACGGCACTGGCAAAAACCGAAAACTGAAAGGACCTTCTGGCAACGGGGGGTCCTTTTTCGTTTGCCTTGGCTATTGTCCGGCCAATCTGCTATATTTCAGCTAGCCGCCATCTCACTCAAGCCGCCGAGGAATTCCTGTATGGGAACAGCCAGCTTCGCCGGGGTAAGCGATGAAAGCCACCCTGAACTGACAACGCATGCGCTCACTGACAACAGGGGCGAGAGTTTCGAGTTCTTCGAGATCGATGCAGAGCGGGCTCTTTACCTGACACAGCACCTAAGCCAGCCGCACCGGCACGAATACCAGGAAATCATCTGGATCAGGGAGGGTACGGCGGTGCATCTGCTCGACGGCGAAAGCGCCGGCATCCCCGCGCGCTCCGTGCTGGTCATCCCGAAGGGGCGCATGCACCGCTTCGTCCCCTCGCTTGACCTGACCGGGTGCGTGCTCCGCTTCAACGAGGAATTCCTCCCCAACTCGTCCCTTTTACTATTCAGCCAGTTCGTGGGGCTGACCGACATCCCGCTGTCGGAGGGTGATGCCGCCCTGATCGAGCGGTATTTCTCGCTCATCGCGGCCGAATCCAGGGTGACGCAGTGCTGCCGGGAGGCCACCTTGCGGCACCTGCTCCGGGCCCTGCTCGCCAAGGTCGAGGGGATGCGCCTGAGGCTCATAGCGATGCAGCCTAAGGCCCTGAGCCAATCCCAGTCCCTCTGGGAGCGCTTCAACACGCTCATCGAGGAGCGCTTCAAAAGCCGGCACGCCGTGAGCTACTATTGCGGGGAACTCGGCTGCTCGCCCCGCAAGCTGAACACCGTGGTGCGGCTTTTCACCGGCATGACCACGGCCGAGGTGATCGACAGGCGCCTCATCCTGGAGGCGAAAAGGCTCATCGCCTTCTCCGGCCTGACCATCAAGGAGGTCGCCTTCGAGCTTGGCTTCGAGGAGCACTCCTACTTCACCAAGGTTTTCAGGAAGTTGACCGGCCAAACCCCTTCCGCGTTCAAAGAATCCAGCACCCCTGCCTGAAATTACCAGCCTTTTACCGGTAAGTATTACCACCCGTCCGGGAATGCTGGTATAGTTGCAACAAATGAGATCCCTTTGGTCCTGTTTTACTCAAGGAGCGGGTCATGAAGCCCCCCAGCATATTTGTCTCCCACGGTTCTCCGACCCTTATCATCGACGACATCCCGGCGCGCACCTTTCTGCAGGGGCTCTCCGGAACTATCCCGAAGCCGGATGCCATCATCGCGGTCTCGGCCCACAACGTGGCGCGCACCGTTACGGTCGGAGTCGCGCAGAACTACCACCAGGTCGCCGATTTCGGTGGTTTCCCCGGGGAGCTCTACCGGATCCTCTACCGGCCTGCCGGGGACCCGGTCCTGGCGCAGCAGATCCTGCGCTCCCTGCAGGGCGCGGGAATAGAGGCGCAAGCCTCCAGCTACGACGGGATCGACCACGGCGTCTGGGTTCCGGTCAGTCTCATCTACCCCGGGGCGGATATCCCGGTGGTGCCGGTCAGCCTCGAGGCCGGTCTGGATCCCCGGCAGCACCTGGCCATCGGCGCGGCGCTCGGTGCGCTGCGCCAGGCGCATAACGTGCTGGTGATCGCCTCCGGGAGCATCACCCACAACCTGCGCGATTTCGGCAGGTTCGGCCTGAACGAAGCGCCGCAGCTGTACGCGGCCTCCTTTGCCGACCAGATCGAGCAGTGGCTCGCCGCCGGGAGCTCTGCCGAGCTGCTTGCCTGGCACGACCTGGCGCCTCAGGCGGCGCAGAACCACCCGAGCGTCGAGCATCTCATCCCCCTGTTCGTAGCCCTGGGAGCCGGCAACGGCGCCCAGGCGCGGACGCTGCACCGAAGCTACGCCTTCGGCATGCTTGCCATGGACGCCTATGCGTTCGACTGACCCGCAACCGTGGAGCACTCCACCCACCCAAGGAGAACACACATGAAAACCCTCTGCAAAGCCTCACTGCTGGCCCTCGCCCTCTCCGTCCTCCTGCTGCCGGCGCTGGCCGGCGCCTCCACCTGGAACATCGATTCCGATCATTCCAACATCGAGTTCAAGGTGCGCCACCTGATGGTCTCCAACGTGAAGGGGACCTTCGGCAAGGTGCAGGGGGTGGTCGACATCGACGACAAGAACATCGCCCTGTCCAAGGTGCATGTCACCATTGACACCGATTCGATCACCACCGGCGTGGTCAAACGCGACGAACACCTGAAAAGTGCCGACTTTTTCGACGTCGCCAAGTATCCCACCATGACCTTCGTCTCCACGAAGGTGGCGAAAAACGGCAAGAACCGCCTGGTTGTCTCCGGCAACCTCACCCTGCACGGGGTAACCCGCCCGGTGCTGCTCGACCTGGAAGGACCCAGCGCCGACTCCAAAGACCCCTGGGGCAACACGAGGCGCGGCGTGTCGGCGACCGCCAGGATCAACCGCAAGGATTTCGGGCTTACCTGGAACAAGGCGCTGGAAACCGGCGGCGTGGTGGTGGGCGACGAGATCAGCATCAGCCTGGAAGTGGAGATGGTCAAGGACCTGAAGAAATAGCCGAACCTAGCCGCTGCAGCCCCAGGTGCGAAGGGCCGGCCCCCGCCGGCCCTTCCTGCTGCAGTCACCGCTGGCCCCCCGTCGGTTGTCGGAGTCGCGCCGCCCCCCCCGGGATCGAATTTTCTTTCAGTGCCAGGCGCGGCAGGCTTCCAGGGTTAACTGCGGCCTGGCGCCTGCCCCCTGGCGCGCTGGGGCTTCCAGCCTGATCTGCGCCGAACCAAGTGCCTCGACGAGTGCCGCCTGGGCGGCTGCCAACCAGAAGCTCTCCCCCTGGTGCACCAGGTAATCAGCTCCGTCACCCTTAGTGAGCCAGACGGTCCCCTCCAGGCAGTGCAGCAGCGCACCCTTGCTCCCCCCGGCCAGCCGTAACAAATCCCCCTTGCCCAGACTGCATTCCATGATGCCACCCCCTTTTGGGACCCTTGATAACCACCGCAGGAGCGTCCTTAAGGACGCGCAAGGCGCGGCAGGAATGCCGCTTTCACCCTCAGTCTCCCGGTACTAACTGTAGCCCCCTTGAGGGGATGCGTACAGATACAGAGAAATTGATTTGTAACCGTTACAGTTGTGAAATATAATGACTGTACCCGGACGGAAAGTGGCCAACTGTGTCTGGGGATTTCTGGCGCGATCGACTAGTGTGAACCTAGCGGGGGAACTTCAGGGGTTGCAGCACGGGTCAGGCGGGGGAGGGGGACCATGGAAAAGGGTAGCGAGGCAAGGCCGCTCTACGAGCGGGTCGGCGGCGAGATAGCGGCATTGATCGACGCGGGGACCTACCGTGTCGGCGACCGGCTCCCCTCGATCCGGCAGTTAAGCTGCAGACTGAGCGTCAGCATCAACACGGTCATGCAGGCCTACGCGGTGCTGGAGGATCGACGAGTGATCCAGGCGCGCCCCCAGTCCGGCTACTACGTCGCGCCGCGTACCCCGGAAATCGAGGCCAGGCCGCTTTCCGGGAGCCTTCCCGGCATCCCGACCGCGGTGACCTACTCCGAGCTGTGCCAGCAGGTGATCCGCAACATGATGAACCGGGACCTGCTCCCCCTGGCCAGCTCCGGGCCCAATCCGCAGCACCTTCCGGTGGACCGGCTCAGCCGCATCATGTCCGCCGTGCTTAGGCGCTACGGCGACCAGAGCGTCTCCTACATGATGTCTCCCGGCTACGAGCGGCTGCGCACCCAGATCGCCCAGCGCTCGCTTTTGGCCGGTTGCAGCGTCAGGCCGGACCAGGTGCTGATCACCTCCGGCTGCGTCGAGGCGGTGCAACTCGCCCTGCGCGCCACCTGCCGCCCCGGAGACACCATAGCCGTCGAATCTCCCTTCTATTTCAACTTCCTGCAGCTGATCGCCGAGATGGGGCTCAAGGCGCTGGAGATCCCGTCCACCCCGCGGGAGGGGATCAGCATCGAGGCGCTCGGCTACGCCATCGAGAACACCGAAATCGCCGCCTGCCTGGTGATCCCCAATTTCAGCAACCCGCTGGGAAGCCTGATGCCGGATGAGCGCAAGCGCGAGCTGGTGCAGCTGCTGGCGGGGCACGACATAGCGCTCATCGAGGACGATATCTACGGCGACCTCACCTTCGGGCCGGAGCGCCCGGTCGCCGCCAAGTCCTTCGACCGCGGGGGGGGCGTGATCTACTGCTCCTCGTTTTCCAAGACCCTGGCCCCCGGGTACCGGGTGGGGTGGGCCGTCGGCGGGCGCTTCCAGCCCGAGATGGAGCGGCTGAAGACCATGGCCAACCTGGCCAGCGCCTCGCCTCCCCAACTGGCCCTGGCCGAGTTCCTGGCAACCGGCGGCTACGACCACCACCTGCGCGCCATCCGTCGCATCTACGCCCGCAACATCTCCCTTTTGGCCGATGCCGTGGCGCGCCATTTCCCGCCGGGCACACGGATGACCCACCCGGGGGGAGGCTTCATGCTCTGGGTGGAGATGCCCGTTGGGTGCGATTCGGTGCGCCTGTTCCGGCGTGCCCTGGAAAACGGCATCAGCATCACGCCGGGCTCCATCTTCTCGCTGGGGGAAAAGTTCCGCAGCTGCATCAGGCTCTCCTCGGCCTTCTGGGACGAGCGCTCCGAGCGGGGTGTGGAGACCCTGGGGAGGCTTTGCCGGGAGGGCGCCTGCGCTACACCTTGAACCGGTTCAGCACCACCCTGAGATCCTCGGACTTCTCGGCCAGGCTCGCGGCAACCCCCCCGACCTGGCCGGCCACCTGGTTGTTCTGCTCGGAGAGGTTGATGATCTGCTGCAGCCATTCGATCAGTTCCTTGGTGCGGGTGGCGATGTAGGTGCTCTTTTGGACCAGGCCCGAGGAGATGTCGACGGCGCCTTTCAGCCGGTCGTCGGTTTCCCCGACGTTGCGGATCAGCCGGCGGGTCTCCTCGGCTATCTCGCGCATGCGCGAGGAACTTTTCTCGTTGGCCCCGCAGACCAGCTCCACCCCCTTCACCACCGCCTGCACCCCGGCGTTTATCTGGGTAAGCGAGCTCTGCGTCTTGGCGGCGAGCGCCCGCACCTCGTCGGCCACCACGGCGAAGCCGCGCCCCGCCTCTCCCGCCCGGGCCGCCTCGATCGAAGCGTTCAGCGCCAAGAGGTTGGTCTGGTCCGCGATGTCGGCTATGATCTCCAGCACTTGGCCGATGTCGGCGGCCTTGGCGGCGAGCGCCTGGGTCTGGCCGGTGAGGGCCGCCTGGCTCTCCGATTCGCCGATGATGATGCTCCCGGCCCGGTTCAGGTCCTCGACGAAGCGCGCCAGCGTGGTCCGGGTTTGTTCGATGGTTTCGGTGGTGGAGATCGCCATCTCCTCGGTCACGTCGAGGTTGGCCGCCACGTCCCGGGTGAGCCGGTTACTCTCCGCAACCATGTCGGTCTGGCGCCGGACGTTCGCCGACAGGGTGCCGACGATTAGGGAAAGGTCCTGGCTCGCCGCCGCGGTCTCCTTGGAACTGGTGACCGATTCTGCCACGGAGTGCTGCACCTTGGCGATGAACTGGTCTATGAAGCCGGCCGCCTCCCCGACCTCGTCGCGGTGGGTGAGCCCCAGACGCATGGTCAGGTCCCCCTCTCCGTGGGCCAGGTCCTGCGCCATGTGCACCATCTGCCGGACCGGGACCGTCACCTGGCGGCTGATCAGGACGGCGACCGTCATGATCAGCGAGGCAAAGGCAATGTCTCCGCCCAGAAGCAGCAGTCTGATGATGAACATCTGCTGGTAGAGGTCGTCGATGTAGATGCCGCTGCCGACGACCCAGCCCCACGGCTCAAAGAGCTTGACGTAGGATAGCTTGGCAACCGGTTCGCTTAGCCCCGGCTTGGGCCAGAGATAGTCGACGAAGCCTCCACCCTTCTCCTTGCAGACCCTGGCGAACTCCACAAAAACGGCTTTGCCGGAAGAGTCCTTGATGTCGCTCAAGTCCTTGCCGTTTAGTTCCGGCTTGAAAGGATGCATCACCATGCGGGGGGTGAGATCGTTGATCCAGATGTAATCCTTTTCTTCGTAGCGCAGGGTGCCGAGCCTCTGTGCCGCGAGCTTCTTGGCATCCTCGAGGGGGAGCGTCCCGTTCTTGACCTGGCCGTCTATTTCGGCCAAGAGCCCCCAGGTCATCTCGACCACGTGCCGGGTCGCGGTCTGCTTTTCCTTGAGAAGCCCCTTCTCGAAGAGCGGCAGCAGGTAAAAAATGACCCACAGCGTCATGATCCCTACCATCAGTGCCGGAACCACGATGATCTTGTTCCGGATTTTCCAGTCTCGTAAAGCGGTCATGTGATCTCCCTACCGGCTACTTTTCCTGATCAGCCAGATGCTTTGGTTGTATGATTGTCGATGCGCCATCCCTCTGGCTACTTTTCAACTAGGCGGAGGTTGAAGGCCTGTGCCAGGCTCAGTTCATCGAGAAGCTGATACAAACGAGGGTCTCCCACCACCAGAAAGACGCGCATCTGGTCGACGTTGACCAGCTTCATCAGGAAGCCGATGACGGTGGAGGTCATGGAGAAGGAGTCCGGAATTCTCAATACCAAAGAGGTGGCGCCCCCCGCTTTCAGGGCAGTGACGGTCTCCTTGATCAACGAGGAGTCCTCGATCGACTTGATGTTGCCGCTGATGGTCAGTTCGTTGTTGCCGCTTGATTGGATCCGCATGGTTTTACTCTCCCTCCAGTGTCTTGAGGATGATCAGGTGGCCGCCGGGGCCGCCGCTATAAAGTGAGTCGCAGAAGCGGCCGATCATCTGCAGGCCGCGTCCGTTGACCGAGGTGGCCTCCGCCTCGGTTTCCAGGGCATCCTGCGGCAGGCCGGGGCCGTTATCCTGGATCTCCATGATCAGCAGGGGGGTTTGCGCCACCCGCCAAAGAGTCGCCAAAAGGGTGATCTGGGCACCCGGAACGGGGACCATGCCTGCCAGGGCGTCGTCGTATTCCCCCGCCAAAATGAGCTGCGCCTTTTCCTGCCGATCGATGCAGAGGCAGCCGTGCTCCAGCGCATTGAGCAGCGCCTCGCTCAGCATGATCTCGATCCCGTCCAGCTCGACCTGCCGCAGCGCCAGCTCCCCGGAGAGGGCGGCCAGGAATTCCCGGAGGGTCTCGCTTAAGCCCGCCAGTGTCAGTTCGGGTGTCCCGGCCCAGTTCCAGTCGCAGTCAAGATCCAGGCGCAAAAGGTGCAAAAGGGTCAGGTCGTCCAGGGCGTGCTGCACCGTCTTTTCCCGGAAACGGCGCTGCAGCGATCCCAGGGTCGGTTCGGCCCGGAAATCGTCCTCCAGCACTTCGCGGTAGGAGCCGCCCTGTATCAGCTCCGCGTCCGACACGCCATCGGTCATCACCAGGAGGTCGGCCACATCCGACAGAAAGAGGGTGCCGATCCGGACCGCACGGGGATAGATGCCGAGCGGCTGGTTCTCCCCGCGGATCTTGAGAACCGAGCCGTCCCTGCTGCGCAGCAGCAGGGGAGGGAGGCCGAAGAGGGCGGTTTGCACCTCCTCGCGCACCAGGTCCACCAGGAAAAAACCGCAGGAGAGCACTTCGTCTTCCAGCAGGATGCTGCTGAGGTACTCCTGGAAGCGCTTCAGGAACGTGGGCAGCGTGAAGGATCCCCACAAATGCAGGTTTTCCACCTGGTAGTTGAAGAACGAGGTGGTGAGCATGGCGGTCAGCGAGGCGGACATGCCGCTTCCCATGGCGTCGACCACAAAGATGAGCTGCCGGCCGTCGAAGAGACGGCGTACCGAGTAGCCGTCCCCGCACATGATCTCGTGGGGGGCATAGGCCACCTTGATCGCCCAGCGCATCCCGCAGGCGCCCTCAAGCGCCTGGTGGCGCAGGTCGTGGCGCACCATGTGCCGCTCTTTGCGCCGGGCCAGCTCCAGATGCAGGGAATTTTGGGCATCCCGGTAGCGCAAAAGGGCCACCTCCTGCTCGCGATGCCTCTCCAGCAGGCGCCCCTTGGCGAGCTGCCTGGCGACGCTGTCCAGGGTCCTGATCAACAGCGCGGCATCGAACGGCTTGGGAATAAAGCGCTCCACCCCCAGGTTGATCGCCTGCAGAAGGACCTTCTGGTCGATGGACGTCATCAGGATGACGGGAGTGGTCGCTCCGCAGGCGCGGATCCTGCGCATCAGGTCGAGACCCGTAAGCCCGGGCATCACCTGGTCGGTCAAGACGATATCCGGATGCTGCTCGTGGAAAAGCCTCAGTGCCTCCTCGCCGTTGGCCGACACGATGACTTCCCTGAAGCGCCCCGCGATCAGCACGAGCAGCATTTCGCGGCTCAGCGGGTCGTCTTCGGCCAAGAGCAGGGTGAGCGATTTGGTTTCGCTGCCGGGATCGCACGAGGGGAGATTCGGCGGTGCCTCCTCCTCGGGACGGTAACCGGCAGACGGTTCAGCGCACATCGTCGTGACCTTTTCCGCTAAGCATCTGGATGAGCGGCGCATTATTTTTAGTAAACTGTCTGCGGTGCATCTAGTTGCTACCTATTCGGCATTCGTCTGACAATCTTAAGAATTATTTGTACCACCTGCTCCAGTGGAGGCTTTAGATTAAATAGTACGCATTGGCGCTTGTTGTGATTATAGTGAGTAAGTGGAGCTTGTTGGTCCACTGTAATCGGTGGCTGTACATCCGGTTTGGGTGTTTCCGGCAGCCCGGGCTTCCCTCCGGCTTCTGGCTGGAGCGGGGCGTGGCGCGCGGAGAACCGGGGAGGGGACTGGCACTATTTAAGGCATAGGGATGTGGTAGTTGAAACCGGGCAGGTCGGGGAAGTCACCCTCCGATGGGGACGCTGCCAAGCGCACTTTCAAAGGGAAAAGACCAGCAGTGAGTCCAGCTTGGCTTTAGACCAGACGGACTGCCGGCCCGGAGCTGAAAGGATATTCAATTATCTGGATGACTCTCGCGTTTCCTGAAAGGTCGGGTTGATTTTTTGTCTTTAACATCATTTCTATTGAGACAGTGTCGGATGCTTCGGCGGGCAAAGTTTTTGTCTGAGCGGTCGGCCAGATCATTGAACTTGGTATACGAAATAAATTAAAAGAAAATCCCAAAAATTTATCCTTGCCAAAGCAATATTTGAAAATAAATATTGACGTGTTTAAACTTGGGTGTATTATTCAGTCGTGTCCGACTGCAAGAAATAGTTAGAATTTAAGCGTTGTATAAAAATACTCATAACGGTTGGCAGGGAGGTGGGAGCAACTTTAAAACAGGTTAAATGCATTTATCTCGTCTCGTGCAAGGGTTCTTGTCGCTCCGCGAATGGCCCTGAAATGCAATACGATGGTTTGCTTTCAATGCTAGGCTGTTATTGAATGATTCACGGAGGGATTCCCCTGTGTATTGCTACCTGCAGATAAACTTGCATAAGTTCAGAACCCTTCTGTTTCTGCCTTTCCTGGTGGCCCACTGCCTCTTTTATCTCTCGCTGCACTATCCTCTCGGGGACATCTCCTGCAGTCTCAAGGAAGCCCCGCTGCACTATGCCGTACATCCCCCTTCCATAGAAGTTCTCCAGGTAGCCAAGGTCAAGCAGGCCCCGAAAACCGTCTCCTATCCGGTGCCGCTCGCCGACCGTCCGGTCAAGGTCGCGCAGCGGGCAGCGGAGCCTGCCGAAGTTGAGCACGGCTATGCTCCGGCTAGTTCAGTAACTGCCTTCATCCCGCCCGCCCTGTTTCCCAGCCGCGCCTCTCCTGCCTTAAGTAGCCTGCATTCCTGATTTCGCGCGTTCGCAAACTTCCTCATAGCGTCGCCCCTGACGGGGAGGCGGTAGATTTTTGCGCGCTCAAAAATTCGCTCAAAAAACGAGGGATGTTGACTGCAATGGAAATCCACCAGAAGGAGGCGAAGTAATGAGGCTTATACTGAAGCTTTTAAGTCTTACGTTAGCCCTGCTGGCCATTGCCAGCCTGCCGGCACGTTCTCACGCCGCAGAGCTGAGCCTGACCAGTTCCACCCAATACCTGTGGTACCAGGATATTCTGGCCGACAAGAAGGAAAATGACGTGGCGCAGTACCTGAGGGTCAACGTCACCAAACTGGACAAGGAGGGCAAGGCAAACATTTACGCCTACGGCAGGGCTTCGCAGCAGGTGACCAGCGACGAGGACCTCAAGGGAAGGCTCTACTACCTCTATTTCAGCTACCAAGACGCCCTGAACAACCACCTGGACCTGCGTGTCGGCAGAACCTACGTCCACTCGGCGGCGGTCTCCGGTACCATCGACGGCGGCTTCCTGGAGGTCAAGAACCTGGGGCCCTTGGGGATCACCGGCTTCGGAGGCCGGGAGGTGCTGTTCCAGGATAAGGCCGAGGTGGGGGGTGGCAACGCAATGTCCGGCGCGAGCGTCTACCTGGACGCGCCGAAAACCACCCACGTCGAGGTGAGCTACGGCAACAAGTACCGCTCCTCCGACCTGGCACGGGAAAATGTCGGACTGGATTACACGACCACTCCCGTCGAGATGTTCAATACCTACGGGCGGGTGAAATACGACACTATCGGCGACAAATTCAACGAGCTGCTCTTCGGCATCAAGCTGGCCCCTCTCAAGGACCTGCTCCTTAAGGGCGAGTTTGTGGAAACCCGTCCCACCTTCGACAACAACTCCATCTACGCGTTTTTTGCCGTCGACCGGTACCGGGAGATCAATGGCTCCCTCGAGTATGCGATAACCAGCGCCTACAAGTTCAACCTGAAGTACGCCAAGGAGTATTTCGGCGAGGACGCCGATGCCAATGTCTATGACATAGGCCTTTGGGCCCGTCCCATACCCGATCTCACCTTCAACGGGAGCTACGAAAAGAGAAACGGATTTGCCGGCCAGCTGAGCGGCTTTAGGTTCGATGCAGGTTACGACATAGCAAAGGCAAAAATTCAGGCCGGGATAGATTACGACGACTTCACAAGGGATGACTCCCGTGCGGGTACTGCCAAGAAGTACTGGGCCGGTGCCGGATACCAATTCAACAAGCTGATCGGCCTCACCGCGAGAGTTGAGTGGGATGTTAACTATAGGGACAGCGACGCCTGGCAGGGGTTTGGGGCCGTCAATGTCAACTATTAAACTTTGTGAGGGAGCCATGCTAAACAAAAAAATCATACCAATAATCCTGCTCTGCACTGTCTTCATCGTGGTGATTGCCGGACTGGCATTCGCCAAAACCGATCACAAGGATTTCAAGAACAGCAGGCTGGACGACTGCAAGGACTGTCATAACGGGGCCGCCATAGTGGGCAACCATGGCGGCACCAGGGAGCACAGGCTCCTTGCGGAACGGGCCTCCAACAACTGCTCGGACTGTCACCAGCAATCGTTCTGTCTCGACTGCCACAACGGCGGCAACGTGGATGTCAGCCTCAAGAAGAGCATCTCCCAAACCGGAGAGACCATGCCGACCACGCACCGCTCCGACTTCATCTCCATTCATCCCATCAAGGCCAAGGACGACCCACAAAGCTGCTACCGCTGCCACGAGCAGCGTTTCTGCTCGGAGTGCCATGCGAAGATTCCCAACCCGGGGAACATGCAGATCAAGGGGCACACGGCGGTCGGGAACACCCAGAGATATTTCCTGGTCAGGGGGGACTCGGCAGCCAACAACGCCGCGCACGCCTCAGAGGCTCGCAGAAACCTGCAGTCCTGCGAGGGGTGCCACCCCGACGGGAGGGTCTGCACGACCTGTCACGTCCTAAGCCCCGGTGCCAAGGTGTTCAAGACTGCACACTAGCGCCCGGGGGCTCTCCTCGGGCAGCCGGCCCGGCATGCCGGGCGTAAGTTTGCAAAGTGGAAAGGCAACCGGGAAACCATGGTGTGCCATGAAGTCATAGCCAGGAAGTTTACTGCAAAGTAAAAGGGCCGCTGACATCAGTAAAATCCGAGAGTTAAAAGGAGGAAGCACATGAAGGAGATATTCAGCGCAGTTGCAGGAGAAATGAAAGAAAACGCAACTACCGAGGAGATAACCGCGCTCATCCGTTGGCATCTCACCCGCAGACAATTCCTGGTAACGACGGGCGTCGCCGGTCTCGGGGTTGCCTCGCTCAGTATTTTCGGCTGCGGCGGCTCCGCCGGCAGCTCCGCCACGACTCCGCGCCAGGTTTTCGTGGCCAATGCCCTGGGCATGGTCGTCGCCGATCCCTCGCGGTGCGGGACGTGCCGGCGTTGCGAGATGGCATGCGTAGGATACAACCAAAACCAGGCACCGACGGGTCAAACCCAGACCCAGTACTCTGTTTCCAATGTGAAAGTCTCCCGCAACAAAAACTTCGGGGTGGCCGGTGTGACACCGACCGGTTCACTTGGCGACGGCGATTACGGCAACTTCCGTACCCCTCAGGATACCTGCCGCCAATGCCCGCACCCGGTGCCCTGCCAGTTGGCATGCCCCCAAGGCGCCATTCAGGTCATAGACCCGGTGAACGCCCGGGTGGTGAATCTCGACCTGTGCATCGGGTGCGGCATCTGTGTCGCGGCTTGCCCCTGGGCAATGACAGCCCTGACCGGAACGGTGCTCGCGGCAGCGACCAAGTCGCACAAGTGTCATCTCTGCAACGGCAACCCGGAATGCGTCCAGGCATGCCCCAATGGTGCGCTGACGTATCAGTCGTGGGTCGATACGACCAAGACCGTCCCGGCGCGCCAGGTGGTGCCCGCGACCATTCAATTGCCCGCGGATGTCGCAGCTAGCTGCACGCAGTGCCACTGACAAACGGGGCTAACATAACGTAATTCATTTCAAGGAGGACGAATATGTCGTCACAATATGGTGGATGGACCGGCAAAACATTGAGAGTTGATCTGACAACGGGGGCAATTACGACCGTTGATACGATTGCAAACTACAAGGACTACCTGGGCGGTACCGGCCTTGGCTACAAGGTACTGTGGGACGAGGTGCCTCCGGGCACCAAGGCCTTTGATCCGGCAAACAAGATCGTTTTCGCCACGGGTCCGATAACCGGCACCGGGGCCCCGTCTGCCGGGCGTGTCTCGATCACATCGATTTTACCGTACACCGATCAAAACGATCTGCCGGGCGCCGGGCACATGGGAGGACACTTCGGGCCCGAATTTAAGTATGCCGGTTGGGACGCCATCATCGTCCAGGGCGCGGCTGCCAAACCGGTATGGCTGCAGATAGTGGACAGCCAGGTTACCATCGTGGACGCATCGCAAATGTGGGGCACCGGGACCACCGCCACCACCGATCAGATCTGCACCGTGATGGGCTCCACAGCCCAGGTGGCCGCCATCGGCCCGATCGGGGAACAGCTGGGACGCATGTCCTGCGTCATTAACGACCGCTGCCACAGCGCAGGGGCTGGTTTGGGCGCCGTGATGGGTTCCAAGAACCTCAAGGCCATCGGCGTCCTCGGGACCGGCTCGGTGCCGATATTTACCGACAGCGCGTCCTGGAAAAAACTGATCACGTATTACCTCAGTTTGATAGGCGCCAACAACAATAACATGGTGCCGAAGGTGCCGCAGCCCTGGGCTGCCTACTCCGACTCCGGTTCACGCTGGTCGGCAGATAAGGGCGTATACTGGGGCGCCGCCCAGCCGGAGCTTGAGACCGGGTACTGCACCTCCTTTGATAAACCGCTCCCGGTCGATTGCCCGGTCCCCCTGAACAAGATGGGGCTGCGCACCCAAAAAGGGTTCAACGACTTCGGCATCCCGGGCATGAACCACACGGTCAAGATGAATGGTTGCCACGGCTGCCCGATACGCTGCCATATTTCCATGGACATTGAAGCACTGGAGCAATACGATGTCTCCCGCTACAACGAGGAAACCTGCATCGGCTATACACCGATGTCCAGCATGATGACGACACCGGCGGGTACCGACGGGACGGTCATCATGAACAACATGAGCGCCAACTTGTGCAACGACTTCGGCTTGTGGACCGACTACGGCGCGTACAGCGCCATCTACGGCTGGTGTTTAACCCACGTAATGACAGCGGCCGAGGTCGCTTTCCTGCAAAACCCCTCGAACTTCGATCCGGGTATGCCAACAGCCATACCTGCCAATGGCCTGAATGTGAACGGCCTGTCCTATGTTGGCAGAACCCCGTTCCAGAACAACCTCCCGACCGCGGAACTGACCGTTTTGGGGGGTGCCGCATGCGCCACTCAAACCATGGCTCAATTGCTCGCCGCTAATCCCGTTGCCGCCGGTTCTCCTAATCCCTATGTTGCCGGTACCCCCTGGGGCAACGCGAATGCCGGCAACCCCTACGCCCTGCAACAGCTGATGTACCTGTTGGTCGCCAAACAGGCGCCGTCTTCCGGCGGTGGTTCCGTTACTCCTACCACTACAAAAACTTCCACTCCCACGTTGGCGGATGTCGTTGTCAATGGCCCTCCGTATTGGCAAAGAAAGTGGCCCGAGGTCCTGTGGTACTGCCGGCATAACAAAGGCGGGACCGTGTTCAAGATGGGTCATATGAAGCATCACGGCGTGGAGAGTTTCGGCCAGGTCGGGGTCCTGATAAACACGATGTTCAATCGCGACCCGATGAACCATACCCATCAAAACATACTGGTCGGCCTGCCGCTCAATATGAGAGAAAAGCTCATGGACGGTCTCTTTTCATCAGCCACGGCGCAAAGCCTCTTCAACGACCCGGCCGGCACCACTATCCTCTGTGACGCGGCGACTGTCGCCTATGCGCCCGTCACCAAGGGCAAGGCTGCCTTTGCCGCGGCGTGTTTGGTCAGTGTGGAGATCAAAAATGCGTTAGTACACTGCGACTGGATGTTCCCCACCTGGATGTCGCCGCTTGCGACCCAGAACTATGCAGGGGACTTTACCATCGAAGCGCAAATTTACTCGGCAGTGACCGGAGAGACCATTACCGCCAATCAATTGGAACTCATCGGATGGAGGAATCTTACCCTCTTCAGGTGTCTCAATGCGGCGTTCATGAACTATTACGCCCAAAAGTCAGCGACTCCACACACCGTAAACATGCGCAACGAACACGACCAGCCAAACCCCTGGATGTTCGAAACAGCCGCCTCTCCCGCCAACGCTGCAGCGGGAGTTACCGCGGCGGGAGTCAATGGCAATACCTCGGGGTGGGCTTATGCGACGGGTACCGTTCCGTTCGCAGGTGCTGTCTCCAATCAATTGATGGATCCGACCGACTTTGCAACGGCCCTGACAATGCTTCATAATTACCTCGGATGGGATGCGACCACCGGGATGCCGACTGCGGCCACCCTGGCCAAGCTGGGACTTGGCTATGTCCAGCCGGTAATTCCTTCTCTGATCGTTGCGTAGTGGCAATGCCCCCGGCAAAACCGGGGGCATTCTTTTAGAAAAGTCAGCCGTTTCATATCAACCTTGAAAATTCCTCCGCCCTCTTACCAGTGAAGACGGCGGGTTGCACCACCCCCGGAGGTCAGACCATGCAGAACGTGAAACCGGCAGCCGAGCCGGCCGAACAGGACCAAGCCGAGGAACTGAAGGCAGAGTCCGGGGCGCCAGAGGGAAAAAGCCACCAAGCCGAGGAGCTGATGGCAGAGTCCGGGGCGCCAGAGGAAGAAAAGGCGGAAATACGCACCCAGTTTGTTGTTTCAGAGGAGATCGCCGCTAAATTAAGGGAGAAAACCGAGGAGATAAAAAACGCGATAGCGCATAAGGTGCGGGGGGATTCTCAGGAACATACCGCACTGACCCCGGAGGAAGACCTCATCGCTCTGGATGATGATCTGAAGTACGGCAGAATAAACCTCAGCGCCGCTCTGGCCGAGATGGCCATTGATGAACGCTACCAGGATATCATAACCATAACCACGGCTACCGGGCTGGTCTTTGTTTACTCGGCTGACTATATCGCTGCGGAGTATGCAGCGGCAAAAAGCCTGGTTGAAGAAGCAAAGTTCATGCTGGCCAATACCATCAGGGTGGATTCGTACCAACACACAAAGCTCACCCCAGCCGGAGACATCCACGCCATGGCTCCCGACACGGAACCGGCGATCATAGACGTCATCCTGAAAGGGATGGCGCAGGAGGCTCGCTACGCCGACATCAAATCGGTGACCTCTGCCGCGAAAGAGGTGTATTACCACTCCGACAGGTATCTGGTCGACAGGTATGCCGCAACTCTTTTGCTCTCCATGGCCGGTGACCAGTGCAATACCCTGGCCGAAAAGGTCCGTGAGGAATCCAGGATCTATCCGCGGGCGACCAATGCGACTTTCTTCCACAATCAGCAGCTATTCGGCATTCCCCGAGATGACCTGCAGGCTGTTATCGACGAGACACTCCGCAAGCCGGAATACTCAGACATAAAGAAGCTGGTCCACCCCACGACGGGCGCTGTCTATCTGTATTCCGACCGATACCTGGAAGAACAGCAAGCGTGGGCTCAGATGGATTGGCTGGAGGTCGGCTTGGCCAATAATCCTTAAAGTACGTGCGTCCAGCTTCAGGCCTGGCGTTTGGCCTGATATTCGCTCACATTACCTGCTGCAGCCCGAACCATCCGGCACGGACAGAAAGGCGCCGCGAAAGGAGAGCATCAATGGCAAAGGCAAAATTCGGAGACAAGGTACAAGTACACTACACCGGCAAGTTGGATAACGGCGCCGTTTTCGATTCGTCCGGAGAAAGCGGGTACGTTATTTTTAAACCGGTGGAGTTGGTCCTCGGCCAGGATGACGAGCTGTTACCCAAATTCCAGGAGGCGATTGTCGGCCTGGAAACGGGAGATACCGTCACGGCCAGGATCGCATGTGAAGACGCCTATGGCCCGCGTTCAGAGGAGAGGGTGCACGAAGTCCCGCGCAGCGAGATCCAGGAAAAGGAAGACCGGGCGGTGAATCTGTGGTCCTACCCTAACGGCAAGCCGCTCCCCTACTGCAAACCTAAAATAGGTGAGCGGGTGACGTTCTGGCTGCCGGACGGGAGCACGGTACCGGCCATTGTCCGCAATGCCACAGAAACCACCTATACCTTCGACACCAACCACCCCCTGGCGGGGCAGGACCTGACCTATGAAATCAGGCTGGTGAATATTCTCTGACACGGCTATTGCGCCCAGTTGCCTGAGAGCTGTCGCTTGGTCGTTGTCGATGCACTGGCCTTTGGTCCGCGACGCCACAAGCCGTGCCGGGGCAGACCTGTTATGAGGTGACCTATGGGGCTGGAAGATGAGGTAATTAAGGCATGCAAAGGAATAGTTAATCGGCACATCAATAATGCCGCGGAATTGAGGCGCGCTCTATTAGACAAATGTATTGCAGGTGCGGTCGAAACATTCAATAGTTGCAACAAAAAGTCCGGTCAACGAGGTATTACGGCTACAGGCGATTACATAAACGGCGGTTATGAAGTGAATTATCGTGGTGAAAGCATAAATGGCACCATAACAATTATGGACATCCTGCATGAAAAAACCGGCACAACGCCCGATAAGGACACTCTGATATCTGTAACGTGCAAAGCTCACTCATGCGTTACCCGGTCCTTCTATAAAGGAGAAATTCCAGAAACAGATGTTAAGGAATTTGTTAAATATGCGACGCGAGGTCCGACCCTTAATGATCGCTTGAGAAGAATGGCAGGATCTTACCACGGGGAATTCTAAAGCCAGGATACAACGGGAATGACAATGAATCAGCCGGCAGCGCAGGAAACCAGGAATTCCACAGACGAAACAGCCCTGTTTTTCACACAGGCTTTCGCACACCACCAAGCCGGCCGTTTGGATGAGGCGGAACAGCTTTACCGTCGGATGCTGTCGGCAGATGCCCGGCATGCCGACAGCCTTAACATGCTCGGTGTCGTCGCCTTCCAGAGAGGCGACCATGAGCTTGCCATCGAGCTGATCGGCCAAGCGATCACAATGAATCACTGCACTGCCGAATTCCATTCCAACCTTGGTATTGTACTTACGCACCAAGGCAGGAACATTGATGCCATTGCCAGCCATGAGAAGGCGCTGGCACTGAAGCCGAAGTACCCGGAAGCACTTTACAACCTCGGCAACGCACTCACCGGCCAAGGGAGGTTCGATGAGGCTGTTGCCCGCTATGAACAGGCGCTCGCCATCAAGCCGGATTTTTTGCAGGCCCTTGCCAATCTCGGTAGCGCACTCCGGTGCCAGGGAAAACTCGATCAAGCCATTGCCCGCTTCGAACAGGCGCTCGCCATCATGCCGGACTTTGCCCAGGCTCTTTCCAATCTCGGCAACGCACTCCAGGACCAGGGAAAACTGGATGAGGCCGTGGTCCGCTACCAACAGGCGCTCGCCGTCATGCCGCACTCCGCGGAAGCAGCTTGTAATCTCGGCATCGCATTGTTCGCCCAAGGAAAGTTAGATCTGGCAATGAATGCAGCCCTCTATGCCCTCCAGCTAGGGGAAACGCAAGAAAACCGGATATTGTTTTGCGAGTGTCTCAAATACTTCACCATGGAGGCCGAATATCCCGATAATCTCGAGGTCCTTTATGACATTGCCGTACGGGCCCTGACAGAAGCGTGGATTCGCCCGAAGGAATTGGCACGCTCCTGTCTGTCGCTGGTTCTAAGGCACAATCAACCACTGCAAGGCCATGTTTCCCGGGCGATGCAGGCCGGGCCCGGCCGGTTTTCCGAGTCGATCGAACCCGGCATATGGGGCGAGATGGCCGGGGACCCCCTGCTGCTGGGTCTCTTGAAGTCCACAACCATTCCCCACATTGAGTTTGAACAGTTCCTGACTTGGCTGCGCTTTGCCATGTTGGACGTTGCGGCAAGGAGATCGCTTGCCGGGGAAGCTGAAGTCCTCGATTGCTTCTGCGCCATTGCCCAACAGTGCTTTATCAACGAATATGTATTCGCTCTTATGCCGGATGAGGTGGAGCGGGCTCGGCACATGCGGGAAGGGGTGGTGGCTGCCCTCGAGGCGGGGACGCCGGTTCCTCTGTTTTCGTTGGTGGCCGTGGCTGCCTATTTCCCGCTGCATGCTCTACCCATGGCAGGGAAACTGTTGCAAGGCGCATGGCCCGCTGGGGTGCGGGAGCTGTTGCAGCAGCAGGTTGCGGCGTTTGAGGAAGAAGTGCAGCTTCGGGGCACCATCCCGTGTTTGACCCTGGTCGAAGACACTGTTTCGTCGTCGGTGCAGGCCCAGTACGAGCAGAACCCTTACCCGCGATGGACCAAGGCGCCACATGCATCGGCGCTGGTTTCCCTGGATGCATCTTTGCACCGGGAGTTCCCCCTGGCTTCATTTTGCAATCTCAACCAAACAGGCGCAATCGATATCCTTGTTGCCGGCTGTGGGACCGGCCAGCATTCAATTCAAACAGCTCAGTGTTTTCCCGGATCCCGAGTTCTTGCCATTGACCTGAGCCTCGCCAGCCTTAGCTATGCCAAAAGAAAAACTCAAGAGCTCGGTATAAAAAATATCGAGTACGCTCAAGCGGATATTTTGCAACTTGGGACGATGGGCCGTTCTTTTGATGTCATTGAGTCGGTGGGGACGCTGATGTGCCTCAGGGAACCTATGGAAGGCTGGAAAATATTACGTTCGCTGTTACGCCCCCGCGGTTTCATGCGTATCGGTTTATACAGCGAGTTGGCGCGCGAATGCGTGGTTGCTGCACGGAACTATATTGCGGAGAAAGGCTACCAGGGCGCTAGCGCGCAGGATATACGCCAATGTCGTCAGGATATTATGGCAATGGAAAACGATGCACGCATGACGCGATTATTGTCGTTAGGAGATTTCTATACGATGAGTGAATGCCGTGACCTTATCTTCCACGTTCAGGAACATCGCCATACAATACCCCGGATCAAGGAGAACCTGGAAGAATTGGGTCTGGATTTTATCGGATTCTCGCTTGAACCTCGTCTTGTAAGACAATATTCAGCCAGATTCTCGGAAGATCACTCAAGGACTAATCTGGATCTATGGAACGTATTCGAGAATGAAAATCCGGACATCTTTACCGGTCTGTATCAGTTTTGGGTGCAGAAACGTGACTGAATGACAAATACTTGTCTGTAGTTACTCCATGTATGTAGGTAAATATAAGACTGCGCTGCAGGAGGTGCTCAATGTTCGGATTCGGTATACCTGAGATGCTCATAGTACTTGTCATTGTCCTGGTGGTTTTTGGTGCGGGTAAGATTCCAGAAATTGGCGGCGCCATGGGGAAAAGTATTCGGAATTTTAAAAATGCGGTAGACGGAAGCGATGATATCGAGATCAAGGCTGCATCAAAGATTGAGGGTAAAAAAGCAGCAAGTGGCGCAAGAGATCCAGAAAACAAACAAGGGGATGTGTGAGGTTTTTAATACCCGAGTCGGCAACTGCCGAAAGAGGTGACCACCTTGGATTATACAACTCAATGCTGTGTCACGGTCTACGACCATCGCGGCAACTCCGCGGCCAACTCGGAGCGCTCCGTCATCGTGGAAAGCGCCCTGGCCATCGGCGTTAACCAGACCTCGGAGTTCACCGTCATGCGCACCCCCGGCAACGACCGCGAACTGGCAGCCGGGTTTCTGCTCACCGAAGGGATCATCGAGAGCGTCTCCGACATCCTGATGCTCAGGGAATGCCCGGAGTTCCCCAACACCATTCTGGTTGAAACGTCCAGGACCGCCGCGGCGCCGGTGAACCGGAATCTGGTGGTCAACTCATCCTGTGGGCTTTGCGGCAGGAGCGACCTGGACGCCCTTTTGGACGGGCTCGGCCGGGTAGGGGCAGGGATCAGGGTCTCCTATGCGCTGGTCTACGAGATACCCAAGCGGGTGCTTCCCGCGCAGTGCCTCTTCAAATGCACCGGCGCTACCCACGCGGCGGCTCTTTTCGACGAAGAGGGCGAAATCTTCGTGCTGCGCGAGGACATCGGCCGGCACAACGCGATGGACAAGGCGATCGGCGCCGCCCTGCTCCGGGGGAAACCGACCGCCTCCCTGGGAGTCTTCCTTTCGGGACGGGTGAGCCTGGAGCTGATCGTGAAGGCGTCGCGCTCCGGGATATCGCTCATGATTTCGGTCAGCGCGCCGACCGACGCGGCGGTGACCATGGCGCATAAACTGGGCATCACGCTGGCGGGTTTTGCCAGGGATGCGGGTTTCACCATTTACGCGCATCCGGAGCGGATCCTCTTCGCCGGGGCGACCGGGGAACTCTCCAGCCTCCCCTCGATCGGTACCGCCGCTACGACCTCGTGTCACCCGGCGCAGTGCCGGGCCGGCTCGGGTGGCGCATGAGGGAGGCACCCGTGGCAAGCTCAGCCGGTAGCCTAAGTGCCGGAGCTTTCAGAAAGGTCGGTTCCCCCGGGCGCCAGCGCCGGGAGCCGCCGCCCGTGGCCGAAGACGACGTCACCGGCCTGATACTGGTGGGGGGGCAGAGCCGCCGCATGGGGCAGGACAAGGCGTTTCTGAATATCGCGGGCAAGCCGCTCTTCGAGCGGGTACTGGAGCTGTTCCGGGAGTGCTTCACCCGGGTGCTCCTGGTGGGGGACCGGGCCGAGCGTTTCGCCGCCTACGGCCTCCCCGTTTTGCCGGACCTGCACCCCGGCAGCGCCCTGGGAGGTCTCTACTCAGGGCTTTGCCACGCGGAAACGGATACGGTTTTCGTCTCCTCCTGCGATCTGCCGTATCCCAACAAGGAGCTGCTCCGTTACCTCTGCTCCTTACGGGAAGGGGTCGATGTCGTGGTGGTGAAAACGGCGCAGGGGTACGAGCCGCTCTTCGCCCTGTACGCCAAGAGCTGCCTGGGCCCCATGCTGAGGCTTTTGGAAAGCGGCAATTACCGGGTCTACGACCTTTATCCGCAGCTAAACGTGCGCTACGTGACCGGCGCGGAGCTTAAGCATCTGGACCGGGCAGAAAATTCCTTCGTGAACCTCAACACGATGGAGCAGTTCCACAGGGTTCGCCGGGAGCTGGAGCAGGTGGACCGGTAGCCTATTAAAGGCAGATCCGGTTGGTATTACGGCAAAAAGGGAGCAGATTTATGGTCAGCATCGAGGAAGCCCAAAGGATCATCCTGGACTGCGGCACCCCGCTTGAGACCGAGAAGGTTCCGGTCTTTCAAGGGTTGCACCGCGTGACGGCTGAGGACCAGATCGCCCCGTGGGACCTACCACCGGCGGACAATTCGGCCATGGACGGCTACGCCTTCTCATACGCCTCACTTTGCGAGAACCGGCTGAAGGTAACCGATTTCCTGCCGGCGGGAAAGATGCGCACGACAGCGCTCCCCGCGGGCGAGGCGATCAGGATCATGACCGGTGCCCCGGTTCCCCCCGGGTGCGACACCGTGGTCCCCATCGAGGAAGTGACGGCGCAGGGGGACCTGATCAGCCTAGGCGCCGCGGTCAAAAGAGGGGCGCATGTCAGGAAGCGGGGCGAGGACATCTCCCAGGGCGAGGTGGTCATCCCGGCCGGCTCCCTGCTGAGGCCCCAGGAGATCGGCATGCTCTGCGCCATGGGGACGGTCTCGCTGGAGGTGTTCCGCAAGGCGAGGGTTGCCATTCTAGCCACCGGCGACGAGCTCCTGGAGCCCGGCTGCGCGCCGGTTGCTGGGAAGATCATCAACTCCAACAGCTACAGTCTGGCCGCCCAGGTGCTCGAGGTGGGGGGAGAGCCGATCATGCTCGGCATCGCGCCCGACCGGCTCGAGGGGACCTGCGAAAAAATCAGGGCCGGCCTGAACGCCGACCTCTTGATCGTATCCGGCGGGGTCTCGGTGGGTGACTGCGACTTCGTCAAGGCGGCGATCCTGAAGCTGGGCGGCGTGGTCTCTTTCTGGAAGGTCGACATGAAACCGGGCAAGCCTCTGGCCTTTGCCATGCTGCAGGGGAAGCCGATCTTCGCCCTGCCGGGTAACCCGGCCGCCGCCATGGTCTCCTTCGAGCTGTTCGTGCGCCCCTATCTCCTGAAGGCGATGGGGCACCGGCGGGTGTTCCGCCCCAGGGTGCGGGCCGTCCTGCTGGAGGCGGCGGCCAACAAGGGGACCCGGCCGCACCTGGTCCGGGCCCTGGTCTCCCGGTCAGACGACGGCTACCGGGTTTCGGTTACCGGCAGTCAGAGCTCGGGACGGCTGTCGTCCTTCACCCGGGGTAACGGCCTGATCCTGATGCCTCCCGAGGCCAGCTACGCCACCGGCGAAACGGTGGAAGTCCTCCTGCTGGACCGGGAGTTCGAGATGGGAGAAGCCGCGCCCAGGACCCAGGTGCTCCGGATGAAGGAGCCGCAGGTCGCCTACCCGCAGGCGCTGGAGCGCTGCAGCGTGCAGAGCGCCTGAGGCCGGCCATCCGGCCATCCGGCCATTGGCACGCCTGCAGCAGCGTCCTTTCGGGGCGCGCAACTCTGAACCACCGAGGGAGTAATGTCCGTGTCCGATCACGCCAGATGCCGTTTCTGCAAACTTGACCCAGCGTCGGTCGTCCTTTCCAACGACCATGCCGTCGCCGTACTGGACGGCTTTCCGGTCACCCCCGGCCACAGCCTGATCGTCACCCGGCGGCACATCGCCTCGCTCTTCGAGGCGACCCGCGAGGAGCAGGGTGCTATTCTCGACCTCCTGGCCGAACTGCGCGAGCTCTTGCTCTGCGGCACGCCAGCCGGCGGCTCGACGCCGCCCGACGGCTTCAACATCGGCATCAACGACGGGCGGGAGGCGGGCCAGACGGTCATGCATCTCCATGTCCACCTGATCCCCCGCTATGCGGGAGACACCGAGGACCCGCGCGGCGGGGTGCGCTGGGTCATGCCCGTGAAGGCACCCTACTGGAAGACTCTGGCAGAATGCGGGGCGGCAGCAGGGGGATAACGGCTCAACTTTCGTTTCAAGGCTGGTTCCGATAGGTTTTCCACTGCACACGGCAATAAAGGCAGAAGCATTGCCCGGGAAGGAGGCATCGTGAAGCTGGTAGATTCGTTCGGCCGCAGCATCAACTACCTGCGCCTCTCGGTAACCGACCGCTGCAACATGCGCTGCCGTTACTGCATGCCGGAGGAGGGGGTCGGCAAGCTAACCCACCAGCAGGTCCTGCGCTACGAGGAACTGCACCGGATCGCGCGGGCGGCGGTCTCCCTCGGCATACAGAAGATCCGGGTGACCGGCGGTGAGCCGCTGGTGCGCCAGGGGATCGTGCCGTTTCTCGCAGGGCTCTCGGCCATACCGGGGCTCAAGCAGCTGGTCCTGACTAGCAACGGCCAGCTGCTCGAGGAGATGGCCGGCGAGCTGCGCGCGGCCGGGGTGCAGCGCCTGAACATCAGCCTCGATTCCCTGGATCCGGTCCGGTTCGGCTCCATCACCCGGATAGGGAGCCTGGAACGGGTGCTGGCCGGAATCGCCGCGGCCGAGCGGGTCGGCTTCCCGATCAAGATCAACATGGTGGTGATGCGCGGCGTGAACGACGCCGAGATCGAGGCGATCGCCTCCCTCGCCCTGGACCGCCCCTACACGGTGCGCTTCATCGAGTACATGCCGTCGGCCCGTGAGGACCGCTGGCAGTCGCTGGTGGTTTCCGGGCGGGAGATCTTCGACAGGCTTTCGTCCCGGTTTCCGCTCCGGCCGGTGGACCGCTCGGCGCTCGCCGGGCCGGCCAAGGAATTCCGGATCTCCGGCGCCGCGGGGACCCTCGGCATCATCACCCCGGTGACGGGGCATTTCTGCGCCGACTGCAACCGGATCAGGGTCACCTCCACCGGCATGGCCAAGAGCTGCCTCTTTTCCGACGACGAACTCGATTTGAAGCCGTTTCTCGGGGCGAACGACGCCCGTTTCCTGGAGCAGGCCCTGCGCCGTGTCGTCACGAGCAAGCCGGGAAGGCACCAGATGTCGCCGGTGAGCGCCAGCCACACCCCCTTCGCCATGTCCGCGATAGGTGGGTAGCACCTGCTAAAGGAGAAGTTCATGACACCACGAATAGTTGCGACCTGCGTCAGCGGGTCGAAAGGTGAGCGCAAGACGCCGGTTGCTGAGGTCGAGTTGCGGGTCAACCACGGCATCGAGGGGGACGCCCACGCCGGCGAGTGGCACCGCCAGGTGAGCCTTTTGGCCGCCGAGAGCATCGCCAAGATGCAGGCCAAGGGGCTTAAGGTGGACTGCGGCGACTTCGCCGAGAATTTCACCACCGTGGGGATCGAGCTCTACACGCTGCCGATCGGGACCCGCCTGGAGATCGGCGAGACCCTCTTGGAAGTGACCCAGATCGGCAAGGAATGCCACACCCGCTGCGCCATCTTCTACCAGGCCGGCGACTGCGTCATGCCCAAGGAGGGGATCTTCGCCCGGGTGCTCAAGGGGGGGAGCGTGGCCGCGGGAGCGACCATCATCCGCCACGAACCCGGAGCGATTTAGACGGATGGCAACTCAGGAGCAAAAAAAGGATTCGACATGAACTTTCTTTTCCCGATGCTCGGTAACAGGGACCTCCCTCACAGGGAGCGCTTAAGGCAAGTGAAGAGTACCGTCCAGACAGGAGCCAAAAAGGGAGACCGGGTGCAGGTGCACTATACCGGCACGCTGGATGACGGGAGCATTTTCGACTCCTCCATCGGGAGCGGCTGCGTCCGGTTCGGTCCGATGGAGTTTGTCCTCGGCAAGGGAGACCTGCTTCCCAACTGCCAGGAGGCGATTGTCGGCCTGGAACCGGGTCAGACGGTGAAGATCCGGGTTGCCAGCAAGGACGCCTACGGCCCGCGCCAGCAGGGTTTGATATTCGTGATTCCGCGGGCCGAGCTAAACCCGCCGGAAGGCGAGATGGACGGCTGGCACTACTCCCACGGCCGGAAGAAAACCGCATTCAACCCGAAAAAGGGTGACCTGATGGAGGTCTCCCTGATGGACGGCAACACCCTGCCGGTCATCGTCACCCAGGTAAACGACGTCACCATCACCTTCGACGCCAACCATCCTCTGGCGGGCAAGGACCTGAACTTCGAAATCAAACTGGTAAACATCCTGTAACGAGAACGCCTCCTTCCCCGCAGCACCCGGCACTCTTCGGTACCATTTCTCAAGGACCCCCTTAGGCAACCCCCCTCCGCCCTTGCGGGAAAGGTAGGGTAGGGTCGGGGAGGTAGGCGCCGCTTAGCCGGCTGCGATCAGCCCAATAGCTCGCGGCCAATCTATGACAGCAACCTCGCGGCCATTGCGGCACTGGCATAGGGTTGTACCCCTGCTGCATGGCGATGCTTCCTGTCAAAACACCGTCCTGATTTCCCCGCACAGAAGAGTGTTGTTTACACCACGCTGGCTTGACATTCGCACGTTTCTGGTTGACAATGTTGAGCATACCAAAGCGGGGTTTCCATGAAAAGCAGCAAGCACGATCTCAACTTGACGGGAAACCTCTGGTTTAACCAGGCTGACCGCAAATTCCTGGGCGGCGACCAGATCGAACTGTTGGAAAAGATCGACCAGTTAGGCTCGATAACCAAGGCCGCCAAGGCCGTGGGGATCAGTTACAAGACCGCCTGGGATACCGTCAACACGATCAACAACCTGGCGGAAAAGCCGCTCGTGGACCGGCTCATCGGCGGCAAGGGGGGCGGAGGCACCAGCCTTACGGCCGAAGGAAAGCGCATCGTTTCCCAGTTCAACATCGTCCAGGAAGAAATTCGCAAGGTCCTGGATAACCTTGGTGACAGGCTCGGAGACACCGACAGCCTGTTCCAATTCCTACGGAGGATTTCCATGAAAGTCAGCGCACGCAACACCTTTGCAGGCTCGGTATCCGCGATCACCAAAGGTGCCGTCAATGCCGAAGTCACCATCACCCTCAAGGGGGGCGTCCCCCTGGTCGCAGTCGTCACCAACGGCGCCGTCGACAACCTCGGGCTGAAAGTCGGCTCCGAGGCATATGCCATCGTCAAGGCCAGCTCGGTCATCATCGGCACCGACCTGCACGACGCCAAGATCAGCGCCCGCAACATCTTCTGCGGCACCATCTCCAAGATCGTCGAGGGACCGGTCAACACCGAAGTGGACGTGGAAATCGGCGGCGGCAACACCATCAGCGCCGTCATCACCCACGGCAGTTCACAGAAGCTCGAACTGAAAGAGGGGGGCCACGCCTGCACCCTGTTCAAAGCCTCGAGCGTCATTATCGGCGTAAGCTGATATCCGAAAAGGGACACCGGCGTCGCTGTCCCTTTTTTGCGGACAATCGTTATATAATTCTAACCACAACGAACCCCGTTTCAGCCAGATCCCTTCCCGGAGGTTTTTACTATGAACGTCGTCGTCAAGGTGGTAGCGGCCCTGTTCTTATCGCTTCTTCTGGTTGCGCCGGCACTGGCTGGAGACATCAACCTCTCCGTCGCCGCGAGCCTTAAGGACGTAGTGAACGAGCTCTGCGACGGTTTTGCCAAGGCGCATCCCGGCGTGAAGTCCCTCAAAAACTACGGCGCCTCCGGCCAGCTTGCCAAGCAGATTGAGAACGGAGCCCCGGCCGACCTCTTCATCTCCGCCAACCTGAAGTGGATGGATTACCTCAAGAACAAGAACCTGGCCGACAAGCCGAGCATCGGCACCTTCACCTACAACACCCTGGTATTTGCCGGCATGCCCGGCAAGGCGTCGAACCTGCAGGATCTCCTGAAGCTGGACCGCATCGCCATCGGGAGTCCCAAGAGCGTACCGGCCGGAGAGTATGCCCTGGAAGCCTTGAAAAGGGCCGGCCTGGACAAACGTCTGGAAAAGAAGCTGGTCATGGCCCGTGACGTGCGCGAGTGCCTGATGTACGCCGAGCGGGGCGAGGTGGACGGAGCCTTCGTCTACCGGACCGATGCGCTCCAGGCGAAGCAGGCGAAGATCCTCTTCACCGTCCCCCAGGATCTTTACCCGAGGATCATCTACCCCATGTCGTTGACGGTTGCCGGGGCGAAGAACAGGGACGCCGCCTCGTTTTTTGCCTATCTCCACGGCAGCGAGGCAAAAGCGGTGCTGGCGAAGTACGGCTTTGCCGCTCGTTAGCAATAGGATAAAAGGAGAACGACATGGTCAGGATCACCTCCGAGCCAATCGCCCCGGCTAAAGCCTATGAGCTGATATCCTCGGTGGGCGCGGGTTCGGTCCTGCTGCATCTCGCCGTGGTCAAGCCGCAGGCAGGGGCCGGGGGGACAACGAGTTACATCGATTACGGAACCAAGGGTGATGCCGCGGCCGAGCTGCAGGAGATCGCCGACGAGCTTGCCGAGAAATTCACCCTGGTGGACACCTTGTTGATTAGGCGCACCGGCCGGCTCGGCCTGGGCGAGATCATTTCACTGGCGGCCGCCAGCTCCCCCAACAGTGCAGATGCCTTCGAGGCCTGCAAGCTCGGCATCCGCCGGTTGCGCAAAATGAAGAGCATCGTGAAGCACGAAGTCTGCGGCTAGCCGCGGGACGACGAAACAAGGCAGGTGATGATTTCACTTACTTCCACGGACTACGATGCCATCAGGCTCTCGGTCGAGGTCGCGGTTGCGGCGACCCTGCTGTCGCTTCCCTTTGGTTTCGCCGCGGCCTATCTGGTCACCTTCGTAAAGTTCCGCGGCAAGGTGCTGGCTGAGGTCTTCGTCAACCTCCCCTTGACCCTGCCCCCGGTAGTGGTCGGCTATCTGCTGCTTCTCTTGCTCGGCAAGCACGGCTGGCTCGGCTCCCTTTTGACTGAGGCCGGCATCAGGATCATCTTCACCCTGAAGGCCGCGGTGCTCGCCTCCGCCGTCGTCGGTTTCCCGCTCCTGGTGCGCTCGCTGCGCACCGGGATGGAGGCCATCGACCCGCAGCTGATCAACGCCTCGCGCTCCCTGGGCGCGCGCTGGTACGACACCCTGGTAACGGTGATCCTGCCGCTCTCCGTCCCCGGCCTGGTCGCGGGGTCGTCTCTCATGTTCGCACGCAGCCTGGGTGAGTTCGGAGCCACCATCATCGTGGCCGGCAATATCCCCGGCGTCACCCAGACCATTCCGCTTGCCATCTACGAATACACCAGTTCACCCGGCAGCGAGACCATGGCGCTCTCGCTCTGCCTCATTGCTGTGGCCATTTCGGTGGTGGTGCTCTTCCTGCACGAGTGGATGGCGCGAAAAATGGCACGGAGAGACTGACATGCAGCTAAGGATGGCCGCCCGGAAAAAATTCCCCGACTTCAGCTTCTCAGCCGACCTCACCCTGACCGGTGACCGAATCGGGATATTCGGCGCGTCCGGCAGCGGCAAGTCTACACTGGTCAGCATGCTGGCGGGACTGCTGGAACCCGACAGCGGCGAGATCTTTCTGGATGGCGATTGCCTTTACAGCCGCGAGCAGGGGATCAACCTGCGGCCCGAAAAGCGCCGCATCGCCATCGTCTTCCAGCAGCACTGCCTGTTTCCGCACCTAAACGTCAAGAACAACCTTTTGTACGGGTTCAGGCGCTGCCCCGTGAAGCATCGCATCATCGACTTCGGCACCCTGGTCTCCGTACTGAAACTGGAGGGGCTGCTCGACCGCGGCGTGAACAACCTCTCCGGAGGTGAAAAGCAGAGGGTCGCCCTGGGCCGGGCGGTACTGGCCAATCCCCGCCTCTTGCTGATGGACGAGCCCCTGTCGGCACTGGACGACACCCTCAGGTTCCAGGTGATCCCCTATCTCAAGAGTGTCTGCGAACAGTTCGGCATCCCCTACCTCTTCATCTCCCATTCTCTGGTGGAAATGCGCCTCATGGTCGATGAGGTGCTGGTCGTCTCGGGCGGAGCGGTCGTCGAGCAGACCAGCACCGAAAAACTGGCGCGCTCCCGCATGGGGCAAAGCCCGGTAGGGTACCTCAACCTCCTGAGGCTCAGCCACCCTGCTCGTGTCGACGAGCTCTTCTCCTACCGTTTTGGTGCCGGCGAGCTGCTCATTTCCGCCGGCAGCGACCAGGAGGAAGCACTCTTCGAACTCTCCTCGAAAGACATCATCCTCTTCAAGAAGCACCCCGAGGCCTGCAGCGCGCGGAACCTGATCTGCTGCTCGGTTGTCACCACCTTTGAATCCGGCAGCCGGGTCGGGGTGGAACTGGCCAGCGGGGAGGGGAGGCTGGTGGCGGAGGTGGTGCACCAGGCGGCGCGGGAGTTGGGAATCGTTGTTGGAAGTGAGCTGTACGCAGCGATCAAGGCCTCGGCGTTTCGCAGGGTAGGATAGCCCTGGACGAATGTCCGTCGCCGGCCTTGATTCGGAACGGGCTGGATCAAATTGGATGCTGGCTGACCCTTATGCGATCTCGTCGCGCCCAAGTTAGATTTCGTAGCCACCTTCCCCTCTTGGGTTGTCTCATCACCAAATATCGCAAAAACATATTGACAGTGTGTGCTAGTTGGTGCAATTGAATCTGATTTAGTATAGATTTGAGATGCTTTCATTGCCCTCTCTTCCCGGTGCCGATTTTCGTGTTCGCAACTGGCATCGGAGGTACCTTGCCAGTAACAGGCAGACATGCTTGATACCCCATGGCATTGAAGTTACCTCTGGGTAAATTCCAAGAACTGTCAATGCATAAAGCGATTTACCGGTCACAGGATGAGGCTGAATTTCATGAGTGATGACAGGACGACACCCGCTGAAGCCTCAAAACTGCGTAGGGCGGCCGAAAAGAGGGTTGCCTTGCAATCTACGGACGCCGAGGTGATTGCAAGGGATATGGACGCGAAACGGTTGCTCCACGAGTTGCAGGTCCACCAGATAGAACTTGAGATGCAACATTCAGAGTTGCAGCAATCACATTGTGCTCTTGATTTATTGCTTGACCAGTATGCGACGCTCTATGATTTTGCCCCGGTTAGCTATATGACCCTTAACTGCAAGAGCCATATCCTCAAATGCAACCTCGCCGGGGCAGTCCTTGTCGGCCTGGCGCGATCGGCAATCAACAGACGGCAGTTTACGCAGTTTGTCGCCGAACCGGACCGCCCCTTGTTTGAGTCGTTCTTGGAAAAGGCTTTCAAGGAGCGTCCCTTGGAAACCAACTGTGAGTTGAAATTGCTTAAGAAAGACCGCACCGAAATCTGTGTGCAGTTGAAGGCGCAGGCTGGCCAGTCAGGTCAAGAGGTCCTGCTGGCGATCGTCGATGCCGGCAAAGGGAAGTACCCTTTGTCGCCCGCACGGATCCCGATGAGTGCATTGACTCGGCGTGAGTTCGAAACCCTGAAATACGTGGTTGAGGGCAAAACTAACTCGGCTATCGCCGCACTGATGCAGATCTCCCCTAAAAGCGTTGAAACCTATCGCAGCAGAATGATGCAGAAACTTGGCATCAATAACGTTCCCGACCTTGTCAAATTTGCCCTCCTGTACGGCGTAATTTCCCTTTAGAAAAAAATAGCATTTTTTGTAATGTTTACCTGACTGACAGCTCTGCAAATCTGCGCTATTCTGCTAGATCTGAATTCACTAACCTCATTTTTCTAATCAACCTTGAGCCACACTGAATCCGGGATGGATAAGGTTGCGATTTGAGTATTGCCTATCCAGGCTCGGCAAGGAGGCCTTGATGCAGCAACGCATGCCAGGAACGGTTTCATTGCTCTATGTCGAAGACGATCCCGCTACCAGGGAGATGGTGACAAACATACTCAGAAAGAACGGCTTCAACTGCATCGTGGCGGAAGACGGGCTTCAGGGACTGGAACTCTATCGTAAGCACACCCCGGAAATCGTTCTGAGTGACATCATGATGCCGGTAATGAACGGACTAGAGATGGCCCGCGCCATACGCACAGATTTCCCCGAGGCCCCGTTCATCTTCATAACCGCCTTAGGTGACAGCGAGTGCATACTGGAGGCCATAGAGATAGGTGTAACCAATTACGTTGTGAAACCGGTGCAACTCTCCAAACTCCTGGCAGCCATCTCACAGTGTGTCGGCATGATCCGGCTTAAGGCCGAGGCTCAAAGGATTAAACATCTGGAAGCCATGGGCATTTTGGCCGGTGGCTTGGCGCATGATTTCAACAACATGCTCCAGATTGTCTTGGGCAATGTCTCCCTTGCAAAGAAGCAGGTTGGTCCGGACAGTGCGGCGTTTATCTATCTCAAAGAGGCCGAAAGTATCTCAAATGATGCACGTAGTCTAGGAAGGCGACTGGGGACCCTTGCCAGAAGGGAAAACGGTTTGATGCAGAAATTGTCATTGCCACCAACCATCCTCTATAGCGTGCATGCCGCTCTGAGCGAAACCTCCACCACCGCGAGCTTCGATCTGTCGCCCGGTATGCCCCAGGTAATGGCCGACAAGATCCAGATGGAGCAAGTTTTTTCCCAGATGACGGTCAATGCCGTCGAGGCCATGCCCCAGGGCGGGAAGCTGGAAATTTCCGCCCGCGTCAGCAGTCTCTCTCTTGGGTCCGGTTCGCTGCTTGCGCCCGGAGATTACGTCTGCATCTCTTTTAGAGACACCGGCAAAGGCATCCCGGCCAAGAACCTTCCCAAGATTTTCGATCCGTATTTCACCACCAAGGATATGGACCACAACAAGGGGCGCGGTCTGGGGCTCAGCGTCTGTGACGCCATCATCAGCAGGCATGGCGGCCACATCCGCGCCGATAGCCCCCACGGTGCAGGCGCGACCTTCACTATCTGGCTGCCGGTGGCTAAGTAACTTAACTTATACGGCATGATGAACGCCTTAAGGCGCACCTTGTCGGCGACATGCCGCAGACGGAGCGGATTCTCCTGGGCTGGACCTGAGAACCTTGGTTGCAGTCTATCCGTGCGCAATGCCGGCAATGGTGCCGAATTCAGAATCGAGGTCTGCAATGAAATCCCCTCAGCTGAACCGCCACGCGCTATCCATGCTCGTAGTGGAAGATGACAAAGAAGCCAGCGCATACCTCTCCCGCCTCATCGCCAAACGACTTCCCGATTGCCTGCTTTACCTGGCGGAGAATGGCCAACGCGGAATGGAACTCTTCGAAGCACACCGGCCGGACTTGGTCGTTACCGACATCAACATGCCGGTGATGGACGGTATCGAGATGGCAAGCAGGATCAAGGCGCTGGACCCGGGCGTGCAAATCATCGCCATAACGGCAAAAAGCGATACCCATTTCCTGGTGAATGCGATCAAAATCGGCATCAGCCGGTATGTTTTGAAACCGATTGAGATGGGAAACCTTTTCGAGTCCGTGGACGATTGCATCGAGCGGATTACCTTGAACCGGCACATCAAGGAGCAAAACGATTTCATCCTCAAGCTCTCCCGGGCCGTCGAACAGAGCACCAACATGATCATAATCGGCAACTCGAGGGGTACCATTGAATATGTCAATCCCGTGTTCACCCGGATTACCGGCTACACTTCAAACGAGATTGCCGGGCAGAGTTTACGGGTCCTGATGGCGAACTCGGCACCCCTTGACAGCTTCGAAATGCTCTGGAGTGCGCTGGCCCGCGGATCCAGGTGGCATGGCGAATCTCTGGGACATAAAAAAAACGGGGAGCTCTTTTGGGTGGAGGCTTTCGTATCTCCCTTAGCAACCGAACCGGGCTACTTCACGCACTTTGTTGCCGTTATACAGGATATCTCCGAGCGTAAGCAGGCCGAGGAAAACATGCGCCGCATTAACGCCGAGTTGGAACAGCGGGTACTGGAGCGCACCTCTGAATTGGAATCGTTCTGCTACTCGGTTTCCCATGACTTACGGGCTCCGCTTCGAGGCATGAGTTGCTTCAGCAACATACTTCAGGAGGATTTCTCCGACCGGCTGGATGACACCGGTAAGGAATGCCTTGAGCGGATAAAATCTGCCGCCGTCACAATGGGGCAACTTATCGACGACCTCCTTAACCTGTCGCGGGTGACACGGGCTCCTTTGTGCCGTGAGAAGGTCAATCTCAGTGCATTGGCAGACAAAATAGTCAAGATTTTACGGGAAAATGAGCCGGAGCGCAGGGTGGAGGTTGCCATCTCAGAAGCAATTGAAGCTGATGGCGATCCCAATTTAATCAGGCTGGTGCTGGAAAACTTGCTTGGCAATGCCTGGAAGTATACCAGCAAAAAGGTGCATCCGAGGATCGAATTGGGGAAACACCTTTTGAACAGGGAAACGGTCTATTTCGTGAGTGACAATGGTATCGGTTTCGAGGCGGCTCATGCTCCCATGCTATTCAGACCCTTTCACAGGCTTCAAGGAGCAGGTGAGTTTGAAGGGCACGGCATTGGTTTGGCCACGGTAGAGCGGATCGTCACCAGACATGGAGGCCGTATTTGGGCTGAAGGCGAGGTTGACAAAGGTGCGAAATTCCTTTTTACCCTGTCAGGCAGAAATTCGGGTATCAGGTAGTACTTTACCCCCCCCTTACGATCTGATCAGTATTTGTTGAGCCAGGGCGCGCCCTTAACCTATAAGCGCGCCCAGACCCACCCAGTGGCAACTCCCTAATAGTCGATGCCCGGCTGGGGGTCGATCCCCTGGCGGAAGGCGTGCTTGATCTCGTTCACCTCACTCACCGTGTCGGCCAGCTCGATCACATCGGTGTGGGCGTCGCGCCCGGTGAGCACCAGGTGCATCAGGGGGGGCTTGGCGCGCAGGATCTCCAGCACCTGGTCCAGGCTTACCAGCTTCAGCTTGAGGGCGTTGTTGATCTCGTCCAGGATCAGGAGGTCGAAGGCACCGGAGGCGATCTTCTCGCGGGCCAGCTCGATGGCGTCATCGGCGTTGTCCCGGTGCTCGGCGTACGGGTAGGGGTTCCCCTGGATGCCGCAAAACCCCTTACCGGTGGCGTGCAGCTCGATGTCGCAGTCGAGCTTCTTGATGCCGTCCCACTCGCCGGCGTAGATATCCCCCTTCATGAACTGGATGATGCAGACCCGCATGCCGTGGCCGCAGGCCCGAAGCGCCATGCCGAGCGCCGCGGTGGTCTTCCCCTTGCCGTTGCCGGTGATGACGACGATGAGCCCCCGGCGCTCCTTGGGCTCCAGCCGGTCGATCTTGTCGGGGAGGGTGCCGCGCTTGACCCGGGTGCCCGGTCTGTTCTCTTGCTGTGCCTGTTCCATGTCCTTTCTCCTGGCTCCCACCACATCCTGCTCGCCCTCTGGGAGAAGAAGGTTTTTGCTCCCTACACCATCTTCCTATACCGTCCACCCACCTCGGCCAGGGTCCTGGTGATCTGCCCGAGGCTCGCGTGGCGCACCGTTTCCAAAAGCTCGCCGAAAACGTTCCCCTCGCCCAGCGCCACCTCCTTAAGCCTGGCCAGGTAAACCGGGGCATCCTCCCGGTGGCGCTCCTTGAAATCCCGCAGGCGGGAGAGCTGCCGCTCGAAGTCGGCCCTGCCCGGGCGCACCAGCTCGGCCACCGGCGGGTACTTGTCGGGGTGCCCCTGGGCGAGCTCGTGGACGTTGTACCCGATGATCCTGCGCACCGGCTCCCCGGGATGCTCCGGGGTCGCCCGGCGGCGCTGCCGCTCGTAGCGCGCGCTGTTCTCGGCGATGGCGCGGCGCTGGTACCCCAGCTCGGTGGCCGGAACCACCCCGCCCAGCTGGTCCAGGCGGTCGAACTCCGCGAGCACCTGCTCCTGCACCTGCTCCATGAGCGCGCGGAAGGCGTAGGAGCCGGATAGAAGGTTCTGGATCAGGAACCCCTCGGACTCCTCGCGCAGAAAGTTGGAGATCATGGTCGCCTGGCGCACCCATTTTTCGCCCGGCGTGGTCATCGGCTCGTCCGCCGAGTCGACATGCAGCGAATTGGCGTTGGCCAAAAGCCCGACCAGGGCGTGGTAGGTGAGGCGCACCGGATTGAGGGTGTCCCACTCCTCGGACTGCAGCGCCCGCCCCGAGGTCTGGGTGTGGAACTTCAGGAGCTGGGACCTCTCGCTTGCCCGGTAGACGTCGCGCAGCGCGATCGCCCAGATCTTGCGGCAGACCGCACCGTAGGCGAGCCACTCCGCCTCGTGGGATACCTTGAAGAAGAAGGAGAGACTCGGGGCGAAGTCGTCCACCGCCATCCCCCGGGCCAGGAAGTTCTCCACGTAGGTGAAGCCGTTGGCAAGGGTGAAGGCGAGCTCCTGGACCGGGCTCGCGCCGGCCTCCCCGATGTGGTAGCCTGAGATGCTGAGTGAGTAGAATTTGCGCACCCCGTTCTCGATGAACCACTGCTGCACGTCGCCCAAAAGCTTGATGGCGAAGTCGGGCTGGAAGATGTTCTCGTTCTGGGCCTGGACCTCCTTCAGGATGTCGGCCTGCAGGGTGCCGCGCAGCCCCTGCACGGTCCGGCGCCAGAGCTCCTCGCGCTCCTCTGCGCTTAGCGGCGCCCCCCGCTCCCGTTCGGCGCGTTCCAGCTCGATCTGGCGCGCGGCGACGAAGTACATGGCCAAGAGTATCGGCGCCGGCCCGTTGATGGTCATGGAGGTGCTGATCTCGGGGATGCTGAAGCCGTCCAGCACCAACTTCATGTCCTCCCAGCTGTCGATGGCCACCCCACCTTCGCCGATCTTGCCGACACTGCCGGGATCCTCGTCGCTGTCGGCCCCGTACAGGGTGATGCCGTCGAAGGCGATGGAGAGCCTGGGCCGGGCCACCCCCTGCGCGAGCAGGTGCAGGCGGCGGTTGGTCTCCTCGGGGCCCCGCAGCCCCGCGAACTGCCGGGTGGTCTCACCCGCGGAAACCGGGCGGAACGGGAAGCTCCCGGTGGCGAAAGGGAACCTGCCAGGGAGCCCCTCCTGGAGCAGGAAGCGCAGGGACTCGGCGCGGTCCCCAGGGTCGGGAAGGGCCACCCGGGGGAGCCTGAGCCCGTTGGGGGTCTCCACCCAGGGCTCGATCCCCATGCTCTGGGCCGCCGTAAGGGAGAGCTCACGCCACTTTTCGGGCCACTCTTCCAAGAGCCGCGCGCAGGCGGGATCGAGCCGGGCGGGGTCGCCGGGGTGCTCGCGCAAGAAGGTGAGCTGTCCGGCCGCCCAGGCGTCGTAGGAGCGGACCCGGTCGGCGATCTCAGCCAGGTAGGCCCGGCGCCGGTGCGGCACCAGAGCGTTTCTTCTGGCGTAGCAGAAGATGTCGGCGGGCTTTGGCAGGGTTGGGAACGGCCACTTAAGCCGCCGGCAGATCTCGGCGAAGAGCGCGTCGAGCCCCGGGTCGCGGGCGAACTTGGCCGTGGTCGGGAACAGGAGTGCATCCCTGCCGAGCTCGGAGAGCACCCCCCGCATCTCGCCATAAGCCGCCTCGGCACCCTCCAGGTCGGCCTTGTTCAGCACCACGAGCCCCGCGTCGCGCAGGAGCTGGTCCTTGTGCAGCTGCAGGGCGCTGCCGTACTCGCGGGTCTTCAGGTAAACCACCAGATCGGGCCGAAGGTCGCCCAGGTCGAGTCCGGTCTGCCCGGTACCGGGTGTCTCCACCAGCACCAGGTCGAAGCCGGCCGCGCGCAGCACTCGCACCAGGCGGGGGAGCGCCGGGCTCAGGGGGGCGTAGGGGCTTCCGGTCGCCACGCTTCTCAGCCAGACCCGTTCGTCGTAGATCTGGTTCATGCGCACCCGGTCCGCCAGAAAGGCGCCGGGGGGGCCGCCGCTTGTGGTGGTGGGGTCGTTGGCCAGGATGGCTATCCTGCGCTCAGGGAAGGCTTCCAGGAAGCGGCGGATCAACTCGTCGATCAGGGTGCTCTTGCCGCTCCCCGCGTCGCCGGCCAGCGCCAGCAACCTTCCCGGGGAGCTTTCGGCGCGCTCGAACCAGGGTCGCAGGGCAAGCGCTGCGGCGGAGCCCGCGCCGGCCGATTCGGCCAGGCTTAACAGGCGGGAGAGCTCCGCGGGCGCAAGCGCCCCTGCGGCCGGGGGGACAGGGGGGGGCTGGCCCGGTTCCCGTTCCGCGCGGGCCAAGGTGCGCCGGCAGATATCCGCGGCGACCGCGTCCAGCGGCCAGCCGGGGCCGTAGATCTTCTCCACCCCCCGGGCCTCCAGGGCCTGCGCGTCCGCGGGGAGGATGGTGCCGCCTCCGCCCCCGAAGAGCAGGGTGTCGGGAAGGCCGAGCTCCCGCAGGCGCCGGGCCAGGTGGGGGAAAAACTGCAGGTGCCCGCCGTTGTAGGAGCTGGCAGCTATGGCGTCGGCCCCCTCCTGGAGCGCCGCGGTCGCCATCTGCTCGCCGGTCATGTTGAAGCCGAGGTAGATCACCTCCACCGGGCGGGAGCCTGACAAGAGCGCCCGGTTCAGGGCCAGTATCGAGGCGTCGTGCCCGTCGTAGGCGGCTACCGCGGTCAGAATCCTTAAGGGTCTCTCTTTCATGGCGCTCTCGGCTTTTGGTGAATCGGATGGGCTTGAGCCCGTCCCGCGGGTCTCTGGATGGGAACCAGGTAGATCGAGACGACGGTCAGTGCCAGCCAGAAAAAAATGAATGAGATCAGGGTGGAGCAAATCAAACGGAGAACTCTGGAATACACCTGTATGGGAATGGCTGATTGCGGCCGCAAAGGCGGGTCCGGCGGCTGCGCCACCAGGAAATCCAGGAGACCCTTGCTCCGGTTGCTGGAAATTATGAGGTAGTTGGGAACTTCCCAGCTCCCGAGGTAGCAGGGCGCGCTCTGGACCAGAAAAAAGGACGCGACGAAGATAATGGGGAGGCTGTCCTTCAGGGCACCAGTCGGCAAAGAGCCGGTAAACCAGCCGATGGCGGCGAAATTGACCGTGAGGAAGGAGGTGTACCAGCCGAGGTGGAGCTCGAAATGATCCCTTACGCAGGCGTTTAGCTCTGAGAGTTCCATCCGGAGCAGTTGGTAATTGCCTTCCACCGCGCCTCCACTTTCGGCCCCGAAATCGGAGCATCGGGGCAACCGCATTGGTTACAACCGGGGCAAGCCTTTAGGTCATTATACCAGCTGTGCCGGGATTGTTGGCAAGGCGTGGAGCGCCTGTCAGCAATTAATCAAGTGGCGCGTCAGTAGATCACACGCCTGACATTGGTCCCAAAGTCAGGCGGGCGTGCCCGGGATTCCGTAGGTGTAGGCGATGGGGTTGCCTGGGGTGCTTAATCCTGCAGTACGGCTTCGATGATGAATTCTTTGAGATGAGATTCCACGATGTTGCTGGTAATCGCCTGCAGGTCATAATGGCCAACCGGAGCACAGGATAGGGTGGGCACCCCGATTCTCTTGTACAGGCAGACGACATTGGTTTCGTCGATTCTGAAGCTTAAAGAAGGAGTCACTCGGGACAGCTTTTCAGTGTTCGCGTTTAACAGTATATGCATCGTTATTCTGCCCGTCGGATTGATGTGACCATCATCGAGATCCTGAACGGATCCTATGAAGTATCGATGTCCCATTGCTTCCAGGTATCTGCCAAACTTATCCATCATCGGCCGTATGATCTGGTTCTGCACCGAAGCAAACTGCTCCAGAAACACCAGGTGCGAGGCAAATTTCGTCACGCGCGGGTCTATCCTTCTTTCCTTGAGGTAGCTGAACTTCTGCTTGAACAGAGCGTCGAGTTCGGCTTTGGTCTCTTCCCGCATAACCCCTCCCGAAAATCTCGCAGGCATATTGGCTACACCTAATCAACCAATCGCGGTTTTATTCTAGCATGAAAACTCGGCGCGGCAATACGGGCGCGGGGAAATGACCGGCTAGCCGGTGTTGCGCAGCCCTGCCGCGATGCCGCTGATGGTGGCGGCCAGCACGTAGTTCAACTCCTCGCTCTCCTCTCCGGCACGCTTGCGCCGCAACAGCTCGATCTGGATCAGGCTTAAGGGGTCCACGTAGGGGGTGCGCAGCCGCAGGGATCGGGCCAGCGAAGGGTTGTTCTCCAGGAGCCGCGTCTGTCCGGTGATCGCCAGCACGGCCCGGCGGGTGCGCTGGTACTCCTCCATCACCATGGAAAAGACCCGCTCCCGGAGTTGCCGGTCGGGCACCAGCTCGGAATAGAGCCGGGCAAGCGGCAGGTCGACCTTGGTGAGGGCCAGCTCGACGTTGCGGATCAGGTCGGTGAAGAAGGGATAGCTGCGCATCATCTGTCTCAGGAACTCCCGCTCCCCCTCCCCCCGGGCGGCAAAAAGCTCCAGCGCATGCCCCACCCCGAACCAGCCGGGGATGACGTGGCGGCTCTGCATCCAGCCAAACCCCCAGGGGATGGCCCGCAGGTCGGAGAGGTCACGGGCGGCGCCGCGCCTGGCCGGCCGTGAGCCGATCTTGGCCAGGTCGAATTCCTGCACCGGCGTCGCCTGCTCGAAGTAGGGGATGATGTCGGGGTTTTCGGCAATCCGCCCGCGGTAGCAGGCGAAGGCGTCGGCCGCCAGCTGCTCCAGGGCCTTTTCGCAGCGGCTGTCCGACAGGAGCTCGGACTGGCCGGGGCGCGCCAGTGCCTCCAGTGAGGCCGCCACCATCAGCTCCAGGTTGCGCTGCGCGAGGGAAGCCTCCGAGTACTTCCAGTTGATCACTTCCCCCTGCTCGGTAATCTTGAGGCAGCCGTTGAAGGCACCCGGCGGCTGGGCCACCATGGCCCGGTGGGTGGGGCCGCCCCCCCGTCCGACCGTGCCCCCCCGCCCGTGGAAGAGCACCAGCGTGACCCCGCACTCGGCCGCGACGCGGTGCAGCTCGCGGTGCGCCTGGTAAATCTCCCAGGAGCTGGTGAGCATGCCGCCGTCCTTGTTGGAGTCGGAATAGCCAAGCATCACCTCCTGCCGGCGCCCCCAGGAGTCGAGATAGGGCGCATACTCCGGCAGGCTCCAGAGGGTGCGGCAGATGGCCGGCGCCTGGCGCAGATCCTCGATGGATTCGAAGAGCGGCACCGGCATGAGGCCCGGGTCGCCGGCATCGGCCGCGACCCGCACGCCGCAAAGCTCCATGAGCCAGACCAGGGTGAGTACGTCCTGCACCCGGGAAGCGCCGCTGATCACGTAGCTTTTGATGGCATCGGCCGGGTAGCGCTTTTTCAGGGCGGCAATGGTACGCAGGGTGTCGAGCAGTTCGCCGGTCTCCGGTCCGGGCGGCGCCGGCAGCGCCACCGGCGAGCCGGCCTCACCCCTGCTGAGAGCGGCCAGTTCGGCCACGGCATTGTCGTGTACGCGCGCGTGCTGGCGGATGTCGAGGGTGTGCAGGTGGAAACCGAAGGTCCGCACCCTCAAGAGGAGCGGGTCGAGCAGGGCGTGCACCAGGCGCTCCCCCTGGTGGCCGGTCAGGCTGGCCACCATGAGCTGCAGGTCGCTCTCGAAGCGGGCGGCCGAGGGGTAGGCGTCGGGACTTTCCGGGTCGAAGAGGGTGCGCCGCAGGCGGTGCAACAGGTATCCCGCCAGGCGCCGGTACTGCTCGCATTCCGGTATGGCGTCGCTTTCCTGGTCTTTCAGGGTGAGGGTGTCGTGGTACTTTTTCACGGCGCTCTTAAGGGCGGCGCTTACCGGCCTGCGGCAAAACGAAGGGGTCAGCAGGCGGCGCAGCTCCTCCAGGGAGGCCACGTAGTTGCCCAGGATGGTGTCGCGCGCCTTCTGCAACGCCAGGCGGGTGGAGTCCGCCGTGACATAAGGATTGCCGTCCCGATCTCCCCCGATCCAGGAGCCGAATCGGACCACCTCGGGGAGCTGTGCAGGGTCGATGTCGAAACCATAGACTTCAGCAAAGGCCGCCGCCATGTCCCGGTAAAGTTCATGAATCGGTGTCACCAGGGAATCGGGGTAGTGGTCCAGCCCCATTTTGATCTCGTCGAGTACCGTCGGTTTGCGGCGGCGCACCTCGTCGGTCTGCCAGAGGGCGGTGATCTCGGCAAGTATGGCACTTTGGCCCTTGTCAGCCTCGCTGTCGGTCAGCGGGAGCCGGTCCAGCAGCTCCAGGACCTCCGCGATGTGCCGCTGTTTGAAATGGATTACCCGTCGCGCCACATCGGTCGGGTGGGCCGTGAAGACCGGGATGACCTGCACCTGCCGCAAAAAGCCGAGCGCCTCCTCGGCGCTGGTCCCCTCCTGTTGCATGCGCCGCAGGGTGCCCCGCAGGGAGCCCGGCTTGTCCGTGCCCCGGCCGGCAAGCCGGGCGGCACGCTGGCGCCGTTTGCGGTGGTTGGTCTCGGCCAGGTTGGTCAGTTCGAAGTAGGTGGAGAAGGCCTTGACGATCTGGTACGCCTCGGCCAGGCGCATGCTGCCGACGATCCGCACCGCCTGTTCCTGGAGCTCCCGCTCCTCGGGGCATTCCAGGCAGGTCGCGCCCAGTTCGTCGCTGAGGCTGCGGTGCCTGATCGCCAGGTGGCGCAGTTCCTCCTCGGCCAGCAAAGCCGGTGCGCCGGCCTGTTCGTGGATGACCGTCCCGAGCAGACGCCCCAGGGACCGGACGTCGCGCCTAAGCGGGACTTCGCGCAACTCGGGGTCCTGGCTGATCAATTCCGCCAGCCGCGCCCCCTGGTCCTCTACTTGCCAAAACAGCTCCATGCCAGCCATTGATCCGCTCCTTTTCTTTCAGTCGACCGGCAGCAGGCAAGCGCCGACAATCTGACCCGTCTCTGAAAAACCGGATGTTAAGAGTATAGCATCGGGCAATCGTCCTGTTGACTTTTCCGGACTACCTATGCCATTAATTCCCATGCGTCTTCGCATGCCGCACAGGCCAATCCCCCTTTGTCACAGGTACCTTGCCAGTGGTTCTGACCCATGCCTTTTCTAACCGACACCCGACCCTCCGGACCCACCCGTCCATGGCATCCCCGCGTGGTAGGGAAGAGTTTCTCCGGGATGAGAAGTTTTTTCAGGATGGATGAGTTTCTTCGGGGAGAGATAGTTTTTTTCAGCGGAATATTGGCGCTCACCAGGACATATAAAGAGGTCTCCTGTGCTTAAGTACCACTTCGATTGGTCTATCGTCACTTCCGGCAAATATTTCGAATGGCTCGTCTCCGGGCTGAAGGTCACCATGGAGATCTCGGCTGTCGGCATCGTGTTCGCCTTCATCATCGGGCTTATGGTCGCTGTCATGAAGATGAGCAGTATCCGGCCCATACGCTGGATCGCCTCTGCCTATCTGGAATTTTTCCGGAACACGCCGCTTCTCATCCAGATATTTTTCTGGTACTTCGGCTCGTACAAGATACTTCCGACACCGGTGAATGACTGGCTCAACAACACTAACTTCGAGTTCGCCGCAGCGGTCATCGCCCTCACCATCTACACCTCGGCCTTCATCGCGGAGGACATCCGCTCCGGGATACTCTCCATCCCCAAGGAGCAGATGGAGGCGGCCCGCAGCGCCGGCTTCTCCTTCCTGCGCTCCATGCAGTACATCATCCTGCCGCAGGCGGTGCGCGTCACCGTTCCGCCGCTGGTGAACCAGTTCCTGAACCTGGCGAAAAACTCCTCGCTCGCCATGACTATCGGCGTCATGGAACTCACCTATCAGGCCCGCCAGGTGGAAAGCTACACGTTCAAAGGCTTCGAGGCCTTCACCGCCGCGACTGTCGTCTATCTCGCGCTGTCGGTTACCATCACGGCGCTGATGGACATCTACAGCAAGCGCGTGCTGAACGTGCACCGGGCGTAAGCTTTTTGCCGCCTCGAGCCGATGAGTGTTGAGTAGCTGAACCTGTGAAGTACTGAATTTCCGCCGGTGGCGCAGGGAGAATATAATGGACGGTATGCTTAATTTCCAGGTTATTGCGGACAACTTCACCTACTTCATGGTCGGGCGCTACCCGAGCGGCCCGCTGGGAGGGCTCGGACTCACCATGTACCTCGCGGTGGTCTCCTGCATCCTCTCGTTCTTCGGAGGGCTGATCCTTGGCCTTTTGAGCCTCTCCCGCTTCAAGGCGATCCGCTACCCGGTCAACCTGGTCATCAACACGGTGCGCGGGCTGCCGCTTTTGATGGTGATCTTCTGGATGTACTTCCTGCTCCCGGCGCTGCTCGGAACGGCCGTCCCGGAGAGCCAGACGGTCATCATGGCGCTTACCATTTTTACCTCCGCCTACATGTCGCAGATCGTGCGCGCGGGGATCGAGGGGATCCCCAAGGGGCAGGTGGAGGCCGCCTTGTCCACGGGGCTCAAGCAGTGGCAGGCGATGCTCTACGTCGTCCTGCCGCAGGGGATGCGCAACATGATCCCTTCCTTCGTGAACCAGTTCGTCTCGCTCATCAAGGACACCTCGCTCGCCTTCATCGTCGGGGTCTCGGAGCTCACCCATGTCGCAACCCAGATCAACAACCGGACCATGTCCTTTCCGACCGAAATATTCATCTTCATCGCTGCCGTCTACTTCGTGCTCTGTTTCAGCTTCACCTCGTTCTCCCGCTGGCTGGAGGTTAAATTTACCTGGCACAAGGCGACCTAGATCGTGCAGTAAAACCTGCTCAAAGTTCCCCCCCCTCCCAACCTCCCCCCTCCGGGCCTGCACGCGGAAGCGCTATGGCGTGCCAGCGGGAGGAGGAGCCGGTTTTTCCCGCTAGCTCAGCGAACTTCCCCGGCCTTCCCTCTCCCGCTCGCTTTATTTCAGATCTCGATCCGGAACTCCGCGCCGTCGCCGGTGTTGCGGACCGAAAGCACCCCGCCCATGTTCCTCTCGATGATGGTCTTGGACATGTAGAGGCCGATGCCGGTCCCCTGCACCCCCTTGGTGGAGAAGTAGGGGTCGAAGATGTTGTCCAGTATCTCGGCGGGGATGCCGCCGGCGTTGTCGGTGACGGTCACCACGGCACGGCCGTTGTCGGCCGCCGTGACGATGCGGATCAGCGGATTTTCCGTGGCGCGCGCATCGAAGGCATCCCGGGCGTTGATCAGGATGTTGAGCAGCACCTGGGAGTATTCGTTGGGGAAACCGGAGGCCACCGTGTCATCCTGGCAGGCTATCTCCAGGGCGATATGCCTCTCGGTGAGGCTGTCCTTAACCAACTCCACCGTCCTCGCCACGGCCTGGTGCACCCTGAAATCGGTCCTCTCCTTGTCGGGGCTGAAGAAGTCACGGAAATCGTCGATGGTGCGGGACATGTGCTGGATGAGCGTCATGGACTTGCGGACCCCGGTGTCCAGGACCTCCTTGCTGAATTCGCCCAGCTGGTAGTATAACGGCAACTGCTGGATGGTGAGCCCCAGCGCATTCAAGGGCTGGCGCCACTGGTGGGCGATGTTGCCGATCATCTCCCCCATGGCCGCCTGGCGGCTTTGCTGAGCCAGCATCCGCTCCTTTTTGCGCAGTTCCTCGACGATCCGCATCCGCTCGTCGGTCTGCGTCTGCAGGTCGGCAAGGGCCCGGGAGAGCTCCCCGGTCCGGTCGGCGATCCTTTGCTCCATCTCGGCGTACGCCTGCTGCAGCGCCTGTTCCGCCTCCTTGCGCGCTGTGATGTCGCGCACCACGCTGATGATGGTCCTGCGGTCGCCGATGGTGGCTCCCTGCGAGCTGACCTCGACGGGGAAGCTGCTGCCGTCCTTGCGCCGGTGCCTGGTCTCGAAGAGAATGCCTCGGGCATCGGCCTGGGCCAGCTGGCTCGTGATCAGGTCCGCATCGGCATCCTCTCGCAGCTCCCGGATGCTCCTGGACAGCATCTCGTCCAGGTCGTAGCCATAGGCCTGGGTCGCCGCGGTGTTGGCCTCCAGTATCCTGCCGTCCTCGCGCCGCAGGAAAAGGATGATGTCCCTGCTGTTACCGGCCAAAAGTTCGTAGCGCAGCAGTATCTCGTGGCTTTGCACCAGGTCCGCGGCCTGTTGCCTGAGCAGCGCCTCCGATTGGACCAGGCGCTGGGTGGCACCCCTGATGAGCCAATAGAGGAGCCAGGAGGTGACCAGCACATAGCCCCAACCCTTCAGTTTCGAAACCTGGATAATCGTCTCGTTTTCCTGGAACAGTATGCCTACCAGGTTGTCGGAAAAAAGGATCCAGGAAAACCCAATGACTGCATACAGTACGGCAATGTTCGCGGGTGTGCGTCGTCCAGCCATCAATCCTCCTTAAAACTTCCCTTCCCCGGATCGGCATGCGGTTTCAGGTTTCCCGCCGATTGCGCATCCCCGTCGAGGGACATTTCCGCGATGGAGCGAAACATGGTGCCGCCGCTTCTTTCGATGAAGTGCAGTATCTGCAGGTTGACCGGCAGGCCGATGAAATCGCCCGAGTCGCGCAGGTCGGTGCGCAGGCCGTAGCACTTTTTCCCCAGGGCGCAGGCAAAGCCCACCTCGGCGGCAGTCCCGGAGTCGACCTCCGCCCCGTCGAGCACGGCCAGGAGGTAATCCGCCCACCTGATCCCCCCCTCGTTGCAGGAGCCGATTTCCCGGGCGATCTCCCGGAACGCCTTCAGCCTCGCGTCGTAGTCGCTTTCCCGGAAGGCTTTTCCGATGCTCCCGGCGAACTGCTTCTGCTCCCAGGGGTCGAAAATATCGAAACCCCGGGATGCCAGCGCTTCCTTGATCTGATTCAAGTAGAAAGAGTTTTCCGGTGAGAAACCAAGGGGCGATGCAAGATAGAGTTTTCTCATCTGGTTACTCCTGAGTGCGCATTGATCAACGAAGCGGGAACTGGCATAACTGTCACACCGTTGTCAAAATATAAACAACAAATTCTCCTATTAGTGCGCTGTATGTCAAGTGCAAAAGATTCAGTTTGCTGTTGCCAATGTGGGGCTTGATATATCATTATGGTAGATAGCACTTCCGAAACCGTTGCCGGAGCCACAAACCGGCAACGCCAGTGCCAGAAAGTGAGAAAGAGGCAAGCCATGTGCGGACGCTTCACCCTGCAGATACCTGCGGGACTTCTTGCCGAGATTTTCGGGCTCCCTGAGCATGCGAGCCTCCCGGCACGCTACAATATCGCTCCCACCCAGAAGGTGGCGGTCATTCGCCGGCACGCAGGCGGGGAAAACCGCCTCGACTACCTCAGGTGGGGACTCATCCCCTCCTGGGCCAAGGACCCCGCCATCGGCGCCAGGATGATCAACGCCAGGTCCGAGACCCTCGACGAGAAGCCGGCCTTCCGCTCGGCCCTCCAATCCCGGCGCTGCCTGGTGCCCGCCTCGGGCTTCTACGAGTGGCAGGAGCTGGCGGGCAAAAAAATACCCCGCTATTTCCGCCTCAGGGACGGCGGCCCCATGGTCTTGGCCGGCCTCTGGGAGTGCTGGAAGGCGCCGGGCGGGGAGGGGGTCGAGTCCTGCACCATCCTGACCACGGCCGCCAACTCGCTGGTAGAGCCCCTGCATGACCGGATGCCGGTGATCATGCCTGCCGGTGACTTTGCCGCCTGGCTGGACCCGGGACTCACCGACCCGGGGAAACTGAAGGGACTCTGCCGCCCCTTTCCTGCCGACCTCATGGAAGGGTGGACGGTCTCGACGCTCGCCAACAGCCCGAAAAACGATTCTCCCGAGCTCATCGAGCCGGTGCCGGCGTTTTGCGGGTAACAGACGGAGGTGTGCCATGAAACCGGAAATCGTCTCGATCCGCTACCGGATACCGCTCAGCGATGCGCAGGTGAAAAAGCTCAGGCGCACCTGGCCAAACGGCGACCCCTTTTACCCCTATGAAAAAATGGAACGGTACCTGGCTCCGCTGCTGGTCGAGGATCTCAACTGGCACCACTATTCCGGTCCCTACCTCTACTTCACCGTGTACGGCGACGACATCGAGGCGACGCTGGCCGACGCCCTGAGGGTTTTCGAGACGAGGCTCGGTTCCCTGTGAAATGATAGCGGCGGCACGTTGCCAGGCGAGGTCGTAGCCGTCCCCCCCGCAGAAGGTGACAAATTTCCTTTTTTAGCGCGGATAGTCTATAATGATTGCATGGGGATGTTTAGTGTTGGCCTCGCTCTCCCCCCTCCTTAGGGCGAGGTCTTTTTTTGCCCGCCACCCCTTTCCCCCGCCGGTTCTCCCCGGCAACCAACTATCATGCTACTGACGCCCGTGGGGATGGCGGGCAGCATGCCTTAGGGACACCGATGGACACGCTGCTCAAAAATGCGGCCAGGGGCTGCATCATAGTTTTTCTCCTGCTGGCTACGGCGGCCCGGGCCGCGCCAGGCGGGATCGCGCAGCAGATGCTGGCAGAGACCAACCTGGCCCGCACCGCTCCCCGGCGCTACGCGGGGTACCTGCGCGATCTGCGCCGGCAGTACCTGGGATTGAGCTATCGCATGCCGGGGACGGCCGAGCTGGTGATGACCACCGAGGGGGTGGCGGCGCTGGACGAGGCAGTCCGCTTCCTGCAGGACCAGGCGCCGCTGCCGGCTCTTTCCTGGTCTTTGGGGCTCGCCCAGGCCGGGGAGGAACTGGTGCGGGACGAGGGGCAAAGCGGCGAGGTCGGCCACACCGGGCGCCAAAGCGGCGACCTGCGGCAGAGAATCGAGAGGCACGGCACCTGGTCCGGCCGGATCGCGGAAAACATCGGCTACGGCCCCGACACGGCGCGTCTCATGGTCATGCAGCTCATCATCGACGACGGGGTGCCGGGGCGGGGGCACCGCAAGAACATCTTCACTCCGGCCTTCAAGGTGGCCGGCGCGGCCTGCGGCCCGCACCCGGGCTACCAGCACATGTGTGTCATGGACTTCGCGGCGGGCTTTCGCTGCGGCAATTAGCCCTTGACTCTTTTGCCGCTAGAAACTATAGCTAGTGTCGTTGACCGCACCCCAACCCTTTATCCGCCCACCGTGGGCCATTGGCGAGCTATGTACTGGGAATTTTTTGGTTTTAAAGAGCCGCCGTTTGCGCTGACCCCGAATCCCGCTTTTCTTTTCTTGAGCTCCCCGCACCAGGAGGCCTTCGCCCACCTGCTCTTCGCCATAGAAAACCGTGCCGGTTTCATCGAGCTCTCCGGCGAGGTCGGCACCGGCAAGACCACCATCATCCGCACCCTCTTGAACCAGCTGGACCCGGAGATGCACCGCACCGCGCTGATCTTCAACCCGACCCTCTCCCCCTTGGGCCTTTTCCGGGAGATCAACGGCGAGTTCGGTCTGCCGGCCGCGGGGAACGATCTGCGGGAGCTCCACCTGGCGCTGAACGGCTTTCTCCTGGAGGAGAACCGGGCCGGACGTACCGTGGTGCTGGTGATCGACGAGGCGCAGAACCTCTCCGTGGAGGTGCTGGAGCAGATCCGTCTCATTTCCAACCTGGAGACCGACCGTTCCAAGCTGATCCAGATCGTCCTGGTGGGGCAGCCCGAGCTGAGGACCCTGCTGTCGCGCGGCGAGCTGCGCCAGCTGGACCAGCGCATCACGGTGCGCTATCACCTGAAACCGATGGATTTTCCCGACAGCTGCGACTACATCCGGCACCGGATCAGGTTCGCCGCGGGCGGCAGCGAGCCTCTGACCTTCTCTCCGGGTGCGGTCAGGAAGATCTTCAAGTTCTCCGGAGGACTGCCGCGCCTGATCAACAGCGCCTGCGACCGTTCGCTGCTCCTGGCCTACACCAGCGAGACCCGCGAAGTTGCGCCGGCCATGGCTGCCGCGGCAATCGCGGACCTCGTGAAGGATGCACCCGGCCCGGTGAGCCTCTGGCCCAGAGCCCTGGCCGCCCTGCTGCTTCTGGCGGCGCTCTGCGCGGCCGCCTGGAGTGCGCTTTCCGGCCACGCTCCCGCGCAGGTTGCCAACGGCATCTCCCCCGAAAGGGGGGCAAAGGCGCTCCCCGTATGGTCCCGCGAGCTTGCCCTGCAGGGGCTTGCCGCCCAGCCCGAAGCGGAGAACCAGCGTGTCGCGCTGAACGCGGTGCTGCAAGCCTGGCGCTCGCCCCCCTTTGACAAGATTCCGCCCCCCGGCGCGACCCTGCCCGGGCTCGCCCGGCAGCGCGGCATGACGGCGACCCGGATCGAGGGCGATCTCGACACGCTCGCGCGCCTGGACGCCCCGGCACTGCTGCAGGTCAAGGTTCCCGGCGCGGGGAGCCGCCTTTTGGCCCTGACCGGAATCGGCAAGGACCAGGTCCGGGTGGTGCCGGCGCTCGCCGGGTGCTCAACCCTGACCCGGGCGGAGTTGGCGCAGCTCTGGGGCGCAGGCGCCACCGTGCTCTGGAAGGACTTCCACGGCATCGCCTCCCGGGTGAAACCAGCGGAGAAGGCGGCCGGGGTGAAGCTCTTGCAGGGGCTTTTGAAGGGGGCGGGGTACTACCAGGGAGCGCTCAACGGCACGCTGGGCCCGAAGACGACGGAGGCGATTGCCGGCTTTCAGCGCAAAGAAAGGCTGGTCGTGGACGGCAAGGCGAGGGGGCTCACCCTGCTCATGCTGTACCGTCGCGCCGGAGGGTTCTTCCCGCCCGCGCTGGGCCGCGAGGGTGCCGGTGGCGCGGGGGCAGAGGAACATGCGGGGCGCGGGAAAGCGGGGGGGGTGGCATGAGCCTGATACTCGAAGCCTTGAGGAAGATGGAGCAGGACCGTAACGCCCGGCGCGGTGCGGCACTCAACATTCGCCCCGAGGTGCTCCGTTACCGGGGCGCCCCGGCCAGGCCGCGACCGACCAGGCCGTATCTCCCAGCCGTGCTCGGCGCGCTGCTCCTGGTCTGCGGCATCGGGGCCGGTTTTTTCCTGAAGGGACACCGCGCGGCGACCGCGGCACCGCAGGTCACGGCGGATGCCTTTGTTGTTCCGGCCGTGCCTGACCTGCCGGCGGCACCGGCGCTGCCGGGGGCTTCAGGGACTCCAGGAACATCAGCGGCTCAAGGGGCTGCGCTGGCGGGGGCTGAACCGCGCCCGGCAAGGGAGCCTGCTGCGCCGCTTCAGGAGCGGCAGCAGCCCGCCGAGGCCGCGCACCCCAGGGGTGTGCACCGGGAGGCGGCCGCGACGCAGCAGGCCGCACCTGCCGACATATCAGTGTCAGGCATCGCCTGGCAGGACGAGCGCAGTCTGCGGCGCGCTGTGGTGAACGGAGCTCTGGTAGGGGAGGGGGCCGAGGTTGCCGGGGCACGGGTGCTCGAGATCGGGGAGGACCGGGTCAGGCTCTCCCGGGGCGGACAGGTTTTCGATGCGGTATTTGCCTCGGGTTTTTCCCGCTGAGGCTGAATCTGTACCTGACCTATCCTGCAGTTTTATTTAATTACCGCCGCTCACCTCGTGCAACGACTCCTCCAGTATCCCAAGACCGCGCTCCAGCTGCTCGTCGGTTATCACCAGCGGCATCAGGAAGCGCACCACGTTCCCCCGCGACCCGCAGGAGAGGATGACCAGCCCCTTGTCGTAGCAAAGCTTGGTGAGCCTTCTCGCCTCGTCGCCGGCCGCCTCCTTGGTGTGCCGGTCCCGCACCAACTCCAGCGCCAGCATGGGCCCCTTGCCGCGCACCTCCCCGATGATCTCGTAGTTCTCCTGCATTACCTTGAAGCGCTTCTGGAGCTTTTCTCCCAGCTTTTCCGCCTGCTGGAGCAGCCCGTCCTCCAGGAATATCTTCAGTACGGCAAGCGCCGCGGCGCAGGCGAGCGGGTTGCCGCCATAGGTCCCTCCCAGCCCTCCCGGGTGGGGCGCGCTCATGAGCTCGGCCCGGCCGGTGACTGCGCTCAGCGGCAGGCCGCCCCCGAGGCTCTTGGCGGTGGTGATCAGGTCCGGCTTGATCCCCCAGTGGTCGATGGAGAACAGCTTGCCGGTTCGTCCCATGCCGGTCTGGATCTCGTCGATGATCAGCAGGATGCCGTGCTTCTGGCAGATGTCGTGCAGCTTTGCGAAGTACTCCCGGGGCGGCGTGATGAAGCCCCCCTCCCCCTGGATCGGCTCAACGATGATGGCCGCGGTCTGCTCCGCCGACACGTACCCGGTAAAGAAGTCCTCCAGTTTATCGGCGCAGGCGCAGCCGCAGGCCGGATAGGTCGCCCCGTAGGGGCAGCGGTAGCAGTAGGCCGACGGGATGCGGCAGGTCTCCGGGGCAAAGGGGCCGAAGCCGAACTTGTACGGCTTCACCTTGCTGGTGAGGGCCATGGTCATCAGGGTGCGCCCGTGGAAGCCGTTTTCCAGGGAAATAATGGCGGGGCGCTTGGTCGCGTAGCGAGCGATCTTCACGGCGTTCTCGACCGCCTCCGCGCCTGAGTTGGCCAGCATGGTCTGCTTTTCGAAGTCGCCGGGGGAGAGCTCGTTGAGACGCGCTGCGAGCTCGATATAGGACTCGTAGGGTGCCACGTGAAAGCAGGTGTGGATGAATTTCTCGGCCTGTTCCTTGATGGCCGCGACCACCTTCGGGTGGCAGTGGCCCACGTTGTTCACCCCGATCCCCCCGGCGAAGTCGATCAGTTCGCGTCCGTCCACGTCGGTCATCAGGGCGCCCCGGGCCTTGGCGATGAAGGCGGTGCTTAAAAGCGACACCCCCGGCGGGACGTGCTTATTGCGTAACTCAATCAACTGCTCGTTGCAAGATGTCATGATGTGAAGCTCCTTTGCCAAAAGGAAGAGTGAAGACCCGGAGTGCTCCCGTTTCCTTGAACCGCAAACCGGAAACCTGTCCCGTCCGCGGCCCCCTGGTTTATCAGACCGTGGGAGCCTGCCTGCCATGACGCGACACCGTCTCTTAGAGCCTCACAGTATACGGAAGTTTTGCGAGTCCCGCTATGACTGTATTAGCAGCGCACAACTATTTACTGTTGCATGATTCATTCAAAGTTGCATAATGCAGCTGAAACAGTGATATTGTTTCAGCCTTGTCACCTGCAAAGGGGATGCTTTGGTAAAGAGGTTCGTGGGCAGGGGACCGGCAAGGACCTCGACTCGAGGCGGACCAGCCCATCAGGGAAGCCTGCCTCGGGTTCTCATGACGTGTCATCTCGCGGACCCGCACCGCTACTCAAAAGGGAGGAAAACTTGCGACGAACGGACAAGGAAATCACGGAACGGGAGCTCATGGACCGGGTCATCGGGAGCTGCCAGGTGGTAAGGCTGGGACTGGCGCGGGACAACGTCCCCTACATCGTGCCGCTCTCCTTTGGCTACGATGGGAGCGCCCTCTACTTTCACACGGCGCTCACCGGGCGCAAGCTGGAATTCCTCGCGGCGAACTCCCGCGTCTGTTTCGAATTCGAGCAGGAGGTGACCCTGATGTCCCACCAGAATAACCCGTGCGACTGGACTTTTTCCTACCAGTGCGTTATGGGTTACGGATGCGCCCGGGAACTCGTTGACCCCGAAGAGAGGAATGACGGACTGCTGCAAGTAATGCGACACTACGCCCCGGGGGAGTGGAGCTTCACCCCGGAGAGCATGGAAGCCATTCGCGTCTGGAAAATCGAAATAGAGAGCGTCACCGGTAAACAGTCGCGGGACAAGTTCCTGCCCGACCGCAACCGCATCGGGCGGCATCAGGAGTGAACCTTAAGTGGTCCGCGTCATTTCGTCAAAACATGCACCCGCATATCTTGCACTCAAATAAAGGGAGGTCCCACCTATGTTCAAGCTGAAAGATCAGGCTCTGTTCCGGCAGCAGTGCTACATCAACGGAGAGTGGATCGATGCCCTGGAGCGGGGCACCATCGAGGTCAATAACCCCGCCACGGGCGAAATAATCGGCACGGTGCCGAAAATGGGCACCCTGGAGACCCGCGCCGCCATCAAGGCCGCGGAGGCCGCTTTCCCCGCCTGGCGGGCCAGGACCGCCGCCGAGCGCTCGGCGCTGTTGCGCCGCTGGTTCGACCTGATGCTGGAAAACCAGGAGGACCTGGCGATCCTGATGACAGCCGAACAGGGGAAGCCCCTGGCCGAGTCGCGCGGCGAGATCGCCTACGCCGCCTCCTTCATCGAGTGGTTCGCCGAAGAGGGGAAACGGGTCTACGGTGACACCATCCCGACCTTCCAGAAGGGGAAGAGGATCGTGGTCCTCAAGGAGCCGATCGGGGTCTGCGCCGCCATCACTCCCTGGAATTTCCCGGCCGCCATGATCACCCGCAAGGCCGGTCCGGCGCTCGCGGTCGGCTGCACCATGGTCCTGAAACCCGCCAGCATGACCCCCTTTTCGGCGCTCGCCCTGGCCGTTTTGGCCGAGCGCGCCGGGATTCCCGCCGGTGTGTTCAACGTGGTCTGCGGCGCCTCCGCCGCCATCGGCGCGGAGCTTACCGGCAACCCGACGGTGCGCAAGGTGACCTTCACCGGTTCCACCGAGATCGGCAAAAAACTCATGGAGCAGTGCGCCGCGACCGTCAAGAAGGTCGCGATGGAGCTCGGTGGCAACGCCCCGTTCATCGTCTTCGACGACGCTGACCTGGACCAGGCGGTCGAGGGGGCCATCGCCTCCAAGTACCGCAACACCGGCCAGACCTGCGTCTGCACCAACCGCTTCCTGGTGCAGGACGGGGTGTACGACCTTTTCCAGGAGAAACTCGCCGCCGCGGTCGGCAAGCTGGTGGTGGGCGACGGACTCAAGGGTGAGACCCAGCAGGGGCCGCTCATCGACATGAAGGCGGTCGAGAAGGTGGAGGAGCACATCGCCGATGCGCTCGCCAAGGGGGCGCGGGTCGTGACGGGGGGCAAACGGCACGCTCTGGGCGGCTCCTTCTTCCAGCCGACCATCATCGCCGACGTGACCCGCGACATGCTGGTCGCGCGCGAGGAGACCTTCGGCCCGCTGGCGCCGCTTTTTCGCTTTAAGACCGACGAGGAGGCGGTTCGCATGGCCAACGACACCGAGTTTGGCCTCGCCTCCTACTTCTACAGCCGGGACATCGGCCGGGTCTGGCGCGTCGCCGAGGCGCTGGAGTACGGCATCGTTGGTGTCAACTCGGGCCTCATCTCCTCGACGGTCGCCCCCTTTGGCGGCGTGAAGGAGTCGGGGGTGGGGCGGGAAGGTTCCAAGTACGGCGTCGAGGACTTCCTGGAGATCAAGTACGTCTGCATGGGGGGGATCTGACCCTTGTCTGCGGATTAAACCTTTTAGCTTATCCTCCGCTAAAGACACAGAGACAAAGAGCCGCAGCACGAGCCGCCCATGAAACAGAGTAGCTTTACAGACAGCCCGGTCGAGAGGCTTTCCGGCTCCCTGGAGCGGGTCACCTTCCACAGCGAGGAAACGGGTTTTTGCGTGCTGCGGGTGAAAGTGGCCGGGCACCGCGAACTGGTCACCGTTACCGGCCAGGCCGCCTCGGTGACGCCGGGCGCGTTCCTCGAGTGTGCCGGCTCCTGGCACAACGACCGCACCCACGGCATGCAGTTCAAGGCGGCGCAGCTGCAGGTGGTGCAGCCGACCACCCTGGAGGGGATCGAGAAGTACCTGGGAAGCGGCATGGTGCACGGGATCGGTCCCCATTTCGCCAAGGCTCTGGTGCTGGCCTTCGGCGTGGAGGTCTTCGGCATCATCGAGGAGACCCCGCAAAGGCTCCTGGAGCTTCCGGGGATCGGCCCCAAGCGGATGGAGAAGGTCGCTCTGGCCTGGGTGGAGCAGAAAGCGGTGCGTGAAATCATGGTCTTCCTGCAGTCCCACGGCTTGGGGACCGCCCGCGCCGTGCGCATCTACAAGACCTACGGCAACGAGGCGATCCTCAAGGTGACTGAGAACCCCTACCGGCTCGCCCTCGACATCCACGGCGTCGGCTTCAAGACCGCGGACGCGCTGGCCGCCAAGCTCGGGCTTGCCCAGGACTCCCCCCTGCGCGCCCAGGCGGGGGTCAGGCACGTGCTGCAGGAGATGTCCGGCCGCGGCCACTGCGCGGCGGCGCGGGAGGAACTGCGCCTAAGCGCCGCGGCCCTGCTGGAGATTCCAGAGACGGTCATCGACCAGGCGATCGGCGCGGAAATCATCGAGGAGAACCTGATCCCCGACGAGATCTCCGGCCGCCCCTGCCTCTTCCTGGCTCCCCTGTACCGCGCCGAGGTCGGCGTCGCCGCGAGCCTTTCCCGCCTGGCTCCGGGCGCTCCCCCCTGGGGTGAGATTGTCGCGGAAAAGGCGATCCCCTGGGTTGAGGGGGAGACCGGCCTCACCCTCTCTGCTTCCCAGCGTGATGCGGTCCGGCTCGCGCTGGCAAGCAAGGTGATCGTCATCACCGGGGGGCCCGGCGTCGGCAAGACGACCCTGGTGAACAGCATCCTCGGTATCCTGCGGGCCCGCAAGCTCCGGGTGACCCTCTGCGCCCCGACCGGCAGGGCCGCCAAGAGGCTCACCGAGTCGACCGGCCTTGAGGCCAAGACCATCCACCGCCTGCTCGAGTTCGACCCGCAGACCTTCGGCTTCAAGCGCGGCATGGACAACCTGCTGGAGACCGATCTGGTCGTCTTGGACGAGTCGAGCATGGTGGACCTCGTGCTGATGAACAAGCTGCTCCCCGCAATCCCCGACACCGCGGCGCTGATGATCGTGGGGGACGTGGACCAGCTCCCCTCCGTGGGCCCGGGGTGCGTCCTTGCCGACATCATCGCCTCGGGAGCCATCCCGACGGTCCGGCTCACCGAGATTTTCCGCCAGGCCGCCAGCTCCCGGATCATCGTGAACGCCCACCGCATCAACCGCGGCGAGCTGCCGCTCAAGGAGGAGGGGAAGGAGTTGTCCGACTTCTACTTCATCCCCGCCCTCACCCCCGAGGACATCCACGCTAAGCTCCTGCAGGTGGTCACCGAGCGCATCCCCAAACGCTTCGGGCTGCACCCGGTGCGGGATATCCAGGTACTCACCCCGATGAACCGCGGCGGGCTCGGGGCGCGCTCCCTGAACGCGGAACTGCAGCAGGTGTTAAACGGCAAGGCCGAGCCCAGGGTCACCCGCTTCGGCAGCGCTTTCGCGCCCGGCGACAAGGTGATCCAGACCGTTAACAACTACGACAAGGAGGTCTTCAACGGCGACATCGGCAGGATCGCGACGCTGGATTTGGACGAGGGGAGCCTCACCGTGGAGTACGACGACCGTCTGGTCCCCTACGAGTTCGGCGAGCTGGACGAGCTAAGCCTCGCCTACGCGACCAGCATCCACAAGAGCCAGGGGTCCGAGTACGCCGCCGTGGTGATACCGCTTGCCATGCAGCACTACACCATGCTGGAGCGCAACCTGATCTACACGGCGGTCACCCGCGGCAAGAAGCTGGTGGTTGTGATAGGCGAGCCAAAGGCGCTCGCCATGGCAGTGAAGAACCACACCTCCCAGCACCGCCTCACCAAACTGGCGGGGCGGATCTCGGGAAAGGAAAAATGAGGTCCGCTGGGTCGATGGGGCGAGCTGTCTGACTGTCAGTAATTGAACGACAAAAACAGAATTGTCCTTGACTTTATGGACAATAAGCTGCTCATAGGTGACTCTGCGGGACCAATATCCTGCCAGAGCCTGTTTTAGCGGTTCCGGCTTTCCGATTTCTTCATAGGGCAACCGTTGAATTTCACGAATTAAAGTGTTCATTCGTTTGGAAACCTTTTCATCGGCATTTTGCCAACAAAGGTATTCATCCCAGACCCCGCTCTACCTGCCGGTCCGTGTGCTTGCCAATTGGGATTTCACCATGCTCATCATCGTCGAGTCGCCCACCAAGGCGCGCAAGATACAGTCGATTCTCAAAACTAAGACGATGTCGACCATCGGGCACTTCAAGGACCTCCCCGACGCGATTATCGGCGTCAATCTGGAGAACTATGAGCCGACCTTCGTCTATCACGAGAAGAAAAAGAACCTCCCCCGCGAACTGCGCGAGGCCGCCCGCGGAGAGACGGTCATGCTCGCCGGCGACCCGGACCGCGAGGGGTACGCCATCAGCCGCCACATCTTCGAGGAGGTGAAGGGGGTCGCCAAGTCCTGCCTGCGCATGGAGATCTTCGAGGTGACCGAGAAGGGGCTCCGAGAGTCACTCGCCCGCGCGCTCCCCTTCGAGGAGACCAACGCCGGGCTCTACCACGCCTTTCTCGGCCGCAGGATCGGCGACCGGCTGGTCGGCTACCTGCTCTCGCCCCTGACGAGCCGGGAGCTGCACGGCAAGTTCAGCGTGGGGCGCGTGCAGTCCCCGGCGGTGCGTCTGGTGGTGGACCGGGAACGGGAGATCCGCGCCTTCCAGTCGACACCCTTCTGGATCCTGAGCATCCTGCTCGACAAGGACGGCACCCGGTTCCTGGCGCGCCACGTCCGGGGCAAGTTCGAGACCCGAGCGGACGCGCAGGCGATCATCGACGCGATTGTCTCCCAAAGCCACGCCCTGGCCGAAAAGGTGGAGCGCAAGGAGGCGCGCCAGTCCCCCAAACCGCCCTTCACCACGGTCGACCTGCAGGCCGCGGCGGCCGCCCGCCTCAGGTTCACGCCGGAGCAGACCATGAAGCTCGCCCAGGCGCTCTTCGACCAGGGGCTCATCACCTATCACCGCACCGATTCGGTCCGTATGGCCAACGAGTTCATCACCGAGATTCGGGAATTCCTGACCAAGGCGCTGGGCCCCGACTACCTTCCCCTGAAGCCGAACCAGCACAAATCCAAGAACTCCCAGGCCGAGGCGCACGAGGGGATCCGCCCGACGCACATGCACTCGCCCTCCGAGACCGCGGCCCTGATCTCCGGGGAGCGCCTCACGCCGGATCACGCGAAGCTCTACGACCTGATCTTCCGGCGTGCCGTGGCGAGCCAGATGGCGCAGGCGGTCTACGACGCCACCTTGATGCTCTTCGACGTCGCCGGGGAGAAGTTCAAGGCGACCGGGCGGGTGCTGAAGTTCGACGGCTTCCTGCGGGTCTACAGCGAGGCGGACGAGGAGAAGGAGCGCAAGGGCGAGGAGGACCCGCTGCAGACGCTCCCGCCGGTGGCGCCGGGCGAACTGGTGCCGAAACTGAGCGAGGACCTTGAGGAGAAGAAGACCAAACCCCCCGGGCGTTTCAGCTTCGGCTCGCTCGTCAAAGAGCTGGAGCGGCTGGAGATCGGCAGGCCCTCGACCTACGCGAGCATAACCAAGAACATCGCCGACCGCGGCTACGTGCGCGAGGAGAAGGGGAAGGTGGTCCCGCTTCCACCGGGCGAGACCCTGGTCGATTACCTGCGGGAGAAACACCCCTGGGTGATAGATTACGAACTCACCCGCCGGATGGAGGGGTTCCTCGACCTGGTGGTGGAGAACAAGGAGACCTGGCAGCGCTTTTGCCGCGGGGTGCACGGCAAGATGAATTTCGCCCGGCCCCAGGAGCGGGGCGAGGGGGGCGGGCCGAGCGAGGGGCAACTGCGTTACGCCCGCGCGCTGGCCGAAAAGAAGGGGTCGAGCATCCCCGAGACGGCGCTTAAAAGCGGCAGGGATCTTTCGGCTTGGATCGACGCGGCACTCGGTTCCAAGGGATCCGCAAAGGATGGTGCTGAAAAGGTGGCCAAGAGCGACTCATCCACCGCGGCCGGAAGCAAGGGTGCCAAGGCGGCCGGCGACAGCCTGGGCGCCTGTCCTTGCTGCCGGGAGCCGGTGCGGGAACAGGAGAAATGCTACTGCTGCTCCGCGCGCTGCGGCTTCGTGCTCTGGAAGGACCGGCTTGCCAGGTGGGGCAAGAAAATCTCCCCGACGCTCGCCGGCAGGCTCCTCAAAGGGAAACCGGTACTTCTGAAGGGTCTCGTCTCCACCAAGGACGCCAACCAGAAGTTCGACGCGCACGGAGAGCTGCACAACGACCCCAGGTACGGCTGGGGTATCCGCCTCAACTTCGATCTGGTGCGGGACAAGCGAGTTGTAGAACGCTAATTGGCTTGCTATTATGTGCAGACTGAGGTAAATTTCCGTTCGGCACCATCAAATTCAACTTTCACCGGATGCGTCCTGATTGTTCGTCAGGCAGTCACGTCGTGTGATTGTCAGGCGCACGTCACAAACTTAGAATAAAGGAGAGAACACATGTTTGGAACCAGTATTTTTGAGTTGCTCATGCTCGTGGTCGGTACCTGTCTATTCATGGTTGCAGGGTTCGCGGTGTGTGTCGTCATTTCCATCTTCTGCGATACCATCAACCTGAGCGGCTGGGCGGAGGGAATCACCGAAAAGGTGATCGCCCTGGTCTTTGTGCCGATCCTTTTGGCAGGTAGGGCCGTCGATCTGGTGCTCTGGCTCTTTGTGCCGGCCAACATCAAGCACTCGCTCAGTTCCAAGGTTTGAGATCTCTCCAGTAACGCATCTGCGGGCCACCTTTCCAGCCCGCTGGACCGGGAATAACTACGAAGGCCAGGGTCGCCTAACCGCGCACCCCTGGCCTCTTGTTTTTTCCGCTTCCGGCGTACCACCTGCGCCCCTCGTTCCCATCCCGATCACTCTCCCTCCTGACCATCCTCCAGGCTTCTCCTTTTGCTGCTCAATCTCGGAGGCACGATGTGCAAACTCTGCACTCTTTCTCGGGCAGCGGTAGGGTATCCAGGGAAAATAATCACATATTATAGCTGGTTACTGGCTTACGCTTTTGGCATGCCACGTGAATGAAGAGATGCGGCGGGACCATCCGTCCCCTTGAACTTCGCCTGCAGATCGAAATGCCTCACCAAAGGAGTCCCCCGTGTTTTCACTCGTCCACTTCAGCAGCACCTTCCCCTATATCCATCCCTATCTCTTCCCGATCGAAACGGCAAAGGGGTCTGACCGCGTAGCGGGAAAGCAGAGCTCGCGCCCCGACCCCGAGACGGCTGCCGCGGGCTCCTCCCCGATTGAAGAGGTCGCGACTGCCGCCCGCGCCGGCCTGGGAAAACGCCTGAAAAGCCTGCACCGTCGCCATCTGCGCAAGCAGCGCAACGATGCCCTCACCTACAGCGGAGGGTTTCGACGCGTGGCAGGGTAGTGAGGAGGTGGATCCACGCCGCCGGGTTCGTGTTAATTAGATTCCTGATTGGTGTTAATCTTCAGCCACTGGCCTGATGCGACTTATTCTGTCACACCAGCATGGTATGTTCCTTGGTAATTCAACCAAAGGAGTCTGCCATGAAGAACCATATTC
>Ga0316217_10000192_pt1 | contig 93243 bp, 78 predicted proteins | sample 1anoAmetaG_FD_203633 | JGI IMG/M metagenome (GOLD analysis project Ga0316217, IMG submission 203633) | Freshwater microbial communities from Trout Bog Lake, Wisconsin, USA - 1anoA | ecosystem: Environmental > Aquatic > Freshwater > Lake > Hypolimnion/Profundal zone | place: USA: Wisconsin...
AGAGACAAGCGGGATGAAAAACAGGGAAGCTATTTGATGGCTGGCGGCGTGAATCTTGGCGGCGGCATGATTGGCCGGGCGGGACGCGGTGAAGCTTGCCGCCGCTGGCGGACTTCGTGAATCAGGACTTGGGCAAGGAACTGTAAAGGGAACTGACAAAATCGAGTTGCGCGGTCAACGGCTGCAACGATGCCGACAAAGCCTCCAACTGCCGCCGCAAGTCCGCCACCTGCTGTTCCCATTGCCGCTGCTGCTGCGCGAAAAATTGTCGTTGTTCCTGCTGTTGCCGTTCGTGATCGCGCAACAATTCTTCCAATGTGCGCAACAACATCTGCGTTAATTCTGGCTGATGATCGTTTTTCATAAATCACTCCGCGTTTTCGATTTCTATAAAAGTTCTGCCCTGGGTGCGGACGGGCTGGCCGACGGGGACGTATTGCGCGGCGCGCAACTTCGCCAGCTTGTCCTCGCTCTGCATGATCTCCGTCTGCAACTGGTGAAGCTGCGACTCCGCCCGCGCCGTGCGCCATGCCGCCGTCAACATCAAGGCCGATGCCAGCAACACCGCCAGCGCCAGCAGCATCAACCTCCGACACCGGCTTTCCGCCCCGGCGATAAAGTTTTTGAAAAGTTGCGACTCGGCGCGCAAATAATTCTGCCACTCGGTCTGTTGCCGTTCGGAGTTCGTCCGCGCCTCCTGTTCCCGCTGCTGTTGGGCCAGCTTCAAGTCGCTGGCGACTGAATTCGCGTTCATAAAATAATCCTTTCAACCGCGTCCGATTGCCTTCGTGGTCGGCAATCGTGAGATAATTGTCGCCCTGACGCGGCACGGTGAATCCGGCCTGCTCAAGAAACCGGACAACATCGGCGCGGTCGGCGATGCGCCCGGCCTTCACCTCGCCGCAAACCGCCGCGTCCACTTCGGCGAGCAAATCCTTCCGGCTCTGGCCGAGTTTTTTGCCGATGTTGATCGTGCGCCGCCGCGCGGGGTCGTCGGGGCGGCTCAAGCCGTATTTGATGTTGGTCATGCGCTCCCATGCGTAAAATAAATCGTGGTCGCGGCGGTGGTGATAAATGGTGACGTGCTTGCCGGTGTGTAAATCGGTTTCAACGGCGGTGATGTGGTAGTCAGGCCGGACGGCCTTGGTCGTCGGATGAACCTTGTCGGTATGGCCGACGACCAACACATCCAACGCATCTTTTTCAAGTCCACCGCACAAAAGATTGCGGAAGTCATCAAGGATGGCCGTTGCCGTTGCATCCGTGATGTTTTCCTCGAAGCTCAAGACGATGCCGCAGTATCTCTGCGAGAATTTCGACTGGTCAATCAACCGTTGCGTGATAGCCGGATCGCCGCGCAAGACACGCGCGGTCGGGTTCTGCAACTGGTAACGAATGGAAGCGCGTTTGCCGCCGAGCATCTTGATCACCATAACGCCTCCATCGCCGCGCGGATGGCGGCCAACTCGACCGCGATTCTCACGGCGTCAATCCGCTCGCCGGTCAGGGCGGCGCGATTGAAGCCGTGCGCGATCTGGTTCAGGTTGTTTCCGATGCGCGCGAGGTGCCGCGTGACATCGCGCTTACTGTCGGCAACTTCGTTACGCCGTGGCAACGGCTGACCGAGCGCAAGCGCCCGCAACGAAGTTCCGAGCGCCCGCCGTGGGAACACGCTTTGGAAATGCGCCCGCTCCGAGTCGGAAAGGCGGATTTTCAAAACGTGCTGGCGGCGGGTTTTCATGGGAGGTCAAGGAGGGGACACCCTCCTTGCGAGCGTCGTGTGGCCTGTGGCCACACGACTATGCTCGCCATCGGGGTTTTTAGTGTTGAGGCCATAGGCGATGCACCACGAAGATGATGATGATAATGATGATGAAAAAACCGGTGAGCCAATAAACCATGCGGTTGAGAAATTCCGCACGGTCATGTTCCCACTTAAGCTTCGTCTCAGTTTCGATCAACGTGGTCAAGGTTGCGTTGCGTTGTAACTCATCAATGCTGGCGCGTTCGTCCAACTCGGCAATTCTCTTAGTCGCTTTTTCCAAAGGCTGTGCAACCGCCGCCCGGTCGGCTGCCAGCTTCGCGTTGGCATTGGCAAGCCACTGCTGCCGGAAATAATTATCCACACACTGCGCGGCATTGAAGGGCGGGCAGTCGGTCAAATCGCTGTCCGTGCCCTGAATGAACTGACCGTAAGGAAACAACTGGATTCGCCGCCACGCTATCGCCCGCGCCAGCGGGATGGCATGGTCGCGCTGATCCAGCTTGATGATGACCACCTGAACCTGACCGGTCGTGCGGTCTTGATACCGGAAGATGATGGCGGCTGCGCCTCCATAGACCGTTGGCCGGAGCAGGTCAATCTGGCCAATGTTGAAATGGCGATGCTGGGCGGAAAGCTCGACCATGTCAGGGCACATGGAATTCTGGCCGGGGGCATGAGCCTTGACCCATTTATCCACCGCCTCCGCCGCCGCCATGTTCAACGGCATTGGGCCAGGCATCTGGGCTTTGATGAGCGGGTTCGTGATCGTGACTTCCGGTTTCGGCGTCGCCTTGGCTGGAATGGATTGATCTTGGTTTTGCTTCTGGCCTTCCGGCTGAAGCCCGTCGTGGGGGTGCATTTCTAGTTGCATAAATTAAAAGTGGTTGATGAATCCATGCTGCCGCAAAGCCGCATCACACGCGGGAATGTCAAATCGCACCACACGCTTGATTTTGAAAAACGCGAGCAAGCCCGTGCTCATCCAGTTACTGATGGTTCGCGGGCTGACACCGTAGCGTTGCGCCAGCGTCGTTTTATCGGCGAAGCGCCGATCCGATGGGTTGTTATCAGTTGTTTGCATAAGTCTCCTTCTGGTTTCCGAATTGCAGCAAGCGGCGGTCACAGTCGCCGACATTAAAAATAATCCGCTTGCCCTGGCGCGTGCCGTGAATGATTTCAGCACTCTGCCAAGCCTCGATGGTGCGAACGCCAACCATATATCGCTCCGCCAATCCGCGCTTATCTGCGGTGGCGTGAGTCGTTCCGGGTTCGATTTTTCCAAATAAATCAGTCATCAAATTATTTTAGTGCGGTTTCCATTTTTGATGGGGACGAAGTTTTCCTCTTGGTGCGGGGTTGGCTTCATAGCGCAAACCACTCCTCGGCTGTGGCGGGGGAAATGGCCGCGCGCGACTGGTAATTTTTTTTGATCATCTTCGCGCTGGTGCCGCACTCTTCGGCCACCTTGCCAATGTCTTCGGTGATAATCAGCCGATAGGTGATGTAGCTGTTCCGAAAGGCATTACGCTTGTAAGGCACACCGGCTTTCGCGGCGGTGCGTGCCCAAGCGCGCGTCAGCGAATTGGCGCTGGGCCAGTCCACCGACACCCGTTCGCGTTTCAACTCGGCGGTGTATTTCGCCAAGCGCGTTTGAAGATTGGGCAGCAACGGCACGCGCCGCGCACAGATTTTTCCTACGGCGTCGGGCACCTTCAAACATTGCTCTGCCTCCGCAACCATCACCCACCAAAGCCGCGTGACCTCCTCGGTGCGGGCACCGGAGAACGCCTTAATCTCAAGCGTCGGGCGTAACGTGTCATCGGCTGCGGCCAGAATCTTCCGCATTTCCTCTGGCGAATAAATGTCGGTCGGTTGGAGCAAGTCGAGTGCCTGCTGCTCGGAAGTAATCTGGGTGCGCTGGTCGCGGTAGTCGGTCGTGGCGGCGGCGGCGTGGATAATGCCGTGCGGCAAAAATCCTTTCTCTTGGGCGAAGTTGTAAAAGGCAATGATGCCGTGCCGGTGGTTGTTCTTGTTGCGGGCGTTGCCGCCAAGCCGCGACAGGTAAGCGTCAAGCGCGGTTGTCTGGATGGCGCTGATCAAGCCGGGGAAGGCGGTGACAAAATTGCCAACATAGCGTTTCACGTCGCGCAGGTGGTAGTGGCCGACGCCGCGCTTGACGAGGTGTTCCAAGTATTCGCCGTAAACGCTCTCAATGGTCGCGCCGTGGCGGACGCGCTGGCCGTGGGCAAGGTAGAAGCTGACCGCCTCGTCCAGCGTGCCGGTCGTAAGCCGCGCCTGAAACTCGGCATATCGGCGGCAAACTTCGTCCACCTCCAAGCCCAGCGGCGCGGTGGCGGTCTGCGCCAGAATCAGCACGCGCCGGTCTTTCTCCGTGAGGTATTGGGCGCGGGCACCGTCGCGGCTCAAGCGGTTGGCGATTTCCTTGGCGAGCGCCTTGGCCTTGTCCAGCGTGTTGCGCCGCTGCAAAATCCGGCGTGCGCCTTCATAGTGCGCAACCTGAAACGATTCGTAAGTCTTGACCGTGTCGCTGGCCGCGTCACCGTTGGCCGCCGCCCTGACCGTGACCGGCGCGGCGTAAATGGAAATGGCAACCGATCCGACCGTCACGGTCGCAACCGGTTTTCTCTCCTTGGAAGAAACACCAATGTCCATATCTAGTTTTATGGGGCGTTGGTGTTTCCGCAACGAGAAGTTGCGATTTTGGCTTGAAAATATTTTCCAAGCCCGCGCTGACGGGAAAGAAAAGGAACGGCGGGGAAAGGTCGAAAGCGCGAAAGGCTGTCAGGCGGCGGAAAGCTCCGCGCTGATGCAAAACTGATGCAAAAACCGGCTAACCTTACGAAACCCTTGCAAACATTGGAGCGGGCGAAGGGAATCGAACCCTCGTCTCGATGCACCTTTTCTAAGTAGTTGCAGCGCAGCTAAGTGCGACTTTGTAAAACGATTAAACTTGAACTTTTCATTCTCACTCCTATTCTCACCTATATGGCGAGCGTCAACAAGCGAAAAAAATCCAAGTTCTGGACGGCCTGTTATACCGACCGCGATGGCCGTCAACTGAAGCGTTCCACCAAAACCACCGACCGCAACGCGGCCATGCAAATCGCCGTCGAATTCGAGCGAGCCGAACAGCAGGCCAGACAAGGCGTTTTGATTACGACCCAACTGCGGAAAGTCCTCAGCGACGTTTCGGAGAAAGTCAACGGCGACAGCTTGCACGTTGACAGCGTCCAGGTTTATTTCAAGAAATGGCTCGAAGGCGTTGCGGTGCGCAATTCACCCGCCACTCTGGAAAGGTATGGGAATGCGGTAAAGTGGTTTCTGGAAAGTTTGCAAGGCAAGGCGCAGAAACCCATCTTTGCCGTCATCCCGCAAGATGTGGAGAATTTCCTGAACGCGCGTCTGAAATCCGGCCTGGCCAACAAGACCGCCATCGTGGACTTGAAGATCATCAAGAGCGCTTTTCACCAAGCCGTGAAATACGGGACAATTCCCCTTAACCCCGTGTCCGCCGTGCGATTACCCAAAGAGGACAGCATGGAACGTGAGGTGTTCACCCACGATGAAGTGCAGAAAATAATCAAAGCCGCCCCGTCGTTGGACTGGCAAACTTTGATTATCCTCGGGTACTTCACAGGAGCGCGGCTTTCAGATTGTGTCCAGATGACTTGGGAAAACATTTTTGCCAAAGAAGGCTTGATCATCTATCGGCAGCAAAAGACCGGCAAGATCGTCAAAGTGCCGATGCACTACCACGTCATTGAGCATCTCAACCACAAAGCCACGTTCGGGACAACCGGCTTTTTGTGTCCCAAACTGGCGGCAAAAGGATCGGGCGGCAAACACGGACTGTCCGAGAGCTTCAACCGGATTGTGCTCAAGGCGGGACTCGACCCGATGACGGTAAAGGGGAAAGGCAAACGGAAATTCTCCCGCCGGACTTTTCACTCGCTCCGCCACACTTTCAATTCCACGATGGCAAACGCCGGGGTTTCTGATGAATTGAGGATGACGCTGACGGGGCACAAATCGAAAGATATGAATAAACGCTATACGCACTTGCAAATGGCGACACTGCAAAAAGCTGTGGATGCCGTGCCCTTGTTTGGGACAAAAAAGGAAGGAGAATAAAAATCCCCAAACAAAAAACCGGCACATGCTAGCAATGTGTCGGCTTTTCGCGTTTCGCTTTCGCGTTTTGCGCTATGCCGTTTTTGTTTTGATCAAGGCCCGGACTTCATGGCCGTTGACGGTGATTTTTTTGGGGCCGTTGGCATCGGCAAAAATGAAATTAATTTCATCCGGGCGTTGCACGATACGAGCCACTTGTCTGTTTCCTTCTGATAATGTGATGTTTAATTCCTGATCCGCCCCTTTCCGGGCCGGGCGGGATAGGCGTTCGCCGGTGACGATGGCGTAAAGTTTCATGCCTTCTTTAATTCGTCGGCCGCTTCGCGGGCAGCGGCCATCGCCTCCCCGGCGTCCCCGTATATGCCCCAGCTTGACGTTACTGTTTCGCTGGAAGTCTGCCCACAGTGTTCACATCGAGTCTGCTTGGTAACGACAAAGCCATGGACCTCTCCGGCGAAATACTGGTTCCACGTCGCGATTATTTCGCGGGCGACCTTTTCTGCGCTGGTGAGAGATTTTGCCTCGTATTTGGACACAATGACACATCCGACATGCCCGCTGGTGTCCCACCGGTCGAGCATCCCCTCACCGTGAAGAGACAAAACCACGCCACCATGGACATACGCATCAATCGGTAAGACGTTGCATTCCGCCCGCAATTTTTCGGCTTCGGCGGAATACTCATCATATCCATCCGCGCGGATAAATGCCCCGAACACATTTTTGTTGATGCGCGGGTTTTTAACGGTGAAATGCTGGCTCCAGCCGCAGACGTTATCATTGCCCCAAGCCGCCGGGCTTTCCGCTTCGATGTCCTGAAAAACCGCCAAATGATAGCCATTCCGGTTTTCTTCCAACAGGGGTTTATTCATGGCTGGTGAGGAATAATCGGACCTGATCAATAATTCCTTTGATCACTTGCGCGTCGCGGCCCTTGACCGGTAACGCGGCCCCGTCACCCCAATCCAAAAGCCAGAATTCAACACGGCCAGCATCTTGGTTGTAGTAGCGGAATTCTTCCGATGGCCCACCCCAGGAAAGCTGATAACGCCAATATCCCGGATGCTCTCCAAAGGTGTTTGGCTCCACTTTGTCAACGCCAAGCCCATATTCTTCCAATCGGCCGACGTTGTCCACTTCCACGCCATAGCCGGCCTGCCAAAGTTTGCGCAAGTCGGCCATGCGGGACTCGAAGACGTCGGCAACCCTCTCTTTGCATGTGTTATTCATTTTTCAATGTGCGCCACCGCTAGCAAACGGCGGGGAAAGCTAACATTATGATAAGGGCGTTAAGCTTCCCATGAGCGGCGCAAGCGACTTGCGCCGCCGGGGGAAAATCAACAGGTCATCATGACATTGTCTGCCGGGACAATCCTCAAGAAATCGGGCAGTTCTTCGAGCGCGATTCTGCCTCGTCCGCTCGTAGAATAGTAACCTTGACGCTGATATTGCTCGCACCACTGCGGAATATATTTCATAGCTGCCCGTTCACTTGCGAACGGTTCGTGTGTAATTGGAAAGCCATCAGGCGAAAGAACGTGATATTTTTTTATGAGCATGATTTTGTTGATTAGCCGATAAGGAAACGAAGAATAAACTCTGAAACATCCCAGAAAGGGACATTGAAATAATAGCAAACTTTCAGCTTTTACGCAAGGGCTTGACGCACTAATAGCCTTATAAATCAAGGCGATTGCGACTTTTCACCGATTGGTTTTCAACTCCCACCGCCCCGAACAATCCATGCCAATTTCACGGACTCCCGCAATTCCAATCCTCGCCACGGCGCAAAAGTTCGGTGTTAATTTCTGAAAGCTCCGCCAATTGCCGGTGCATTTTCAGGTGTGCGGCGATGCCAGTGCGGGCCTGATTTCGCTGCGCGGGAGTTTTGAGCAGGAATTTTCTGACCCGGCCGGTTCCCAGACACTGCACCAGATAATAGAACGGGCCATGTTTGTATCCCCGATGGCATCGGCAGTTTGGTTTGCCACACGTCAGGTATTGTTTGACATAGGACGCGCGCAAAACATGGGGGGACGGTCGAAGCCGTGCCAGCAAAGCAGATTTGTGTTGCCGTAAGGCGGGGGTATCCTGCGCCTGAATTTTCGGTATCTTAGCCATAAATGTGGTTAAGGGTTTAAGGCCTCATGTACGGTCTGGCGATGGTTTTTTTCGTGTCGCGCGCTATTTTTGTCGATCCCGTGCCATTTTCTTTTGCAGGTCGGCGAGCATTGCTCGCTGGTTTTCTTCCCGGCGGGCTAGTTTTTCTGGCGGTGGGTTAAAGTCGAAATCTTGTTTTTTGGGTTTGGCTCTTTCCATCGCACCGCCTGCGGGATCATCCAAAGCCCACGCCGAAAGTTGACCTAAGAATTCATTGCGTGAATAGAAGCCGACTTTGTCCAGACTCGCGCCCGGTATCAAATGCAGATACGCCGCTTTAATCTTGGGAAGTTTGCGCCCGTCTTGGGAAATCACCGCAACGTGCGTGAACCCCGCCTTCAACCGCAAGCGAATGTGGTCGGCTTCAATGGTCTTATGCGTCGTCACGCTAATTTCGCAGGCAATGGAGTGTTTGCCACGGGTCAAAATCAGGTCGGGGCGTCCGTGTTCTGGAATGGGTGTTTCGCCCGTGACCGTGTAATCCAGGCTTTCGGCATGCGCCTGGATTTCATCTTTGATAGTTTCATGCTCGGTTTCATTCTCAACGTCAGCAACTTCCTCACTCTGATCGGCGCCGGTTTTCTCCAGATGCATTGGCGGCAATTCCCGATTCTCCTTTTCCGAACCCGTGACCTTTCGCATTTGCGGGGGCATGGCTGCCTTCGGAACTTCGGTATCTTTCGGCGGTTCCGAAGACTGGTGTGGGGCGGAAGGTTGCTCCTTTGCCGGTGGTGGCGAGGCCGGTGTCGATGCGGCTGGCGGAGAAGTGCTGGCTGGCTTGCGGCTGCTGGCCGGCGGCTCGCCGGCGGCAGGCGGCTCGGGTGGTTTGGCCGCCGGCCGAATTTCGGCCAGCAAAGCGGCCTCCACTTCGGTACGCGGTCTGGCATATTGCCGACGTGAGGCGGCAATGACCGCCGCCTTCCGTTCCTCGCCGCCGCCGGGCAGTTCGGGTTTCCTCAAGGCTAGGTTGAAATCAAAATCGTTCCGCTCCACGCGAACCAAAGCGTGATATTTTTCCAACCGGGTCAGGCTCTTGCCGTCGAAGGAATCGAAACATTCCCCCAGCCGTTTGGCGTCGTCGTCACCGACCCCCAAGACAATGCGTGTGTAAGGCTGCGTCATCACCGCATTGGCGACATTGGCATCCGCCCGCAACTGGTGCAAATTTTGGTGGGCCAGCGTGAAGCCAAATTTGTATTTGCGCGTGCTGGTCAAAATCTTCTCCATGCTCGGCGAGATGAACTGCTGAAACTCGTCAATGTAGAGCCAGAAATTCCGGCGATCCTCGGCTTTTTGTTCCTGCCGCGCCATCGCCATCTGCTGGAACTTGGACACCAGCAACGTGCCGAGCAAATAGGAGTTTTCATCGCCGCCCAGACCTGTAGAAAGTTTCGCCAGAAAGATTTTGCCGCTATCCATGATTTCGGAAAAATTCAAGCTGTTCCCGCGTTGCGACACCATGTTGCAAATCGGTTCCTGGCTGAAAAATTCCTGCAATCGGGCCAGCAGGGAATTGACCGACTTGTCACGGCCCAAGGTGGGGAAGACTTTCTCCCAGAATCGGATCACCTCGACACTGCGAACGGTCTGCAAGAATTCGCTGCGGAATTTCGGGTTCTGAAGGAACTCACGCAAATCCACGAGTGTTCCGCCCCGGCTGCTTTTCAAGATCGCCAAGATGGCGTTCTGTAAAACGGTGTCCATCTGGTCGCCCCATGTCCGTGACAACCGACGGAACACGCCCACCAGATCGGAAGCGAGCAGCCTTTTTTCCGTCTCGGTATTGGCTTCAAGAAGGTTGAAACCGACCGGGAATTCTTCATCGGCCAAGTCCACCAAAACCACATCGTTGATGCGGTTTTCGGGAATGCAGCCAAGAATCTGGTCAATCAAATCGCCATGCGGATCAAGCAATGCCACGCCGTCCCGGTTCTCAATATCCTGCCGAATCATATTCAGCAGCAGCGAAGATTTTCCGGTGCCATTGGAACCGATGATGTGCGTATGCCGCACGCGCTGTTCGGGCGTAAGATAAACCGCCACGGTTTCGCCGTTGTGTTCGTTGTCGCCGATGAGGATACCCGGCCGGTGCTGGACGATGTCCGGGGCTGCCTTCGTCCGCCCGGTATCGCGCGCTAACGCCGGGGAACGCACGGCCGTGGACGGCAGATGCACGAAGCCAATCAGCTCCTCGCTGTTCAAGATCATGCCGCTGCGCTGGGTCTGGCGGAGCAGGACATCATTTATGTGGTCTTCAAAAGGGTAGTCGTCATTGTGCAACGGAATAAGGGCGTTGCCTTGCGGATTGATGAAAACTCGCAAAGACCCCGCCAGTTCGCGGCAGATTCCTTGCAAGCGGCTGGTGCTCGCCGTCCGCACCAGAATACGAACCACCGCAGCATAGAGGGGGCTGGCAACTTTGCTCTCGGCAGCGCTGGTCAGTTCTGGTGAATTTACGAAGAACGGTTTGCCGTCACGATTCGTTACGGAAGCGATGATGTGCTCCGCCCAAGGATTCTGCACCGGTTGCCAGAGGACCTGAAACAAACCCAGTTCGCCGGGCTGCAATTCCGCCAATGCCCCGATGATGCCGATGAAGGGATCAAGCTTGCCACTTGCCAGCGGCAGCATAAATTCTCGCTCAAGCCCGAAATCCACCGCCCAGGCATGTTCGCCCTCGCTGGCGTCCCACGCATTTCCCAATGCTTTTTCCGTTTGCCGGAATTGCACCTCAGGGAAGTGCGCCGATAATTGTTTCCGAACCGGTGACGCATCCCCCGCGCTGACAACAAACTGTGCGATAACCCGTTTATGTGTGCCCATCAACTCGAACGCTACCGGCTCACGGCACAAGGCCAGGTTGCGGAAAAACTGGTCGAACGAATCGCTCGGAACGTCGAGCTTGTCCGGGAGCGATGCCTGGAACTCGACCAGTGATTCCCGCAAGAGCGCGGTCGGCTCCGGCTCTTCCTCCAGTTCTTCCTCCGGTTCAACCGGTGGTTGGGCGGGAGCGGTCGGTTGCGCCCATTTGCGGGCCAGCGAACTTAGAAAGGTTGGCCGGCGTCCGTCATCTATCGCCGGGGTTTCTGTCATCGGACGGGTCCGGAATGGAGCAAACGGAGGTTCGGGAAATACCGGCTGCGGAAACACCTGCCAGCCGCGTCCACGCATTTCCCATTTCAGAAACTGCTCGGAAAAATGTTCGTGGGCCGAAGGCATAACCCTGTGACCCGCTATTTTGGTGGTTCTGGCTCGCGCGGCGCAAACGGCTGGAAAAGTTCCTTCAAAATCGGCGGATACTGGTGCTGCCGCACGAGCTTTACGCCCTTCGCTCCGCAGATTTCCTCGGCTGCATCCTGAATGAACTTGGGCAGCAGCTTCACGTAGAGCGTCCTCGTGTCTTCGCGGTAATACGTGTCCACACGAAACCAGTTTTCGTAGATGGTGGAAACGATGGGAATCTTGAGCAGGAGGGCGTCCATGTCGTTGAATGCCGATGTGCCGGCGTTGCGCAATACCCCGACGAGCGCAAACAGAAGCGCAAGCTCCGCGATGCCGGCGAACGTGAAGCCAAGTGGTTTTATCAAAAGCGCGCCGGTCACGTTGAAGAAAACGAGGGCGGCCACGATATGCCAAAGCCGTACCAGTGCGGGAACATAGACGGTGCGGCAAGAAAAGAAATAGATGTTTCCGAATGGCGCGGCACAGGCTTCAATGGCCAACCGCTCGCGCATGAGGTGCAAGTAAATGCGCTGGTCGGAAAGCAAGCCGCCCTCGGCAAATTCCTGCCGCGCGACGGTCATGCCGGGGATTTTGCGGGCAGCTATTTGCTGCTCGACTGCTCCATAGAATTCAGCGGGCGCGAGGTTGAATCCGTCGGCGGAATATATCCAATGATCTAAAATATCACCCCGCTTGTTCTCAAAGCCGAAGATGAAATCAAGAACGCGGCGCAAACGCTCGCTGTTTTTGGGCTTGTCATCGGGAGTAGTCATAGTTAATTATCTGGCATTCATCATTGCACCCCCTCATTTGAATGGTCAACGACAAACTGCAAAAACCTTGCACGTCGCCCTTTTTCATCAACAGAAGTCAGATAAACCGAAAGCTGGAAAACTATGCAAACCGACAATCCACAGGCCTCCCCGGAAACTCATGCGGGATATTGGCGACGAGTCCTGCGGCCATTGTTCTGGTGGGGGATTTTAGTGCTCGTGCTGTTTGCGATTCATCAGCATCAATTGGCGCTGGAACGCACCCGGATATATTTTTCCGTCACCCTGCAAGAAACCAACGTGCTCAATGATGCGGTCACCCTGCTGGATGGCCAACAAATTGGGAGCGGTGACAATATTTCGCTCGGTTGGCACCGTTTTACGATCACGGATCCGAAAACCGAAAACTACGCCAGCAATTTTTTCGCGTGGTATGGCCGTCATGATTTCGGCAAGACCAACTTGAAACGGGGGATGGGAACGCTGAACGTAACGGCTGAACCGGCGGCAAATATGATTGCAATCAGCGGGCCAGAATATGCCCTGACACTGAGCAATTCCACCGGCACAAGCGTTCTGGTGCCGACGGATACGTATCAAGTGAGCGCACGATACGCCCGGCGCTCGGAAAACCGTGCGTATCAAGTGACAGCGGGGAACTCGATCTTGTGTGCTTTTGCCCCGCATATGGGCGCGATTTCGCTCTCGTGCAACGAAGCACCCGCCATCTACGAACTGCTGGATGGGAATCGCAATCTGGTTGAAAAGGGCGACATGCCGGCCACGGTGACTGAGCTGCCGAGCGCCCGGTATGAAATCCGAGTGGTGTACCACAATTACCAAATCAAACGGGAAATCACGGTTTCGGACAAGGAAACCAATGACGTGCCGTTGCATTTTACATTCGGCGCGGCGCGGTTTGAATCCGTCCCGTCCGGTGCACAGGTGTATACCACAAACGGTGCCTTCCTGGGCACAACCCCGGTTATTGTGTCAGAGATTCCTCCCTCCACAGCGGATTACCGATTGCAGTTAAACGGCTATGGCACGGCCACCGTTTCCGTCACGGTGGTGGAGAATGAAACGAATGGAGCAAGCGCCACGCTCGTCAGCCTTTCCTACGTCGGCTCTCTGCGGACTGCCAAGCAAGACATGGATTCTGGCAACTACAAAAGCGCCTTGGCCGCGCTCGAAGAGGCGCTCACCGCCAAGCCGGGCGACACGGACGCCCTAAACCTGCAAACCACGGCCAAGGGCCGGGAACTGGTTCAAGAAGCCAAAGTCTTCGCCAAGCAGGGCGATTATATCGCTGCCGGAAAGAAATTGGAGGCGGGGTTAGAAATCCTGCCGGACGATGCCGAAGCGAAAGAATTGCAGGCCAATTACAAACCCCACGAGGCGGAACAAATCGGGAAAGTGAAGCAAATGCAAACGCATGATCTTTTCGACCGCGTTTGCAAAGCAAATCATGCTGGTGGTCTTTTTGAAACGCATGAGGTCCTGGCTGCTGCCAAGTCGCCGGAAGATGTGCGGGATGCCATTGTACAGAATTGTGAGACGGTGGCGCCGACACTCAAAGTGCGGGTCAATAAACTGGTGGAAGGAATGTACGAGATGATAATGGTCCAAGCCTCCGAGAACCCGCTCGTCATGTCCCGGCGGGAATGTTTGATGGTCATTGGCAAAGGCAAAGAGGATCAGACCCTGATTCTGTTTGAAGTCGTTGAATTCCAACGTAAGGCAACCGGTAACCTGACCGAAGCAGTTTTGGGCGGTAACAATGCGAACGAATGGGTGCCGCTCGATCCGAGCCGCCAGATGACGGAAGCACACTCCGAGCAAATCCGGGCCGGCGTGCGATTGATGCAGAAGAAAGTCAACGACGCCATTCAATAGCCCGGATTCAACAAAAGCCCCGGCCAATAACGGTCGGGGTTGCTCTTGGCTATTGAAACATGCCAAGTTCGCGCAAACTACAGTGATTTGGCCTGCCGATTATCACGTGGTCAATCACTTCGATTTTTAGGAGCTGGCCGGCGCGAATCAGTTCGCGGGTCGTTTTGACGTCTGCCTGGCTGGGACTTGGCTCTCCCGAGGGGTGATTATGAGCCAGGGCGATTTTCGCCGCCGCTGCAACAATTGCACAGCGGAACACCTCGCGAGGGTTCACCAAAATGGTGTCCAACGTGCCGATGCTGATCAACTGATGGCCTTTGATTCGGTTGCGTGTATTCAACATCAGCACGGCCATGCATTCGCACTCGGGATTGAAATATGGGCTGGTCGCGATGTGCAACCGCCAGTAATCGGCCACGTGCTGTGGCGTTTCGCACACGAGCATATCACTCGGAACGGGACAATCCCGCAAGGCCATGACTTTGAACTCCTTGGGATTGATGGCATTCATTTGACACCTTCTTCCTTGAATTGCAGCGACATTTCGCCAGGTTTCGACAGGTAGATTTCCACGCGGTGCCCCGGCCTGAACCCTGCCTTTTCCAACCAATGTCCGCTGATGCGAATCCTCGGTTTGATCCTGCGATATGCAAAATCACCAATCGCTTCAATTTTCAATGTGCGGGTGTTTGGATTCATTTCTCCACCCCGCTTTCCGAAATGGTCCGACCAAGGATGAAGTCCGCCGCCTTTTGCGCCTGGGCCGCCGCGTGTACGATGAGCGTCCGGTCGTTCTGCAACTGTTTCAACCAGCCGCCGATGTACGCGGCGGAACTGTCAATGATCCGTTCGGCGATCTCGGCATGCCCGCACAGAAACGTGCTGCCGAGTTCCGCGATCAATTCCTCTTTGCAGTAGGGGTCGGAGCCGAAGCCGTTTCGTTCCGCGATGCTGGCTCGGTTCAACCGTTTTTCGCTGCCAGTTGAATGGACAAGTTCGTGAAAAAGCGTGGCGAAATAACTGGCCTCGCTCTCGAACCGTGGCCGGTCCGGCATGCCGACACAATCCTCGGTCGGCGAATAGAAAGCCTTTGCCATGCCATGCTTGATGACGGGCGGTTGTGGCATTTGCGCCACGATCTCCGCCGGTTTGGTGATGGCAATGGGAATTTCTTCGACTGCCGGTGCCGTCTGGAGGCCGTCACATTGGGCGGCATTGAAGACGTGATACAGGCGGAGCAGCGGGATTTTCTGCGCGTCGCCAGATGCCTTGTCCGCAACGTCCATCTGTTTCCAGAAGACGACCGGACAGGATTTTTCGCCTTTCTTCACGCTGCCGCCAAGCTGGATGGCCTGGCGGAACGTGAGCCAATAGGGCGATTCATAGCTCATGGCCATGAGCAGGAACACATTGATGCCGCGATACGGCTTTTTGCTGATGAGATTCCGGGGCAGGCCAGTGTTGACCTTCCACGATTTGTGCCAAGGAACGGTGCCCTGATTTAACAGGTCAATGATGCGTTCCGTGATGCGGTCATAGGTATTCACGGGGAACTCCTTTCGTTTGGGGGTGAATTCAAAGGACCAGCCGTTGCAACGGGCAACGGATGTCTGAAGTCATTTTACCGCGAAATGAAAACCTCTCCGCCAGGAGAGGTGTGGATAACTTTCTGCTACAAAGCCGTTTAACGGACGGCCTTTCGGTTCAGGATTTCAGCCTCGGCGTTGGGCGAAATGCGAAACAACGCGGGCGGCGGCTGGAATCGAACCGGTTTGTCAAACCGGGTCTTAAAATCCCTGACCGGACGGTTCATAATGACGACCGCCGCGCATTCGGTGACGCGAATGACCCGGCAAAGCCGGTTGTCGAACCGGATGACATCGCCGGCCCGCAGCCGGAATGGATGGCTGGCCAGTTGCCAGATGATCCCGAACTCGGCTTGGTTCGGGTCAATGAGGTCGCGCTTGGAGCAAACTCGTGTTTTCATGGGAACTCCTTTTCGTTGGGGGGATGAAGAGGCCAGCCGTTGCAACAGGCAGCGGAAGTCTGAAACCCATTTTACCTCGAAATGGAACTGTTCGTGCGCCGGTGTGTGGATAAATCAAAAGGCCCCACATTTAATCGCGCAGTCCCAAACGGAAAATCCGGCTGCAAAATTCCAATCGTGAAAGCGTGCCGACACGATCAAATCGACAAGCGTGAAGCCCACATCTCCCCAATCCTCATAATTTTTGACTTCATGCCCGCTGTAAAGTAGGTTCGGATTCATGAGCGAAGCAACAGCAAAAGCCAGCAAAATCCTGGTGCTGGACGAGCATCGTCACATCCAACTACTTTTTAGCAGGGTTTTGCAAAGATGTGGGCACGAAGTGGTAATTTTCAGCGAAATCAAAGAAGCGGTGAACATGGCTCGCAAGATAGTACCAAACCTGATCGTGCTCGACTTCAAATGTGACATTGGCCGGAACAGCGACGGCCCTGGAATTCGTGAAGGTTTGGCGTCTTTGGCCCTGTTCCAGCAGCAATCGGAACTCAAAGGGGTTCCCATTGTGATGATGTCCGCCAACGATCCGACTACCACCAGACCGCGAGTATTGGCTGCTGGTGCGGCTGGTTATCTGTCAAAGCCCTTGTCCATACAAGAGGTGACCCAGACTGTTTCTGAAGCACTCAACCAGAAGCTGCCCGCCTGAATGGCCAAGCCAGGAAAACGGATCTGTTGCGCGCTCGTTGCCGGATTGCGAGGTAAAGGGTTCGCTGTTCAGGGAAAAGCAACTAGACGACCAGAATTCGCCAAAAAAAAAGCCCCTCCAATTTCTTGGAGAGGTGAGGAAAGCTCAATAATCGTCGGGCAACAATATTGTGGTCGTCTGGCGATCAGCTTCCGTGATGATCCAAAATTTCGTGCCGTTGGCGGCACAATAAACGGAGAGAATCCGCGTGCCGTTGACCAGCGCTTGGTCATTGGCTTGACGGTCTTCGTCATCCAGGTCACCCCAGTCGCCGGACTGGTGTCGCTGAATCCCATGAAGAATGTCGTCTTGGGTCAATCGTGCCAGCGCACCGGGCGTCGAAACGATTCGGCCCAGGCGAAACTTGGCGGTTGGATATGAATTTGCGTTCATAAGCCGAAATCCTCCATGGTGGCGGCGATGCCGTCTTCGTCGTCGCCAAGAAGCTCGACGATGCCGGCTTTCAACGCGGCTTTGTCGGGATCAGTCTTGGCCTGTTTTGGGCATGCCGGACACCGAATGACATTCAGCACCGAAGTGCCGAATTGATAGCCGACAGCCTCGAATTTTTCGCGATACCGCTGCGTCAGCTTGAGCTGGGGCGACAATTGCGTCCAAGCCTTTGCCTCTGCCGGGTCGAGGTCGGTTTCATAAATGGCGTCATGCCGCAGGTGATAAACATCCCACGGTTCGCCACAGGTTGTGCAATGAACATCCATAATATCCTCCGTTCACACGAACAACTGATGCACTTCCTGGCCTGTCAGATGTTCCGGTTGCATGTCTGGTTTGTCGAACACATGGATTTTCACGTAGCAGCATTTGGACAACCGGGCGGCGATATTCTCGCGTCCGGCTTGCCCTGCGGCGTCCTCATCAAGCATCACGATGATCTGGTCGTTGCGGCCGGTGTGCTGCTTGATCAATTCCTCCTGCGCGCTGGTCATCGTGCTGCCCATCAAGGCCACCACGCGGCGCCAGCCGTTGTGGTGAAGTTTGATGGCATCGAAAAACCCCTCGACAATCACCAGCGGCCCCTGTTCTTTGACGGCCCGGTCAATGTTGAACAATTCCAGCCCCTTCCGAAAACCGGTTGGGAGCTTGTATTTCGGCGTGTCGGCGCTGGGCGGTTCACCCGGCCAACGGCCGGCATACGCCACAACTTCGCCTTTGACATTGGTGATGGGGATGACAATGCGTCCAACCATCAATCCCTTATCGCCGGCGAAATAGCCAAGCCCGAAATCAATCACGGTTTCCAGCGTGATGCCGCGTTGCTCGAAATATGGATGGTCCCGGTTCAACTTCTCCAGTTTGAACTTCAACGGCGGATTCGGCGGTCCTTGCGGACTGCCATCATCCTGCGAATGGCTGCCATTCGGCTTTGCCGCCGCCGGCCCTGACATCGGTTTCGCTGCCGCTGCCGGCGCGGACGTGGCCTTTGGTTCCGGGGAAGCATGTTCCTCGGCCTCTTGCGCTGATTGCCCGTTGGTTTTGACTTCCTCCAACGGGATGTTGAACCATTCACAGGCTTTGATCGCCGCTTCGTGAATGGAGATGTTTTCCTTCCGGGCGATGAAGTCCAGCGTGTTGCCGCCGTGCTTGCACTCGCTGAAGCAATTCCAGATGTTTTTTTCAGTTTCCACCCGGAATTGCGAGGGGTTGCTGCCGCCGTGAATGGGGCAAGGCCCGCTCAGGCGGTTGCCGGTGCGTTTGAAGGTGTGGAGAACACCGTAATGTTCCAACACCTGTTCCATGGTGATCCGGGAACGGATGTCCCGAAAATCAACGAACGGTTTCTTTGGCATAGGAATACTCCTTTCAATGTGCTTTTTCAGGGGAACAAAGCCGGGGAATCCGGCTTCTGATCGCACGCTACCATGAAACAACAATCCAAACCAGCGGGTGACAACAACAGGCTGCAAAATGAAAACTGTGTCAATCCCTCCGAGTTCTGGCAGACTGAACCGGATTGTAAGCGGCAGTTCCCGCCTTACATCGTCCGCGTGCTTCAAGGTTTTGCGGTCCGTCGGCGAATTCCAAAAGGCCCCGAGTGCAACCATATCCAAACTGCTTGTCCTACTCCATGGCGACTTCATTACCGAGCCCAATGGTCTCGCTGCACGGAAAACCGCAGTGCCAACCGGTGGACACTTTGATGCTGGCGACTGGGGGCACTGAACTTGATCTCGTCTCCCAGTATGAGCGGGAGGCCGCGCAGGAAATGTTCAAAGTCAAGGTCGTGGCCATCAACACGCTGAATGTGCGCGGCAAAAGCCGCCGCAGGCGCACCACCAAGGCCGGCAAGGCGGCCGACTGGAAAGAGGCCGTTGTCACGTTGAGACAAGGCGACAAAAACAGCCGGACCTGAGTGAAAATTCTTAAGCAGCAGCGGCGCTAATTTGGGTTCGCGCCGCTCTTTCGTCAAACCGTTATGCTGGAACGCAATCGGTTGGCGCGCATGTTCGATGCCTCGGAAAAGTGCGCTAAGGGCGTGTGCAAAAAGTAATTACGAGAAGGCCTGGGAAGGAGGGTGTAATTCCACTCGGGCAGGCAAGGGTTGCTGAGCAGGTCGAGTTCCCGCAGTTGCTGGGTGGAGATCGGGAGGTTGATTGGGTAATGCTTGGGGTTTAAGGTGCAGTCGACGGCCAATCCCGTTTGGGTGCGAGTGCCTTTGATGAGGCGCACAATGGTTTCGTAATCGGCCAAGGGTTGCCCGCTCCAATGCTTGCTAATCTCGCTGAAGAGACGATGCTCGATGGGATTCCACTTGGAGGCGCCGGCGGGATAATGACAGACCGTGACGCCCAGCTGATAGGCATCTACCAGTTTTTCCTGCAGGGCGAGCTTCCAGGCGCGACAGCGCGCGCCATTGCTACCGCCGCTGTCGGCCAGGATCAGCAACTCGGGCGCGTTGGGGTACCGGTGCCGGCCCTCCCGGTGCCACCACTGGCAAATAGCTTCCACCGCGAAGGCCGGCGTGTCGTGGGACTGGCCGACCACCACCAAGCCCCGGTTGGCCTGCAAGTCGTAGATGCCATAAGGGATGGCTCTCCCGATGGCTTGGGAACGAAAATCATGGTCTTGCACGGGAATGGGGTCGCGGCTCCAGACCCGGCCGTTGTTTTTGAACTGGCCCACCAGTTCCTTTTCGTAAGCGCCCGGTGAACCACCTCTTCAAAAAGGGCATATCTGTCATAGCATTACTCGGCGGGAAGGGCTGTTGCATTTTTGAGGAATTATTGTCGGAAGCTATGATGCGCAGATTCACCAAGTTTAGTAAGACATTGGTCACGTTAGCAGATTATGATGGCGTCTTCCATCCCCCGTTCTGGTGAAAACCTCGAAATTGAATGCCCGAATGAGTTAATTAATCCAGCGGCCGAAGCCGTTGTTATTCCAAATGCACGATTCCATGGCGGATGGCGCTAATGGCAGCTCCAGTGCGGTCATGGACATTGAGTTTAGTGAACAATGTTTTCAGGTGAGACTTGACAGTCTCTTCGGCTATGAACAGTGACATCCCGATTTCTTTGTTGCTCCGCCCTTTGACCAGCATTTGGAGAACCGCAATTTCTCTGTCCGAGAGGTCGGGGCGCTGTCGGCGCTTGTTCAGGAGGCTGGCAATTTTAGGCGGCAGCGTTTCGTCTCCGGCATTGACAATTCGGATGGCCTGGGCGATTTCCGGATAGGGAGTGTCCTTCAGTAGATATGATTTTGCGCCACTCTGAATGGCGCGATAGATGTCCTCGTCTGTATCAAAGGTGGTAAGCACAATGATGCGGGCGTGTGGAAATTCCTTGCGTATCGCGATGGTGGCTTCAACCCCGCCGATGCCAGGAAGACGCAAATCCATCAGAACCACATCCGGTTTCTTTTCGCGATAAAGAGGAATAGCCGACTGACCGTCCCCCGCTTCGGCAACGACTTTTAGATCGGCTTCATGATTGATGAGCGCAGTCAAACCTTGGCGGAAGGCCGAATGGTCATCCACCAGCATGACTCGAATCTGGTTCTTTGGTTTCACACTTTCTTTTGGTTATGCTATCAGCCACATTGCCCGATCTCATTGCCCCCTTTGGGGGAATTCGAGTCGCCTGTCAACGGGACACACAAAGTAATTTCCGTGCCCTGATTTGGTGCGGAGCAAATTGTTAACCGTCCATTCAGCTCATTGGCACGCCCCTTCATGCCAAGCAAGCCAAAGCCGCCTTCGCTAGGAGGCGGATTGGCCGCGTCGAAACCGGAGCCATTGTCTGCCACTACAAGCGAAAGTTGATTCTCGCCAAACTCCAGCTTTACGTTGAGTTGTTTCGCCTGGGCATGCTTTACCGCATTGGTAATCGCCTCTTGGCCCAAGCGCAATATGTTGCTTTCGACGATCGGCGGGAGACGATGTTTCCTCCCAACGACCTCAAAATGAGGATCTGCAACGATGCCGCCCGCCAGTTGCTTTAGAATATCCTCAAGGGCATCAGCTAAATCGCCCGTCTCCAATGCTTGCGGATTCATTTGCCAAATGGACTTGCGCGCCTCGTTTAAACCATCCCGAATCAAATTTTCCGCCTTATCCACATGTTGGCGCATGGAATTGAGGTCACCGGCAGAGTGTAGTCTTACTAATTGCAGTTGGAGCAATGTGGCGGTAAACCCCTGCGCCAGCGTGTCGTGAATTTCCCGCGCCAGTCGATTTCTTTCGGACAAGATGGCGGCGAATTCCACTTCAGCCATGGCCCGGCGGTGGGCTTGTTCGTGCAATCGACGGCGGGCCGATAACATCACCACACCACTGGCCAAAAGTGATCCGCCGGTAAAAAGACCCAGTAAATACAAGATATGGCGGCCATTCCACCATGGCGGCCACTTGATAATGGTCAGGTCGGCTGGCGAGCGAAGGAGAATTTGAAATGATTCCGGGTGCCATATGCCCATTACGGGTTTGGAGCTATCGTAAACAACGTCGCAGATGCCTGAAACCCGGACCAAACTGCCCACCCGCCAGGAGGGTTGAACGTTTGGTTTCAGAGGATATTTCAGACTTGCTTTGAAGACGGTGTTGCCTTCGTCCAAAGTCAAGGCCAACCCGTTAATGACGGGCCGGATTTCGGTGAGCATCGCAGTCATGCTGACCAGGTCGTCCTGATGATTGTATGCCTCGGAAGCATTGGTGAGTGTCACTGGTGCCGGTGCGGTTAACGTGCCTAGTTTGCGGTAAATGGCATCCTCCAAGACGGGCGTTGAGGAACCGTAGCTCGGAAAACCCAGAACATCAACTTCGTCGCCGGGCTGCAAGTCATCTCCCTGACTGGTTTGAATCCTCAGACTTGATGACTCGTCCCGAATCCACACCAGAGAGTGCGCTTGGGAACAGGTGACGATTCCATGCACATGGATACGATGTCCATAGGGAATCTCAGGGGAAAACTGCAAAGGACTGCTCAAGGATTGCATCGGAACTGCATACGGGTTCTCCGGTGACGGCCTTAGAATATGCACTGACAGACCCCGTGGCACTTGCAGCACGGGGCTTAGGGCTTGGCGTTTTTGGTTGAATTCATAAAGACAGACTGCTTGCAGCGTGACTTCCGCGTCCGCTTGAACGAGCGGGTCTTGCGGCACTGGAATTCGTACTTGGATTGCGCCTCCATCTGCCGCCAGCACGATTCTCCAGGTTTCGTCCCCTTCCGACGCTGGCAGGGACCTTCGCACAACGCCAGTGATTTGCACGAACTGCGCATCCAGAGCGCCGGTGATCAACTGCTGATAGGTCACCGGCCGTGCGGCCGGAAGGGGGGAATCTCCCAGCTTCTGGGCCTTTGTGGTAACGACGCAAGGCGCGAATTCTCCTTGACTCGTAAAGCCGCTAATCTCCAGCAAATCCTTCTGGTGATAAGGGGCGAATAAATTAGTAATCGCGAGCAGATAAACGGAAGCACTCTGATCAGCCAGGATCAGGGCATGTTCACGGGGTTGCGACTCGTCAATCACCACTCCGCGCAACTTAACGGGAATGGCCCGGGCGGCTTGGGCTGCCGTCAATTTCAAAATTTGCGCCGCGTTGGTAAGAACTGGATTTGCCAGCCTTGGCAAGGTCGTCGCCGGACCCGCCGATACGTCCATGACCATAGCCGGCAGAAGGCTGATCGCAGCAATAATAATGGCGAATGTGCGCATTCTTTTAGAAATTCGAGCCAAATATCATACAAAAACTCAGGGTTTGCAATGATGATGTTTTCACTCGAACGGGGGATGGAAAGAGCAACCCATACGTCGTAGTGTTGATCAATCAAAAATTTACCGATGATAAACTCCGGTCTTGCAATCATGATATTTTCCCCCGAACGGGGGATGGAATGCGCCATCCCCAGCTGGTAAGGTTGTTCAAATCAAAAATTTATCCATGCCCATAGTTCGGTATTTAAGTCGTAAAAGTTGTGGCGCATTGAAGTTTACTGGCGAGACCAAATTAAATTAATAATAATAATGCAAAACACAAAAGTCCATCCATTTTTCATTAAGCGGGCTTTCACTTTGATCGAATTGCTGGTCGTCATTGCGATTATTGCAATTCTGGCCGCGTTGCTTTTGCCGGCTTTGGCCAAAGCGAAGGCCAAGGCGACGCGCACGGTATGTCTCGGAAACAACAAGCAACTGGGTATGGCCATAAACATTTATGAGGGTGATAACCAGCAGTTCCTGCCCTGGCCGAACTGGGGCAATGCCGGAACCCCGCCGGGATGGCTTTATGACACCTTGCCGCCGATGTTTTCAGTGGCGGTTTACAACCTCAATTCGGCCAATTTCAACCAGGCCGCCCTAACAGCCACCAAGGGTGGATTGTTGTTTCAATACCTTTCGACTGTCAACGTATTTCGTTGTCCGCTGGATCAGCCGGGCGACCCCACTACCAGCTGGGGCACAAGGGAGCAGCAATTGAGCAGTTACGTGATGGATTCATCTCCGGCATTTGCAAATCCTCCAAACGGTGGAAGCACCACGGGGAATAATAACGCGTTCAAAACGATGAAAGTCACGCAAGCCTGGAGCTCGCAGTGTATCATTTTATGGGAGCAACCTTTTGGGCCGGGACAAGGTGAATGGAGTGATGGCGCCAATTATCCGAATGACAACCAAGGACTTGGAGGTGCTCACGGATCAGGAGGTCTCGTTTTGCAATTGGATGGTAGTGCCTATTTCATGAAGACCAATGTGTGGGATGTCCAGGCACCCGAGCCAACCACTATGAACGCTACACCGCCCACCGGCCAAAATTTGCTGTGGTGGGGCATATATTAAGATTGACTCGGCCATTTTCAATTAAGTCGACAAAACGTGTGAACTTTGTGTTCCTTAGTTAAAACATAATCAAATAAAACATCTGCAATTTCTGAAAGCAACCAAATCGCAATCGCAAAATATTCAAGCTAAACCAACTAAAACCAATCAAGCACCCCAAACAAATGACCATGAACGCAAGTCCCACTCCACCGCCGCCAACACGGCTCCGTACCCTGACCCCGGTCCCGAACCGGGCAACTAACATGACCCGGGCCCTGTGCGCCGCCGCCTTGATTGGCCTCACGGGCAGCGCCTACGCCTCCGGCATTTTTGATTATGGCGCGACCGCCCCATCGCCCGGAGGCAATGACATTGCACAATTGACCAGCGGCACTGCCACCAGCGTGCCCGGTCTAAATTATTATGTGGACAGCGGAACCCCCGGGCAGACTTTTACGACCGGAAGCAATCCCCAAGGCTATTCGCTTTTAAACCTATACCTCAAGGAAGTGTCCGGGTCTGCCGGCGGCAGCGCCAATACCACGGCGCAAACCTACACCTTGCGCCTTTATACGGTTTCGGGGACCAGCGTTACGACCATCTCCACCTACGTTTCCACCAATACGATGACTTTTACCCAGGGAGATTGGATTGAGTGGACCGGATTGACCAATGTGCTGGCGGCCAATACCTTGTATGCTTACGAAATCAGCCGCAATTCCACCGGTTGGTGGATGCCGGCCGTCGCGACCGGGAGTCTCTATGTGGGCGGTCAGGTGGCCGGCTACTTTCCAACTTCTGGCAGCGGAACTTTGACTTACAGCACCACTAGCGGTTATGATGCGGCCTTTGATTTGAATCTTGTTCCTCACAGCGATCCACTGGTGACTCCCACGGTGATTTCGCCGGCCAACCCGGTTTATGCAGGCTCGGCGGTGACGTTGAGTGCAACTTTCAGCGGCACCGCCCCCTTTACCAGCTTTGTGTGGCAGCAGAACGGTGGCACCGGTTTTACAAATCTGCCAAACTCCACCACAAACGTCTATGTCCTGAACACCACGGCCATGGCCGCCGGCACTTATCAATATCAACTGATTGTCACGGGTGCCGCCGGCACGACCACCAACGCCTCGGCTGCCATGACGTTGGATAGCGCCTCCGGGCCGACCATCACGGCCAACACGTCGCTGACACCTTCAACTATTTATACCAGCGGTTCTACGGTCTTGAGCGCGATTTTCGCCGGGACGCTGCCGATTTACTACCAATGGCAGTATTCCAATAACAGCACTGTCTACGATGTTCCCGGTGCAACCACCAGCACCTACACCCTTTCGAATGTGCAGTTTACCAATGCCGGTTATTACAGCCTGATCGCCTCGAACAATGTCGGTGGCATTCCCACAGTCACCGCCAGCACGCCCGCCTTGCTGACGGTGACACCCGAGGTGGTGCTTTCCGATCTCGGCGGCGCTGCTCCCACGCCCGGGGCCTATGATATTGATCAGTTCAGCACCAACGGGAACACTGGCGCGCCAGAATCGTCGGGGGCCCTGGACAATTATTACGACAACAACGGCACTCCCTGCGGCCAGACGTTCACGACGGGTGCCAACGCCAACGGCTATTCAATCAATGCCATCAGTATCAAATATGGAACGGTCAACGGCGGTCACGCGGCAGGACTTGCCTACACTTTGCGGCTTTATTCCATCTCCGGCGCCACCGCGACCCTGGTCGGAACGTATGCCAATCAAAACACCGCCCCGGCCATCGCGCTTGGAGATTGGACCTCGTGGAGCGGCGGCATCACGAATATTTTGGCCGCCAACTCAGTTTACGCCTATACTTTGAGCGCTCCGAGCTATGAGCAGATGAGTTGCGCCACGAACACTGGTTTCACGGGCGGAAATATTTGCTCCATACCCGCCGCCGGTGGAACGGTCACCCTGGGTACCAACGGGAATTGGGACGCCACGTTTGATGTGAACCTCACATTGATCGCGCCGCCGCCAACGGCTCCTTTTGTGGTGGCTGCCACCACCATTTCGCCCTCGACCACCGTTGCCGGCTATCCGGTGACAATGGCGGCCAGCATTGGGGGATCCACTCCGCTTTCTTATCAGTGGCAATTCACCGACGGCGCCACCTTCACCAATAATATTGTCGGTGCCACCAACAGTTCCTACACCATTTATGACGCCCAAACGACCAATACCGGTTATTATCAAGTGGTGGCTGTCAACAGCGTCGGCTCCACCAACAGCGGGTTCACCTTGCTGACGGTCAGTCCCTTGACGGATGTGGAGATTCTCAATTATGGCGTCTCGGCGCCGCCGGCATCTGGTTTTGACATTGCCCAATTGAGCACGGCCGGCAATCAGGGCACCCCGGCTGGATTGAACTATTACGACAACAACGGCAATCCCTGTGGCCAGACGTTTACCACCGGGGCCAATGAATACGGATACTCGCTCTCTGAACTCTATATTGACATGGGCAGCATCAATGGTGGTCATGGCTCCGGGGTGACGTACACCTTGAGGATTTACACGGTATCCGCGGGAAATGCCACGCTCATCAGCACCTACGTTAACAACAATACCGCCCCGGCCATCGGCACCGGCGCGTGGACAAAATGGATCGGGCTTACCAATTTCCTGGCTCCGAACACAACCTATGCTTACACGATCAGTGCGAACGGTGGTTATCTGCAACTCGCCAACGCCAGCGGCAATCCCTACGCGGGCGGCCAAGTGTGCGCCATTCCAACCGGCGGCGGCGCAGTCAACTACGGCAGTGATGCCAATGAGGATGCAACTTTCCTGGTGCCGCTGGTTTCCGGACCGGTTGTTCCAAACTATGGGCCAACGCTGACGGCTGATACCAGCCTCAACCCCAGCGGCGTGTTTGTGGGCGGCAGTGTGACGATGGCGGCGGCGTTCAGTGGCATACCGCTGCCGACCTATCAATGGATGTTTAATAACGGAAGTGGAGCGGTGGCCATTGCCGGGGCTACGAACAACAGCTACAACCTCAGCAGCGCGCAGCTCACCAATGCAGGCGTCTATTACCTCGTGGCTTCCAACAACCCGAGCGGCCCGTCCGCGCTCGCCAGTACTCCCACACAGTTGATCGTAGCGGTGGCGGCGCAGACCAACAGCACGCTGGCCACCATCGTGGATGCGAGCAGTTCGCCTCCATCGCCTGGGACTTATGACATTTCGCAACTAACGGTGGCGGTTCCATCAGTTGTCTCCAACCTGAATTATTATGTGAACAATGCGGCGCCGCCCGGCCAGACGTTCACCACGGGCAACACCCCGCCGACGCCGTCAGGATATCCCCTGAATACCATCTACGTTAATCAGGAGCTTTCCAGCATCCAAGGCGGCTTGAGCGGAGTGCCCGAGTCATACACGCTCGGAATCTACCAAATGATTGGAAGCAACTCCGTCTTGTTGACCGCTTACAGCTCGGTCAATACGCTGACCATCACCAGCGCCGGCCCAACGGACGGTGATTGGATCGCGTGGATCGGCCTGACCAATGTGCTTAAGGCCAACACCACCTACGCGTTTTCCATTCATAATAATGGAAGCGGATATTGGAAACTGGGGAATGACAGCAGCGCCATTTTCCCCGACAGCCAAGGCGACTTATACCCTGCCGGCCAGGCGGCCTTGCTCCCGGCCGCTGGCATCGGGGCGGTCGCGTACAGCAGCGACTCCGAAGTGGATGCGGCCTTTCTGATCGGCCTGACTCCGCTCGCCGCTCCCGGTGTTGTGGTTGACACGACCATTAATGGTGTCACGCTTTCGCCTGTCGGTTGCCTGGTCCAGCAACCCGTGACGATGAGCGCGGTCTTTTCCGGGTCGACGCCCATCTTTTATCAGTGGCAGTTTGTGGATACAAACGGCGTGACTCACCTCCTCCCCGGCGCGACCAATAACACCTACACGATTGCGGCAGCGACGCTGGGCAACAGCGGCACCTACAGTCTGCTGGCCTCCAATGCCCTCAGCGGGGGATCGAGCGTGTCGAGCACGCCGGAAACTTTGACTGTCAGCCTGCCGCCGCCAACCTTCATCGCGGATTTCAGCTATGGCTCGGAATATAGTGGTTTGGGGGTGATTGGAAGTGGCACCTATTGGAACACGATCATCAATACCGGCGCCACAAATGCAGCCGCCACCGGCGCGATTGCCGACGACGGCAGCACCGCCTTGGGTATCGGGTTTAGCGCCACGATGACGTGGAACTTCGAGAACGCGAGCGCCACGCCGCTCTTCAGCGATTATCTCCTGAACCAAACCGCCACTCCCACGACCTTTGGTTTTAACAACCTGCCTTCCGGGGTCTATAATGTGATTCTGTACGCCTGCGATGGCGGCTATCAAGCTTCCAGAAGCAGCTTTACCATTGGCAGTGTGACCGAAACGGCCACCACCACCACCGGCGCGTCCTTCATCCAAAACAACAACTATGTTGTCTTCACCAACCTGCTGGTGACCAACGGGACGATCAGCGGCACCTGGGTGGAAGGTTCCGCGGAAGCCGCCCTTAACGGCGCGCAGCTCCAGTTGGCCTATTCCCTGGCCAATCCGAACCTTTTCATCTTCACCCAGCCCGCCAATGAAAATGTGCTCATCGGAACTCCGGCCAGCGTCAGTGTTGTGGCCGAAGGTCCGGGACCGCTGTTTTATCAGTGGTGGAGCGCCAACAACGTGAACGGTTCGTCCATCCTGGGCGCAACCAACGCCAGTTACGCGCTCAATACGAGCGCCGCCAGCACCAACAGCTATTACGTGGTCGTTACCAATCTCGCGGGATTGTCCGCAACGAGCACCGTGGCTACCGTCGTTGTGACTCCAGCGCAAACGCTGTCTTGGCGTGGAATTGATGGCACCGACATCACGGCATGGAATTTGAGCTCTTTGAACTGGTCGAATGACACGGCTCAAGTGGATGGCGTCGCCTTTATCAATGCCTTCAATGCCGTATTTGACGACACCGCGGCCAACTTCAATGTCAGTGTGGACTCGGTTGTGTCGCCCGGCAGCGTCGTGGCCAATAACAGCCTGAATAATTATCTGTTGTACGGCGCCAGCAGCATGAGTGGCAGCATGAGCCTGACCATGAACGGGGCCGCCACGTTGACCGTCTCCAACTATAATACCTATACCGGTGGCACCATCGTGAATGGCGGCACTTTGGCCCTCGCGCTCGGCGGTGGCACCAGTCCCGTCATCGGCACCCTGACCGTCAATCCGGGCGGATCGGTCAGTTTGCAGGCGGTCAACGCCTTGGGTTACAGCAGTACCGCCCTATGCGTCTCGAATGTCAACCTCGTTGGCGGCACCATGGATAATGCCGTTAATGGTGATCAAGGCTTCCTGACAGCGTTCAATTTGACTGGCGCAACGATGACGTCAAGCGGAGGCGGCATCTATGAACTGGATGGTCCCAATGGCGCCGTGAACAGCCAGGCCAGTTCCACCGTTTCCACCATCAGCGGGCCCATCAGCCTTCGGTCCGCGTATGCGACCTTCACGGTGGCCCAGGGCACCGTCTCCAGCAATGTGGATTTGGTCCTCTCCGGTGTGGTCAGTACCTTGGAGGGCGGTGGCGGCGATGGGCTGATCAAGGCGGGACCGGGCACGATGTTGATGACCGCTGTAAACACATACGGAGGGCCTACGATTGTCAGCAACGGCACTTTGTTGGTAAACGGCACGGTTCCAGGTGCGGTCACCGTAAACTCGGGCGCTGTCCTGGGTGGAACCGGTATCGTTGACGGGCAGTTGACGGTTAATTCCGGTGGCACACTTGCGCCGGGCGTCAGCGGCAGCGGGACGTTCTCCCTCAATGGCAATCTCACCCTGAATGCCGGTTCGACCAATGTCTTCAGGGTCAACGGAAGCACCACGGCGCATAATGCCGTCGCGGTGGGCGGCGATGTGGCTTACGCGGGCGTACTGGCTATCGAGACCAGCGGGACCTTTGCCAATGGGCAGAGTTTCACTTTGTTCAGCGGCGTCGGCGCGACCGCAGCCAGCAACTTCGCGAGTATACTTGGTAGTCCGGGCGCAGGCTTGGATTTCTCCTTCGCCAACGGTATTTTGAGCGTGGTGCCCGCAGGGCCTACCGGCCCGGCTTTCATCTCGAGCCATTTGAGCGGCGGTTCCCTGAACCTCACGTGGCCGGCTGGACAGGGTTGGACGCTGCAGGCGCAAACCAATAGTGCCACCGTCGGTCTGCACACGAACTGGTCGAATGTGATTGGCGCCAGCGATGGCAGCTATAGCATCACTCCGGATCAAACCCGGCCATCGGTGTTTTATCGCTTGGCCTATCCTTGATAAATCATCTGGCGACGGCCAGGCGCAATCCTGGCCGTCGCATTTCGTAAACACTATAAATTAAGTAACAACAAAACTCATTGACAAAAGCAGAATTATGTTAAAAACATCGACAATGAAAAAATATCTGATGAAAGACCTTTTGACCAGACCGCGCAATGGCATCCTATCGCTTGCCGCAACGGTGGTAATTGTCGGATCCGCTCATGGAGCCTATATCGCCGATTTCGGCACCAACGCGCCGTCTCCTGGGGCCTACGATATTTCTCAGTTGACCTCAGGCTCGGCTGAAGACGGACTAAACTATTTTTCCGATAACACTCCCCCTCCGGGCCAGACATTTACAACAGGAAGCAATGCTTCGGGTTATGCTCTCACCTCGATCTATGTCCGCACCGGCGGAGTAAATGCCAATAATACGGGCACGGCCCAAACGTATACGCTGCGAATTTATTCAGTTTCAGGCAGCTCAGCGACGTTGATTTCAACCTACGTCTCCGCCAACCTGCTCGGCTTTCCAGATGGCGACTGGTTGCAGTATTCCGGGTTGACAAATGTTCTGCAGCCGAACACGGTTTATGCTTATACTCATGCTCGGAACACTGCCGGTTGGGATGAGATGAGCGCGGTGTTGGGCAACCCTTACGCGGGCGGTCAGGCTTGTTTGATACCCACCGCTGGAGGAATAATTGATTTTGGCAGCAGCGGAAATTTGGACGCAACTTTTGACCTCGGCTTGGTTCCGATTAGCAACCCATTTGTTTTTCCCACTCTCGTAACTCCGAATTCGGCTGTGGTTGGTAACAGCGTGGTCGTCAGCGCCGGGGTGAGCAGTGGCACCCCACCGATTTACTATCAGTGGCAATTTACGGGCACAAACGGCGTCACGATCAAAATTCCCGGCGCAACGAACATTTCCTACACCATTTCCAGCGTGCAATCCACCAACGCGGGAGCCTACAGTTTGGTCGTGTCCAATAACCCGGGCGGAATCCCCACGGTCATTACCAACACGCCAGCCACGCTGGCAGTGAGGAATGCCTACATCATTTCAGATTTGGGTACGACGGCGCCAACGCCGGGAATCTATGATATTGCCCAATTGAGCCTTGGCACCGATCTGGACGGACTCAATTATTTTGCGGACAACAATCCTCCGCCTGGGCAGACTTTTACCACGGGTAGCAACCCGGCGGGTTATAGTTTGACCGGAATTTATCTCCAGACGGCCGGTGTAAATTCCGAAGATACGACCGAAGCCCAAACCTATACCTTGCGGCTCTTTTCTGTCTCCGGCAGCACCGCGACTTTGATTTCAACGTACGTGACGGATAATACGCTCGGCTTTCCGGACGGGGACTGGTTGCAATATAGTGGGATGACCAACGTGCTGCAACCAAACACAGTTTATGCCTACACACACAGCCGTAACAGTTACGGTTGGGATCAGTTAGGGGCAGTTTTGGGGAGTCTCTATGCGGGTGGTCAGGCCTGTTTGATCCCAGAAACCGGCGGCACAATTACATTCGGCTCCAGCGGAACGTTGGACGCCACGTTCGATGTCAGCATGGTTCCGAATGGCTTTCCCGCCATTCAAATTGCAAGCATCTCGCCGCCAAATGCAGCAGGGAACCCCGTGTATGTTCCAACACCGGTCACTTTGAGCGTACAGGCTGCCGGGGCAACCCCGCTGCATTATGATTGGCAAACCGATAACGGCACGGGCGGAGCCAATTGGACCGATCTCGCCAATTCAAACACAAATACCTACGTTTTAAACACCACGAGCTTGACGCCGGGGACCTATGAGTTCCAGGTCATCGTTACAAATGCCAACAGTTCAGCCACCAGTGCGGTGGTGACGTTGAATTTGAGCGCCGCGTCCGCACCGGTTATCATCTCCGACACCTCGATCAATCCCACGGCGGTGTACGTTGGAAGCGCTGTCGCAATGAGCGCAACGTTTAACGGCAGCACGCCCATTACGTATCAGTGGATGTTTAATAATGGCAATGGCGCGGTCGTCATTGCGGGAGCCACGAATGCAACTTATGCAATCGGGAGCGCGCAACTTACGAATACAGGCTCCTACTATCTAACCGCTGCCAACGCAATATCGCCCTATACCACTTCCAGCACACCGACTGGCCTTTTGGTGGCAAATCAGGCTCAGAATAACACGGTCTCGGCTGGCATGTTTGACGCAGGGAGTTCGGCGCCCACACCCGGTGCTTATGACATTTCCCAGTTGGTAACCACGGTTCCAACGGTTGTTGCAGGCCTCAATTACTACGTGAACAACGGCGCGCCTCCAGGACAGACGTTTACAACCTTGGGTATTGCGACCAATGGCTACGCGTTGAATTCGGTTTATATCCAAGAGGAATTGAGCACTGCGGGTGGCGGCGGCACTACTAATTCGGCGTACACACTTGGAATCTACCTGGTGTCTGGCGACAACGCCGCGCTGATTACGTCTTATAGTTCCACCAACCAACCGACCATCATTGAGGGGGACTGGATACAATGGACTGGCCTGACCAATATCCTAAGCCCGAACACCACCTATGCCTTCTCGATCCATAAGGATACCGGAAGCGGTTGGTGGAAACTGGCAAATGATTATGGCAGCGGGGATCTATACAGCGGTGGGCAAGCTGCATTGTTGCCTGACGGTGGTATCGGCACCATCGCTTTCAGCACGGATTCAACTGTGGACGCTGGCTTTTCATTGGCCTTGGCTCCGGCTAGCATCGTCCCTCCGATTCCACAAATAGGAGCGGCCAGGGTTTTGGATGGGAACTTCGTCCTTACGGGTGTCGGCGGAACTCCCGGAAACAGCTATTCAGTCTTATCGCAGACGAATCTAAACCAAGCGCTGTCGCAGTGGAAAGTTGTCGGCACGGGCGCGTTTGATGGCAGTGGCAATTTCGCGTTCACCAACGTCGTCGCGTCAGGTGTGCCAAAGCAGTTCTTTTTGATTCGAGTGCCATAGACACGGTTTTGATTAGCTTTTGGCGAACATAGGGACAAGTTGCGATTGCAGGTACGGGGAAAAGCGGGGTGTCGGTTTTGGTCCGGCACCCCGCAGTTGTTTAATGTGGTAAATATCATTTAAAATATTTTATGTACAGGGTTGTTCAGAGCATGGCGGTTGTACAAATGCGGCACTTACGAACAATCGAACGCATTTTTTTGTTGTTCGGGATTTGTTTTGCCGCCGGTTCAGGTTTCTGCCAGCACGTTGGCGATGCGGGCAGCACATCTTTGTTTGTGCCTGGTGCGGTTTGGCCCGATACGGATGGCATGCCCATCAACGCACACGGTGGCGGCATTTTGTTTCACGAAGGTGTTTATTACTGGTATGGCGAATTCAAGGCTGGCAAAACTTATTTGCCCGACTGCAACAAGTCTTGGGGCGGCACTCGTGTGGACGTTGTTGGCATTTCGTGTTATTCGTCAACCAACCTTAATGATTGGAAAAACGAAGGGATTGTCCTTCCGGCGGTGGTCGATGATCCGAAAAGTGACTTGGACACCAGCAAAGCCGTGGAGCGGCCCAAGGTCATCTACAATCGGAAAACTAAAGAATTCGTCATGTGGATGCACGTTGACATCGCCAGTTACGCCGCAGCGCGTTGCGGCGTCGCCGTCAGTGAGAAGCCGACCGGACCTTTCAAGTATCGCGGGAGTTTTCGCCCCAATGCCGGTGTTTGGCCCATCAACGTTACCGATGCCGACAAGCAACCCAGCGAGACCAATGCATTGGCCCGCGACTTCGCAGGCGGTCAGATGGCTCGCGACATGACCGTCTTCGTGGACGACGATGCCAAGGCTTATCTGTTTTATTCTTCCGAAGAAAACCCAACGATGCATGTCTCATTGCTGACCGATGATTATTTGCGTCCGGCCGCAAAGTATAGCCGCATTTTTGTTGGCCGGCTTATGGAAGCGCCGGCTGTTTTCAAGCATGGCGGCAAATATTATGTGATCGCCTCCGGTTGTAGTGCCTGGGCGCCGAATGCCGCGCGTTCCGCTGTGGCGGATAATATATTCGGCCCATGGACCGAACTCGGGAACCCTTGCACCGGTGAAGATGTCGACAAGACCTTCCACTCGCAAAGCACCTTTGTGCTCCCTCTACAGGGACGCGCCAACTCGCTGATCTTCATGGCCGATCGTTGGAACCAATGGGACCTGCCGGATTCGCGCTATGTGTGGTTGCCGCTTGAATTTGCCGACGATGGAAAACCCGTCCTTCGATGGAAAGATCAATGGTCATTTGATACGGTTCCACAATTGGGGGCATCCGATGCTTCAAAACCGCACCATGGCATTTGATTGTGAGAAGGATCCACACGGCAGGTTGTAAATAAGAAAATCTGGATTTGAGATGTTTGCCGCGCGTCTGTGGCCCCAATGGGAACGATTGTATGAATCAAGCAGTTAATTATTTGAAAAAAGTGAACTTTCTAGTGCCTGCGCTTTGTTTATGCCTGTGTGAGGTTGCACGAGCACAAATCCCCGCCAGCCTGAGTGACCTTGGCGCCGCGGCTCCAAGGCTTGGAGCAAACGATATTGCGCAGGTGAGCACCTCCGGATATGACGCCACTCCGGATGGGTTGAATTACTATATAAACAACAGTCCTGCCTGTGGTCAGACCTTTACAACCGGGAACGCTCCAACCGGTTATGAATTAAATGCGGTGTCCATCCGGACCGCGGGCGACGGCGGAGGTGAAATTGACTCTGCTCCTCAACAATATTATCTTTGGATTTATTCGATCGCCGGCAGCAACGCCACCGTGATCGCATCCTATATTTCTGAGAAAAAATTAGTGCTGGTCGAAAATGATTGGTTGCAATGGAGGGGCCTTGCTTTGCCTTTATTGCCAAACCGCCACTACGCCTTTGCCATGAGAAACACCATTACATCCTCCTGGGAAAGCGTGGAAAACGCTTCGAGCGATCCCTATCCAGGCGGCGAACTTGTCTTGGTTCCAACCGGCGGCGGTACGATAACCTTCGGCAGCAGTCACGCCTATGATGCGACTTTTGTCCTGGGGCTTTCCGTTTCCAATTCTCAACCAAACGCGGTTTGGGAGACGTTGGTGGACGGTTCGTCCTTTGGGACCGCCGGCGCATTTAGAAACAAATGGGCTTACAACTACCCCTGGGGTACCGACCACAACGGAAGTGCCCGCATGGACCAGACCAACGTTGTTGTGGCTGGCGGGGTCGTAACGTTGACATCCTCCCCCACCAAAGCCGACGAGGGGGTCAGCAGTTCGTCACCTCACCTTCCTGTTCGCTACAATTCCGGCACGATTTATCTCAAGCAACAAATCACGATCAGCCCGCAATTCCCGATTTGGGACATCGCTGGTCAATTCAAAGCTCCCACTCATAAGGGAACGTGGCCGGCCTTTTGGATGACTGGGGTAAACTCCTGGCCACCCGAAAGTGATTTCATGGAGTTCAAGGGCAGCTCGGGATGCAACCAGAACACGTATGATGGCAAATGGCAGGGGAGAATCACTGCGGTATCAGGGGCTGAGGCTTCCTGGCATAGCTACCGCATGGTTGCCACGCTGGAGGATTCAAAGAACGTGGATTTCCGCTATTTTATTGATGGGATCATGGAAACCGAGCAAGTGGCGACCACATTCGTATCCAGCCCCTGCTGGCTGATAATTGACTATCAGATGGAGGGATCGTCAGGTGCGCCCGGCCCCGGTACAAGCACCTGTTTTTTGATGAAAAATATTGTCGTTAAACGCGAAAATATGTTCGAGGCCGCCCATGGAACGGTTACTAATGGGGTTGACGAGATGTTTGTTCAGAGCATCGGTCATTGACTCTGCCTTGACCTGTGGCCACCCCATGCGCGATTCAATGTAGACAGCGTTTGATTAAATGAAACGCAATCTCTGTCTTCCCTTCAAATTATTGCTGGCCGCAACGGCGCTTTCTTCGCTGGCATTATCGGCGCAGACGCTGAGCATCACCAATGGCATCCAGACATATAATGCGCTCACGAATACCACTGTGACGATGATCGGGAATAGTGAACTGCATCTCACGGCCAGCATCAATCCGTGTCCCGGCTGCACCATCAACTTGAATTCCCCGAACGCTTGGGTGCTGCTGCCGAACATCCGTCCGTCGGGCGTGTCCAATTCTTTAAGCCAGTTTCTTGTCAACGGAGCTGCCGGTGTTTACAATGGCAACCTCCGCTTGGTCGAATACGCCATGGGGACGTTTGTGATTCCACAAGGTCAAAGCACTACGCCGTTACAAATTTTCAGCGGGCCGGATTTTCTCGGCGCTTCAACCAATCTGGGGCTTTATTCCTACTACAACACTGGCGCCGCCTTGGGTATATTCAATCAAAACATCGGATCTTTCATGCTGAAGCGCGGCTATATGGCCGCCTTTGCGCAGAACCCCAACGGCACGGGTGCCAGCCAAGTGTTTATCGCGCAGGATGCCGATCTCAATGTTGGATTCTTGCCAGCGAATCTAAGCCAGCCAATTTTCTTCGTTCGCGTGTTCCCGTGGCGATGGGTTTCAAAAAAAGGCTGGGGCGGCAGCTCCGATATCTCGAATACCGCCCCTCTATGGTGGTATGATTGGGGCAACTCGCCGAGTTCATCTGAAGAAAGCTCCGCGGGCTCGCCGCTGGACCGGGAATATTTGCCAATGAAATGGAGCAGCAGCAGCGGGACCTCCAGCATCAAGAACATGCAAAATTCTACCTGTGTGCTCGGCTATAACGAGCCGGACAACCCATCGCAAGCTGACATGACGACGAACCAAGCCATCACCGACTGGCCAAACATGATGCAGTGGGGCTTGCGCGTCGGTGCCCCGGCGGTTTCGAGTTCCGGCGTAACCGGTCAGGGGCTGGACTGGCTTTACGCTTTTATGAACCAGGCAACCAATCTGGGCTACCGTGTGGATTTTATTCCCATTCATTATTATCAGTGTGATTGGACCACCATGCAGTTCTCCAATTATCTGGCTGGGGTTTATCAGACGACGGGCAAGCCCGTCTGGGTCACGGAATGGAACAACGGCGCGAATTGGTGCACCAGCGGTCAGCCGGGCAGTCAGGCTGCGGATGCCTCCGCCATCAGCAGCGACATTGCGATGCTTGAAAGCGCGCCCTTTGTCGAACGCTACGCAATTTACCAATGGTTCGACCCCTCCACCTATTTAAATCTTGTCACCACCAATGCCACGCCCACCCTGACTCCTGCCGGTGTAGTTTACGCGAACCAGCAGTCAGCGATTGCCTACACGCAGACGTTACCTCCGGGGGGCAGCCGGGGCATCGCGCAATTTCTGTTTGAGACAAACACGCTGGACAGTTCGGGCTACGGCAACAACGGCTTTGCGGTGGGCGATCCAAATTATGTGGCCGGCCAAATAGGGCAGGCGGTGGCGCTGGACGGCACGAACAGTTTCATCCGGCTTCCGCCGAACGTGGCGCAAAGCAACACGTTGACATTCGCCGGGTGGGTGTATTGGAACGGGGGCGCCAACGGGCAGCACATTTTTGATTTCGGCAATGACGCGACCCACTACCTTTATCTGACACCGAGCTCCAGCAGCGGCACATTGCGTTATGCCATCTGTGATGGTGGCACCGTGTTGACCTTGGACACGGCCGCGCTCCCCGTCGGCCAATGGCAGCACGTTGCCGTAACCGTCAATGGTGGCAGCGCAAATATCTATACCAACGGTGTGCTGGCAGCCACGTCCGCCAGCCTCGTATTCAGTCCTGCAACCATCCAACCGGCGCGGAACTATCTGGGCAAGAGCCAAAGCAACACCGACCCAATGTTCAAGGGGCAGCTTGAGGAAGTGGAGATTGCCGACACCGCTTTTACCGCCGCGCAAGTGGCCGCGTTGCTCACAAATATCCCGCCGCAATTTGTGACCAACCTGATATTCTGCGGTTCCGCGACCCAGACCGTGGCATACAGCAACAGCAGCCTCGCGGGCATGGTGACCGATGCCAATGTGGGTGATACTTTGACTTTCAGCATGGTTAGCGGCCCGGCGTGGTTGAACGTCACCGCCAACGGCATGCTGACGGGAGCGCCCACGCCATCGGATATAGGCACCAACATTTTTATTGTGCGCGGCACTGATTCCGCGGGCGCCAGCGCATACGCCGGCGTGGCAATCAACACCGTCGCTTTGAATGCGAATGGGGTTTGGGACGTGGATGCCAGCGGCAACTGGAGCAACACCAACAATTGGAGCGGCGGCGTGGTGGCCAACGGCGCTGGGTCCAGTGCGGATTTTAGCACCGTCAACATCACGGTGAACCGCACGGTGACACTAGACGACTCGCGCAGCATCGGCACGCTCGAATTCGGCGACCCATCCGGCCCCCAATCGTGGGCGCTCGCTCCCAGCGGCGGCTCCGTGCTCACGCTCGACATGGGCACAGGCACTTCGCCATCCGTGGTGGTCAATCAAAACGCCGCAACTATTTCCACACCGCTAGCCGGAACCGCCGGTTTCACCAAGAGTGGGGCGGGTACGCTGACGCTCGCGGGTACCAACACCTACAGCGGCACGACCATCATCAGCGCAGGCACGCTCAATTTCAGTTCCGCAGCTCAAACTGTGTCCGGAATCATCTCGGGAAGTGGCGCCTTGGCGCAGAGTTCCGGCACCTTGACGCTTTTAGCCAACAATACCTACACTGGTGGAACGACCGTCAACGGCGGTACAATGAATTTGGGAATTGGCGGCAGCACCGGCACCATCCGCAGCAATCTGACCATCAATGCAGGAGCAACAGTCGATTTAACGGCCGGGGATGCCTTGGGTTATCCGCCGGGGCCTATTGTTACGAGTGTCAATATTGTTGGCGGCACTTTGACCAATAGCAGCGGAGGCAATGAAGCCTTTACCACCACGTTGAATCTGACTGGGGGCACGATAAGTTCCGGTGGTGGCTACTACAATTTGGATGGCGCCAACGCGGCGATCAACAGTCTGGCAACCAATGTCGTTTCCAGCATCAGCGCGCCTTTGGGGTTGCGGGCCTCGGGGTTGGTGATTTCTACGGCTGCGGGAAGGGTTCCCGGAAGTGTTGACCTCAATATTTCGGGGCTGATGGCCGACCTGCAAGGAAGCGGCTACACTTGGACCAAAGCGGGAGCCGGCACTCTGGAACTCTCCGGTGTCAACACCAACACGGGAGCGGTCACCATCAGTGCCGGCACGCTCTTGATTGGCGGTGCCGGAGAATTGGGTGGCGGTTCCTATTCCGCAAGCATTATCAATAATGGCACGTTTAATTACAACAGTTCGGCGGCGCAGACTTTGTCGGGCGTTATTTCAGGAACGGGCGCGCTGGTGCAAAGTGGTGCGGGCACACTGAGCCTCGACAATGCGAACACTTACAGCGGTCCCACCACTATCGCCGGCGGCACACTGGCTTTGGGCACGGGTGGTTCGGTCTTAAACTCGAGTAGCATTTCCATCAGTAATGGAGCCACCTTGAATGTCACCGCCAACGGATTGACACTTGGCGCGACGCAGATTCTGACCGGCAAAGGCACGGTGTCGGGCAATCTGACGGTGAACGGCACGCTCGCCCCCGGCGGCGGCATTGGCACATTGACGTGCAACAACAACGTGACGTTGCAAGCCGGCAGCACAAACGTCATTGAACTGAACCAGACGCTCGGCACGAATGACCAGTTACGCGTAAGTGGCACGCTCGCCTTCGGGGGAACGCTGTTTGTGACCAACATTGGCGGCACGCTCTCTCCGGGAGAAAGCTTTCAAATTTTCAACGCGGGAAGTTACAGCGGTGGCTTTTCGACTTTCAATCTGCCCACGCTCGGCACAGGGCTGGCGTGGAACTCCACTGACCTGACCGTGAACGGAATGTTGGCCGTGATCGTCACTGCGACGCCGCAATTCAGTTCATTGGCTCAACAGGGCGACGGCAACTTTTTGTTCAACTGTGCCGGCGCGGCGGGAGTGACGTACGAACTGGATGCGACGACCAATCTGGCTTCACCCGTTTCTTGGCTTTTTGTGACCAATACGGTCGCCAACCAATTCGGTGCCTTCCAGTTCGCGGATTCGCTGACAACCAATTGCTCGCAACGCTTTTACCGCATCAAATCCACGCCGTAGCCACAATATAGTTTAACCAATGCAAAAACACTCACTGTTGCTTCCACTGTTGGCCCTGGCATTGATCTGGCCCTCCATTTCAAGCTCGAACGCGGCAGAGGTCGGTGCCGTTCGCCACACATTCATCATTGGCACGAATGACTTTCTATTGGATGGCCAGCGGTTTCAAATCCGCTGTGGTGAGGTTCACGCCGCCCGGGTGCCGCAGGAATACTGGCGGCAACGTTTGCAGATGGCGCGGGCCATGGGCTTGAACACCGTCTGCGCGTATCTTTTTTGGAATCAGATTGAATTCCAGCCGGGCCAATTCGACTGGACTGGCCAGGCGGACGTCATGGATTTCTGCCGCATCGCGCAGGAAGAAGGGCTGTGGGTGATCCTCCGTCCCGGTCCGTATGCGTGCGCCGAATGGGACGGGGGCGGCCTGCCTTGGTGGCTGTTGAAAAATGGCGACATCAAACTCCGCACGCGCGACCCGCGATTTATGCAAGCTGCGACCAATTATTTGCGCGAAGTCGCGAAACAATTCGGTCCGCTCCAAATCACTCACGGCGGACCGATTCTGATGGTGCAGGTAGAAAATGAATATGGTTCCTTTGGCGATGACACGGAATATATGGGCGCATTACGGCAAGCCATGATTGATGCCGGTTTCGACGTCACGCTCTTTGCCTGCAATCCGTCCTACGACATCAAAAAGGGCTATCGCAAGGACTTGTTTCCGGTGGTGAACTTTGGGGCGGATCCTGCCAATGGATTCAAAGCGCTGCGTGAAATTCATCCCGCCGGGCCAATGATGTGCGGGGAATTTTATCCTGGCTGGTTTGACACCTGGGGGTCGCCGCATCATCTGGGCAAGACGCCCGAATATCTCGCCGACCTCGAGAACATGCTGACCAACGACGAATCGTTCAGCATTTACATGGCGCACGGTGGCACGACGTTCGGCCTATGGTCGGGCGCGGACCGGCCTTTCAAACCCGATACGTCGAGCTACGATTATGACGCGCCCATCAGCGAAGCCGGGTGGCCAACTCCGAAGTTTTTCCGGACGCGCGAACTGTTTGCGGAACATCTGCTTCCCGGCGAGACGATGCCGGAGCCGCCCGCAACCAATCCGGTCATTGCCATCGCGCCAATCGAAGTGACGCAATGCGCGCCCATCTTTGACAATCTACCCATGGGGATTGAGGAGGCTACGCCGCGCACGATGGAAGAATACGATCAGGGCCATGGCTGCATTTTGTATCGTACGACCATTCCTGCCGGCCCGGTGAGCATGCTTGCCGCCGCCGCCGTTCACGATTTTGGCTTCGTCTATCTCGATGGAAAGCGCATCGGCGTCATGGCCCGCCCCAGCGGAATTTACAAGTTGCTGCTACCCGAACGGAAGAAGTCCGCGACCCTGGATTTGCTGGTCGAGGCGGTGGGCCATGTGAATTTTGGCCAGGAAGTATACGACCGCAAAGGGATCCTAGCGCCGGTGACGCTCGGGGGAGCAGAATTGAACGGCTGGAAGATTTTTAATCTGCCGCTCAATGAAGGAATGTTGTCGGGTTTACATTATGGCCGTGCGACGTCGAACACCCCCGCGTTCTGGCGTGCAACCGTGAACATCGAAAAGACCGGCGACACCTTTCTGGATTTGCGTTCCTGGGGCAAAGGCGTCGTGTGGGTCAACGGCCATTGCCTTGGCCGCTACTGGAACATCGGCCCAACACAGACGGCGTATACGCCGGGCTGCTGGCTGCGCGAAGGGAAAAATGAAATTGTGATCCTGGATTTGGTCGGCCCAGAAAAATTGGAGCTGGCTGGGATGGCAAAACCCATCCTGGATGAACTCCATCCTGAGAAGGATTTCGCCAAGTCACGCCGTCCGGCGGTCACATTGCACCTGGATTCTTCGAGGCTCGTGCTGACGGCGCAGTTTTCGCCCGGCGGCAATTCTCAGGAAGTGAAATTGCCGGCACCCGCCTCGGGCCGTTATTTCTGCCTTGAATCGCTCTCGGCCTTTGACGGCCAGCCGTTCACAGCGGTGGCAGAACTGGATTTGCTGGATCCAAACGGCAAACCGTTGAGCCATGAAGGCTGGACGATTGCCTACGTGGATAGCGAGGAACGCGACCGGGAGGATGGCACGGCGGAGAATGCGATTGACGGCCAAACCGCCAACTTCTGGCATACCCAATGGGGCACGGCGCAGCCGCCGCAGCCCCACCAGCTCGTGCTGGACCTCGGCAAATCACAGACGATTTCCGGTTTCCGCTATGTGCCGCGCCAGAGCGAGGGTGGCGGGCGCATAAAGGATTACCGCATTTACGTCGGCGACAACTTGATTGGAAAATGACTTTCTTCACATGCCATTATGAGCGGATTAATTAAACCAATTTTAAAACCAAATTATCAATAGAAAGGGAATTCAATGCGTGTTTTTGTGACGGGTGGGGCTGGTTATATCGGCAGTGTCGCCAGTGAACAGCTGATCAAAGCTGGCCACGATGTTGTGGTGTTCGATAACTTGAGTCAAGGCCATCGCGCCGCGGTTCACCCGCTTGCAAAGTTTGTTGAAGGTGATTTGTCTGATCTCAGGGCCATTGCTGCCGCTTTCCAGCACCACCGGCCTGATGCCATCATGCACTTCGCTTCGCACACGTTGGTTGGAGAATCCATGCAGAAGCCCTTTTTGTATCTCGGCGATAATGTCACCAATGGTCTCAATCTCCTGAGAGTGGCGGTGGAATATGGTGTGAAAAAATTCATCCTGTCGTCCACTGCCAACCTGTTCGACAACCCTGCCATGATTCCCATTGATGAAACGGCGGCCATCATTCCCGGCAGTCCCTACGGAGAATCAAAGTTCATTTTAGAGCGCTTCCTGTTTTGGTTGGAAAAGACGCATGGTCTTCACCACGCCTGTCTGCGCTATTTTAATGCCGCGGGGGCCACCGCGGAGCGCGGTGAAGATCACAACCCGGAAATGCATCTTATCCCCATTATCCTCCAAGTGGCACAAGGCAAGCGGCAGGAGGTGACAATATTTGGCGACGATTATCAAACGCATGACGGGACGTGCGTTCGCGATTATGTCCATGTTGCAGACTTGGCATCGGCGCACATTTTGGCCTTGCAAGCGCTCGACTCCGGCAGTCGCACGTACAATTTAGGCAACGGCAATGGGTTTACGGTGAAGGAAGTTGTGGATACTGCGCGCAAAATTACCGGCCACCAGATTCCAGTCAAAACGGGAGCCCGTCGGTTGGGTGATCCGCCAAAGTTGATTGCCGGAAGTTCCAAGATCCGCAATGAATTGGGTTGGGAACCGGTCTATCCAGATTTGCACAGCATCGTGGAAAGCGCCTGGCGCTGGCATCAGAAGTTTCCCAACGGTTACCCTGAATAAATCACAGTCGCATTTCCCCAAATTATCTATGCAAAGCATCCAACTTCAGTGGATCGACTATTCCATTCTCATCGCGTACGTGCTGTTTGTGCTGGGCATTGGCTGGGCACTGGCGCGTTACATGAAGACGTCGTCGGACTTTTTGACCTCCGCGCGTTCGATACCCACCTGGGTGACCGGTCTGGCCTTCATTTCGGCCAATTTGGGGGCCTTGGAACTGGTGGGCATGGCGGCCAGCGGCGCGAAATACGGCATCGCCACCGCTCACTTCTACTGGGTGGGTGCCATTCCCGCCATGATTTTCCTGGCGGTGTTCATGATGCCCTTTTACTACGGCTCCAAGGCGCGCTCGGTGCCGGAGTATTTGCAGATGCGGTTTAACAAGCCGGTGATGGGCCTCAATGCCGTCGGCTTTGCCGTGATGACCGTGTTTGCCTCCGGCATTTCCATGAACGCCCTGGCCAAACTGTTAAACCAATTGTTGGGCTGGAATTATCACGTGGCTCTGTTTGTCAGCTCCGGCGTCGTCTTGATCTACGTGCTGAAGGGCGGCTTGACCTCGGCCATCTACACCGAGGTGCTGCAATTCTTCATGATCGTGCTCGGGTTCGCCCCGGTCGTTTACCTCGCCATGAAAGATGTTGGCGGCTGGACCGCCATGACTGACCGCCTGCACGCAGTGGCCCTGAATCCGATGGCGCTGGACTTGAACAGCAAGGCCTTCGCGGCCGACGCCTGGACCAGTGCGTGGAAGCCGCTGTTGGGTGGGCCGTCCGCCAACCCGATGGGGGTGGATTGGTTCGCCATCGTCTTCGGTCTCGGATTCGTGCTGAGTTTCGGTTATTGGTGCACCAACTTCTTGGTGGTCCAGCGCGCGATGGCGGCCAAGAACATGACCGCCGCCCGCAACACCCCGATCGTGGCCGCCATTCCCAAAATGTTGTTCCCCGCTTTGGTTATTCTCCCCGGCATGTTGGCCGTGGCGTTGACTGCCATGCCGGACAAGAATTACCGCATTCCGCCCCCGATCGTCGCGCCGGAAGCCTATACCCAAGCCGTGGCGGCCGTGAAGGCTGCCAACCCGGCTGATCCTGTCGCTGCGGTCAAAGCCGTGGCCGACGCGGTGGGCAAGAAAGTCAACGCGGAAAAAATCACCGCCTTGGTCGCCGCCAACGCCGCGAACAAGATGACCGACGACCAAATCAAGCAAGGCATTTACAACGACATCGCGGAGTACGACTACGACAGCGTGATTTTCTCCCTGGTGAAGAAATATTGTCCGGCGGGATTGCTCGGTCTGGCGCTGACGGCCTTGCTCGCTTCGTTTATGTCCGGCATGGCGGGCAATGTCACCGCGTTCAACACCGTTTGGACGTACAATTTGTATCAGGCCTTTTTCGTGCCGGGCAAAAGTGACCAGCACTATTTCTGGATGGGCAAATTCATCACCGTGGTGGGCATCGGCTTGAGCATTCTGTGCGCGTATTTTGCGCGGCAATACAATAATGCCATGGACATCATCCAACTGGTGTTCGGCTTCGTGAACGCGCCCGTGTTTGCCACCTTCCTGCTGGGCATGTTCTGGGCGCGCACCACCGGACCGGCCGCCTTTATCGGCCTGTTTGGCGGCATCGTCAGCTCGACCTTGTTCCACGCCTTGACCATCGCCCACGGCAATCTCCCCGGCGTCAAGGGCGGCTATCTGGGCGTGAAGATCGAATTCCCCAGTGAAATGGCGCAGAACTTCTGGCTGGCGGCGTTTGCCTTTGCCGTATGCCTTGTGCTCACCATCGTCCTCTCGCTGGCCACCCAGCGCACCAAGACGGATGAACAGTTGAAGGGCCTGGTCTATTCCCTCACGCCGAAAATTGTGGACCACAACCAGCCCCTCTGGCAGCGGCCGGCCATCGTTGGCACGGTGCTGCTCATCGGCTGCGTCATCTTGAACCTGATCTTCCTGTGAGACCGGGCCTAAAATCGTCAACCGTGAAACAATAATAAATCTATGGGACTCGACATTCGTCTGCCAATTGGCCTGATGTTCACCTTTATCGGCGTGTTGCTCGCCTGTTACGGTGTCTTCGAAAGCTCCGCCGTTTCGCACGCCGGCGGTACGGACATTAACATCAACCTGATCTGGGGCATCGTGCTCTTGGTGTTTGGGGTGTCCATGTTGTTGGGCGCGCTGGGCGGCAAAAAAAATCCGCCCTCCGAGTAATCCGCTTAACCCCGCCGGGCCGCGACCGTTTCCGATCTTGATTGTGGAGCGTCAGGGTGCGCCCGGGCATCGAAATCCGACCCGCAATCGCTTTGTTTTGATATGACACTGAAAGAGCTCTCCGCCCACGTGGCCGCGGAATTCCAACAACATTACGGCCGCGCGCCGCGCTGGATCGTGGCCGCGCCCGGCCGCGTCAACGTCATCGGCGAACACACCGATTACAACGACGGCTTTGTGTTGCCCATGGCCATCGAACGTTATGCCGTGATGGCTGCGGATGCCGCCGCCACACCGGGCAGGATCTCGGTTTATGATGCGCATTTCAAGGAGAGCGCCGTCATTGACGTTTCCGCCCCGGTGACCAAGGGCCAGCCTAAATGGTCCAACTACATTCGCGGCGTGCTGGCCGGGTTTCAGCAGCGCGGTCAAGAAATACCCGCCTTGGAGGTGGCCTTCATGTCCACCGTGCCGCTGGGCGGCGGCTTGAGCAGCAGCGCGGCCCTGGAGGTCTGCACCGCCACGTTGATCGAGGCCGCCACCGGCAAAGCGATTGACCCGGTGGAAAAAGCGTTGCTTGCGCAACAGGCCGAACACGAGTTCGCCGGCGTGCCCTGCGGCATCATGGATCAGTTCATTTCCGCGCTCGGACGCGAAGGACATCTGCTGTTGCTGGACTGCCGCACGCGCCAAACCGAGCTGGTGCCCATGAGCGATCCGGCCGTGGCGTTGCTGGTGGTCAACACGAATGTAAAGCACGAGTTGGGCAGCGGCGAATACGCCAAGCGGCGCGCCGAGTGCGAGCAGGCGGCCAAGATCATCGGCGTCAAATCCCTGCGCGATGCCACTCCGGAACAACTGGAACAAGCCAAAAGCAAGATGAGCGAGGTCGTCTATCGTCGTGCCCGGCACGTGATTGGCGAAATCGAGCGCACCACCCATGCCGCCGAAGGCATCCGCCAGTCCAACTGGCCCACCGTGGGGCAATTCATGTACGCCAGCCATTATGCGCTGCGCGACGACTACGAAGTGAGCTGCAAGGAACTGGATGTGGTCGTGGCCATTGCCGAAAATATCGGAGCCAGGGGCGGCGTGTACGGCTGCCGCATGACCGGCGGCGGTTTTGGCGGCTGTTGCGTAGCGCTCGTGAAGGCTGATGCCGTGGATGCAATCACCAAGACCATCGCCACCGAGTACAAAGCCAAAACGGGCATTGAGGCCACCCTCTTCGCTTCCCGGCCTGCCGCCGGGGCGACGATAATTAAGAGTCAATTCCTGACCCTGTGGCCATGGAAATGAAATCGTATTACCAACACACTTGATCCAAAAACTACCATGATTTCCAAAACTTTTTCCATCTGCGCGGCGATCAATATCGGGCTGCTGGTGGTGAATTCCGCGTTCACAAAAGATGAATTCCATCCGGGCGAGCCTTGGCCGGACACCGACGGCGTCCACATTGACGCCCATGGTGGTGCCATTCTTTGTGAGAGCAACACGTTTTACTGGTTCGGCGAGCTGCAACACGGCGGCTGGCGGCGATTGCCGGCCGTTAGTGTTTACACTTCAACCGACCTCTACCATTGGACCAATGGCGGCGCGGTTTTGACAGGGTCGGAGGACACCAACTCGGATTTCAGGCGCGGTTGCACCGTCGAACGACCGAAGGTCTTGCACAATCCCAAGACCGGCAAATATGTGATGTGGCTGCATCTGGAACTCGCAGGCCACGGTTACAATGCCGCGCGCGTTGCCGTGGCCGTGAGCGACACCGTCGCCGGTCCTTACCAATATGTCAAAAGCTTCCGCCCCAACGGCAATATGTCACGTGACATGAACCTGTTCCTCGACGATGATGGCAAGGCCTACGAAATTTACGCCGCGCGCGACAACTATGACATGCGGATCTGCCAGTTGAAGGACGATTTTCTGTCCGCCACCACCAATGACGTCCTGATCGCCAGCGACCATCGCGAAGGGCCTGCGCCCTTCAAGTATCGTGGCCGCTATTACCTCATCACCAGCGCTTGCACGGGCTTCGCGCCGAATGCGGCCAATTATTACACAGCGGATCACATGATGGGCCCGTGGACGGCGCATCCCAATCCCTGTACCGGGCCGAAGGCGGAAACCACGTTCGACGGGCAGTCGACCGCCGTGTTGCCGGTGCCGGGCAAAAACGGGGCGTTTATCTTCATGGCCGACCGATGGGAGCCTCGCGATCTGAAGAACAGCGGGCACATCTGGCTGCCGATCAGAATCAATGGAGAGGACCTGACCATCGAGTGGTGTGACCACTGGGATATATCCGTGTTTGAAAAACCTTGAAACCAGCCCGTGATATTCTTTATTCGCTGTTGTTTCACCGCGTGCTGTGTTTTTACGGGCAAACTATGAAATGTTTCTGAGGGGGCCATGAGTGAATTCAAATTTACCTGTCCGGTATGCGGCCAGCGCATGATCTGCGATTCATCGCAGGCGAAGACAGTGATGGAATGCCCCACCTGTTTCCAAAAAATAATCGCGCCGCAGGCTCCCGCGCCGGGTAGCAAGTTTATCCTGACTGGAACCAAGGTGAGCGAACGGCCCGTGTCTTCGGTTGGACAGCAGGTTTCCCAACCAGTCCTAGTCCGAAGATGTTTTGGCCTGAAATTGATCATATCGCTGTGCATGATTGGGGTGGCTGCGGCCGGTATTTATGCGTTTCGAGGAAAATTGACCGTGCCGCCACCGATCGCTTCGCCCGGCGTGAAAACCAATTTCGTTCCGGTTTCCGTGTCGCAGCCAGCAGTGTTTCTCATCAGTAATAACCTTGCCCTGAACAAGCAGGCATTTGCCAGCAGCCAGGAGGACAAAAATCCGGTTCAACGCGGCAATGACGGATATGGCTGGACGCGTTGGTGCGCATCCAGCAGCAAAGTGCCGCAATGGTGGGAAGTTGATTTTGGAAATATTGTTGTCATTACCAACAGCCGGATTATTTGGGAGCAAAATTCCATCTACAAATATGTCATTCAATCCTCGCAGGACAATGCCCGCTGGAAAAGTGTGGTGGACAGGTCTGCCAATACTACGTCCACCAATCTGAATTCCGATGATTTTTTTGCCAAGGGAAGGTATATGCGGGTGGTGATCACCGGATTGATCACCAACAGGTGGGCGAGCTTCTACGAATTCGGCGCGTTTGGATATGAATCCACCAATCATCCATGAGATACCAGACAAGCGCGGCGAGTCTTGGTCCCACGCGGATTCGACGATCTTCTGGCCGATCTGGACGACGCTGTTGCCCTTTTTCTTGGGGCGGGTCTGCGGACGGTTTACGCCACGGCCTCGACCGTTTCGGGCAGCGTCAGCTTGCGGCCCGTTTTCTTGGCTGTGGCCGGTGGCAGAACAGAGAACCATTCTGCGGCTTGCTTTTCGTTCACCAATTGCCGGTAGTGGCGGAAAATCATTTGCGGGCTGTTGCCGGCTTCCAGCGCGACCTGTGCGGCGTTTTTGATTTCCGCAATGCGATACGAGCAAAACGAGTGGCGCAAGGCGTTGTGTTTCCAAGTGAAGACCGAGGCGGATTTCCCGCGCCGTTTGTTCACCGCAGCGGCAACTTTGGGGATTTGGTTCCACCACGAATCGAAGTTGACGACGAGGCCGGTTTTCTTGACGTATGGAGCGAGCCACTTCACCAGATTGTCTGTGACCGGGGCGAGCCGCCGGGCTCCGGTCTTAGCCTTTGCCGCTTTGATCTCGATATGCCGCTCCTTCAAGTTGATTTCGTGCCAGTCGAGCCTGACGATCTCTGCGCTTCGCAGACCGGCAAAAGCGCCAACGGCAAGAAACGGAACCATTTCGGGGCGAGCCGCCGCCAACACTTCGCGCATTTCGGCGGGGGTGAAGATTTCCACTTCGCTGTCGTCCTCTTTGGGCATTTGGACGGCCTTTACCTCGTCCAATGCATTCTTGGGCAAGTACTTCCGGCTGATTGCGAACCCAAACAAGGATCGGATCACCAGCATGAAATTGCGCTTGCTGCGCGGAGCCAGATCAAGCTTGTCGAGCCATGCCTGAATTGTCGTTCCCGACATGCTGGAAATCTCCATGTTGAAATCATTGCCGATGCGGCCAAGTCGGCACTCCAAATTCTTCAAATGAACGTCTGAGAGTCCGGCGGCACGCTTGACGACGAGCATTTCATCGGCAACCTGGCTGACGGTGCGCTTTTCCAAGCTGGTATTGTGACGCCGGAGGCAGGCTACAGCGTCCTTCATCGTCGTGCCCGGAGGGAGGTCTTTTGCGGCGGCGGCGTAGTCCATTGCCACCACATCCAAAGGGAGGCCCAGTGGGGCAATGGCTTCGTTTGCCCGGAGCAGGATAAACCTGTCCCGGTCGGAAAGTTCAAGGGCGGCGGCGCCGCCGTTGCCGATGGCGATGCAGGCATCCCGCGCAACTTCTTTCGCGGCCCCCAAATCGGACCGCCAAACCTGTTTGCGCCTGCCCTTGAGGATGTACTCAACGATGAAATAGGTGTGTTTTTGCCCGGCCTTGAGCTTCTCCGTCTTGCGAATGACGGCGGACACGCCTTTTTGAGTGATGGAAAGCGGAAACTCGTCTGTGTTCATGTTCTGTCACAGTCCGAACATTGACCCCGAAAATGTTAGAACTGTGTTAGACCAGCCGGAAACAGTGGAAAACCATTGTAAAAATGGCGGGAGTGGCGGGGCTCGAAACCGCCCTGCTTCACCGCGACGGAAGTGAAATCCCGGTTTCCCAGGTGATCATCGCCCACAAGGACAAGGAAGGACGTGATTGATGTCTTCCTCTCCACCATCGCGCGCGACATCACTGAGCGCAAGCGGGCGGAGGCGAAACTGGCGGAGTTGCACCGCCAGCAAGAACGCATCCTCTCCGCCGTGGGTGAAGGCCTCCATGGCATTGATCGGGATGGGAGAATCATCTTCGAGAATTCGGCCGCAGCGGCCATGCTTGGCTGGGGCGTCCAGGATTTGATTGGCCGGCCCGCACACCAAGTCATGCACCATACCAAGTCCGACGGCTCCCCCTATCCGGTCGAAGAATGCCATATCTATGCCACACTGCGAGACGGCGCATCCCACCGCGTGGAGAACGAGGTGTTCTGGCGCAAAGATGGCACCTCTTTTCCCGTGACTTACACCAGCGCGCCCATGCGGGATGAGACGGGGGCAATCGTTGGCGCAGTGGTGGCTTTCCGCGACATTACCGAACGCAAGGAAGCGGAAGAGGCCCTCCGCATATCCGAGGAGAGATTCAAAAGTATTTTCACCAATGCCCCGGTGGGCGTCTATCAGTCAACGGTTGATGCCTTGCTGTTCGTAAATCCAGCCATGGCCAAAATGTTCGGTTTCAGCAATCCGGCTGAAATGATGGCCAGCAAGGCCAAGCCGGAATCGTTCTATATCCGCCCCGAACAACGGCGCCAGTTGCTTCGCGAGGCGATGGCCTCCGGAACCTACGTCGAGCATGAGCTCGAGGAACGGCGCAAAGATGGCTCGGTCTTTGTCACCAAAACTCATATGCGGGTGGTGCGCGACGATTCCGGGGAAATCAAATTCGTCGAGGGTTTTGTGGAGGACATCACCGCCAGCAAACGGGCAGAGGAATCACTTGCCCGGCTGGCAACGGTTGTGGGGCAGACTTCCGAGGCCATCGTGATCACCGACACGACCGGCACCATCGTCTATATCAACCCGGCTTTTGAGAAATCGACCGGCTACACCCCTGCGGAAGCCATTGGGCAGAACCCCCGACTGCTCAAGAGTGGCAGGCAGGATGCCCAATTCTACCGCCGAATGTGGGATCAGCTTGCGCGTGGCGAAGTCTGGCGTGGCCATTTTATCAACCGGCGCAAGGACGGTACGTTTTACGAGGAAGCATCCATCATCTCGCCGGTGCGGGATGTGACCGGGAAGGTTACAAACTATGTGGGGGTTAACCGCGACGTGACCCGGGAAGTGCAATTGGAAACCGAGCTCCGCCAGTCGCAGAAAATGGAGGCCGTCGGCCAGCTAGCCGGAGGGGTGGCCCACGACTTTAACAACATTCTGTCGGCGCTGCTTATGCAAACCGACCTGCTTACAACGGTCGAACATCTGCCAGAGGAAGCTCAGGCTGGCTTGAAGGAAATCCGTGCGGATGTCAACCGTGCCGCCGATCTCACCCGGCAGTTGTTGTTGTTCAGTCGCCGCCAGGTCATGCAATCCCGCATTCTGGACTTGAATGAAATTGTCCGCAACCTCGCCAAAATGCTCCAGCGCATCATTGGCGAGGATGTGCAACTGCAATTGCGGCTCGACCCGGTGCCGCTGATGACCCGCGCGGATGCGGGCATGCTCGAACAGGTGCTGATGAATCTGTGTGTGAACGCGCGTGACGCCATGCCCGGCGGCGGTTACCTGATCATCAAAACGACGGGAACGGACGTGGACGAGAAAGACGCACGTTTGAATTTGGAGGCGGCGCCGGGCCATTACGTCTCCTTGAGCGTGAGTGACACCGGTAAGGGCATCCCGCCGGAGATCCTGCCGAAGATCTTCGAACCCTTTTTCACCACCAAGAAGGCGGGGAAAGGCACGGGTCTGGGGCTGGCAACGGTGTTTGGCATCGTCAAACAACATCAAGGCTGGATTAAGGTGGACAACCGTCCGGGGGAGGGAGCGACTTTCCGAGTTTTTCTCCCTGCCTCCGCCGAACCGGCGGTGGCAGAAACGCCCGCCGAGGCGAAACCCGAACCACGCGTGGGCACCGAAACTGTCCTGGTGGTGGAAGACGAAGCGGTGGTGCGCAAGCTGACCCGCAAAATGCTAGAGCGGCATGGTTACAAAGTACTGGAAGCCAGCAATGGTCCGGAAGCCCTCGAACGTTGGGAGGAGCACCGAGGTTCGGTGGCTCTGCTCCTGACCGACTTGGTGATGCCAGGCGGCATGAGTGGTCAGGAACTCGCCCGGCAACTGGTCGCCAACCATCCGCAACTTAAAGTCGTCTATACCAGTGGATACAGCGCGGAAATTGCCGGACAGGAATTTCTGTTGCGGCCGGGAGATGCGTATATCCAAAAACCATGTCCGTCGGCGCAGCTCCTGGAGGCCGTCCGCCGAAGCCTGGATGGTTGACGGGTTCTTGGGTTAATAGCCACGTGGCGAACTATTGCTCGACATCGGCTGAGATGCACTATCCTGACGGAGTTACTTCGGTTTCAGTTTAATTATGCGCTATTGTATAACCGTGATTGACTCCACCACCGCTTCGCAGCGGTTTTACCGCGTTTTGCTAGTGCTGTGAGCGACAAGCCTTACTGCCACAGCCGCATTTGCTCGTGTTCGAGTTCGGGCGGCAACCGGATTCCATCGGGAAAACGGCATTCCAAATTAGATTACGGCATCGTGAGCACCCGCGTGACATGTCTGCCACGGGATCGTGAGAATATCGCCGTGTTTTGCCAGCGTCGCCGCGTCCAGAAATAAAAAGAGGCCCTGTCCGTGCTTCAAGCCTTGGCACGCTTCTATTATTCCTTGAATCCGTTGGCTGGTGGTGGTCACGGTCAGCACCCGGAACCGCTCCCAGCCGAAACGTGTGCGGTGAAAGTTTTGCGACCAGGTCGCTTCGTAGGCGACCATTTTCCGGCGGATACTGGTCTGGTCGAGATTGTCGCGTGTGACGGGCATGGTGCCTCGGTCGGCTTCAAGGCAGTACCAGGATGCTTTGCCGTTGAATTCCAAGCCAAAAACGCGGTCGGGGATGACGCCGATCCTTTGCTGCCGGCCGACGTCCACTTGCCACTGAAACGGCTCGCGCATTTTTGGGATTTTCAAGTCATCTGCTGACAACAGCCGGATGTCCGGCCGTTTCCGGCACGCCAATTCGACGGCCACCATGATGTCGGAGACCAAAAGGGCGTGTTCCAAAAACAAACGGCGGACGTAGCTTTTCTGGTGCCATTCGAATTTCTGAAAGGGAAGCGAAATCTGACGTTTCAGCCAGGCCGCTCCTTCAGTTCCGATACCGTAAGCGATCCGGCGTGAGCCGGATTGGTAATAGTCAATCTGGCAACGGGGGCGTTCCAAGTAGCTGTGATGGTAAAGCCGCTGCAAACGGCGCAAAATTTGTTGCCGACTGCCGGCGCATAGCGAGACGATGTGGTCGGAACGGAGATACCGGTGGCGCTGAAAGCATTTCAAAATCTCGCCGTCTCGGTCTGTCAATAGCAGCGGTGCGATATCGGGGGAGCGTTTGAAGCGGGGAAGTCGAGGCATTGCTTCATTTTAACACGCTAAGCTGTTTTCTTGCTGGCTTGGTCGCGCGCCGCAATACGTCATTGATGTCAATTCCAAGGGCGTCGCAAATGCGCAGCACCGTATCCAGGGTCGGGTTTCGTTCTTGTTTCTCAACAAACCCGATCATTTGATACGAAAGTCCGGCCTTTTCCGCCACGGCCGACAAGGACATTTTACGTTCGATTCGCTCCTGGTGCAAAATGCGAGCAACAGCAGAACAAACAGCACGGCGATTTTTCTCGTCAGCCATGCCAAAGGCTATCAATAGAATGACTTGACAGAGCATATAACTATGGTTATGTTCGGGCATGTTCTTGAAACGACTTGGCCCTGATCCGCACGCCAACGGCGCGAAAAGCGTCGCCTGTGACGGCTGCCCCGACATTTGGGAGCTTGAAAACGGCGATTTTGCCATCATCGGGATTGACATCACGGATGTCGCCAAGCCATTGCTGCCGCCGACCGCAGGCTGCGGGGCGGACGAGCGAATCGTCCGCCTCCCGCGCAATCTGCTAGTGAACGCCAAGCGGGACATCGCCGACCTTGTTTGATTTTGTGGTAGAATGGCGGCATGGAATTTGGGGATTGGCTTGCCACCAACTGGTTCAACCTTTTGAGCGCCGCCGGTGTAGTCGGCGGCTTGTGCTTTACCGCCATCTCGCTTCGTTCAGCAAACCAAACCCAGCGGATCGCCAACCTGTTGGCCATTACCGCCAATCACCGTGAAGTCTGGCGGGTTTACCTGAATCACCAGGAACTGGCGCGGGTTCGTGATGCCTCGGCGAATACGGCCGCACAGCCCATGACGCAAGCCGAGCGGGTGTTTGTAACGATGGTGATCCAGCATCTCAACAGCGTTTATTGCGCCCTGAACGATCAACTCGTCGTCAAAGTGGAGGGCTTGCGTCGAGACATCGAGCAATTCTTCTCGCTGCCGATTCCCCGCGAAGTTTGGGAGAAGATCAAACTGCTCCAAAACGATGATTTCGTTGCCTTCGTGGAATCGTGCCGGAACTGGAAATAAATCCCGAATGGCCCTCTCGCGGCGGACATCACGCCTTTGCTCATCAAAAGCAAACCTACCATTTTAAAATTGCTGGGAGCCAAGAGCAATTTGGCCCGGCAGGTTTTGGACAGGGAGTTTAATATTCTGGATGGCAGGTTGGGCACTGGTCAGGCGCTTCGAGTGCGGACGGGACCTTTGTGTCTGGCGGGTGTTTGGCGAGCTTGCTAGATCGGTTTACGGGCTATTGACACTCCACCCCGACGGGCAGAATATTGGCCCATGAACATCTTGAATGAATTAAAACGAGTGCCGAGATTTCTTTCCCTTGGGATAATTGTCTTGGCCGCGTGCATTTATGTTTTTATCAAATACGTTCCACATGATGTAAAGCCATATTACGCGCAATGCCTCACACCATTCAGCACCCTAATTGCCGTCCTGTTTGCGATGTATGCAGGCTATTTCAAAAAGGTTTTAGACGGCATTCAGCTTACGATTGAAGTGCCAAAAGAAAATAATTCTGCCGTGGATTTGATGCAGGACGGCACCAAAGTTTTCCCCGTGTATTGGCATCACTTAGTTGTCGTTAACGAAACACCACACCAGGCTGTTGTAAATTGCCGCGTTTGGCTGAAAAAAATTTATGTGCTCAAAAACGTCGTTAACAATCCGCCAGTTTGGGAAGACAATAAATTTGCCGTACCACGTTTGATGGAGTGGGCACCCTCGGAATGGGAGCGAGACAAGCGCACATTTTGCACCAAGCAAGTATTTGACTTCGGACAAAAGCGACAAGATGATGGCAGTTTTTTCCTTGTGACCAATCGCAATCTTAGAGCTACTTCAGTTAAAGTTAATTATTCGGCTGGCGAGACAATAAAAGTGTGCCTGTTCATTACTGCTGACAATTACCAATTAGAGAAAGAATTTTACTTTGATGTTGAAATTCAAAACAGATCGCTTGGGTCGGTTGGCGAAGTCGTGCCCGCAAAAGTAACACCATCTTCAAAACCATAATGGCACTATGGGCAATTCTCAAAACCAGCATTACATATCCCAAGTTTTGCTTCGGCGTTTCTCGCACGTCAAACAAAATGGGGATTGGGTGTTTCGTTATGACCTGACAGACAAACAATGGAATGAACTACACACGTCAAAAACCTTTTCTTGGCGCGGTTATACTGATATTCAACAAGGCGTAAACACTATAGAAAGTAGCTTTCATAAGCTTGAAAATAGTCTCGCGAAAGCGTTAGAGGAGATCGAGCGTGCCACCAAAAGCACACAATCACTTCTTTCAAAAAAGGCGCACAAAACCATTGCACAATACTTTGCTTACGTTCGGCTACTGTCCCCGTTCACAAAGGCCGCATCTCCTGTAGATTTGGTTAGAAACCTAAACACGCAACTATTCCAAGGCAGTGGAGATTTGTGCGCCATTTTACAATTTTCTGGTCAACAAGTTCGAGAATACACCAAGGCGGTCGAAGACGGTCAACGGGTCATCCTGGAAAATGATAACTACCATCAATTAATTCATGGCATTCAATTTGAACGCACCATCGGTAGGCACATTAAAACCTTCACGGAGAATGTCCGTTGGAAAGTTGCTGTAAGCCCCATTAATATACCTCTTGCGGACGTTGCAATCATTGACGTAGAGCCGCCAAAGGATAACGAATTTGACATGCTATACTCACTGCCTATCAGCCCGAAACTTATTCTCGCTGGGTTTACTTTTCGTGATAAGGTAAAGCAAGCCAAAATGCCTGCTAATGGAATTATCACCGAACATCTTTCCAAAGAACGGGGTGAACATTGGGCTGAGTACATTTGCTTGTCAGCGCAAGCTGGATTGGTAAGCCAGATTGAAATCCCCGATGTTGAGAAGAAGCGGATTAGGGCGGAACAAAACCACAGTTTTCGCAACATTCATAAAACAAATGAGGTAATCGCTTCAATTCACAAGATGACCATTAAGGAATTGCGCTTTAAAATAGTGTCGGCAGATGAGTTTAATGTTTTTTGTCACGAACCGTTCGAATAAAACCCCTAATACGCGGCAGCATGGACAACGGCTGAACGACACAGGCGATCAGCGCTGATGCGAATGGCGAGTGCATCGCAAATGATTTAATCGCGTTTCCACATTTTGGCGCCGCTCAGAATATCTTCGCCGGGAATTTTGGATGTGCCACACCGCCCGGCCGCAGCTGTTGTCCACCGGTTGCAACGTGATACCTTTGAACGGCTGGGTGTTCGTGCCATTCTCCAAAATCCGGCTGAACACCTGGAATCGCTCCAAGTCAACGAACTGTTGCGCGGCGAACTCGTTGCCGAATTCTTTTTGCAACACTTCGGCGTCTGTGTTGCCAACCCGGAATGAGAACATCGTGCCCACGTTGCCAAACACGGCCTGCCGGATGGGTGGCGGAATTTGGTCGACGTATTGATGCGATAGCGTCAGGCACAGTCGGTATTTGCGCGCCTCGGCCAGAATCGCCGCGAAACTGTCGGTGGTGAAATTCTGGAATTCGTCAATGAACAGGTAGAAATCGAGGCGATCGTCCTTCGGCAAGCTTGCCCTTCGCATCGCCGCCAGTTGAAACTGCGTGGTGAGCAAGGAGCCGAGCAGGTTTGCCTTGTCATGGCCGATTTTGCCTTTGGACAGGTTGGCGATGAACAGACGCTGATGATCCATGATGTACGGAAAGCTCACCTTGCATTTAACCTGGCCGAGAATGTTCCGAATCACCGGGTTCAATAAAAACTGGCCGAGTTTGTTTTGAATCGGCGCAATGGCTTCCCGGCGGAACCGCTCGTCATAGCTGGCGAATTCATGTTCCCAAAAATCCTTGATGAACGGGTCTTTGATTTGCCGGATCACCCACTCCCGATAAAATTCATCCGTCAGCATCCGGTTGACGCCAAGCAGGGAAGTGTTCTGGCAATCGAGCAACGCGGCAATGGCGTTGTACAAAATATACTCCATCCTCGGCCCCCAAGATTCAGGCCAAAGGCTCTTGAACGCACCGACGATGCCAGATGCGACCAGATGGTGCTCGTCCCGCGGCACGTTCGCCAATAAATTCATGGCGACCGGAAATTCCAGGTCGGACGGATTGAAATAAACGAGATGGTCGGTGCGCCAGCGCGGGATGTGGTTCAACAATTCCTCGGCGAGGTCGCCGTGGGGATCAATCAGGCCGACGCCATGCCCGAGCGCGATGTGCTGGATGACCATGTTCCGCAACAGCGTCGTCTTGCCGGAGCCGGTTTTGCCGATGACATAAATGTGCTGCCGTGAATCCGGCAGCGAAATCCCGAAGGGAACCGGTTGTCCCCACTCCTGGCGATAGCCGAGTTGAATGGTGTCCTGATTCATGATTGCGAATTCAGCCGCCACTCCCGGCCAGTGAATCGTTCCTTGGTGGCAGTAGGAACGATGGTCATGGGAAACGCCGCACAGGTGGCCGGGCGTTTCCCTGGCTGTGATGAAACCATTGGCAAACGCTGTTGGGTGCGAGCCAACGGGGTAGTGGCGGCTGAATCCGAAACCCGAAAAATTCAGTTTAATTGTAGCACGTCTGCGCCGCCGCCACTCAACGCCAGTGAGGATAAAATGTCCAATTCAACAATGATTTCGGCAAAGGCCGCCTCGATGAACCCTTTCCCAAGTGGTTCACAATGCGCCGGCAGATGCTCGATAGACCGGAATCTTCATGTCTTTGCGTTTGCTTTGAACGGAACTAAAGGTGCGGTTCACTCGTTGCGCAATGTCCTCGTCGTCCGCAGTGCCCAACAGAAGCATTTCCTCGGTCGTCCAGCGCTTCTGCGCCGAAGGATCTTTCAGGCCATGCGCCACGCGGCGCGTGCGCACGGCGGCAAACGTGTGGCCGGTGCGCTGGGCGATTTCGTCATCGGCTATTTGGCCCAATAACGCATCTTCTTCTGGTAGCCATGGGCGGTTCTTGGGATTGAAACAAGGAATACCAAGTTTGCAACGGATTGCCTTCACGGCGCCAACCGGATGGCCGGTGAGTTTGGCAACCTCCGCATCGCGCATCTTGCCTAAAAGAGCCCTTTCTTCCAGCGTCCAAGGTTTCAAAATTGGATTGCAGGGAGGGCGACCTAGGATTTGCTGTCGGCGGTAACGCACGGCGGCAACCGTGCGACCGGTGCTTGCGGCCAGGTCTTTGTCGGGCATGGTTCCGACTAGCGTATCTTCCTCGGGCATCCAAACGCGATTCCGGGCTACGGCCGGGATGCCAAGCCGGAGCCGCCGTGCCTGCACCGTAGTACGGTCGCGTCCCATGCGCCGAGCGATGGATTCGTCCGTATCGGTGCCCAGCAAAGAATCTTCCTGCGGGGTGAATTTTCGAATTTGAGAATGCCGGTTGGCAATTCCCAGCGTCCGTCGTCGGCTCTTCACGGCAGTTATCGGGCATCGCAGAAGCATGGCGATTTGTTCATCCGGCCGAGTGCCGAGAATTCTATCGTCGTCGGCTCGCCAAATTTTGCGTTTGGGGTTGCAAGGCGGAATGCCTTTGTTGAGCCGGCGCAGGGCCACGGCTTCGTAGGTCCGTTTTAAGCGGCGCGCGAGTTTCTTATCGGGCAGAGTGCCCAGCAAGGCGTCCTCCTCGGGCGTCCAAAGACGGACTTTAGACCCAAATTTTGGGATGCCAAGCTGAGCTCGCCGGGTCAGCACGGAACTTAATGGCCGGTTCAATTCTCGGGCAATGTCCTCATCTGGGGCGGCGCCCAAGCGTTTGTCTTCAGTCGGTGTGTAGTGCCGATTATTGGAGTCAAATTTGGAGACGTGCAACTCTTTCCGCCGAACGCGCACAGCCAGTTCGGTGCGTTGAAGCTGGCGGGCAATCTCCTCGTCCGGCGCGGTCCCCAACAGCGAATCCTGGTCGGCAGTCCACGCGTCCAGCCTTTGCTGCGGAGCGGGAGGAATTCCGAATTGCTGGCGGCGTGCGCGCACGCCGCCCGGTGTGCGTCCAAGTCGGCGCGCCACCTCGCTGTCGGACAGGGTCCCCAACAGCGCCTGCTGAGCCGGCGTCCATGGCTGGTATTTTGGAAAATGGTTCGCGATACCAATCCTCTCGCGGTGTAGCAGAACGGAATTGAGGGTCCGATTGAGCCGGCGGGCCAGCTCTTCATCCGGCATAGTGCCCAGAAGTTGCTCCTGTTCGCGCGTCCAGCGTTCGCTTTTGGGAGCCGGGCGAAGCGGCGGAATGCCAAGGCGAACGCGCTCCCGGCGGACATCGCCTCGGTTTCGTCGCAATCTCCGGGAGAGCTCCATGTCAGAATAGCGGCCGAGCATTTCCGTTTCCTGCATTGTCCACGGGTGTGGCGGCAGGCACGGTTCAATGCGCTGACGTTCGCGTTCCGCGACGACCTCCGCGATGGTGCGACCAGTTCGATGGGCGAGCACAGAATCGGGGACCTTGCCGAGTTGCTGTGATTCGGCGATTGACCAAGGGGCACCGCTGTGGCGGGAAGGCGATTCCTCGTCATGATCGGAATGGCTCATAATTAAGATCCCTGAAATCTGACGGGATCAGGAATGTTTTAATGCGAATCGCGAGCAATCGCCAGATTATTGTGTTGATCAATCCACCGCACCCATGGCACAGCGTTGGGCGGCGGCGCTTTTTCCGGCATCCGATGGATGCGTTCCATAAACCCGTTCTTTCGCAAATTGTGCGCAGTCGTCCCGGCGTCGTGGTGGCCGGTAGGCCATCTTTTGAACCCGTCCCCCCCCCAACGTGTCGTCGGCTAGGCCGATAGGCCGACGCCGGGCGACTTCGCGCTTTTGGGTGAGAGACGACGGTTAGGCGGAACGAATCCCGATAGCCCCCGGAAAAAGCGCGAAGTCGCGCGGTAGCCGACGACACGTTGGGGGCGCTCGTGAGTCTGTTTAGCCACGAATTGTGGCCGGCGCGAGTCGCGCCCCTACATACCATGTATGTAGCCTCGTATGTAGGGTGGTTCGGGAGATTTGTCGCCAATGACTTCGGATCTCTGGCAGTCATTAATAATTATAAACTTGCAGAACATTTTTTGATTTGAGTATAACTTTGGATGTGAAAGAACCATTACATATTTCGGAAAAGAAAAAATTGGCACAGTATCAACAAATATCCACATTTGTGTTTCATGTGCTGAACGTCGCGGTGGCGGGCGGCATGAAAGAGAAACAGGCCAAACAATACTATAAGAACATTATGGATGCTTACTGTGGGCTTAAGGGTGAAGCTTTCTGGCTGCTTCGAGATGAGATTATCAAATGCCTGATCTCAAGTGATGCAGAGTTTAAAGAATCAGAGAGCGGCAAAAATTTAGATTATGGTCAGTGGGGCAAAAACTAATTGCGCCAGGTGGTACACTGTGGGGAATGGCACAACTGAGCCATTTTTGCATGTCGCACAATATACCTTTGACGACATAGCGCCGAAAATCGGCTCTACTGAGCCGTCGTTTGGAACGCATCAAAATTCGCATTTCGGCTGTCTGAACAATATTCAACGGAGTGTCTTCTCGCGCTAAAGTTGAGTATTCGCACGCTGGATTCCGAACTTGTAAAGCCGCCAGCCCTTGACATCGGTTCAAACATGTGGTGCGGTGCATTTCCACCTTAACGGGTTACCGTTCGCCCCAGTTCAATCACCGGCAGTTCATATTGTTCCAGCAAGGCGCGCAATATCGCGCGGCGAGTGTCGTCGGTCAACATTGCCTCAAGCCACTGCATGAATTCGTTTTGTGGTGTTTGCATGGTTTTTTCTGAAAAATTGCCCCTAAAACTGCGTATTTGTAATCTGTATATTTTTATATAGAGAGAATCCAACCGGCTGACCTCTAGTCTTCAATAGACTAACTACTAGGTATTAACTAATTAACATCTGGGAATTTTGGCGTTGAAATTGTTCTAAACTGCGCTTCACCTGGAAATGGATAGTGTAAACATTCGTTTTCCCCTGTCCACGATGTTGGATGTCGATAAGACCAGCGTTCTTTAACTCGATGACCAATTGCGAGACGCGGGATTGCGAAAGGCCCATGTCCACTGCCAGTCGATCCTGGCCCGGGAAACAAAAGTCATTATTCCAAGCATAGCTCAGGAACATGGCGTAGGTAATTTTGGCCCCGGCGGAAAGATCCGCCGCTTTCAGAATAAAATTGGGTGCTTGCGTGAAGCCGCCCTGAACCATGGCGTTGTTGGTTGCAAGAATAATATCACGTTCGGGGGCAGTTTCGGAAGTTGCCCGCGTTAATTCCATCTCGGGGATTTGATTCTGGCGGACTTGGCGCGATCTAACCTGGAAATGAATCGTGTAAACATTGGTTTTTCCCTGGCCACGACGCTTGATCGCCACCAAGGCGGCATCGTCCAACTCGGCAATCAACTGCGTAATGCGGGAACGGCACAAACCAATATCCACAGCTAGTCGATCCTGACCCGGAAAGCAGAATTTATTATGCCATGCGTAACTCAGGAACATGGCGTAGGTAATTTTCGCGCCTACGGAAAGAGCTGGCTCCCTAAGAACGAGATTGGGGATTTGAGTAAAGCCTCCCTGCACCACCGGATTCATTGTGTCTAATTGAATATTTCTCTCCTTGATCACTTCACCTATAGCTTTCATATGTGGTATAATTATAGCACGAGGCCGGAAGATCCCATCTGTGGATAAATTAAAACTCCCCTCTCAACTCAAATGGAACACAACCCGCAAAATCAGTCCCTAAATATTCCGCACCTTTCCGCAGAGCTCGGAAGCTTGCCGAACGTTGCCGAACACTTCCGCACCGTTCAGAATGATTCTGAAGCTTACCGCAATGTTCCGCACAATTCGGAAAGGAATGAGAATCACACCTTGACGGTGCGTGAAGTGGCGCGGATGTTTGAAGCGGCCGGGGTCTCTCGGACGGAGCGCAGCATCGTGAACTGGTGCCAGCCGAACCGGTCTGGTATCGCCCGGCTGGATGCTTATTTTGATCCGAACGAACGGCGATATTTTATTTCCCCGCAAAGCGTTGAACAGGCGATAGCCGAAGAAAAGGCCAAGGCCACCAAAAGCGCCGATCAGCCAGAATTAACCGGAAGCGTTCCGCATACTGCGGAAACGCGGGAGCAAAAGAAGGGATCTTCCAGCGATGATGACACAAGGATTCGGGAGCTGGAGCGTGAAAATCTGGATCTGAAGATTACAAATCGAGCCAAGGACATGGAAATTGAAAGAACCCAGAAGGAACGTGAGCGGTTTTTTGATCAGCTTTTGACCGCGAGCCACAAGGTAGGTGCTCTGGAAAGCCAATTGCTGCAAATTGAGTCGTCACCTCATTCGCGAATTGAAGAGAAGCCGAACCTCGATCACGTAAGTTCATTAAGCAGAAGTGATTAGAGAGACAAAGCAATAAACTGTACACAATCCGCCGGCAAACTTGCCGGCGGACTTGACATGATTTTAGAAATGATGTAAAAGGATGCATGGTAATTAACGGATTGCCCCAGAAATTCGGATTTCGATCCGGCGACAAGGGGACTCATACGAGCAGAACCATCATGTTCGATGAGCTTTCCATCTTGTTGGACAGCCTCCCGCCGGACAGCGGGCGGGCTGATTATCTGGCTGCGATCATCGAACACAACGCTCTGGGCAAGCAGACGGCGGCGACGCGGAAACTCACCGCGCAGCGGCTGACTGAACTTTATCTTTTGGAATCAATCGCCCCGCTGTTCCGTGTTCTTCGCCGGTTCTGGCAGGATGACGTGCCGGGCCGCCCGCTGTTGGCGTTGCTTTGCGCCCTCGCCCGCGACCCTCTCCTGCGGGCCACCGCCGAACCGGTGATTTCCATGACTTCCGGCGAGGAACTTTCCCGTCAGAAAATAACCGACGCAATCCGATCGGCGGTCGGTGGCCGGCTGAATGACTCCACCCTCGACAAGGTAGTGCGGAACACCTCGTCCTCGTGGTCCCAGAGCGGGCATCTGCAAGGGCGCGTGCGGAAGTTCCGCAAGGTTGTTCGCCCCACTCCGCTGGCCACGGCGTATGCGCTGATGCTCGGGTATCTGGAAGGACTGCGTGGTGGTCGGCTATTTGAAACGAACTGGACGCGGGTGCTGGACGCGTCGCCGGCAGAATTGCGGAACATTGCCGCCGAAGCGAAGCGTCTGAGTGGGCTGGATTTGAAGGCGGCCGGCGACGTCATTGAAGTCGGCTTCACCACCGTGTTAACCCCGCAAGAAATAAAGGATTCCCGTGTCTCGCATTGACGATCTCGCGGAGCAATACGACCGGCACATTTCCGCGCCTTGGCAGCGCAACCTGGCGGGAGTTCAACGCATCATTTTCGTAGTGTATCCGAAAGAGGACGAGCGCCGGCTGCTGGTCAAACTGAAGGAGTTTGAGCAGCGCACCAAAACCGCCGGACACGACTGGCGCGAAGTGGATGTGACGAACGTGTTCCCCGTATGGATGGCGGCGGAAGAATATCGGGATGAATATTTCCAGCACCCGGAAGACCTCGCGTTGAAACTGGACAAGGAGATTGCCGATGCGTGTGTCACCCGCCTGCGCGAAGCACTGCAAGCAGACGAAGTGAGCGACGACACGGTTCTGGCGGTTTATGGCGTGGCCGGCCTTTATGGGTTCACGCGCCTGCATTTCGTGCTGCAAAAAATCGAGAGCCACATCCGAGGGCGGCTGGTGGTGTTTTTTCCAGGGGCATATGACCAGAACACCTACCGGCTGTTGGATGCCCGTGATGGTTGGGATTATCTCGCCACGCCGATAACCGGCCTGGCGAGCAAGTAAAAAATAAGCCTATGAAGAACCGAGACGTATTCCTGCGCGACCCGGCCACCGCCAAGCTCATGAACAATGGGCAGGCGCGCATCAATGAAGGGATGACGGCCCAAGAATGGGCAACGTTGCGCGAGGAACTTTCTAACTTCGTCTGCGAGGGACAATACGCTGACGGGATGCTGCGCATCCTCGAAGCGTTTCTTGGGCGGGTGGGCGGAACGGACCAAAGTGGTGCCTGGGTGAGCGGATTCTATGGGAGCGGCAAATCGCACCTATTGAAAATGCTGGGCCATCTTTGGGTGAACACGGTTTTCCCCGATGGGGCGACGGCCCGCAGCCTCGTACCACAGTTGCCGCCGGAAATCGAAGCGGCGTTGAAGGAGCTAGACACAGCCGGTCGCCGTGCCGGCGGGATGCACGCCGCGCTAGGAGCGTTGCCGTCCGGCAGCGCGGAAAGCACCCGGCTCACCATCCTTGGCATCATCCTGCGCTCGTGTGGATTGCCGGAACAATACCGGCTCGCCAAATTCTGCCTGTATCTGAAGGCCAACGGATTTTATGACACCGTTAAAAAGGAGGTCGAGGCCAAGGGCAAGGATTTCCTGCGGGAACTGAACGACCTGACCGTCAGTCCCGTGGTGCGGGCGGCGCTGGTCAAGGCTGATCCAAGTCTCGGCAAAGCCGACGGACTACGCGATCTGCTGACGAAAGAGTTCGCGCAACCGACGGACATCTCCACAGCGGAATTCTTACGGATGACGCGGGAAGTACTCGGCGGCAAGGATGGCCTGCCGCTCACCATCTTGGTTTTGGACGAAGTTCAAATCTATGTGCGCAACAACCTGGAGCGCACCCGCGAGGTCGTGGAGGTCGCGGAAGCACTGGGCAAGCAACTCGACTCGCGGCTGTTGGTGTTGGGCGCCGGCCAGAGCGCATTGAGCTCCGACGTGCCAGAGTTTAGCTGGATGCGGGCGCGATTCACGACTTCGGTGGAATTGTCCGACGCGGACGTGGAGAACGTGACGCGGCGCGTGCTGCTGGCTAAACGCCCGGAAAAAATCGAGGCCGTGCGCCAGGTGCTGGCGTCCCATGCCGGCGAAATTGCGCGGCAACTTTCCTCGACCGCGATTGGAACGCGGTCGGACGACCAGGCCATCCTTGCCGATGATTATCCGATCCTGCCGGTGCGCCGGCGGTTTTGGGAACAGGTCTTACGGGCGGTTGACCCGGCTGGCACCAGCGCAATGCTGCGGACGCAGTTGCAAATTATTCATGAGGCGCTGCGGGGACTGGCCAACGAACCTTTGGGAACCGTCGTCCCGGCGGATTTCATGTTCGAGCAAATGCAGGCCGCAATGGTGCAGCAAGGCGTGCTGCTGCGGGAACTGGAGGAAACCATCCGCAAACAGGATCGGCTGTCGGCCCGGCTCTGCGGCCTGATTTTCCTGATCCGCAAGCTGCCCCGCACAGTGGGCGCAGACTGCGGCGTGCGGGCCACGCCCGAAATGCTGGCAGATCTGCTGGTGAGCGATTTGACCAATGACGGCACGAAGCTCCGCAAGGATGTGCCGGTGGCGTTGAAAAAGCTGGTGGACGAAGGCATCCTGCTGAAAGACGGCGAAGAGTATAACCTGCAAACCAAGGAATCGCAGGAGTGGGACAAGGAGTTCCGCAATCGCCAGACGCAAATTGGCGGCAACGAATCTGTGGTGCATCAGAAACGCGACGCTCTTTTGCAAGCGGCGCTGCAAAAAGAGATCAACACCGTGCGGCTGAAGCAGGGCGTGAGCAATGAACCGCGCGAGCTGGTGCTGTGCTTTGCGCCCGAACCTCCAGATGCGACCGGGCAAAACGTCCCGGTGTGGGTGCGAAACGAATGGAACGCCTCGCAGAAAAACGTGGTGGACGCGGCGCGGGCAGCGGGCACGGACAGCCCGATTTTGTTTGTGTTCGTCCCGAAGGCGGCGGCGGAAGACTTGCGCCTGCAAATCATCCGCGCTGAAGCCGCACGCGGCACGATTGACGCCAAAGGCGTGCCGAGTACGCCGGAAGGACAGGAGGCACGGAGCAGCATGGGCACACGGCTGGCCGATGCGGAGCGCGCCCGCGACCAACTTATCGCGCAGATTGCCGGCGGCGCGAAGGTCTATAAAGGCGGCGGCACGGAACTGTTTAACCTGACGCTGGCGGAAAAAGTCCGCGAAGGCGCGACGGATGCGCTGGCCCGACTGTTCCCCCGGTTCAACGATGCTGATCACAAGGCGTGGCCCTCGGTTATCAACCGCGCCCGCAATGGCGACGATTCGCCGCTGCGCGCCGTGGATTATGAAGGCCCTACGGAGCAACATCCAGTCTGCAAAGAGATTTTAAGCAAGGTGGGCAGCGGCATCGAGGGCCGCGAACTGCGAAAATTTTTTGCTGGCAATGGATTTGGATGGCCGCAGGACGCGGTGGATGGTGGCATCATCGCCCTGCACGCCGGCGGGCATCTGCTGGCGCGTCACAACGGGCAGACACTGGCGGTGGGACAACTCGACCAGAACAAGATTTCCAAGACCGAGTTCCGCACCGAGAGCATCACATTGACCGCCCAAGACAAGCTGAAGTTGCGCGGGTTGTTTGTGGACGCCGGCATTGCGGCGAAAGCCAGCGATGACCTGGAATTGAAGTCGGCGGAGTATCTGACTTTGGCGGAGACGTTGGCGGGGAAGGCCGGCGGCGCTGCGCCATTGCCGGAAGCGCCGAAAACGACGGCGCTGGCCGACTTGCGTGCTCGCATCGGCAATGACCGGCTCAAGGGGCTACTCGACCAGGCGGACACCTTAAAACCCGAAGTCGCCAAGTGGAAAAAACTGGCGGACTTGGCGGCGAAGCGCGTCCCGGAATGGGAGAAACTGCAAAAGTTCCTGTCCGCCGGCGCCGGCGTGGACGCACTAGCAGAAGCGGAGACGGCGGCGAAAGGCATCCTTGATGGCCGGCTGCTGCTGGACAACTCCGACCATGTGCCGCCGCTGCTGAAGCAGGCGGCGAAAGCCCTGCGGACGGCAGTGACGGACGCGCACGCCGCGTTCGCCGAACGCCACGCCGAATTGTTGGCGGAACTGGAGGCGAGCGAAGCCTGGCAAAAAATCTCCGGGTCGCAACGCATGAGCATTATGAGCGACGAAGGCATTTCGTCCGTGGCCGATCTGGACGTCGGCTCGGACGAGCAACTGCTGACGGCACTCCACCAGACGCTGGTGTCGAGTTGGGATGACAAGACGGCGGCGTTGACGGAGCGATTCCAAAATGCGTCCCGCTCGGCGGCGAAGCTGCTCGAACCGAAGACACAATATGTGACGCTCAAGAGCGACACCCTGCGGACGGAAGCGGACGTAAAAGCGTGGTTGGCGGAGCAAGAAACCAAGTTGCTGGCCGAATTGAAGAAAGGCCCGGTTGTCATTGGATAAGCATGAAAACTCCCCATTTTTCTCAAATTTGCGCTATTGACGGGCTTGCCACCTGCCGATATATTGTATGCACATCTCTCCTGTTCGTTTCGACGGCAGGACGCGGGGCAGTCTCTTCGGAGGCTGCCCTTGCATTTTTTACAGGGCGTGCGAGCCGGGAGGTCGCCGCGTGAAAACCATCCTCTACATAGACGGTTTCAACCTGTTTTACAGCGCGGTCAAAGGCTCGTCCGTGCGCTGGCTGAATCCCGTAGCCCTCATTCAACGCGCGTTTCCGAGTAACCAAATCGTCGGCACCAAATTTTTCACGGCCAAGGTCGGCGCCATGCCCGGCAACCCCGACCAACCCAACCGGCAGTTGATTTACTGGCGCGCCCTGCGGACGCTGCCCAACCTGCAAATCATCTTGGGCGACTTCCGCACGCGCGTCGTGCGGTCGCGCGTGGTGCACCCGCCGCCGAAAACCATCGAGATTTACAAGACCGACGAAAAAGGTTCGGACGTGAATCTGGCCGCGCATCTGTTGCTGGACGGCTTCCGCAACCATTATGAATGCGCCATCGTGGTGACCGGCGATTCCGACCTGGTGACGCCCATCAAGATGGTGCGGAATGAATTGAAAAAACCAGTCGGTGTCCTGAATCCGCAACGGCTGTCCGGCCCGAACTGCCGGCCGGAGCGCAAGAGTGCCGGCCTGCAACACGCGGCTTCGTTCTACCAAAACGGCGTGACATGGGCGCAACTGGTGGCAGCGCAATTTCCGAATCCGATGAAGGACGCGACGGGTGAATTTCACAAACCGGCAACGTGGGTATAAAACCAAAACATGAGCACTCCAAACCAAATCTTCATCGGCTGCCCGTGGCGGGGCATCTTGCCCAAATACGAGGCGGCAATTCCGAAACTCCAACAGAAGTTCCCTATCGCCTTTGCAATCGTTGGGCGTGGCGATTCGCAAGATGCGAAAGACCTGTTTGACATCATCAAGGTGAGAATCGTCGCTTCCAGTTTTGCGGTCTTTGATGCGACGGGTGGCAACGCCAATGTTTCTTTGGAATATGGTTTTGCGGAGGCGCACGACGTGCCGCGGGCGCTCTACACCTGCACGCACAAGGCAACCAAGAAGGCGGCGAAGCAGGACACTGCCATCATTTCTGACCTCGCCGGCAAGACGCGGAATCATTACAGCCAGAACAACGACCTGAAAAACCTGCTCGCGGGTTTGTGCAAGAACCATGAATACACCAAGCGGTTTGAAAAATTCATGGTTACGAAGTTCAAGAGAAAGTCCAAAGGTGAAAAGAAAAGCGCCCGTGCCCTTGCTTTGAAAATCATACATTCGATGGATGGGCACTTGAGCCGCAACCGGCCCGATGTCGTGCATGACATGAAACAGATTGGATATAAAGATTCCGAGATTGACGACATGCTCTACCGGATGCGGGTTGCCCAGTTGATTAATGTTTCAGTAGGCAACGCATCTCAAATCACGATTGCATGATGACCATGAACGGCAATAAACAACTGTAAAACACCATGGCTGACGATCAAAAACCAATTTTTTTGAGCCACTCCTACCACGACAAGGATTTAGCGGAACGACTGGTCAACCTGCTGACAAACGGTTGCGATGTCAGCCGGAATGATATTCTCTGCACGTCCTTGTCTGGCATGAATATCAAAGTGGGGAAGACTAGCTTCATCGAATATTTAAGGGAACAACTGAAGGAACCCAAGCTGGTCATTCTGTTAATAACGGAGAACTATCTTGCCAGTTCTTTCTGTCTGGCCGAACTGGGAGCCGCGTGGCGGATGGGGGTGCCATATTTCCCGCTGGCGGTGCCTCCCATTCAGCGCAGTGAAATTGGCGGGGTTCTGGAAGTTGCCCAAGCTGGTGACGTCACCAAGAGTGCCTACCTTGACCAACTGCGCGACATGATTATCAAGATCCTGGGCAAGCAAATGTCCACAGACGCATGGAATGATCAAAAGGATATTTTTCTGAACGGGCTGGATGCATTGATCAAGGGAATGAAAAAACCAGACCTTGTGCAACGGGCGGAACTGGAAAAAGCCCTGGGACAATACAAGCGCTCGCTGGATACGATTAACGCCAAGGACGTGGAAATCGGAAAATTGAAGGAACAGATGGCAGAATTGGCGAAGCGAAAGGATGCGGAGGCAGTCCGGGAGGTCGAGGCGATGTTTTCAGGGACGGATGACGAGTTCTTCCGACTCTGTAGTGAAGCGAAACAGCCCTTGTCAAAGTTAAAGCGAGCAACGTGTTGTGGTTTATTTTGGGAACTACGGGGAGAGCACTTTCATCCAGAAGACCGCGAGGATTGGGATGATGTTCACACTGCCGAATCCTTCCAGGAGGTGTGGTGTCAGGAGGGGGAAAATTTCTGCAATCTGAATTCGGATCACCCTCGTGTTGGAAAAGCGCAAAGGGCGTTACGGGATTTGAAAAACTTTTTGGAAAGCTCTAAGGACAGAAGTTTTTTTGAACGGTTTGAAGAGGATCACGATTTTCCCGCCAGTGTTGGGAACCGCGAGTTTTGGCGGAAATTTCTCGCCTTTGTTTGAACTGTTATGAGCACACTATCCAAAGAATTACGGCGGCAACTGGAAAACACCGTGCTGAAGGCGCGGGAGGAAGCCGAGCGCGGCGCGGCGGCGGCGCTGGAATCTTACGGCGTGGCGGACGCCAAACTGCCGGGGCATCTGGATGACGCCGGCAAAGTTCTACGGCGCAAGCTGCGGGCGCATGGCCGGCAGGTGGGCGACGTGCGCCGGCCAGATGATTCACAGGAGGTAACGCATCTGGTTCACGAATGCGCGTATGAGCATTGGCACCGGATGTTGTTCGCGCGGTTTCTGGCGGAGAATGGTTTCTTGATCGAGCCGGAATCCGGTCTGGATGTGGATTTTGCGCACTGCGAGGAAGAAGGCAAACGGCTGGGCATTGACCCGTGGGAAGTGGCGTCACGGTTCGCACAACGGATGCTGCCGGGAATTTTCCGGGCCGATGATCCGGTGTTGCAACTGCGGCTGCCGGCGGAATCGCGCAACCGGTTGACGGCGCTGCTGGCCAGTCTGCCAAAGGACGTGTTTCTGGCGGATGACAGCCTCGGCTGGGTTTATCAATTTTGGCAGGCGAAGAAAAAACAAGAGGTCAACGACTCCGGCGTGAAAATCGGCGCGGATGAAATCTCACCGGTGACGCAGTTGTTCACCGAAGATTACATGGTGGAATTTCTGCTCCACAACACGCTGGGCGCTTGGTGGATGGCGAAGCGGCGGGCCGAAGGCAAGAGCCAGCCAATTGCGCTTGCTTATCTGCGGCTGAAAGAGGATGGCACGCCGGCAGCCGGCGCATTCGCTGGCTGGCCGAAAACGGTGAAGCTGTTGCGCGTGCTCGACCCGTGCATGGGCAGCGGCCATTTCCTAGTGTTCGCGCTGGTCATCCTGGTAAGGATGCGGATGGAGGAAGAAGGATTGTCCGCCCGCGACGCTTGCGTGGCGGTGCTACGGGACAATCTGTTCGGCCTCGAACTCGACCCGCGCTGCACGCAGATCGCGGCCTTCAATCTGGCGCTGGCGGCGTGGAAGCTGGGCGGATACCAGAAGGAGTTGCCGCTTAATCTCGCGTGCTCCGGGCTGGGGCTGCACGCCAAGAAAGAAGACTGGCTGAAGCTGGCGGAGCGCGCGGCGCAGACGAACGTGCTGGCGGCGGACAGCGACCTGCTTGGTGCACGGGAGGAAACGCTGCTCTCGCAAAAGCTCAAGGCCGGCATGGAGCGGCTTTACGACCTGTTCCAAAAAGCGCCGGTGCTGGGCAGCCTGATCAATCCGCGCGTGCTCGGCGGCGACATGCTGGTTGCGAATTTTCATGATTTGCAGCCGGTGCTGGCGAAGGCGCTGCAAGGCGAGACGGGCGACGAAGCGCATGAACTGGCAGTGACGGCGCAAGGCGTGGCGAAGGCGGCGGAGATTCTTGCCGGGCAATTCCACTTGGTTTGCACCAATGTCCCCTATCTCGGCATGCGAAAGCAGGACGAAATAATGCGTGATTTCTGTGACCGCGTTTATCCTGATGCGCGCGCAGACCTAGCAACCTGTTTTGTCGAGCGCTGCCTAGCCTTTTGCGATGCCGGCGGTTCAACTGTATTGGTTACGCCTCAAAATTGGTTGTTTCTCACGACATACAAAAAGTTGCGCGAGCGTCTGATTGGAAGTTTTCAATGGGACTTTGTTGTTAAATTGGGAGCGCGGGCTTTTCAGATGATCGGCGGCGAAGTCGTAAATGTGGCACTTTTGGGAATAACAGATGCTCGACCCAATTCAACCCATGCTTTTTTTGGAATTGATGTAGCGAACGAAGCTAATCCGAACGAGAAAGCTGTTTCGCTTGTGCAAAAAAATGTCGTTTCCAACGAGCAAAAACTCCAACTGGCAAACCCTGATGCGCGAATTGTTATTGGTGGCAGTCAAAGCGAAAAACTTCTTTCTGAATACACCTATTCGGCTCAAGGAATTGGAACGACTGACAATCCACGTTTCGTCCAAATGTTCTGGGAACAAAATCGAGTAACGGGCGATTGGGAATCTTTTCAATCCGCCGCTGCCGACCGATCTAGTGTAAATGGTTATTCGACCTTACTCCGCTGGGGTGGACCAGGCAGTGATTACTTCACTCATATTGAGGCATTGAAAAAAGAGAATCGAATTGGCGGCGGGTGGCAGGCAGGCGGCATCGCTTGGGGACGGAAAGGGTTTTCTGTTAATGTCACCGGAAGTAAGCTTGTGACCCATTTTAGTCAGGGGAAATTTGATACTACCATCGGTGTTATCGTGCCGAATAACCAAGCAGATGAGGCCGCCATTTTTTGTTTTCTTTTATCACAAGGCTACACTGATGCCCTACTGGAAATCGATCCGACGTTATCCGTCACCGAAGGAACGCTAATTAAGGTCCCTTTCGATCTCTCGCACTGGCAAAAAGTGGCGGCGGAAAAATATCCAAACGGTTTACCGAAGCCGTTTTCCAGCGACCCGACGCAGTGGTTGTTCAACGGTCATCCGAAAGGTGCGAATCATCCGCTGCAAGTGGCAGTGGCGCGATTGGTAGGCTACCAGTGGCCGCGCCAGTCCGGTTCCAGTTTCCCGGATTGTCCGGCATTGAAACAAGACGGGCTGGAGAAGCACGAAGACAACGACGGGGTTGTCTGCTTCAGCCAAGCCCGCGATGAAGCACCGGCGGCGGAGCGGCTGCGCGCGTTGCTGGCGGATGCCTACGGCGCGGAGTGGGGCCACGCGCTGGAACGCAAGCTCATCAGCGCGACCGGTTCCACGGCGGAGTCGCTGGAAGACTGGCTGGCGAATGATTTTTTTGAGCAACATTGCGACCTTTTCCAAAATCGTCCGTTCGTATGGCACATCTGGGACGGGCGCAAGGACGGGTTCAATGCGCTGGTGAATTATCATCAGCTCGCCGGCCCGGATGGCGACGGCGCGCGCACGCTGGAGACACTGACGTTTGCCTATCTGGGCGACTGGATCGCACGCCAAAAAGATGCCGTGGCGCATAAAGAAGCCGGTGCGGATGACCGGCTGGACGCCGCGCTGGAACTGCAAGGCGAACTCAAAAAAATTGCCGCCGGCGAGCCGCCTTACGATTTGTTCGTCCGCTGGAAAGGGCTGGCAGCCCAGGCCATTGGATGGAATCCCGACATCAATGATGGCGTGCGGATAAATTGCCGGCCGTTTGTGTTGGCCACGTTGTCGCGCGGCAAGAGGGGCGCGGGATTGTTCCGCGCCAAGTTCAACGTGAAGTGGGAGAAGGATCGCGGCAAGGAGCCGATGCGTGCGAAAGAAGATTTCCCGTGGTTTTGGAAGTGGGATGAGCAGACACAGGATTTTGCCGGCAACGGCGAGTTCGACGGCAACCGGTGGAATGATTGCCATTACACGACAGACATCAAAAGAACCGCACGTGAGAAAAAGAATTCATGACTATGGCCAAGTCATCCATACCCAAAGTAGTCTACCTGAACGAATCCAAATTTCGCGAGGCGATGCTTGGCTTGCGGCGGCGTGGCAGTGCCCACCAGCGGGCTTATGAGCGAGCCTGTAGCTTGATCACCGGACTCAGCTATGGCATCGAAGAGCTCAACAAGCTGACGAACCACGGGGAAAGCCGCATCAAACATTGTCGCAAATACGATGTGAGCAATGATGCCCACCGTCTGGTCACGGTGCACACGGATGGATTCATCTATCTCTTGCATATCGGGACGCATGAAGAGGTCGAAAAATGGCTGGATCGCAACCGAGGTTTGACGATCACCGCGCATACCAAGACGAATGAAATCCGCGTGACCCATGTCACGAAACTGGAGACCGAAGGTCCTCGAGAGTCCGCTGGCATCAATCCCGCCGCCTACACGGATGAAAACATCCCCTATCTCAAGCGTATTGATTTCAATGTTGGCGAATTGATCGCGCAAGGCTTTCTGGTTCGCCAGCTGGAATCCTTGAACGAAAATAGCACGGAAGCGGAAATTGAAGAAATTGCCGTCCATATTGCACAGTCGGATCCAATTGTCGGCTACCTGCTGCTGGATATCCTGCTGGAACTGCGTGCGGGAAACAAAAATGCGGCGCTGGCACGCATTGACGAATATCGAGGCCAGGCGAAAGATTTGACGACGGACGCCGAACTGGAAGTGCGGGCCATCGAGAGCGAAACGAACACCGACAAGGCGCTGGTGCTGACAGGACTTTCTGAAGACGAGATCAAGAAGCTATTTGAGCCAGGCCGGTTCCAAGACTGGATGCTGTTCCCGCACCCGGAGCAAAAACGGATCGCGCAAAAAGATTTTGAGAAGCCGACCGTGCTGACCGGCGTTTCCGGCAGCGGCAAGACATGCGTGCTGGTGCATCGCGCAAAGCATCTGGCGACAAAATATCCCGGTGAGACCATCTTGGTGCTGACGTTGAGCCGCAGTTTGAGCCGGCTGATCCAAAGCCAGCTAGAGGCGCTGTGTGGCCAGACAGAACACCAAAACATCCGGGTGATGGCGTTCTATGATTACTTTGAACAACTGATCAAACGCTTTGGCCCGCAAAAATATCTAGAACAACTCCACATGATTTCAATGAATCATGCGGAGGGCGGGCAAGTTCGCAAAACCATCAATCGGGTAGACCAGGCCAAATACGCCCGGGAGTTTGATCCGCTCAGCCGGGAATCCTTGGACGACACTTGGGAGATATTTTTGGACCAGCGGTTCGTGGGCATTCTGCTGGGGCGACTGACCGAGCGTATCCGGGCGTATGATGAAAATGTAGATGTGGCAAAATACCTGCGTGAAGAATTGACGCTGGTGCGGAGCGCGGTGCCGACTTCGAGCCGGCGGGAAGCCTACCTAGAATTGGAGCGCCACGGACGGGCCATCCGTTTCGATGAAAAAACGCGGCACCTAATACTGGACCTCCTGCTGTTGTATGAAGAAACCATGCTTTCCGGCGGGTTGCTGGACGAGCTATCGCTAACATTGACGTTGCTGCCCCACTTTACTGAGCTGAACGCATTGCCACCGGATTTGAATTTCCGCTGCTTGCTGGTGGATGAATTTCAGGACTTTTCCACCCGCGACCTGGCATTGCTGCGCCGAATCGCCTCGCTGAAGGAAAACAGCCTATTTATCACAGGCGACACTGTGCAACGCATTTTGGTCAAGGATTTGCGGCTGGGGGCCGTGGGTTTTGACATCATCAACAGTTCTTGGGAACGGATCAAAAAGAACTACCGGAACAGCAAACAAATCCTGAAAGCCGCCAGCAAGCTTGCCAACCATTTTGGCGAGGTAGCGAGGCGACAAGGCATGGACATCGAGTTGCTCGATCCAGAGCTGGCGGAGCGTGAGACCGCCAAGCCGCTGGCAATCGCAGTCGCCGAAACGGAAGAGATCATGGCCGCCTACCAACTGGCACGCGAATGTCTTTCCGGCGGGACAGCCAAACCGTGGGCAATCTGCATCGCCACCGCCGCACCGGATGAAATCCCGGTGAAGCGGATATTGGAAAGCAAGCCGGCGGATTTTCCGGTGCAAGTGGACTGCCTGACCGGCGATTACACCCGGAACCGAGACACGATGACTGTGGGCTCGGTGGCGGACGTGAAAGGTTTTGAGTTTTCCATGGTCATCGTGGTTGGGTGCGGCGAGAGATTGTTACCGCCGACTGATGGATGTCCAGAAGAAGCGTGGCGGCACGCATTGCGGCTTTATGTGGCAATGACGCGCGGGCGCGATCAGGTGGCGCTGACTTATGCGGGCAGGCCGTCGAAGCTTTTAGAAGTGATGCGGGAAAATTTGGAATGGCAAGAACGACAACCGAAAGCAATCGAATGAGCGTGAGCTATCGAACCAAAACCAAGGCGCCGGGAACATTACTGGCCGCCGTCGAGGCGTCGTTGCTGGCGGCGACACGGCATCATGCCGGCGTGGAGGAAAAGCCGGCGGCGGTGTTGTGGACGGATGCCGACGACCAATGGTTGCCGGTGGTGAAAAAACTGCAAGAGCGATTGCCGCAATTGGTCGTGCATGGGGCTTACGACGAAGCGAAGCGAGCCGGGCCGGCATTCTGGTTGAAGTGCGTCGTGGCACGGACGATTGACCTGGGATTCGGCAAGGACGTTGTACCGATTGTGTATCTGCCGAAAGTGAGCCGGCAGGAACTGAGAGCAGCGGCGGAATGTCCGCCTCTGCTGCAACCGTTGGTGGAACTGCAATATCGCGGCGTGGTTTGGACGCAACGCAACGGCAAGGACTGGACGGTGGAGGCATTTCTGATGTCCGACGATGGTCTGGGGTTGGACGTGCTCCGCGACGAAGCGACGCGAACTTCGTTGCGAAGTGCCTTGCCGGTGCTGGCCGAAACGCCGATCGCGCAATTGGAAGGCAAGCGACTGGAGGCGGAAGATTTTGACAAGCTGATGGTGGGCGACCATCCGCGTGATTTGCTGGAGTGGATGAACGACCCGAAGGAGGCCCGTGCCGACTGGGGCGAAGGGAAGTGGCACGCTTTCCGTTCGCGCTGCAAAAAAGATTATGGCTTTGACCCCGATGCCGACGGGGCTTTGGCGGCAGCGGAAAAATTAGGTTTGCGCAAGGAGGCGCCCTGGCAACAACTTTGGGAGAGGTTTTGCGAGGCCCCCACGCTCTACAAGTCATTGCCGGATTTGCTGACATACGCGCAACCGACGGAACTGATTTTTAATCCCGAATCCTGGCCGGATGAAAACGACAAGGCGGAGGCGCGGCTGCGCGTTGCGCTATTGGAACTGGCACCCGCCGATGGCGTAGCAGCCCGGAAACGCGTGCTGGAACTAGAGAATGAACACGGCCCACGGCGGAACTGGGTCTGGGCCAAAATGGAACGGAGTCCGCTGGCCGACGCGTTGGAACCGCTGGCCGCGTTGGCAGACAAGACGGGAAAGACGCTGAACGGCGCGAGTCTGGAAGACGTGGCGAACAATTATGAAGCGGGCGGCTATGAAGTGGATCTGGCGCTGCTGCACGCGTTGGCCAAAGGAAAATCGAACCAAGACCGGGCTGCCATACAAGCGGCAGCACGGGCGGTTTATCTGCCATGGTTGCGGTCGGGCGCGGAACTGTTCCAGCAACTCGCGGTGAAATCTTTGATCGGCGACGCGAACCAGCAAGCGTTGATCGAAGCGAACGTGGGCGAATGCCTGCTCTTCGCGGATGGTCTGCGCTATGACCTCGGCCAGGAGTTGCGGACGCTTTGCGAAGAACGCGGCCTTCGCGTCTGGTTGGCCCGGCGCTGGGCGGGCACGCCAACGGTTACAGCGACGGCCAAGCCGGCGGTGTCTCCGGTCGCCAAACTATTGCAAGGTGGCGTGACGTTGCCGGACAATTTTTCCCCGTCCATCAAAGCGGGCGGACAGGAACTGACGACCGCACGATTCCGCAAGTTGCTGGAAGAAACGGGCTATCAATATCTCGGCACGGGTGAAGCGGGCGACACGAACGGCAAGGGTTGGACGGAATGCGCGCAGATCGACCGGCGCGGGCACGAAATGCAGTTGGGACTGGCGGGTCAAATCGCCGCAGAACTCGACGGCATTGTGGAACGTATCACAGAACTATTGGACGCCGGCTGGCGCTCTGTGCGCATCGTGACGGATCACGGCTGGTTGCTCGTGCCAGGCGGACTGCCGAAAACGGATTTGCCGGGCTACCTGGTGGAAAGCCGTTGGGCACGCTGCGCGGCAATACGCGGTCAATCGAAAGTGTCCGTGCCGAAGGTCGGCTGGTTCTGGAACGCCTCGGCGGAAGCGGCGGTGGCACCGGACATCACGGCGTTCGTGGCCGGCATGGCCTATGCGCATGGTGGTTTGAGCATACAAGAGTGTTTGATTCCGACCCTCACCATTCAGCCGGCGAAGGACGCCGCGCCAGTGGCGACGCGGATTAAGACGCTGGAATGGCAACGCCTCCGCTGCCGCGTGACGTTGGAAACACCAACTGCCGGCGTGTCCGTGGACATCCGAACGAAAGCCAACGCGCCGGACTCGTCGCTGACGTCCGCGCCAAAGGAAACCGATGCGTCGGGGCAGGTGTCGCTGATCGTCCCGGACGACGACCAAACCGGCGCGTCAGCAGTGGTCGTGCTACTGGATGCCTTCGGCAATGTATTGAGCAAGCAGGCAACCACGATCGGAGAAAGCTAAGAATATGAGCATACAACTTGATGAACTCGACAAGCTGGCCGCGTCAGCCTTCGATGGCTACCTGGTGCGCAAAGACCTCGTGCGGCAATACAGCCGGCAATATCCCGTGCCAACGTATGTGGTTGAATTTCTCCTGGGCCGCTACTGTGCGACCGTGAATGAAAACGAAATCAGCGAGGGATTGAAAATCGTGGAGCAGCAATTGAACAACCGCACTGTCCGCACTGGACAGGAAGAGTTGTTCAAATCCAAGGCGCGGGAAACTGGGTCAGTGAAGCTGATTGACATCGTGAAGGCGCGGCTGGACGCGAAGAACGACTGCTATGTGGCGGAACTTCCAAGCCTGGCGCTGAAGGACGTGCGCATCAGCGATAAGTTGGTGAAGGAACACGAGCGGATGCTGACAGACGGATTTTACGCGGAAGTGACGCTGGGTTACGATGCGGTGATCGCTGAAGAAAACGGCGGACGCCCGTTTGCCATCGAAGCGCTGCGCCCCATCCAGCTTTCCAAGTCGGACGCGGTCGACGTGCTGGCGAAAGGCCGGCGCGTTTTCACGACCGAACAATGGCGGGATTTTCTCATTCGTTCCATCGGACTTGAACCAACCGAACTCACCGAACGCGCCAAGCTGGTGGTGCTGCTGCGCATGATGCCGTTCGTGGAACGCAACTACAACTTGGTGGAACTTGGGCCGCGAGGCACAGGCAAGAGCCATCTGTTCCAACAGATCTCGCCGTATTCGCACCTGATCTCCGGCGGCAAGGCGACGGTGGCGAAAATGTTCGTAAACAACTCAAGCGGCCAGCGCGGGCTGGTCTGCCATTACGACGTGGTGTGTTTCGACGAAGTGTCGGGCGTATCGTTCGACCAGAAGGACGGCGTGAACATCCTGAAAGGCTACATGGCATCGGGCGAGTTCTCACGTGGCAAGGACAGCATCCGCGCCGAAGGCGGCATCGTGATGGTGGGCAACTTCGACGTGGACGTTTTGCAGCAGCAAAAAATCGGGCACCTGCTGAGCCCTCTGCCGCCGGAAATGCGTGACGACACGGCGTTTCACGACCGGATCCATTGCTATGTGCCAGGCTGGGATTTCCCGAAACTCAATCCGAACATCCACCTGACGAACCATTTCGGGTTGGTGAGCGATTTCCTAAGCGAATGTTGGACGAAACTGCGCACGAGCAGCCGCGTGGCGGCGATGCAAGGGCGCGTGCATCTGGGTGGAGCGTTGAGCGGACGCGACATCGAGGCGGTGAACAAAACCGTGAGCGGCATGATCAAGCTCCTGTTTCCGGACCCGGACATGGAGATTTCTGACAAGGATATGGAGGCCATCATCCGCATGGCGCTGGAAGCGCGCCGGCGGGTGAAGGAACAACAAAAGCGCTGCCTCAAGAGCGAGTTCCGCAATACGCATTTCAGCTACACGATTGGCACGGAAGGCGTGGAACAGTTCGTCGCGACGCCTGAGTTGCACAGCGACGAGGCGATTGAGAGTGACCCGCTGCCACCGGGGCAGGTTTGGGCAATTTCGCCCGGCACAACGGAAGCCGGACCTGGGCTGTATCGCATCGAAGTCGCCGCCGGGCCGGGCAATGGTGTGCGCATCCTAAACACACCCGCACCACCTGGATTCAAGGAGAGCGTGAAGGTCGGTGAGCAAAACCTGTATTCGTTGGCGAAGAAACTGGTTGGCGACCGCGATCCGCGCACGCACGAATTCTCGGTGCAAATGCGCGCGATGGACAACGACAAGAGCGGTGGCGGGGTGGGGTTGCCTGTGCTGATGGCGCTGGCCGGGGCATTGCTGGAACGGAGCACACGCGGCGGGCTGATTGTGGTCGGTTCTCTGAACCTGGGTGGCTCGGTGGAGATGCTACCAAACGCGGTAGCGCTGGTGGAAATCGCCATCGAAAAACAAGCGTCAGTTCTGCTGATGCCCGTGGCCGCACGCCGGCAACTGAACGAACTGCCAGACGAATTGTGGACGAAGATCAACATCGAGTTCTACAGCGAGCCGGCGGACGCCTTTTTCAAGGCGCTGGCGGAGTGAATATGATCAAAAAGTTGGGCGGAATGATCTGTGGCCCTGTGGAAGCGGGAACCCCTAAAAGGTCCCTTTAGCAATTTGACTGCTCTGGTTTGCAACTGGTTGCAAAACCAGAAATCCATGACGCATTCAATGTTTTCAAAGTCGCGGAATCTGCTAGTCTCGTTCGCGACATGACCGATAATCCGATCAAATTGTTGAAGGCCCCGATTGTTGAGGCTGTACTGGATATTGATTGTGACCTGCCTCCCGGCCGGGATATCGCCACGCTGGAGCTTTCGGCACACGATTTGTTGCGTGCGCAGTATCCCAGTGTTCGTCGAGTTTTTATTCAAACCCATCAACTCGTGCCCCAGCCTGATAAACCTCCAGCACTTTCAATGCATCAAGCGGTTCAGGCACTCCAATTCGTGGATCAAGATCAGAGGCAATTGGTCCAATTTCGCGCACAGGGCTTCTCTTTCAACCGCTTGGCACCATACAGCACCTTGGACGAATATTTCCCGGAAATTGAGCGCACATGGAAAATCTTTGTTGCGGTTGCGGGTCCTGTCCAGATTCGAATCGTCCGACTCCGATACATCAACCGTATCCTGCTCCCCATGCCCGGCCCCAAGTTGGCGCTGGATGACTATTTGAGGGTCGGCCCTCGATTGCCAGATGAAGACAGACTCACGTTTATGGGATTTCTGGATCAACATACAGCCGTGGAAACTGGCACAGGAAACCTCGTAAATATTGTTTTAACGACACAGATGCCTGAAAATAATATGTTGCCGCTCATCTTCGATATCGCTGTTGAAAGTCATGGAGCTGCCGAGGTTGAGAATTGGGCTTGGCTTTTCGCTAGGATTCAGGCATTAAGAGGTTTGAAAAATCGTGTTTTCCGTAGCACATTAACCGAGAAATGCCTGAACCTGTTTCAACAACTATAGGAATTTGCTTGTTTGGGTATGCCGTTGCGCAGGGGAACGTGCGCGGCAGCACTGCTGTTTCTCCCGAAGCGCAAACAATCCGTGATGCCGTCACAGCGGTTGTCGAACGGGCCGAGCAATCCCAGGCGCTCTTTGGCGCGAAAGCCGCTTCCATTTCACAATTGCAAGCGATGGTCAATGAATGTTCTCAGCCCAATTGGGATGGGGAAGATGCCGTCGCCATCAATCCCATAGCGGTTTTTCTCACTGAGCAATTCGTTCGGGCTTTGCCAGATGCAATTCCACTCCCAGAGTTCGCTCCCGAACCAGACGGATCAATTACACTGGACTGGATTCCCTCCCACCACCGTATGTTCTCAGTCAGTGTGGGTGCCAGCGCCCGCTTGGCTTATGCGTGGTTGGATGGATCTGATAAGGGTCATGCCGTTGCGCGATTTGAAGGGGATCGGGTTCCGAAAAGAATCATTGATGGCATCGCAGCAATCATGAACCATGGCTACGTTACCCTCCGGACTGCCTGACCTCGTCGCGGAAGCTGAGGATCTGACTCGGTTTATCACACAGACCAACCATTTCAATTCTACGATGGCTAAACCAGCCGCGTTTTTGCCCAATCCAAAATATCGCAATACGTCAGTCTTTCGTTGTGGCCCTGACCCCGAGCTCATTCTACAGACATGGCAAAAAACCAACCTCGGCGACCGACCTCTCAAGGCCGCAGCCACCTGTAAAGCAGGTGACGTGAGAAAAGCAGGACTTGATGCGATTGCCAAGGAACCACCGCCCGCCCATGCGAACCTTGAAGGCTGGCCTTGGTTCGCGAACGACCCTGATCTCCAAAAAGCCAAGCAACTGGAGCTGGCGCAATCCATCGCTCAAAAAAGTGTCCTAGTGTCTGTGGCGTTTCCGTAATAACCAACTGCATGTTCGCATTCGGTCCCGTCACCACGCCGCCAACGCGTGGCAGGGATCAATACTCCTCATCCCAGAATTCTCCTTGCGTGCAGATGTGAACACCATCTCGGGTGCAAACAGCGAGCACCATTCGCGGGCGGCGGCTTGATCGGCGGGGGAACCGCCGACCAGCTCGTAGGGGCCGTCGAAGTGTTTGATGAGCCGGGCGGGTCCGAACCAGGCGATGGTGGTGGGCTGGAAAATTAGGGCGGTAAGCGGAATTTGGTACGTTCTTTTAATGTTCATGCCACCAGCATGGCTGACCCGGTTGGACATTCGCTGTCCAAGCCAAAAGAAATTATAGGGGAGAATCTCCGTAGAGCCGTAGTGATGGGAATGCGACGGAACATGCCCCGGCGAACCTCTTCGATCTGGGCGTGCTGCGCGAGCTGGCAACCTGTGATGTGCTCTTCGGGTGCAACGTCGCGCACAGTACTTGTTGTTTTCCAGTGAAAGACAAATTGGATTTCCAGTCCCGCTTGTTCTGGCACCAAAGGCCAAAGGCGATTCTCACCAAACGCAAAACGGCGGCATTCTAGAACCACGTAGAATCAATGGATTAGGCGTTCACTACCCCACAGAACTGGCATTCTCATTCTCACTTTTATTCTCACTTTGGACTTTAGGCAACTTGGAATCCCTAGTTTTGATCTGATTTGCAAGCACTTACGAAGATTGGAGCGGGTGAAGGGAATCGAACCCTCGTCTCAGCCTTGGGAAGGCCACGTTCTACCATTGAACCACACCCGCGCTCACCGGCGCGCGCCCCGAGGACGCTGCGACCAGACTTGTTTTTACCAAATTGCCGGTCCCCTGGCAACTGCTTTGCAAATCCCGTGGCAAATCCTTCAAACGCCAGGCCACAACGCCGGCTGCAAAAACGGTTTCAGCTTCATTAACAGATGCTCCGGCAGCCGTCTCGGTTTTTCGTCCCGCCCCGTGCAGCAATGAAAGGTCTCGGCTTCGACCAGGAGCTTTCCCTCCGGGCCAACAATGCGGTGGCCGAAGTTCAGCCGCACCCGCTCCAGCCGCGTCAGCCAGACCTCGATGGACAGCAGGTCGTCGTACCGCGCCGGGGCCTTGAAACGCACGCGCGCTTCGATGACGGGGAAGATGTAATCCTCCGCCTGCAGGGCCAGCACCGAGGTGCCCAGCGAGCGCATGAATTCGCCGCGCGCGGCCTCCAGCAGGTCAAGGTAGCGCGAATGATACACGTGGTCGCCAATGGTGCATTCGGCGTACGTCACGCGGAAAGGGTATCGAAACAGTTCCGTCATGCGCGCAGCCTAAAGCCCGGGAATAAAAGTTCAACGCTGAAACGCGGACCTGCCCCGGTGCCACCCGGCAAAACTCGACCCGCGCGCGATTTGCGCTAAATTATGCGGCGACATTATCATGCACGACCAGGAATCGCCCGAGAATCTGCCCGACGAGCCTACGGGCCAGCCGTCCGCGCCACCCGCGCCACCCGCGCGGCCCGGCGCCGAACCCGCGCCGGCCGCCGAAAGCGCCTACGCCGTGCTCCGCATCGCCGACTTCACTCGTTATCTCGTGGGTCGGTTCGTCGCCTCGCTGGGCCAGCAAATGCTGGTGGTGGCCATAGACTGGGAGCTCTATCAGCGCACGCATTCGGCCCTGGCGCTGGCCTTCGTGGGGTTGTCGCTCATGGTGCCCATGATCCTGTTCACCGTGCCGGCGGGGCATTTCGCGGACACCTTCAACCGCAAGACGATCATTCTGGCCGCCACGCTGGTGCTGACGGTGGTTAGCATCGGTCTGGCGCTGGCCTCGGCCTGCCTTTTTCCCGTGGGCTGGATCTATTTTTTCCTGTTTGTGCTCGGGTCGGCCCGGACGTTTTTGTGGCCGGCCAGCGCGGCCTTTGTGACCAGCCTGGTGCCGCGGGAGCTGTTTCCCCGTGCGGTCACTTTCAATAGCGGCGCGTTTCAGTTTTCGTCCGTTGTGGGGCCGGCGGCGTTTGGCGCGGTGCTGGCCCTGACGCCGGGCGCGGTGGCGCACAGTTCGGCCTGGCCAGTCTATGCGCTGAACGCGCTGGCCTCGCTGCTCTGCTTCCTGCTGGTGCTGCCGATCCGGCATGAGCACAAGGTGCGCCCGGCCGAGCCGGTGTCCATTCAGAGCCTGGCCGAGGGCTTTCGCTTCGTCTTCCAGAATCGGATCATTCTGGGGATTATCACGCTGGATTTATTCGCGGTGCTGCTGGGGGGCGCGGTGACCATTCTGCCGATGTTTGCCAACGACATTTTCCACACCGGCCCCGGCGGCCTGGGCTGGCTGCGCAATGCCATGGCCGTGGGCGCCGTCCTCTGCGCCTTCACCATCGCGCACCGGCCCCCGCTGGAAAAGGCCGGCCGGGCGATGCTTTGGTCTGTGGCCGTGTTTGGGGTGGCCACCATCGTCTTTGGCCTGGCCAACGCCAATTGCCTCGGCCACTGGATCGCCCTCCCGAACGCCCTCTGGTTCTGGGTCGCGTTCGGCTGCCTGGCGCTGGCGGGGGCCGTGGACAACATCAGCGTGGTGGTTCGCCAGACGCTGGTGCAGATTCTGACGCCCGACGAAAAGCGTGGGCGGGTGTCGGCCGTGAACAGCCTGTTCATCGGCACCTCCAACGAATTGGGCGGGTTCCGGTCGGGCATCGTGGCGTTTCTCTTCACCACGCCGACCGTGCTGGGCAATGCCCAAGCCACCGGCGCGATCATTTCCACCGTGAGCGGCGGCATCGGCACCATTCTGGTGGTTATCGCGGTGGCCTGGGCGTGGCCGGACATCCGGCGCTACGGGAAATTGGGCTGAGCCTTTTCGCCGTAATTAATCGCCATGGCGCCGCCCAGCAGGTTGATCACCCGCACATTGGCGAGGTTCAGCGCGCGCATTTTCGCGGCCACGGCGAGCTGCGCGGGATAATGCTTGAGCGATTCCAAAATGTAAGCATAAGCCGACGCGTCGCCGCAAAACAGCAGCCCGATCAGGGGCACGGACAATTGCAAGTGGGCAAAGTAAAGCGCCCGCCACGCCGCATTCGGCGGCTTGCCAAAATCGAGCACGATCAGCCGCGCCCCCGGCCGCGCCACCCGGTGCATCTCCTCCAGGCCGCGCTCCCAACTGGCTAGATTGCGCAGCCCGTAACCCACCGTCACGATATCAAAGGTGTTATCGGCGTGCGGGAGCTGCTGCGCGTCGCCCTGCTGAAAGATCAAATTCTCGCGGTGGGCTTTCAAGCTGCGCCGGGCGGCCACTTCCAGCATTTGGGCGCTGAAATCCAGCCCGGTCACTTGGGCGCCGCGCTGGGCCAGCGCAAAGGCAATATCCCCGGTGCCGCAGCACAAATCCAGCGCGGCCGCTCCGGGGGTCACCCGGGCCAGGTCCGCCACCTGGCGCTTCCAGCGCCGGTGCAGCCCGAAACTCTGGAGGTCATTGATGAGGTCGTAGCGGCGGGCAATGCGCGCGAACAGGTCATTGACCTTCGCGGCGCGCGCAGCCCCGGGCGCATAATAGACATTGCTCACGCCGGCAGTGTACGCGTTGCCCGCGCACGTTGCAATTTTGCGGCAACAATTTTGCTTGCGCTGGCGGGCGGACCGGCGGAAGGTGGGAAAGCTGCCATGCATGGAATCCTCGACATTTCTCTCGCCATCACCGGGCTGTTGGCGGTGCTGGCCCTGGTCGGCTTGGGGATTTTCCTCACGGTCAAAAAGCAACACGACCCGGCGAACTTCATTTTCAAGCTGCTGGGCACCGCGGCGCTCATTGCCGGCGTGGTGTGGTTCATCCGCCGGATGACCGGCGGCCTGCAGGGCGGCGTCAATCTGGTGGACTTTGGCACGGCCCTGATGATCTGCGGTTCGATTGTTTTTGCCGCCATCATTTTGAGCGTGCTGTGGGTGCCGCTGCTCGGGGAATGGGTCGCCGGGCCGCTGGCCAATATTTTCGACGGTGGCCGCGAGCCGCCGGAACGGAAGCCGTTTTATTCCATCGCCCTGGCCAAACGCAACCGCGGCAATCCGCACGAGGCCGTGGCGGAAATCCGCCGCCAACTGGAGCAGTTCCCGAACGATTTTGAAGGCGTCATGTTGCTGGCGCGCGTGCAGGCGGAGGATATGGCCGACCTGCCCGGCGCCGAACTGACGCTGGACCATTTTTGCGACTGGCCCGGCGCGCCCGTACCGCAAGCCGCCGCCGCCTACACGCAATTGGCCGACTGGCACCTGCGGTTGGGCGGCGATGCCCAAGCCGCCCGGGCGGCGCTCCAGAAAATCATCACGCGCTTCCCGGACACCGAACAGGCGTTGTACGCCGAGCAGCGCATCGCCCACCTGGCCGATGCCGAGAAGATGATCATGGCCCGGCAGGATCGCAAAGAGGTGGCGGTGCCCGAAGGCGCGCATAACGTCGGGCTGCTGGACTCGACTGCTTTTCTGAAGCCGCAAGAGATTGATCCGGGCCGGCTGGCGGCGGCGCATGTGAAACATCTTGAGGCGCATCCGCATGACAGCGAAGTGCGCGAGCGCCTGGCGGCGATCTACGCGCACGACTTCAAGCGGCTGGATCTGGCCACCCTCGAACTGGCGCAGTTGATCAACGAGCCCAAGCACAAACCCAAACAGGTGGCCCATTGGCTGAATCTGCTGGCTAATTTTCAGGTGGAGCTGGGCGCCGAACCGGACGCCGTGCGGGCGACCCTGGAGAAAATCGTCGAACTTTACCCGAAGCTGCCGGTGGCGGAAGTGGCGCAGCGGCGGCTGGCCCGGCTGGAAAACGAATTCAAGGGCCTGCGCCAGTCCGTCAATATCAAGCTGGGTACCTACGAACAGAACATCGGCCTGAAATACGGCGGCCCGCGCCGCCGGTAAAATCCGCGTTCACGTTTTGATGTCCCGCACCTGGAAGGCCAAGGCCCCGATCACAAAGGTGGTGAGGCTGGTGGCCAGCAGCACGATTTCCGATTGGGCGATTTGCGGCCACGGCACGGGCGTCTTGAACACCAAAATCCAACACGCGAAATGGTGCGTAATGAACCAGTTCTGATACGCCTCGAAGAAGGGAATATGCTCCATGACCATGCTCATGAACAGATAGGAGAGGGCCAGGATGGTGGCCGACGCCGGCTTCATGTTGAAACACGAGAACATCGAAGCCACGGAAAACATGGCCACGGCGTTGGCCGCCATGAACAGATGCGCAAAGACGTACAGCCGCAGCCCTTCGCCCGGCGCAAACAACCCGAAGACCGGGTCGTTTGGCTCGCCGAAGACAAACAGTCCCTTCCAAGGAAAGAGCATGCGCGCGAAGGCCAGGGCGATGGCCCCCAGCGCCAGCACCAAGGCGGCCGAGAAAACGATGCCGGCCACCCATTTGACCAGCAGCAGCCGCACCCGCGAAATGGGCCGCGATAGGATCATGCGCAGCGTGCCATCCTCCGCCTCCTTGGCCACCATGTCGCCGCCCATCAGCGTCACATAGAGCGGCATGAGCAGGAGAATCTGCGGCACCAGCATGGTCAGCGCCACAGTCAGCGCGGAGATGTACTCGGAGGCCAGGTAGCCGTTGCCGGACAACAGCCGTTCCAAGCTGCTCTGCCAGCGCGTGTATTTGAACATCAACATCATGGCCGTCTGCGAGAGCACAAAGGCGCCGAAGCCGATGTACGTGCGCTTCTTGCCGAACAATTTCCAGAGTTCGTTTTTGAGCTGGGCGAGGAACATGCGGTTGGGCAATGACGGCCGTGTTTTGCGGCTTGAAATGAAGCATAACATTGGCGGGTGACGCCCGTCCAACCGAATCAACCGGAGCGTGAAATTCACGCACTTTGCGTGAAATTCACGCGCAGGCGTTGCAGCGCACGGGGCAAAAGGCTCGGATTCATGGAGAAATCTGCTTGGCATGATTTAAGCGCAGATTTTTGGCGGCTATGCGGCAAAGTTCCAAATTTGGCGTGCATTGGCAGCACGATGGCAAGGCGTACTACGACGAGGTCCGCGCCGAGTCAGCGGCAGCGGCGGCGGAGTACTTTAATGAACACAAGCGTGACGACGTCACCTTGGAACGGGTTGAACCGGTTCGCTCCAACGAGGGCGGTGTTGGGAGCCTGCTGACCCGCCTTTTTCGTCGTTCCGTCCACGGGTAGCAGTCGACAAGGATGTCGCACCTGCGGCGCTGGGGAGTGCGGTTTCGCAAGCCTTTACCCGGTAGCGTTTTATGTAAAAAATGGGGTTCTCAACGTTTTCAATAAGTAAGTTGTGGAAACCGTGTGTTCTGAAGGCCAGCAAGCAGATGGTGTGACGACTGCCCTCATCCCTGCCTTCTCCCCCCTGTCACCCAATTGTTGCGAGCCAATTCCGGGAATAGCTTGACAGCCGGACGGGCTGCCGCTGGAATGGCGGCGAACTTTAACCCTTAACCTGACAAAACATCATGGCTGTGCCCGTTCAACTCACCACCAGTGTCCAAAACGAAACCTACGCCGGCGTCACCTACCATATCGAAGGCGAGTTGGTGCCGGCCTTGCAGTTGGAGCTCAGCAGCACCGGCGTCTATTTCGAGCACCACATCCTGTTGTGGAAAGATCCGGCGGTGCAAGTGGGGGTGCATGCCATCAAGGGCGGATTCAAGCGGATGCTGGCGGGCATGCCGTTTCTGCTCACCGGCGCGACCGGGCCGGGGCGCATCGCCTTCAGCCGCGACGGCGCCGGGCACGTGTTTGGCTTGCATCTGGAGCCGGGCATGAGCGTGGATGTGCGCGAACATCAGTGGCTCGCGGCCACGGACGCGGTGGAGTACACCTTCACCCGCGTGCGCGGCGCGGCCAACATCCTGCTCGGCGGCACGGGGTTCTTCATTGATACGTTCTCCTGCCCCACACGCGCGGGCATTCTCTGGCTGCACGGCTTCGGCAACGTGTTCGAAGTCACACTCGCGCCGGGCGAGGCGATTGACATCGAGCCGGGCGGCTGGATTTACAAGGAGCGCTCGGTGGACATGCAGACCATGTTCCAGCGGCTTTCGACGGGGATTTTTGCCAGCGCGTGCCAACTATGCTGGAACCGGTTCACCGGCCCGGGTAAAGTCGCCCTCCAGACCATGTGTTTCCACATGCCGAGCAGCGGGGGCGGGGGCGGAGGCGATTGAGGCGGCCGTTCCTCATTTACTTGGTTTCACCGGGCAGGTTTTGCTAACTTGCGCGCATGGCTCAACTGGATCCACAACTCGATAAATTCCTGCGCCGGCAGCCCCGGCTCGGGAAAAACGTCTTCATCGCCAAGAACGCCACCGTCATCGGCGACGTGACGCTCGGCACGCATGCCAGCGTCTGGTACGGCGCGGTGTTGCGCGGCGACATCAATGCCATTGTGGTGGGGCATCATTCCAACGTGCAGGACAACGCAGTGCTGCACCTGGCGGATGAGCTGCCTTGCGTGCTCGGCAATTGGGTGACCGTGGGCCACAGCGCCGTGGTGCATGCCTGCAAGGTGGGCGACGAAGTGCTCGTGGGCATGGGCGCGGTGATCCTGGACGGCGCAATCATCGGCAAACAGTCCATCATCGGTGCCAAGGCCCTGGTGACGCAGGGCACCAAGATTCCGCCCGGCTCTCTCGTGCTCGGCGCCCCGGGCAAAGTCGTCCGCCGGCTCTCCCCGGAAGAGCGCGCCGGCCTGAAATGGTGGGCGCAAAAGTACGTGGACAACGGCGCGTATTGCCTCAAACACGGCATCAGCGTCGGCGGACCGCTGCCCACCTGATCATGCAATCCACCTTGGGCCGCCGGGTGGCGCAGTCGGCGGTGTTCTTGGAACGCTACGGTTTGTCGCTGGCTTTTTTTTGCATGGCCGGCGTCCGGCTGCATCATCTCATCGTCCTGGACCCGGCGGAACGCGCCGCCATTGCCGCCGCGCCGCTGGTGGAGGTGTTGCGGCAGGTGATTTGGATGCAGTTATACGTGTATGCGGGCCTGATGCTGCTGCTGGGCCGCCGGGTCACGGTGCCGCCGCAAAAACTCTCGGACCTGCTGCTGCCGCTGGGCACCACCTTCTTCAATCTGGCGTATTCCGCCGTGCCTTGGTTTCCGGACGCGTTCAAGCTGAGCCTGTGCCCGCCCGCCTGGCAGCCGGCGGGCGCGATCGCCGGATTCGTGCTCAATCTGGCGGGACTCTTGATCTCCATTTGGGCGGCCGTCTCGCTGGGCCGATCCTTCAGCGTGTGGATTGAAGTGCGCCGGGTGGTGCTGGAGGGGGCGTATCGGCGGATTCGTCACCCGATGTACCTGGGGTATCTTTGCTTTCTGACCGGCGTGGCGCTGGCCAATTTCTCCGCAGCCTATTTGAGCCTAGTGGGCCTCCACGTTGGCTTGCTGCTCTATCGCGCGCGGCTGGAAGAACGGCGCCTGGCGGAAGCCAGTCCGGATTACCGAGCCTATTGCCAGCGCAGCGGATTCATCCTGCCCAGGTTCCGCAATTAAAATTTCCGCGTCACACGCCGCCGATCCATTGGCGGTCTTCCCAGACGGCTTGGAGCGAGGTCAGGTTGCGCGTGTCAAAGACGCTTTTGGCCGCGCCGGCGAGGTTGCCTTTTTTCAAATGGCGCCAGGCGTCGCTGGCGCTGACGGCCGCGAATTGCAGCACGCTCGGGTCGCGGTAGCAGTCAATCATGCAGCGCGTGCAGCCGTCGCGGATGAGCCGGCTTTCGTCCCATTCCCACACCTTGCACATCGGGGTGGCCCAGTAATGGCAGCGGTATAAATCCAGGTTCCAATCCAGGTAAAAATACTTGTGCCCGCCCAGGCAGCCGAACTTCTCGCGCTCGCCCCGCAAATGCCGCTGCATCTCGTCCAGCGATTCGCGCGGGTTCACCACCGGAAATCGGCTGTGGCGCTTCAGCGCCTTGATCCGGTCAAACAGCGCGATCAGTTCCTCCCGGGAATAATTCACCAGCCCGCTGTCGCTGAAGCTCAGGTAACTGCTGGCCAGCGAAGTCAGCGGATAGCTGAACGTGCAGCTCTTGAACCCGAGCGTTTCCAAAAAGGCCGGCAGCTGGTCGTAATCCTCAATCAGCCGGCTGGCGGTAATGCTCGCGGTGGTCTGGATGCCCGCGCCCTGGAAAAACTCGTTGGCGCGCCGGATTTTTTTGCACACGTCCGGCAGCCCGCGGTTCTGTTCGTGCCGGGCGGCGTCATGCGCGTCAATGGACATGATGACGCTGGTGAGCCCGTCGGCGGCCAGGCCGCGCATGTTGTCCTCGGTCCACAGGGCGCCGTTGGTGCAGATCATGGGGTGAATGCCCCGCTCAGCGGCGTGGCGCGTCATGGCCCGCAAATCGCGGTGCACCATGGGCTCGCCGCCCACGAAGAGCAGGTAGCCGATGTGGTTTTTCACCGCCACCTCCACCACCCGCCGCGCTTCGTCCAGGGTCACGCTGCGGCGCGCCGCGGGCGCGAATTTAGAGCGGGCGAACCCGCAAAAATCGCAATCCGCGTTGCAGAGGTTGGTGATGGCAAATTGCAGGTAGCCCGGCCCGCCGTGGTCGAGCACCTCCCGGAACAGCGTCCAGGCGCTCTTGCGCGGACGCGCCACCGGCGCGGCGGACGGCTCCGCCGGACGCAGGGTTTCCGCCGCCTTGGAACTTTCGATGCTGGAACTATTGCTCTTCACCCGTCCCGGCATTTTGACACAATTCCCGGTCCGGGCAAATTTTCTTTGGCAGGCTGGGTGGCGCCGGCACCCCCGGGTTCGGGTGTGAGACCAGAATCTGCTGCCCGGTCCAAAGCTGGAATCCGCGACCCATCTGGCGGCGCGCGACCATGTCGGAGACCAGCAGGTTGCCC
>Ga0316217_10000193_pt1 | contig 93116 bp, 66 predicted proteins | sample 1anoAmetaG_FD_203633 | JGI IMG/M metagenome (GOLD analysis project Ga0316217, IMG submission 203633) | Freshwater microbial communities from Trout Bog Lake, Wisconsin, USA - 1anoA | ecosystem: Environmental > Aquatic > Freshwater > Lake > Hypolimnion/Profundal zone | place: USA: Wisconsin...
TTCATTAAAATATTATAATGTTTATTAATTAAGCCTATTAACTTTAGAATTTAGTGTTTTCAATAACAAAGCATTACACTTTTTAAACGCCTAATCGGCATTTAAAAAGCGCAACGCTCTAAATATAGAAGATGATATTACAGAACATATATTTGGCTCGATAATATTTTATAGTCAAAATAATATTAAGTTAGCAAAATTTAATATTAATATTAATGATATCAAATCAACAGAATTCGATAGATATAGTGATTTTAATAAATTAAATTTTAATGATAAAAAAAACATTTTTATTGAATTTGTAAATAAACTACATACAAACACTTCCACAAACACAAATGAATTAAATTTTATTTTTACAAATGGTGAAATTAGTATTAGAGTTGAAAATAACATTATGACTTTTACATTGGATGCTATGTGTTTGGGATGTTCATTCAGTGTAGTTGTAAATGAAGAATTAAAAAATATATTTAATCAAATTTTATAAGAATGTATTGGAAATTTGATAAAAAATAAAAAATTTATTTATAATAAAATATATCAATGAAATAAGATTTTTATTATAAAAAATATTATGATTATTATAGTTAATTATAGTTAAATATAGCATGATGGAAAATTTAAATCCAATATATAAAATACTATAGAACTTATCACACAAATAAGTATAATAAAAATATGAACATTAGTATCTGGATAATTATAAATTATCAATGTTACAAATAAGTAAATCAATAAAAAATTCAAAATATATTTAATGGTTCTGTTTAAAATGATAAAATTTCCATCAATTAAAGGAACAGATACATCAGAAATTTGTTCTTGTTGAAAATATTCAATAGATTTTGGATTCATAAATTATATAATAATGGTTATAATAAAAAAATATTTTTAAATGTAATATATAATTAATTTACTCGCTAAAAATTAATTATATGTAAAATATTTTGTCTATATATTATATTATGTGAAAAAAAGATATTAGTTATACTAAGTCAAAATTTAAACATAATAAGTGAAATAAAATTGGTTTATTCTTAATTTAATATTTAATATTTTTAATTAATTATACTAATTGTAATTGTAATTTTTTATGAATCAATTACAAATACATATACATATACATATACATATACATATACATATACATATACATATACATATACAATTACAATTACAAATACAATTACAAATATAATTACATATACATATACAATTACAAATACAAAAATTTATAGAAAATAATAAAATAATAAAATAATAAAATAATAAAATAATAAAATAATAAAATAATAAAATAATAAAATAATAAAATAATGAAATAATAAAATAATAAAATAATGAAAATGATAAAATAATGAAATAATAAAATAATAAAATAATGAAAATGATAAAATAATAAAATAATAAAATAATGAAAATGATAAAATAATGAAATAATGAAAATGATATTAAGTTTGCACAAATATAAAATTTAAAAAAATTATTATTTTATCCTATACGCTTGGATAAAATTCCCAATCACAATCATAACAAATTTTTTTCCAAATCTCATCTTGAATTCTAAGTTTTTGTCTTGATTTGAGTAAAGGAAAACACTTAACATAATCATCTAATTCTAAAAGTTGAAAAAATTTATGCAACACATAAGAATATGATAAAAAATTAATTCTATCTTTTGGACAATGTCTTTCAAAAGGTTCTTGAATTTTGTCAAACATTTTTTTGAGTGTTTCTTCTGTTTCTCTATTAATACTTGGTGCAGGTTTACCAGTTATTTTACTGATAATAAAAGCAATATGTTCATAATATTCATTTAATTTTAATTTTTTAAGAATTTTTTTAACTTGATCTATTTTTGTATAATCGAGAGATTTAAATCTTTGTTTTCTTAATTCATATTTAATTAATTCGATTATTTCATCAGGAATTTCTGTTGATTCCTTAGCTTGAAATTGACTTAACCCATTACTAAACAATTTTCCAATTGTTTATGGACTATACCTTAAGCAAATATGATTCACCCATATCCATCTAGTCTCTGAACCTTACACCTAGTCTAAATTAGGAGTCTTGGATGCGGATTAATTTGCTTATTTGATTAATATTTATAAAGTTCATTTAAATAATATTAATCAAATACATATTATAATATTTTTACCATAGGGTACGGCTATTATCCGTGTTCCCTGAATATATCGTTATAATCAGGTGGTAATTATAATTTTGCAATTTTTTCCCGCAATTTGGATATGTCCCCATTCACAATCTTTTAATTCATTTAAAGTGAAGAGTAGTTATTTGTTTTACAAATAACTTTAACGAGCAGTAGTAATTTTATCCACTCGCAAAAATGATTTTTTCTTTTATAGGGAAATGTTGGTTTTTCTACCATTGGATCTTTGTAATTTGTATTTTCACTTTCAACAATACAATTTTCAACTTCTCCACATTTCAAACATGCATATATACCTTCAGAATATATTAATACTTTATCAACACCACAATTAATACACGGTTTTGTATTTTTTTTTTTAAATGAATATCCTTCTAAACTTGTTTTATAGTCTTCATATAGTACAGCTCTATCATAGACATCGTAATCAATATTAATTTTATTTTGATTAGGTATATTAATTTGTTGGATATTTTCTTCATTTTTAATATTTGAATGAATAAAATCAAAGATATTATAATTATTATCTTTTATTAAAGATTCAACATTTTTAACTCGTTTTCTTGTTGTTTTTTTTTCTTTTCTTTTCATTTTTGACATTTCGTTTAATACATCTAATTTTGAAGATTTTACAGAATTAAAAATCTGAATTCCATCAAAATTCCATTCATCTTTGTTATAATTGTTCTTGTTATTGTTTTTGTTATTATTAGTTTCTAGATTCATATCATCACCAATAATATTTTTCTCTCCAATATTAATATTATCACTGTGATTATCATTGTGATTATCATTGTGATTATCATTGTGATTATCATTGTGATTATCATTGTGATTATCATTGTGATTATCATTGTGATTATCATTGTGATTATTATCATCATTATCATCATTATCATCATTATCATCATTATCATCATTATCATCATTATCATTATCATTGCTATTATTAACTTTCATATTATTTTTTATGTTATCTTTTATATTATTATTTTTTGATGACAAAACATTATTAATAATTATTTTATTTTCAGTTAAATTTTTTTGATTACCAATTTTAATATTAAGTTCATTTTCGATTTGTCCATCTAAAATATCATAATAATTAAATAATATTTGATAAGTTTTAGAATAATATTCTGTTTCCTCTTCATAATTTTCTATTTGGGTTAATTCATCTTCTATTAAAGAAATTTCTTCAATTAATTTTGCTCGAATACTAATAAAATTAGGAATATTGGTAAATTCATTTCTTCCATTATCTAATTCTTCTAATTCATTTTTTAATTTTTCTAATTTTAATATTTTTTTTGGCACATCATCTCTTTTTTTACTGATGTTCTCGATGATTTTTTTATGAGAACTATCAAGCGTATCAACATTTGAGAGATATTTAATTTTGTCAGGCTTAAATTTAAACTGACTATTCATATATATATATAGAATTAAATATAAGGAACTTTTAAATTAAAAAATTTTATATATAGAATTAATATAAAAATTTCATTTTTTTCCATATAAAAATATTTTTTAATTTTATTTTTTTTTTTATTTTTTTTTTCTAAATCTATAATATATAATAACACATGGGTGGTGGTTTAATGCAATTGGTCGCTTACGGTGCACAAGATGTCTATCTAACTGGAAATCCTCAAATCACATTTTTCAAAGTTGTGTATAGAAGATATACTAATTTTGCTATTGAAACAGTTGAACTTTCCCTTAACGGTACTGCTGATTTCGGAAAAAGAGTTACTGTTACTATTACCAGAAATGGTGATCTTGTTACAAGAATGTACTTAAGAATTGAACTTGGTCAAGTTACAATGAATAACTATCCTCAAGATGAACTTTCTAGAAATCAATTTCTTTTTGGCTGGATCCAAGAAATTGGTAACTACATCATTAATAACATCCAATTTGAAATTGGAGGTTCTCAAATCGATAAACATTATGGTCATTGGATGAGTACTTGGCATGATTTGACCAAAGATATTAACACTGAACCAGCTTACAGAGCTTTAGTTGGTAATGTTCCAGAATTAACTGCTTTAAGAGCCCCTGATGCTCAAGGAAATTTTTCCCAAGACTATGTTCTTTTTGTGCCATTAATTTTTTGGTGCAACACTAACTCCGGTCTTGCTCTTCCATTAATTGCTCTTCAATATCATGAAGTTAGACTTTGGATTGAATTTAATGATTTCCCAGGATTAATTGTTCACACAAATAACTTGACTCTTAATAGAATTGGAAATGGTATTGGTATTCTCAATGATGCTTCTCTCTTGGTTGATTATGTATATATTGATACTGAAGAAAGACGAAGATTTGCCCAAGTTGGTCACGAATACTTAATTAACCAACTTCAATTCACAGGTGTTGAAGCTGTTAATAACAATCCTCTTAGAATTAAACTTGGTTTCAATCATCCTACCAAAGAATTTATCTGGAGAATCTGCTCTGGTGATTATATTAGTGGAAATTCACCTTTCCTCTGTTATTCTCATACTGATGATTGGTCTGAAGCTCTTAACTATGCAGCACAAAATTTAATTTCTGGTTCAGTAACTGTTGGTGAAGCTGCTGCTGGTCCTTCCCCTGCTCAAGCCCCTGAAGTAAATATTAGTTCTGCTGCTTATGATCAATGGAACACTGTTAATCCTGTTTCTACCAATACCAGAGTTCCTTCTCTATTCAGTGTCTTCACTTACCAAGCTGGTCAAGGTATTGATGATTCTCAAACTCCTTCATATTATGCTAAATTATTATATTCCCAAGTTAACCCTGGAAATGATACTACTAATATTAACTTTAAATTCAGACGTGATGTTTTCCTCAATCCTCAACAATTATCTTATAATCTTGGAAGTTATATCACTAAATTTGCCATTGTTCTTTACTACACTGTAGTTAATACCGATGGTACTGGTAAAGTTGGAACTTTAACTTACCAAGTTAAACCTTGGGAACATAATATCAGAGTCAGAGATGTTTCTGTCCCTGTTGCTAACTGGGTTGATAACAGATATTCTTCCAAGAATAGTCCTTCCAATTATGCTGATATGGATATTTGGGCAATTTTACCAACTGTTTCAGGTCTATTAATCAATAATATGTATAATCCTGTTGAACAAGGTGTTATACAACTTAATGGACACGATAGATTTGACCAAAGAGAAGGAGCTTATTTCCACTTGATCCAAACATATGATTACCATAGTTCCACTCCTCAAGCTGGTGTAAATGTATACTCATTTGCTTTACATCCAGAACAACATCAACCATCTGGAACATGTAATCTTTCCAGAATTGATAACACAACAATTGTTCTTAAATTATTCACTGATATTCCATTTGCTGATCCTGCAAGAAACCCTCCTCCGCTATCGGTTGTTGGACCTTCTTCTGAATTCTTCATCTATGATACCAATTATAACGTTTTAAGAATTATGTCGGGAATGGGTGGGCTTGCTTATAGTAATTAAGTTAATATTAGTTTTATTGTTATAAAACTAAAAAACAACTTATTTATAAAAAAATAATTTAAAAAAATAATATAATATTATAATTGTTTATAATACTATGGAAATATTCAAATTAGATAAGAGACACTAAATTATTCACTTTATTATTCACTTTATTATTCAATTAATTGATTCATTAGACAAATCAAAAATTAATTGGAAATTTCATAATAATTTATTATATTGTAAAGATGACAATAATAAAATATATTTAATTGAAAAAATATTATATATTTCATTAGAAAAAAAAGAAGTAATTTTCTTAGATAATGAAATTAATCTATAATTTTATAAAAAATTTAACAAATATTTGTAATAATTAACTAATGCAAAAAAATAAAAAACCATAACTTACTATTGGAAGAATTTTGTAATATTGGTTATATTGGTTATATTAGTTCATTAGTTTTTTACATATATTTATTCATTAAAAAAATTGAATTTATTTTTATATAATATATTCAATAAATATAAATTTATTAAATATATGTTATCATTAGCAAGCGTAGAAAATTTAAAAATTGATCGTGTAAGTTTAAAATTAAAAGATGCAAAAAGTCATCGAATTAATATTAATTTTAACGAAGGCATTAAAAATCATGGTTTTATAGTAACAAGTGTTTATGAAAATATTCCTGCAAACACAGAAGTTAGTATTTACAAGTTAGGTACTAATAAATTTATAAATAAAAATAGTTCAAAATATTTCCAGGCTCATGTTATCACTTGGGGGAATTTAGATTCACCAAAATTTAATAATTTAAATAAATTTATAAATAAAAATTTAAATGCAAATTTAAATGTAAATTATGAAATAACAATTTGTATTGATGATTATGAATAATTTTTATAATCAATTTATTCCCATCAATATTTTGTCTAATATAAAAAAAATACAACCAATGTAAAAATCCAATATACATTTTTAATTTTATTTAACCCATATGAAATAAATTATCTAACTTATAAATTAAATGACAAATAATATATTTTATCTTTATATGTTTAATTCATTTGTTCTAAAAATTAATGATTATACTGAATTCATTGATTTAAATTCTTCTTGGTCTGTAAATTTTTTTGAAATTGAAAAATTAAAACAACCAAATACCTATAAAATATTAAATGTAATTAAAAATACATTTGGTATATTTCGTCAAAATGATATAATAAAAATTCTTAAATATGAAGCATACAATAAATGTGCTAATCCAATAAGACAAAAATATAACATGGTAAATATTTCTATTGGAATGGTAACAGTTGAACTTGATAACAATAATGATTTTAGAGAAATCTTTGATTTAATGACTCATGAAATCAAAATATTTGAAAAAAATAAAATTAAAATTATTGATAATGGAATATGTAAAATATTATAGAATCTCATAACTATTTTGATATTGTATTTTTATAATACTGTCCTTTATATTGATTAAAAATTAATATATGTTAAATAATGAAAGTATTATAGTAAACTAATTATAATATGCAAAATATGCGTTTTTTTAACAAAATTATATTATTTTTATTAATAATTTTATTATAATTTAATATAAAATAACTTTAGGCTTAACATTTAAAATTCTTTAGAACGAAACTAAAGAATTTTAAATGTTAAGCCCTATATTATACTTATTTATATTGTTTGTTTTACATACTATTTGAAAAATACAGATATTTAATTATTAAACAAACCTATATAGATACTTCCTTATTTGACATGTATTGATTAAAAATTGATTTTTTATAAAATTGAATAAAAGTAAAAGTATTTAGTTCCAATATAAATAATATAAAAATGAGTAATTTTTTAAATAGTCAAAATATTGAGGTACATGAACCAACTTTAAGTATTTTAATTGATTCAATATCTCATAATAAAATTGAAGAATTACCAAATAAAACTGAAGAATTACCAAATAAAACTGGAGAATTACCAAATAAAATTAATACTTGTGTTGTTGGAATTACTACACAAAATCCTTATGACTCTTCAGAATTTATCACTAATTCAACATCATCCTATACTAAAATCACATATATCCAATTAATAAAATTATCTGAATTAATTAACCAAACTAATAATAACTCAGAAACTAACCCTGGAACTAATAATAAAACTAATAATAAAACTAATAATAAAACTAATAATAAAACTAATAATAAAACTGAAATAATGGATTCAGAACTATTATATGTGGTTAATTGTTTTAAGGATCAATCAATTAATATGATTTTTAGATTTTTGTGTTCATCCGATTGTTGTGATGGAGATATATTTATTGATACAAATATAACATCCAAAGTATATGAGTTTGTTAAATTAGTTACTTTGAGAAATTGTATTGTTGAATTTTCGGATCATTCTATGGGTTCCTTTTTTAATAACTGGAATGATGATTTAATGAATATGTCAAAACCAATTGTAATATTATCTCATTGTGTTCATTCAGGACCATTTAAAATGTATGGGGATAGAAATGCATTTGTTAATTCAGTTCATCCTACATTAAAACAAATCGGTGAGTTATCATCAAGTGAACAAATTGAAATAACTTTTAATAATCTTATAGGGACAAAAGTTTATAAAATTATTTGTTCAAATGTCAAATTAATTAGTAAAGGTAAGCAAATTAAATCTACTAATTTAATGTTTGAAAAATTATCAGAAATTTCAGATGATATTTCTGATAATTTTTCAGAAAATCAAATTCAATATAGAGAAGTTCCTGTTCATTGTGAATTTGATTATCTAATGGGTAAAATTGTTATTTCTTCAACACATTGGTGTAATTTGGATTCTGTTGAAACTCCAATTGATCTTGAAAGATTAAAAAGATATTGTACTGATAGTATGGGTATTGAATCAACTCAATATTTAGATTTATCATTATCATCAGCTTTAAATGATAATGAATACAAAAGAATTATATCAGATACTGTCAAACAACTTTCATCAGGTAAAAAACTGTATTGAAAAAAAATTATAAATTGTTAGAGAATATTTGGTTATTTATAAAATATTTTTATTATAAACAAAAATATTTTATAAATTTGATTTATATATGAAAGATAATTTATCAAAATATTATAATTCAAAGTATAAATCTAAATATTTAAAATATAAAAATAAATATTTAATTGAAAAAGAAGAACAAATAATTAATTCAAATATTTTAGAAATCAAAGATAAAAAATTAGAAACTAAACAAATCAAAAAAAATTTAAATAATAATTCAACAAAAACTTTAAATAATTTTTCTAATAGTGATATTTTAAAAATAGATTATAATTTGGATAATCTTAAAAATATTGAAGTTTCTGAAAATGGAATTGTTCCCAACATAAATAATACTATTTTATCAACAAACTATAATAATTCATTAGAGTCATTATTAAAAACATATGAATCAGGTATCCAATCAAATGTAAATTCAAAAAAACCATCAAAAAAACCATCAAAAGTAAATACAAAAGTAAATGCAAAAGCAAATTCAAAAGCAAATTTAAAAAAATCATCAAAAAAACCATCAAAAGCAAATTCAAAAGCAAATTTAAAAAAATCATCAAAAAAACCATCAAAAGCAAATTCAAAAGCAAATTTAAAAAAATCATCAAAAAAATCATCAAAAGCAAATTCAAAAACAAATACATTAGCACAAGTAAAAGCTAAAATATTATCAGATATAAATTGGAATATAATAAATAAGAAAACAATAAAAAAAATAATTTTTGGTAAGAATAAAATATTAGTAAAATTTGATAATTCTTTATTAAATATTGGATTTACAAAAATATCTGATGAAACAACATGGTTTGATAAATTCATAAAATCAGATATATTAGATGATGAACCTTTATATAATCCTGATGATATATGTAATATAAAAATAGATAAATTATTTAAACAGACAAGTATGAATAAATTTACTGAATATGAAAATTTGGTTGGGAAACAAATAAAATCAATCGGATGGGTTGGAGATTGTTGGATGTATCCGTCAAATAAACAAGAATGTGATAGAAATCATGTTTTTAAAATTCAATGTGTTGATTCACATTATTATTTATTTATATTAAGATGTTCTTCCAAAGGAGGTATTGATGCTGATTTAACAATTGTCCATAAATAAAAATTAATAATTTTTGAAATTTATGTATTATATTCCATAATATTTTGAAAAGATTTAACAAAACCTTTTTTTGAATAAAATTTATTTGCATTAAAAGTACTTTTTAATTTAATTGGTTTATCTGTAAGTATTGATTTAATTAAATCGATAATAATTGTTCCTATGCCATTATTTATATTAGTACAAAGTATTTCAATCCAGTAATAATTAATGTTATCCATTACAACTGTAAAACCTACTAATGTTTTGAATTGGTCAAAAACACATATATTTATAATAGAACCATTAGAAACATATAATAATTTATTTTTATTGATTGGGCATATTTTAAATGGTCTTTTAATTTGATTTTCCCATGGGTTAATATTAATGTTATTATTTGAATTATTATTTGAATTATTATTTGAATTATTATTTGAATTATTATTTGAATTATTGTTTGAATTATTGTTTGAATTATTATTTGAATTATTATTTGATAAATTTTTATCTTCTGGAAAAACTAAATTAATTAAATAATCACTATTTTTATTTTTCCAGTTTAAAATATTCAAATGATAAAGATTATTGGAATAAAGATAATTTGAATAAAGATTATTGTTAATATTAAAATTATTTGTAAGTATTTCAATAAATATCATTAATTGTTAATATAAGTTCAGTTTATATATTATTTGTAAAATATAATAATACATTGAAATATTCAAATATATTTGAATTTAATATATTTGAATTTAATGTATTTGAATTTAATATATTTGAACCATCCCAAATATATTGAAAAATCAATTTTTTTATAAATATTTTTTTATATTCAAATATAAATTAAAAATAATATCTGGATGTTCTTTAAACATAACATGACCACATTTTTGGGGTAAATTATGAGAGTTTGAATGTCCAACATACGAAGGTATTGATATTAAATCAATAGGTTTTTCAAATACATTTGAAATAATTTTATACTGATCATTTATATTTCCAATAACATCGTCGTGTTCAGAATATAAAATTACTATATTTGAAGCAATAATTTTTTTTGGTCTAAAATTACTAAATTCAATTAAAGTTGTTTCTGTCATAAAATCACCAAATATTTCACAATAATCATTAATTGAATTATATGTGAAATATGTATCTCTAAATCCTGCAAATTTACCTGTTGATTTTGGATGAAATCTAATTGTCCAAGCATAAATTCTATTTAATATTTTAGAAAAAATATTTTGACTAAAAAATAAATCCATACTCAAACAAGATTTATATAATAAAAAAGGAGAACATAAAAAAATATTATTAATTTTACATTTGTATTGGAATTGAGATAAATATAATGCAATTACTGTTCCCATTGAAAAACTAATAATATCAACCGATTCGTATTGTTCTCCCAATATATATATTGCTTCCAAATACGTTATAATCCAATCTTTATAATCACAAACTTGAAAAAATGATCTTCCATTACCAAAAGTTCTAGGAGCATAAAAATCATAACCATCAGATATAAGATAATTTTGAAATTTACTCCAAACATATGGAATATCTTTATAACCTCCAATTAATAAAATACATTTGGGTTTTTTTGGACAACAAGTATAAAATATTGGCATTGATATTTCATAAATATCAAGTTTATTTTCCCATTCTAATGTTTTTTTATAATTTTTTTCTATATTTTTAAAGGTTTGATGGTTGCAATATTTTCTATAATAATATATACCAATACCCAATACTAATAAAGAAAAAATACCAATATTAAAATAATTTATATTTCCCATACGTATTTAAATTTATATTAGTTAAAAATTTATTGTAAATTTATATTAGTTAAAAATTTATTGTAAATTTATATTAGTTAAAAATTTATTGTAAATTTATATTAGTTAAAAATTTATTGTAAATTTATATTTATTCTATCCATAAAAATAAAAATAAATATAAAAATAAATCATCTCACTCAGACATAAATATTTGTAAAATTTATATTTATAAAAAAGATAAATAGATGATAAACTAAATATACTTATAATTATGAATTTAATTAAACCTTTGTAATGGTCATATTTTATCGGGATAAAATCATTATTATTAATATCAAAATTATTTATAAACTCATCCTTTTCAATATAAATATTTTCTATTTTTTTGTTAATATTATCATTTTTATTTATTCTATATTTTTTAATTTTTATAAATATTTTTTTTGGAAATTTATATTTGGAAATGAAACTTAAAAATTCATAACAAGGACCGTATTTTTTTTTACTAATTGTATCGTAAACAAAAGTTAAATCATAAATCCAATGTACATCAGTATTATTTTCCAATATAAGTTTTAATCCACTTACTCTTGGATATAAATGATATTTAAAAATGGGTAATTTATTTTTCTTACAATATTCATCTGATTTGAATTTTTTTTCTTTAGTAAAACACGTTCCTTCAGGATATAACATTAAATAATTTGAATTTACTTTTATAGATAATTTATTTTTATCCAAATTAATTTGTCTATCCAAATAAATATCACCAGTGTATATTCCAAGAATACCAACACTTGGCACTAAAAATCCTATTAGTTTTTTTGATAAATAATTTATTTTTGAGTAAAAATAATCTATATCATTAAAAATTAATGTTATTAATGTAGGATCTAATTCCGTTAAATGATTTGAAATTATTATATTTTTACCTTTTGAATTTGAAGTCAATTCATTAAACAATTTTAGTGAGTTTACATTAACATTTATTCCCATAAATGATTTAATTATAAATGATAAAGAAGATGCTACAATATTTTTAATCGCAAATATAAATTTAATATTTGCAGGAAAAAAAAAGAATATTACTGAAAATGGAATAAATAATAATAATATTCCAAATTTCAAATAAATTAATAAATATAACAATACTATAATAAAATTAATATTCATTAATGATTTGTGTTATTAATTAATATATATCTTATATAAAATTTAAATATTTTTAATAAAATTTAAAATATATTAAAACTCAATAATAAATTAAAATAATATCTAATATATTATCATTTTTCAATTTTATCTTCATATAATTTTAAGAAATCTTTATATTCTTACAATATTTTTGTTAAAATATAGGAATCATAAATAATAATTCATTTTTTGATAATTGTGTATTAGCAATAATATTTTTAATAAAATGAATGGTTTCAGGTTTAATTAAAGAATTATAAATAATTTGCAAATCATCCAATTTACCTGTAATCATATTAATGTGATTTTCAAAAAAAAATGGTTTATCGGTTGATTTAATAAAAACAGGTTTAAGAAAAATATCATTGGAACCAATGATTCTATTAATTACAATTAATGGTCCAAAAATAGGTTCCTTATCTATTTTAATATATTGTTTTTTATTATTATCAGATTTAAATTGAATATTTCCATCAACGAGATTTCTGGGATAAATTAAAGGAAAATAATTTTTATTTTTTTTTTTATTAGATAATTTAGATTTATGTTGATTCCAAACAATATTGCCAGTTTTAACATTCAAATTATAATCACAAATGAATTTTTTATTTTTAATAAGTTTATTTGTATCTATATATTTATCAGAAAAAACAATTGTATTTGAAAATTTAACGATGAATTTATCATTTGAAATATTTTGTTCAGATAATTTAATAATTTTTAAAATCATAGTAGATTGTAATGCATCGTTGAAATTTTTACTTCCTAAAATTGTAATATCATCAATATTACAAGTCTTATGAATATAAAATCTAATTTTTTCAAAAAATTTGGAAGACAATAAACTTGTTGGAATAACAAAAATCAATTTACCATTAGGTTTTAATAATTGAATAGATTTGAAAATGAAAATTGAATAAATATTAACTCGCCCAGAAATAATTTCAGAATAATTTTTTTTTTGTTTAGGATCAAGTATAAATTCAAAATAAGGCGGATTACCAATAACCAAATCAAATTGTTTATCAGTATTCCAAATTAAAAAATCAATATTGATTAGATCAATATTTTTGTTTTTTGAATAATGATTTTTAACAGAATCAAAAAGTTCTTTAAATAATTCAATTCCTACAATATTATTTGTTTTTTTTGAAAGTTTTATTATAATGTCAATAAACTGTCCAGAACCAAATGAAGGTTCTAATATGTCCTTGTAATCTGATAATTTTTCATTTTGAAAACATTTTTCAATAATACTATAAGGAGTTATATATATTCCATTATCTTTTCTTATGTCTAAATTATCTTTGGAATAAAAATCAATCGTAATATTATTATACATTTGTATTTCCAATATATATTGAAAATATTTTAAATCAATAATTTTTTTTCAATATATAAAAATGTTCTTTATAAAATATTGAAAAATAAAGAATATAATGGAAAACTAAGGAAAAAAATAAAAAAAATATACCCGTATACAAAAATCAGCATATAACACCATATTATTTTGTCATCGGTACTTGATATTTGATATTTGATATTTGATATTTGATATTTGATATTTGATATTTGATATTTGATATTTGATATTTGATATTTGATATTTGATATTTGATATTTGATATTTGATATTTAATATTTGATATTTGATATATTAAATTATATCCAAGATACATTTTATAAAGTCTAAAATTATTTTTTTGATGACTTTTTACATATAATATAACTTTTTTTTATTTAATATCTTCTAATATAATAAAAATAAAGCCTACTATATTATCATATTTTATAAATATCTTTCCTTCTTTATATTTGAATTGTGTGATATTATCAAGATTATTGAAATTTTTAATGGTTTTATTAGCACACATTAAAAAATGATGTTTATTATCAAAAATTTCAAATATAAATGGGAATATAAAATCAGTCGGATCACATTGAATTTGAAATTTTGTATTTGTTGTGTTTAAAAATTTAATATTTTCAAACATTATTTCATAATCAAATGGTATAATTTTATTTTCTTCATAGCAATTACAGAAAAATTTTTGATCATTACATTTGTAAAAAGCCATTGAATGTTTTTCAGTTTTAATTTCTATTCCTATACAATTATCTATATATTTTGTATCGATTGTAATTCTATTATAAAATAAAGTTTCATGTTTAAAAATTAAATTATAATTATCAATATCATATGAATAATTTATAAAATTTATTTTTTTTGAGAAAAAAATAATAGCAATTAGTAATGTAAAATTAAATTGTTCATTAATTCGTCCACCATTAATTTTTTCTCTACCAACTAATGGAAACATTTCATGATATAAATTTTGTGTTGATTCATCAATATTTTTTGAAATATCTTCTATAATTAATTTTTTATTTGCGGGGATACTAATATTTAAAAATTTTAATCTATTGGATAATAGTTCAATAAATTTTGCAATTGTATCGGATGTAAATAAAAATACAAGTTTATTGGTTGGATTTTTACTTTTATATTCTCTTCTTTTTTGTTCCATTAAATTTTCATCTTTTAATTCTTCAACACTATAATTTTTTAAATAAAGTTGATTATCTTTATTTTTTTTTAATTCTTGAATAGGATCAAAATAATATTTCTCATAAATTTTTTTTATATCAAATTTCAAATTTATTTGATCAATATAATTTTTATATTGGTCATAATTTTTATATTTGGTAAACCAATCTATAATTGTTTTATTTGTTTTATCTCCCATTAAAAATATCATCATGATTGATAAATTCCAACAGGAACCAACATAATTATTTATGGTATGGGCACATGAATTATTCAAATCATAATCAAAATTTTCAATAGAAAAATCAAATTGTTCTAATTTATCCAAACAATAGATTTGTTTTGGTATTGAACCGGTTATTAGAGTATTTGAAATATTTAAATATTGTAATTTTGAAAACTTAGTAAAATATATTGGAAAATTTCCGGAAATTTTATTTGATGATAAATTTAAATATTCTAAATTTAATAATTTATCCAAATGATTTGATATGTTTTCATTAAAATTATTATCAGATATATTTAAATATTTTAGCATAACAAAATTGCTTATTTCTCCAAGTCTTCCATTTATATAATTATTTGATATATCTAAATGGGTTAAATTTTTTAAACAACATATATTAGATAAATTCCCGATAAATTTATTGTTAGATAAATTTAAATAAATTAAATTAGGTAAATCTAACTTAGGGAAATTGGCTTCTATCTTATTATTAGATAAGTTTAATTTTGTCATGTTTATAAAATTATCAAAAACATTTGGTGGTATTTGTCCTATTATTCCTCTCAATTGTAAATTTAAATATTCAATACATGGGATATCTTTTTTATTTACAAATCCAATAATATTTACTATATTATTATTTTTAATATTTTTATCTAATTTATATTCTTTATATTCTTTATATTCTTTATATTGGGAACCGATATTATCACCTGTTTTTAATTGTAAATATTTATTTTTATATTTGATGTATTTATCATAAAAAGTCATCTTATATAAATTTAGTATTTATTTTTATATAAAATTTATATTTATATAAAATAAATTTTATATAAAAATAAATTATGTATTGTAAAGCAAATTAATTTGTATACAAAAGTAATACAGCATAATTAGGATTATTAATTTTTATAATTGGATCAAAACCAAATCCCATATTTTTGTATAATTTAAAAGCTTTAGAATGTACACTTGATATTAACATAATAAATGGAACATTGATTGAAGTTATGTATTCTAAACACATTAGCATCATTTTATATCCTAATCCTTGAGATCTAAACTTATGGATTAAATAAAAATAACTAATATAATAAACATATCTTCCGTCTGTTAATTCTTTTAATTCACCAACAATATATCCACAAATTTTACCATTATTATCTAATAAAAACCATCCTAATAAATTATTAGAAGATAATGTTGAAATAATATCATCAATATTAAATACAATATCTGGTTCATTTTCAAGTTCAATAAAATTAAAAAAAATAATTTTAGCTAATCTTTGTATATGTGATATTTGATTAAATTTTTGTATTTTCACTTTTTTAATATATTGTAAATATTCAATATATTAATTAATTAAAAAAAACTAACTATATTATTATTTAGTATTTAGTCACAATTGATTTATTTTTTTTTTCTTTTAAATCTTTTTGTTTAATAATTGACTTGGTTGCATCATTAGATTTGGTTTGATTATTTGACTTGGTTGCATCATTAGATTTGGTTTGATCATTTGATTTTGATTTTGACTTTGATTTTAATTTTGAAATAGGATTTTCAGATATTAAAGCTATTTTATTTCCAAACCATTTTAAGTATGAATTTTCAAAAATCTCTAGTTCTTCAATCCATAGACTTTGGACAGATTTATTTTTATAAAGTTCAAGTTCATTTTTTTTCTCATTATAATCTGATTCTAATTCATCAATTTTTTCTAATGTTAATGACCACATAGGCATTCCTACTAAGTAATCATATGATGGTTTTGAATTAATATTGACTGATAATTCTGGATATTCTAAATTTTCTAATTCTCCAATCAAAACAGATTTTTGTTTTTTATAAATGATAATATCTCCAGAAATAACTTGTTTAATAAATTTTCTTTTGTATTTTAGTAATTTTAATTCATTTTCTAAAACTTTAACATAATGTATTTTTCTCTTATTATAAATATCTAATCTCATTTCAATATAGTCTTTCAACATATAATTTGGATTAGAATATTTATGTATTTGATTATTTTTATAAACATGCATATTTGATACTTGAATTGATGATGTTAATTTTAATTTTTCCACAATAGATTTTGATTTGATTAATTTTTGTAATTCTCCATTTTTAAAATATAATTTAAAATTAATTTTATGATTTCCACAATTATTTTCATAATCAGTCAATATTCCATTTTCATCGTCAAGTAATTTTGATAAAAAATCAATGTAATCTTGTGTCCATACACCAATTGGTAATTCTGTAATTTTTAATGTGTATTCATCAATCTGTTCATAATTTCCATAACTGATAAATTTGACTTGATTTTTTTTTTTATCAGTAAATTTTTCTATTCTTCCTGTAAATCCCGAATACCATGGTGTAAGTTCATTTAATTTGTCAACATGTGTTCCCGTTAAATATGCCCTAATATTTAAAATTAAATCTTGAGGATTAAAAGGAGGAATATTAGTACTGAATCCTGTTCCAATACCTTCTGAACCATTTACCAATAACATTGGAATAATTGGATAATATCTTACAGGTTCTACTAAATCTCCTTCTTCAATAATCTGTTCTAATACAGGTTCATCTTTTGCTATAAATATATTTCTTGTTAAACTTGTCAATAGAGTAAAAATATATCTGGAACTTGCAGCATCTTTACCTCCAAGTCTTCTTGTACCAAAATTTCCTGATGGAAATAACAAATTAATATTATTTGAACCACAAAAATCTTGAGCCATTTTAATAATAGCACCTTGAAGAGATGCTTCACCATGATGATATCCTGTATGTTCACTAATATATCCTGATAATTGGGCAACTTTAATTTCTTCATTATCTAATTTACGTTTAAATGCTCCATAAAGAATTTTTCTTTGGGATGGTTTTAACCCATCTATTAAATCTGGAATAGATCTTTGATTATCATCATATGAAAAATGAATTAAATCTTTATTGACAAAATCATATATTGGAATATTTTTAACATTATTTTCAATTATTAAGTTTTCATCTCGTTGTCTTACCCATTCTTTTCTATCATTTTCTTTTGATTTAGCAAAAGCTAATGTGATAGCTTGATATGATAGATCATTTTTATCAACAGGTTCATCAGATAAAGAAGTATTATCATCATTATCATTATCATTATCATTATTATCATTATCATTATCATTATCATTATTATCATTATCATTATCATCATTATCATCATTATTTGTTTTGATAGATTTAGTAGATTTAGTAGATTTAGCAGATTTAGTAGATTTAGCAGATTTAGTAGATTTAGCAGATTTAGTTGATTTGACAGATTCATTATCTCCTCCTGATAAATTTGATGAATCATCATTTGTCTCCCATACATAATTTATTATTTTATTGTAAAAATCACCAAATGATTCTTTTGCTTCTGTTGCTGTTGATGTTCCCAAACCTTTGAAATATTTTATTTTATATTTTTTTCCAACATCATCACCTTGTTTTTCACACCATTTTTTATATTCTGTTAATGTATTAAATATTTCTGGATTTAGTTTTTTTGTATCTGAATTTTTATAGGCTTTAACGATTGGAGTTGCTATTGATTGAATAAATCCTTTTATTTTTAATAAACTTGGCCAAAAATAATGGAAAAAATTTATTAATAATCCTTTGATATGGGAACCATCAACATCCTGATCAGTTAAAATGATTATTCCACCATATCTAAGTTTTTTTGTATCATTATAAACTGTATTTTGTTTTAATCCCATAATTTGTTTTAGATTTTTAATCTCCTCATTTGAAAGTAATTGATTTGGTGTAGCATTTCTAACATTAAGTAGTTTACCTTTGAGTGGGAATACCCCATATAAGTCTCTTCCAATGATTTCTAAACCTGATATAGCAAAGGTTTTTGCTGAATCTCCTTCAGTCACAATAAGTCTACATTCTGAACTTCTTTTAGAACCGGCTAATCTGGCATCATCCAGTTTAGTCAAATTTTTAAGATTATTATTTTTTTTACCATCTGATTTTTCTAATTCTCCCAATTGTTTAATTTGAGCTATTTGAACAATCTCATTCACTAATCCAGTTTTGCATATTTTTCCTATAAATTTATCATCAATTTCACATTTTATATTAAATAATGATGATTTAGTAGTAAGAACTTCTTTAGTTTGAGAACTAAATGATGGATCTTCAATAACAGAATTTATAAAGATTGTAAGATTTTCTTTTATTTGATGGGGTTTAATTTTAAGGGTTTTATATTTGGGTTGTGATATAATATTTTCAATTACTTTATCTACAATTTGATTTGAAATATAATTTAAATGTGTTCCTCCTTGAAATGTACTGATTCTATTTACAAAACTCATATGTCTGAATCCTGCATTAGGATCATATACAACACCCAAAGTCCATCTTTCATTAAATTCTTCATAAATTAAATCTGAACTAATATCTTCTGAATAATACATTCCAATATAATCCCTAAACGAATTAATATCAAGATATTTTCCATTTAACCACACATTCACATTGGAAGTTGTTGTTCCTGTTATATCATATACTCTTCTTTTAAGTAACCCAACCATATCATCAGTTAAATCTTTTAATCCAAATTTTTTATAATCTGGGATAAAAGTTATTTTTGTATAAGAATCAACATGTTTATCAATTGTTGATATTACGGGTTCTTCTTTATCAAACATATTATTTGTAAATCTTTGAAAATATTTTTTTTTTCTTATTGGATCTGCTATTTCAACATCAAATCTTGTTGAATAAATATTTGCAAGTTTGCTCCCGTATCCATTTTTACCCCCAACAGTTTTTCCTTTTTGATCATAATTTCCCGAAGTCAAAAGATTTCCAAAAATTAATTCTGGTACATAAATATCATAATCTTTGTGAATTTCTATTGGAATTGTTGATCCATTATTCCATATTGATATTTCACCTGATTTTTTATCTATTGATACTTCTATTCTATTACATTTGGAATCTCTAACAGTATTATCAGCAGCATTAACAAGAACTTCATCAAATATCTTATATAATCCCAATACTATATGTTTATCCTTTCTTACTATTTTGTTTTCTTCTTCATCATACACATATATATTTATTAAATCATTTTGTGTAGATCCTATATATGAATCTGGTAAATCTAATATATGTTGATGTAATGATTTTTTCTTATATTGTTCTTCTATACTAATAGTATTAGATTCACTGATTTTAACATTCTTTTTACTTGCCATAATAAATGTTATTTTATATATAAATTATATCTTTAAATGTTTTTTTATCAATTTTTTTGATTTTTCCATAAAATAAAATGGCTTAATGATTTAATCATAATAATAATCAAATTATAAATAACAATAATAATGACAAATATATTTGATCAAAATGATATAAATTTTTCACAAAATATAAAATTTGCCGAAAAACACATAGGAGGGAATCAATCCGATACCATTAATAATTTTAATAACCAATCAAATATAATAGCAAATTTAGACAATGATTACCAACGAATTTTAGATTATAATAGCAAAATACAAAGAGATAAAAATAAAAACGATAATTATGTAGAAAGATTAGATAATGAACAACATACCTCAGTATATAGGATTAATAATTATCCAACATATATTGATGATGTTAACTTTTCTAATCCCGTTATTTATCCTAAAGAATATGATATGTATTTTGATTATTTAAACAAAAAAAATTTAAATCCTATTAATACACAAGTTGTTAAAACAAAAAGTTATATAAATGTAGATTCTGCTAATAGAAATATTAATACATATCTTAATATAAATCAGTATATTAGTATTAGTAATTATTCTTTAGAGTTTATAAATGAAAGTAATTATTTTAATATTTATATTGATAATGCCGATAAATATTTTAAAAAAAATGACTTTTTAATATTAAAAGGTTTTAAAAATTATTTGGTTTATTATGAAAATTTAAATTTTTTTTTTAATAATGGTTCATCAACAGTTGTACTTGATTTAACACCTAATTTTAGTGAATCAATTCCTTATTATGATATATTTATTAAAATAAATGGAGTTACAAGTAGTGATAATTTACCTTATTGGAAAAATATTCCATTAAATTTAATTAACGAATTACATAAAGTTTATATAGTTAATATTAATAATGATAATAGACTTGCTTTTGATTTACCTATTTTTTTTTATTCTGAAAATGATTCCGATAAAACTTTAATTTCAAATTGTACAATATTTTATTATAGTTTAGGTAATTATCCCATTAATTTAATAAATTCAAATACTCCTGTTACAACAGATAGTTTAAATAATTATTTAACTGTTAGTGAAGTTACAAGTAATTATATTAAATTAATTTTAACAAATATAATTTCCCTAAATAAAAATATTATATTAGATGGTTATTGGATAAATGATGCATTTAGAACTGGTCAAAATATTCAAATTGGAAAAATTGATGGTTTTGTTCAAGGTTATCCTAATCCAAATCAATTTGCCATTAATCTTGATAAAAATTATAATAATATTTGTTCAATTAAACTAATTAGTTCTGAAATACCAAATGTACAAAAAAATATTATTAGCACAGATCAAAATACTGATCAAAATACTAAACCAAGTTCTGGTGATGTTAATTTAAAATATATTCAAGATGTAAATAATAAATTTTATTGGCAAAATATAATTGATGAAGGTATTTATCAAATAGAGTTGGAAACTGGATATTATTCTTACGATGAACTTAAATTAGCTATTGAAACTAAAGTTTCCCAAGTCAAAAGAAAAAATTTATTTAATACCATTAATTTATATGAGTATAATTTCATTAATGTTGAATTTAATCCAGATACAAATATAACAAAAATTAATTCATTTAATATATTTATTCTTCCAAATTGTTTTGACAGTATCACACAAATTAATTCATTAATTAATTCAAATTTATTCATAATAAGAATTAATCAACACCAACATAATCTTAGAAAAGGAGATAAAATATTTATAACTGGAAGTATAGATTATTATACTATCAAAAGTGACTACATTAATACAGATCAGGGTCACATCATAACTAATGTTATTAATAATAATTTTTATGAAATTTCAATTAAAAATATAAATGAGATTCCTAGTGTTGGTGATACAAAAGGTGGATTAGGTATTAAGATTAAAACTTATGCCGTTTTTAGATTATTTTTTAATTTCCCAGATACTTTTGGTGCACTTATGGGATTCTCTTTTGTAGGTATATCAAGTGCTATTACCGATTATTCAGGTGTCCAAAATAACTTTACTATTACTAATACTGACTCTTATTATTTTGATATTAAAAAAATATTAATAATTAATAATAATGTTCCTCCTATTGAATTTATTACAGAATATTCAAGATTTAATTTTAATTACATTTTATTGTTAGCAGAAAATTTTAATAATAATTATACTCCAAATGGTCCTGCATATTTTTATAAATTTTTATTAAATGGACAACCAAATTCTTATTTATATAATACATTTGTTCCTTCTCCTGTTTATTTTAATCCACCCCTAAAATCATTGACTAATTTAAAATTTACATTTGTTTTACCAAATGGTGGATTAGTAAACTTTGGTAATTTAAATCTTTCATTTACTCTTGAAATAACCTCTTTAAATAATATTCCTGAAAATACTAATATAACTACTTATATGTCAAGAATCTAATTTTCTTTTAATCTTTTAATTCATTATACATTTTATAATATATTGATATTTTCTTACCATCAAATAATATTTTCATTATTTCTTCATAACAATTATATCCTATGTTCTCACACAAAAATCTGTTAAATTCTATTATCTTGCTTAATTCCAAATTATTTTGTTCATTTGATCTAACTCCAACTCCAACTCCAACCAACATATTTAATTCTTTTATAATACTGGTTTTTTGTGTTTCAATATCAATATATGTTGAATTATCAGGATTTTTTATTTTTAATTTTGTTATCAAACACTGATACAAATATAATTTTATTGATTCTATTATTGACTCGTTTATTATTTTATTTTTATCGGTAATATTTTTGGTTTGGATCATATAATGAATTATTGTATTGGTTAATTCATTAGCAATTATACCTATCACATTTATTTTTAATATTTCTATTATTGATTTATTCAATACATTATAATTTGAATCTTCGTATCTATCCAAATCCCAATAATCACCAAATGCATTATCAAAAATTAATTTAAAATACCTGGTAAAAATATTAATTTTTTCTAATGATTTTTGTTCTATTTTATTTTTTATTATGTTCAATAAAAAATTACTTATAGTATTTTTATTTTGTATTTTTTTATTTAATATCCGAATAATTTTAAAATAACTATCACCCAATTTACTAACTAAATTTTTATATTCGTCCCAATCAATACCTGTTGATTTAATTAATTTTAAATTGTCAAATGCTTTTGCTAAATCTACATTAGTATAAGTGGAAATTTTTTTATCCAAATTTCCAATATAAGCTTCATAATGTTCTTTCATTCGGATTTTTTCATCTATCAAATTATTAATATCCGTTATATTAGTAGAAATATCTATTTGACCGATAAAATCTTTTTCAGAATCTTTTTCAGATTCTTTATATTCTGAAACTTTATTTTTGTAATTACTTATTTCATTTTGTAAATTGTCTATATATGATTTTAATTTTTTAGAAATCTGTTCTTGTTCTTCTCCCACATACAATTTGATATCCGAATCAAAATCAAAACTATTTATTAATAATTCTTCTTTACCAATTCCCAATTCTTTTTTTAATTCTTTTTTTTCCTTTAAACCCCATCCTGTTGGAAAATCATATAGTTTTAACCACATTACTTCATTAAACATAAATATAGAATTTGTCACAATTTCTCTCATTAAACTTTCTGAGTTTTCCAATGATATATCTTTAAAATTTTCATCCGATTCTATTGAATTTAATAATGCTATTGAATAAACTTTTATTCTTTGACTAAAAATTTTTTCATCGTATTCATTTTGTATATTAAACATAATCTTTATTAAATATTCGACAGGTGTTTCTTGTTTAATATTTTTATAACTTTTTAAAAATTCTTTCTTGGTAATTATTTTTTTTATCCCGTACAAATTAAATTGATCTATTAGTCTGGTTATAATTGTATTTCCATTTAAATCCAATATTTTATAATTAAACCCATTTTCTCCATCTAATCTGTTCATATCTAATAGTTCATCCATTTTTCTTATATTTAAACATTGTGAACCTATTATTTTTCTACTTGTTTTTTCTATTGGATTATTTTTCATTGCATTTAATACCTGATTAGATTCTAATGTCGGTAAACTTGAATGTTCGATTATATTTTTTGTATTATTGGCTAAATTATTATTGGATATCTTATTAATATTTTCATTGAATATATTTATTTTGTCTGTTGAATTTATATTTGTAAATACTTTGGTTGAACCCGATCCTGATCCATCAGTAATTTTAATTTCTTTAAAAATATTTTTTACTTCCTCATTTAATTGAATTGCAATAATTTTTTTTACAAATATTTTAATATTGTCTATCAAATAATTTTTTTTTTCTTTTTCATTTGCATTTATAAAAGCTAATGTTTTGAATATATTATCTTTATGTATCTGATCTAAAGGATCACCTTCTAAATTTATTCCAACAGAGAAATCTTTTGTTTCAGATGGGGATTTTATATTTTTATATTGTATATTGGTTGGTTTGTTAAAAAAACAATTAGAATTTTTACTATCTTTTATTAACATCTGATATATCAAAAATACCATCAAATTAATTAACCCATTTAAATTATGTGTTATTATATATGAGTCAAAATTTATTTTTTTTATTATAAAATTATCTTGGATATTGAATTTTGTAACTTTACTTTTATCTTCTAAAATTGAATCTAGAGATGAATCAATTTCTGATCTGGTTTTTATATTGGCAATATCACATAATGTATTTTTTTCTGGTTTACCCTCACATTTGATATCGGTTTGTATTATATTATAACCTCTTGCAAATTTATATTTACCGTTGGAATTAATAAATTTTGATAAATTATATTTAGAATCTGGAATAAATTGAAATTTTAATAAAGATTTTGTTTGATCATTTAAATATAATTCAGATGCTCCTCCCCCCAATGGTTTTTTAGGCGTAAATTCTGTAGCATTCAGATTTAATGATTTTTCAGATTCATCTTCTGATTCATCTTCTGATTCTTCAGATTCATCTTCTGATTCTTCAGGATCATCACCATAAATCTCAAATTTCGAATATTCAATAGAATCTGTTCCCATATAAAATGAATTAAAATTAAAAGTATTCAAGTATGGAAAAACATTTTCAATTAAATTAGATTTATAATTTGGATTCATTATTATTTTTGTTAAATCATTAATATATACAATATTTTCTTTCCCATACAAATTAATATTTGGAAGTATATTAAAATATAACTCTTTATATTTGTCATAACTATCTGGGAATTTTTTTCTAATATTAAAATTATAGTCATTAAATATTGTATTTGTTAATTTGACTTGGCTTTTATCACCCTTAATATAATTACCGATAAATTCATTGTATTTTTCAAATTGAAATTCTGATTGGTACCTATTGATATTTTCAACAAGTTCACTAAAAAAATCAAAAAGTTTTAAAGTTACATTATATATATAATTAATATCGTCAATGTAACTTTTTTTTTTTATATTTAAAAATATATTGGAGGAATCATTAGGATTATCAATATCTGTTGTTTCCCAAATAAATAATAATTTTTTAATTGCTTTTTCTACACTTGAATTCTTTTTTATATTTGGTTCTCTCAATAAATTATCTATTATTTTTTTATAATGGATATTTGAATCTTGTAATTGTTTTGTATCAATATCACCAATATATTTTTCCAAAATAACAAGATTATTTATTATTTTAATCATAATATTTGTAAATTCCTTTATGTAAAATAAATCTATTTTTTGAATATAACTTCTTAAAGCATCTTCATCTTTATTTAAACTTATCATTTGAATCAATGATTGTATATATTGGTTAATTGTTACTATTAAAACTCTTATTGAACTATATTTAAAATACTTTTTTTTATTTTCCCATAAATATTTTTCATTTATGAATTCTAATTTATAACTAATCTGATTAGTCAATCTGTTCTTTAAATCTACGAAACCATTTGGATTTGTTTTATTAATCATTAATGGTTGTGGAATCCAATAATTCCATATTAAAGGATTTGAGGGATTTGGACCGTTATTTTCAAATCCCTTAAAAAATGGAATTCCTTCTTCAAAACTTTCAGTTATATTTGAATTACTTTGTGGATCTGTAATTGAATATTCATAATAGCAAGAATCATCATCTAAATTAACCGGTTTATTTAATAATACAATATTATCAATAGAATCTCCAAAATTAATAAAGATATTAATGGGTGTATTTTTATCTATTAAAAATTCATTTAGTATTGTATCATTAATTTCATTTATAATACAATAACATGCATTACAATTATTACAAAATAAAATATTTTTTCCAGATGATAATTTACCATTATTATCATTAATAACTGAATATATTTTAATTGGTTTTCCTGAATCATCATTACTTAGTTTTCCTGAAACATTAGTAAGCTGTTTTCCTAAAGCATCTGTAAGATTTTGTGTCGGAGAATATTTTTTTAGTGTTTCATAAACAAAAAATATTCCTCCAACATATTTAATTATTTGATCGTAATAATTTTTTTTCATATTTTTATTTAATTTTTGTTGAATTAGTTTTATATTATTGGAGATATCAACAATAACTTTATTAATTTTTTCAATTTGATTTTTTTTATTTGCGATGATTTTTTCTTTTTGGTTTTGAATAAAATTATCATCCCATATTGTAGAATCATTATCAAGATTATAGTTATAAAATTTTTTAATTTCTTCTTGAGTATTTAAAACAATATTTTTTGCTTTTTCAAATTTATTTTCATCTGGGTCGGAAAAATCTGAATATATTTTATTAATCTCAGAAACTTTATTATCTATCATGTTGTAAATATTTGGTAACATTAATTGTGTTGTATTTTTGATAAAATTTTGAATTGAAACAATTACACGTGTACCATCATCAATACAAATATAATTTTTTTCATCTGTTGTTTTTTTTTTTTCAAATAATTCGATTAAAATCTTTATACTTTGATTTTTTATTATATCGTTAATTTGTTTCATTTGTCCAGAATTAATTGATTTAATTTCCCCATTTGCAGGTTTATAAAAATCATCTTGTTTACATGTGTCAATAAATTTTTCAATTAAATAATGTATAGGTGCATTACCATTATTATCATTTAATTTTTGTTCACATCCATTAGCCAATAAATAAGTTATAATCAGCCCATAACCTCTTTGACATGCCAAATGGAGTGGATTTTGATTTAATTGTGTCATTGAGTTTAACGATACATTTTTATCAACAAGTGTTCTGATTATTTGTAATTTATCTTCTTCAGATATATTGGATGATTCATTTCTTATGATTGCATGAATTAATGTTTGACCAGATGAATCTTTAAAATTAAGTATTTCATTTGATCCTAAAATAGTATTGATTGTGTCTAATTCTCCACTAATAAATTTACTCATTAATTCTAATATTTTATTTTCGTCTTTTATTGGTTCACTTATATAACTTCTATTTAAACTTTTTAATAATGATTTATTTACACCTGTGTTAGTAGATTTTTTATCCATTTGATTATACTATAATATAATTTATCATAGATATTTTTTATTTATTTTTTTACATAAAAAAATAAATAAATCAATTAACAATTAACAATTAACAAATACTAATTTAAAAACTACTATATTGTTTTATTGGTTTTTACAAGAATTACATGAATTTGGATTTACTTGATAATTTTGTAAAGGAGTTTCTGTCATTCTATAATCGGTATAACTGGCACATTTAAAACTTTCAGGAAGTTCTTTTGTTTTAAATAACATATTTGCATCGTCTCTTTCTTGTGAAAATAATCTTGGATCCATTCTTAATGGATATTTATGTACACATGCATTATTCCAACATGAATCATTTTTTCTTAAATATAACCATTCTGAATCCATTAATTTTTCAGCATTAATTTGTAAAAATAATCTGTAATCATCATCTCTTGTAATTCCATTCATGTATTTTATATATTCATTTATACTTGAATCAGACTTATAATTTGTTGTAAATCTTCCATCGTCCATTTTTGGGGGGCAATTTCTATAAAAGTTATCCATTTTATTATATATATTATTTGGGTTATAAAAAAATATTCAATTATATATTAAATATTTTTTTTATTATTAAAATTATAACCATAAAAACAATATTGTTTTTGGTATTGAATCTGATGATACAATGTGAAATGAAATAAAATAAAATTAGATGAAATTTTATGAGTTGTATATTAAAAATAATTCAATATTTTATGGTGTTATATCAATTATTTTATTTGGCTTTCTTAATTTATTTAAAAAATTAATTTTATTAATTATTTCTGGATTTAATAATGGTGGATCAGATCCAATAGAAATTTCTTCATTTGAATTCGTTTCTGATGAATTAGATTTATTTAGATTGTTGGATTTGTTGGATTTGTTGGATTTGTTAGATTTGTTGGATTTATCATGTTCACCTAATAAATAGGGTTCATTATCCAATGGATCTGATTTATTGGTTAGATAGTCATTAATTATACTATCATTACTTTTTTTTGGTGATCTATATATATTATCTGAATTATTTTTAATAATATTTGAAAATGCATTTAATGATTTGTAAGCATTATTTGCTTTTGGATTATTTTCCATCATATATGGAGTTTTTATAAAAGTTTCATTTATTTCTAAAACTATTCCATTATCCGATTCTTCATTTAATTTTGTTTTTAACATATGATATGATTTGGATGATTTGGATGATTTGGATGATTTGGATGATTTGGATGATTTGGATGATTTGGATGATTTGGATGATTTGGATGATTTGGATGAACCTGATGAACCGGATGAACTGGATGAACTGGATGAACTGGATGATTTTGAATGTTTATGGTCATGTTCATGTTCATGTTCATGTTCATGTTCATGTTCATGTTCATGTTCATGTTCATCAGATGTTTTGCTTCCTAATTCATAATGATTCATAACTTTATGTTCACTTTGTGATGAATCATTATCTTTGTGAGAATATTTATTATCTGGGCTCATATAAAAATTTTCTTTTTCATTAGGTTTTAATTGACTTATTTTTATAAAACAATTTTTACCAATATGTTGTTGTTTATTTATTGAAGAATTTTCAACAGAATTAAAAATCTGATCACGATTTTCTCCTAAATCTTCAATTCCTTCATCATATTGATTTATTTGATTTAATACTGATTGATTATTCATTTTATTTACTTCATTTGTTTTATTTTGTAGTGAATATAAATCTTTTATTTTTTTATCACAGCCATTAAATCTTTTTTCTATTAATTCTTCTATTTCACATAATCGTTCATTTATATCTTCAAATTCAACATCTAATTTATCATTAATGTTTTCTTTTAATTTATCTACTTTACTTGTTTGGTATGAGTATAAATTATACACCAAATATATAATTATACCCAATAGTATTATAATTAATATATATCTTATATCAAACATTTATAGAATAAAAATTGAAAAAAAGATATAAATTTAAACTTATATAAATAAATATATATATCTTCTATAATTAAAATTATGTTTTTTGAAAATTTTTATATTAGTTATTCCAAAGACATTACGATTAATTCTATTTCCCCATATAAAAATATTATGAATAAATTTATTTTAAAATTTATATCAGAAAAAAAAAATGATTATACTAATAAAACTAATTTATATTTGGATGCTATTATTTATTCAAAATATTATTTATATTGGAAAACATTTGATTGTGTTTATCAGGAAAATATTATGAATTTATTATATGATATTGAATATATGTGATATTGAATATATGTGATATTGAATTGAATTAATAACCATTATCATTATTTAGTACATTTTTCACATAATCTATATTTATACCCATATTTCCTGTAAATCTTCTTGAATTATCAAAATCTTCTAATGATGCCCATGCCATATAATCTTTACCATCAGTAATTTGAATTGGACATGTTGTACATCTTTTATTTGTTACACATACAGGGGGATGTGGAGGTACTGGATACCAATTATTTGGAGTCACAAATGTATAATCTGAATTAGTCATTCCTTTATTTAATGGACTTATATAATTATAATCACCATATCTTAATTCATTAGTTAATGATTCTTTTGGTGTTGGAGCACTTGATGAATAACTATATATTCTATTGTAATAATCTTTACCATCTTCCATAAATGGTTTGACCAAATTTTGTTCACCTATACCTAACTTAAATAATTTATTGTTAAATGATATATCATTTTCTTGTTTTTGTTCTCCATCTTGTTGATATTGAACATAACTTGCATCATATGTAATTGGACTATCTAAATTGTATTGGGTTTCTGATGATGGTTTATTTTCTTGAGGTGATAATTCTTTTTCTTTTCCTAATAATCCGGCTCTGGCTAAATATGGACTTTGTAATGATTCCTCTAACATTATATTTTCACTTTGTTTAACTGATTCTGTATTAGATTCTATATTAGATTTTGGTCTGAATTCTGTATTAGATTTTGGTCTGAATTCTGTATTAGATTTTGGTCTGAATTCTGTATTAGATTTTGGTCTGAATTCTGTATTAGATTTTGGTCTGAATTCTGTATTAGATTCTGTATTGGATCCAATTTGATTATTGAATTTAGGTCTGGATTCTCCATTATATATTTGTTTATAATTTTGTTCTGGTCTCTGGGTATTAGTATTAGTATTAGTATTAGTATTAGTATTAGTATTAGTATTAGTATTAGTATTAGTATTAATAGAATCAGTATTTGAAACGGGTATAGAATTTAATGGTGGATTATGTAAGTTTTCAATTCCTGTTTCAATTTTCGTTTGAATATTGTTTATATCTTTATTAAAAAAATTTCCATTTTGTTGTTTTAATAATTGTATACTAGGATTTGATTCTAATTTATTAATTAAATTATGATTTTTATTTTCTTGTTCATTAATAAAACTGTCTAATTCATTTACATTAGTAAAACCTTCAATAATTTCATTATCTTGAGTATTATTGTCATGGATAATATTATCAAAACCTTGAATTATATTTGAATCATTATGATTTGTAGAAATTCCAGTTGTATTTGGACCATTAGAATTTGATGGTTCATAGTGTTCATTTTCTTGTTTATGTTCATTTTTAGTATTTTCTTGTTTATTATTTTTATTGACACGAACACATTTGAATTCGTAAATATCATTATCAGATGATTTTAACATTTGAATTTTTTCTGGATTTATAACTGAACTAATATTATCAATTAAAGTTTCAATTGAACTTGAAATAAATGTTTCCTTTTGTTGTTCTCCTTCTGAACCCAGTGGATTCGGGACAATATTTGAAATTGGAATTGGAATTGGTATTGGAATTGGTAAATTTTGTTCATTAGATTCTACTATTGATATTTTACACTGATCACAATTTAATGGATCAGAAGCAATATTGTTAATATAAATTAAATTTTCTATAATTAAAATTGAAACAGCTATAATAAGTGATAATAATAGTGCCTCATAAATTTTTAAACTTATAACAAATTTTAATAATAAAAAAATTATAATAATTATAATAAAAAATTTTCCATAATATTTTAAATTATTAATAAAATCAGATGAAATCATTTATATATTTATATATATAAAACAAATAAAAAATATTCAATAAAATAAAAATTAATTACTACTTATTAATAGTTGTAGTATTTTTATCCCAGTCATAAATCCAATTATTAAAAGTATAAGAACTAATGTTTTTTGTTGTGATGTGTAAGTATCAAAAAATTTATCAACTGAAAGATCATTATATATGTCAAATGCAATAATTGCTAATAATGCATTATTTATTGATGTTTCAATTATTTCATTAATAATAACTTTACCTGAATTAATAAGAATTGTAAAAACCTGAAATAAAAAATGCATTATAAATACAAATAAAAATAAATAAACTTTATAAGCAATTGCATTATGTCTATCATCAAATTTATCTAAAAATAAACTTATAAACATATACAATGTAATTGCCATAAACAATAATCTAGCTAAAACCAACATAATTTTTATTATTTTATAATATACAAATATAATAAAAAAAAAGCATAAAATATATTAATTTAATTATTATTCTTTATATTTGATATCATTAATATTATGCAAAATAATAATATAATGATTATCAAAAATAATATCATAAATATCACATAGTGTGGCAATATAAAATTTATTATTTCCATATAAAACGGTTCTAATAATTCATTTTTTATCTCATTTTTAATATCTTCTGACATTAAATTTTCTTTTATTTTTAACAATATTTTTTGTAAAAAATTTTTATTTTTTATATTTGTAGATTTATTATTTGTATCTAATCCCATTTAATATATACCAATAAAAAATATTTATATATTTAATCACAATATATAAATATTTATAAACTTGTTTTATTTTATTTTATTTTTTATCTTTTTTGGTATCTTTGGATTTTTTTGTTGTTTTTTTTTTCTTAGCATCAGTGTTTTCTGATTCTTCTGATTCTTCTGATTCTTCTGATTCTTCTGAGTTTTCTGAAGTTTCTGAAACATCAATTGATTTTTTATTTTTTTCTTCCAAATGTTTTTTTATACTTTGTTCTAATTCATCAAGATTTGGCATTTTTTTGACCATATTAATTATTTCATTTTCTCCCATTGTTTTAAATGCTAAAATTTTATCCATTCCTCCCATTTGTGGGTTTTTTTCACTTATTTGTCTGTAAATATAAGCCTTAACTAATTTTGCATTTTTCTCTGAAGCTTCAATTGGTTTGTTAGATTGAAGTAATAATCCTTTATTTAACATTCCCATAATCATTTCTAATACTTCTTGATGTAATTTTTCTTTTTGACTAGCCATCATTCTTGATAATTCATTTGAATTTAAATTTGATTTTGATTTTGATTTTGATTTTGATTTTGAGCCGGATTCGAATTCGGAATCATATAACAAATTATAATCAATCTTTTCAGATTGATTTTTCTTTAATATCACTTGATCTGAATCGTTATTTATTTTTCTATATCCCATTATTTTTTGTTTTTTATTAATATTACCTCCTGTCATAATGTCATTTGGTGCCAAATCATTATTATATTTACCTTGAATTTTTTTTATTGCATTTAATAATGTATTGGTATCTATATCTGATGTAGATAGATTATTTTTTTTTTCATCTCTATTGATACTATTTTTATAAAAAATATTATTATTAGATTTTATATTTTTTTTTTTCATATTTAAATTATCATTAGAAGATGTTTTTTCTTCAATATATTTTGATAATGAATTATTTAATGTATTATCTATATTGGTCGGATTAAATACAGTATTTGCTTTTTTTTCTAGCATTAAATCATTTTTTTTTCCATTAATAATTTCTGATTCCATTGGACTTGTTTCGGAATTTTCTAAATAATTTTCTGGAGTATTTTTTTTAACAGAAATGATTGAATTATCATCAGAAGTTGTTTCATTTTCTAATTTAATCATTTGGGTATTAATACTTGATTCAATATCACTTGTTTTTTCATCATTATTAATATTATTAAATTTTTGTATTGGTGTTGGTAATTTTTGTATTGGTATTGGTGTTGGTAATTTTTGTATTGGTGTTGGTATTGGTGTTGGTGTTGGTGTTGGTGTAAAAGTTTGTTTATCATTAGTTTGTGATGAATATTTGTTTTTAAGAATAGAAATAAATTGATCTGTATCTTCAATATCAGAATAATTAATAAAAGTTGGATTTTTATCATTATCCAATAGAGTAATAAATTTATCAGTGTTCATTGATTCAGAGTTGTTTGAATCAATTTCTGGTAATTCTAAATATTCAGAAGAGGATGAGGATGAAGAAGAATCTTTCTTATTATCAATTAATAAATTTTTAATTTTTGATTTTGTAGTCTTCATAAAATCATCTGTATTTAAATCATTATCTAGTTCATTAGTTGAATTAACCAGTTCTGATAAGTCATTAATGCCAAGAGATGTTAAATCTTGATTTTCAGGTTTTTGTAAAATTAAATTAAAAATATTATAAATATTTTGTATTGGAGCAGAATTAGTGTCTGATTCTAATTGATTTTCTTGATTTTCTTGATTTTCTTGATTTTCTTGATTTTCTTGATTTTCTTGATTTTCTTGATTTTCTTGATTTGTTTCTTTATCTTCTTTTGTTCCCACAAAATTTCCATTGTTATCTTCTAATGTAACATCAGCACCTGCATTTTCCATTTTTTCTGCTAACTCATTCATATCATTTGTAACAGCTAGTAAAATTGGTGTCTGACCTTCATTATTTTGTATATTAATAAAATCTGAACAATCTTGATTTAATAATTCATCAATTTCATTAGTGATCTCATTATTTTGATCATAAAATGAAACTAAATTATGAAAAACAGTATTACCATTTGATTCTGAACATTTATAACAACAGTTGTGTTGTTTTAGAATATATAAGATTAAATCTAAATTTTCATTTGACATTGCTTTAAACATATCAGAACAACTGCAATTACCTCCCTTTTGTTTTATAGTTTTTTTTTTATTATAATCTGTAAAAAATTCTGACGATGTTGATGATAAATCATTTAAATTTAATTTTTTTTGTTTTTCATTAATTTTTTTCTTAAAAGAATTATTCATTATAATATAAGTATATATATATTTTTTTTTTTACAATAAATATTTTATATATAGAATATATAATCTATAATGCAGAAAGATATAAGAATTCTTTTGGTGTTTTTAATCATTGCAATAGGTGTATTAGTATGGTTACAATGTTATCACTGTAATCCTATACCTAATACAGGAAAATTAAATAGTGCCAATATACAACCATTTACTGTTGACAATAAATCTCAATCATCAAATACTGGTAGATTTAATAATCCTGGATTTGAAAATAAATCTGATTCCAGATCTTTATCTCAATCTCAATCTCAATCTTCTGGTAAAATGAAAGGTTTGGCAAGAAAAGTTGAAGATGAAGATAGGTCAAGATCTTCAAGAGAAAGTCAAAAGGTTACTTCAAAAATTGTCGATAATATTCTTAAAACTGAAGCAAGACAAAATTCTGGTAAAAAATCAAGATTTTTTGATAATAGTTTATCTGAAGAATTGGATACTAATAATGATAATCTTAGTGAATATCAATCCCAATCCCAATCCCAATCCGAATTATTAAATCCTTTAGGAGAAGATATTAATTCAGAAAGAGATTCACTTATTGATTCAGACCAACAAGTTTTAGATGAACTTATTAAAGAAGTTAATACTGGAAATGATTTAATTGTTGATAATCCAAGATCTGAATTATATAGAAGTAGATCTAAAAGTATTAACTCTGCTAATAAATACAGAAAAGTAAGTTATAAAGATTCAGGATATAGATATGACTTTAATGAAGATGGTGACCCAACACAAACTTCACAAGATGAATTAAATTCTATGTATGATGATGCTCTTATATTTAGAAATAATGAATATAATACCAATGGTAATTTTAAAGGTTTTAATGAAACGAATGATACATATGGAAATGCAAATTTAAATGATTTTAAACCTTCTGGACCTCAAACTCAACAAGAAAAAGTTATGTCTTTATATAACTCAAATGAATATTTACCAAATAATAATATGTTAGATAAAAAATTAACTAAAGGTTTTCAAATATTAGATAACCCAGTAGCTGTTTCTAATCCTAATCTCATTCCTGTTCTTAAATCTATCCCCGTTAGTTCCGTAATGGGTTCTAATAGAAATCAAACTTATGATATTAGAGCTGAACCACCATGCCCGAAAACTGTTGTCAGTCCTTTTCTCAATTCATCAATTATGCCAGATATTTATTCAACTCAAAGGGGATGTTTATAAATTTTATTAAATTTTTTATATTAGATTATTTGTGTGGTATTAAATTTTTTTTATTAAAATAATAAATGATTATTATTTTTTTTATATTAGATTATTTGTGTTTGCTTGAGTTTTTACATTTGAACATTTAAAAATGATATAATATGGATTTTGAATATGATTTTTATTATAAAAACAATAACTGTCTAATTTTAAGACGAGACAATTATACGCTATTTAATAACATTAGATTAAAAATAGTATTTGACATTTGTCAACATTATAAAAATGGATTTGATATAAAAAAATTATTTAGTTCAATTAAAATGGTAATTAAAAATACAATTATCGATAATTTTGAAAATGAAAAGTTGTTTTCATTAAATGATTTATGCGAGTGGAATGAAGAATCATTATATATTATACTTTTATTAAAATATTCAAAAGGTGTTGTAATTTTTAATGAATGTAAATATTTTAAAATTTAAATTATAAAAAAATGTTGTTTAAAAAAAATTGATTTTTATTTTAAATAAAGATATATTTAAAATTATTAGAACATACAATAATATAAAAAAAATGGATTTGGACAAATATATTGAAGAAAATATTGATGATATATTAAAAAATCCGAATGATTATGTTATAGATAAATCAAAACTAATAAAAAATAATAAACCATTTAAAACCAATAAAAAAAAAATATCTTTTGCTATTGATTCAAATTTAAATGATTATTATTCTGATAATGAACCAAATGATCAAGATGATTATTATTCTGATAATGAACCAAATGATCAATATGATTATTATTCTGATAATGAACCAAATGATCAAGATGATAATTATTCTGATAATGAACCAAATGATCAAGATGATAATTATCAAAATATGATTGGGCAAATTGAAAAAGAACCGAATGAAGATGATTATACTGATGATATTATTGGAGAATTATATCAAAATATGTATGGGAAAAATTTAAACAAAGTTGATATTATTGAATTATTCAAAAATACAAAACAAAATGATTTAGAAAAATTAAATGGTAATGAGTTTATGGGTGGGTTGAATATTCAAAAAACTAATGAAATTTCAGATGAACTTGCAAATGATGATGGATATTATTTTTTCAATTTAATTAATATTTTTACAAAATATTATAATATTAAATATGATAAAATTGAACATTTTTTTTCTGATATAAAAGATAATGATAAAGGAACTTCATCACAAATGGAATTATTTTTTGATGCTATTGTAGAATATAAATTATTAAGAGAAACATATAAGTTGGATAATATCCAATGTTTTGGTATGATATATTCTGATTCAGACACAGATAAAATACTTGAGATTTTTTCTAAATGGGAAAATCAAATATATATGTTGGAAATTAAAAATGATAAATTTATAAGTCCATCATTAATTGTATGTTTAAATTATATTTATGAATCTGAATTGGTTAATTCGGATTGGAATATTTATAATTTAAGGAATGTTTAAAAATAATTAATTATGATTGATTTTTTTTTTAAAATCAATTAAAAATTTATTTATTATATTAGAATATAAACAAAATAATGAACGATAAAAATTTAATAACAAAAATACAAAATGATATTGCTAAATCTAATCCAAAAATTATTAATAATAATGATAATATCACAACTATTCAAAAAAAATTTAGTTCAAAATATACTGAGGATATTTCTGATTCCGATAATGATTCTGATTTAACCTCATATAAAAATAGAAATTTAAATATAATTAATCAATTACCAAATAAAAAAAATAAAGAATCTAATATAAAAATAAAACCCACTAAATCAATAAAATCTTCAAAAAATATTCAAGAAGAATTGGATGATATAGCTAATGAAATGGATTCAAAATCAAAATCAAAATCAAAATCAAAATCAAACAAAAAAGATGATTTAGAATCAGATTCAGAATTACCAGAACCCAATATTGAAAATGAAAATAAAAATGAAAATGAAAATTCTGAAGATTTAGAATCAGAACATCAATATGAATATACAGAAGAATTAAAAAATAAAGTAAAACAATATGTTAAAAATGATGATAGAATTAGAGAATTGCAAACAGAATTAAAATTATTAAATGGTGCTAAAAAAATATCAGAAACTGATATTCTTAAACATTTAGAAAGACTTGGAGAAACAAATATTAATATTACAGGTGGTAAATTGAGAATTAATCAATATGAATCCAAAGAAGGACTAAAAGAAGATATTATCAAAGAAGCATTATCTGAAAAAATTAAAGATCCAAAAATTATAGAATTTATTTTTGAAAAAATTAATGAAAAAAGAACATCAGGTGGTAAAGTTCAAATATCATTAAAAAGAACATTTGAACGAGCTAATGTGTCCCAAAAGGGAAAAAAAGGTAAAAAATAATTTTAATTTTTATAGTTTAAACAATATTTTTTTGTACCAGATAAAATTCAATTATATTTATTTGCATATTTATCAATCAATCTTATATATTTTGTTTTATATTTTAAATATTTATTTTTGTAATTGGTTTGGTTGTCTGAATTTAATTTTTCAATCCTATTACCATCAATCCAATTACCAAAATATTCGTCTCCATTTGTATATTTCAAAATACCTTTACCATTTTGTTTTCCATCCACCCAATCACCAGTGTATTCGTCTCCATTAGTATATTTCATAATACCTTTACCATTTGGTTTTTCATTTACAAAATCTCCATCATAAATATTTCCACTTAATAAATACATAATACCTTTACCATTTTTTTTTCCATTTACCCAATCACCAGAATATTCACTACCAGATACATATACCATGATACCTTTACCATTTTTTTCATTATCTTTCCAATCACCAGAATATTCATTCCCATTGATATATTTTAGTGTACCTTTACCATTTTTTTCATTATCTTCCCAATCACCTGAATATTCATCTCCATTTATATATTTTATGATACCTTTACCATTTTTTTTATTATTTATCCAATCACCAGAATAGACGTCACCATTTGCATATTTTATTGTACCTTTACCATTTTTTTCATTATTTACCCAATCACCAGAATAGACGTCACCATTTGCATATTTTATTGTACCTTTTCCGTTCATATTACCACTTAACCAATAACCAGAATATTTATCATGATTTATATATTCCATAATACCCGAACCATTCGGTTTTCCATTCCAATTACCTTTATATATATCTCCATTTGGATATGTATATTCTTTATATCCTGAATAAAAAAATCCATTATCATCATATAATATTATTTCTTCATCAATATTGATTTCTAATGATTTATCTATTGAATCAAAATAATTACAACGATTATTATTCACTCTTTGTTTAAATTTCAAATTCAATTTATTGTAATCGAATACCAATACAGAAAAAACAATACTTTGTTTTTTCCCACAAGTTATATATTTCAAGTCTGATACAAAAAAATTACCGTCATTTGCCGAATGAGTGCCCCAAGAATTTTTAAATTCTATTTTATTTTTGTTCCATCTACGTAAATTTACAGCATGACCTGATTCACTAACACATTTAAAATCATTATCTGATAATGATTCTATGAAAAAATTCTTTTTACTAAAAATATGAGTTTTTAAATAATTGCTTATTTTTATACCAACAAATGGCTGTAATTTATAATCTAACATTAATCTAATGCATTTTGTTGGTTTATTTATTTCATCCATATTTACCTTATAATTATGAATAAAAATAAATAACAAATTATTGTCAAATAAGTATTTTAAATCATCAATAAATTCTATTTTGTCTGGGTTTGATATATTTAATATTGGATTTATATCATCATTTATTTCACATGAATTATAATTATAATTACAATTAATATTATTTTTACGAATATTAAAAATTTCATCAGTATAATTATTTTTTAAATAGTCTAGTAAATAATAAAAAGAAGTTGTATTTCCTCCAGTATTACATGATTTATTTTTAGTTAAAATAGTAAAAAATAGTAAATAAAATTGTTCATTATATTGAGATTTTATAATATCTAAAATTTGTAAAGTTCTTATAAAACTTCTTGTTGTAGCATGAGCCCAACAAGTGCCATTTTTTCCCTGATTTTTTATAGTAACTGATTTTGTTTTATAATCTTTAACTGGTTTATCTAATTCCCATTTACTCTTATATACTTTATTTAAATCTTTATAAAACATTGAACCATTTCCATTTCTTATAACGTGATTTATTATATCACCATTATAAAAATCACCATTAGCATATTTAATGGTACCAATACCTTCACCATTTTCATTAACTAAAATACCTTCAAATACACTTCCATCAGGATAATTTATAATATAATTATTGTTTTGAACTTTATTCATTATATTTAATTTAATAATATAAAAAAAAAATATATTTTATATTAAGACTCGAAATAACAAATAACAAATAACAAATAACAAATAACAAATAACAAATAACAAATAACAAATAACAAATAACAAATAACAAATAATAATTTAAGGAGTAATAACAAACATATTTGGTAACATTCTAATATTTGTAAATGGAGCAAATGTTGTAGCAAAAGTTGGAAATATAACATTAGGAACCCCATAAATAGTTGGATAATAAGTCAAAGTCATAAGATCTCTGTGAGTTTTACCTGCTGGAAATGTAAAAACAACCTCTTCAGATGATGAAGATGAAGATGAAGAAGACGAGTCGTCATCATCATGTCTATGTTTATGTTTTTTTCCTCCTTCTTGTTTTAATTCATTTATAAATAAATTTTCATCAATTTTTTTTCCTTTAAATTCTTTTAAATTATATTTTACACGTTCATTTTCTAAAGATTCCTGAACAATATAATGTGATAATTTAGAACTACCACCTTCTTGAATTGTAAAATAAAATTTTGGAGTATAATTTTTAATATTTGATGACAATTGAGACCAAATTTCATCTGCAGCCTCTGGTCCATTTTTTTTTTTTGAATTAATACTTGAATTGTTAAGTTTAGGATTTACTAAAATATAACCCATTAATTATATTATTAATAGGATAAAAAAAATATTATTTTTTATATTATTTTTTTTTTATTTAATATTATTATTTAAAAAAATTGATAAAAATTTTATAAAAAATTGATTTATTATAAGTATTTAATTATATCTATATAATTATACTAAAAAGTATGTATGGTAATAAAAAATTATATTTTGAAATTACAAATATAAATCTAATTAGGATATTGACTGATGTATTAGACAAAACAACAACAGATATTAGATTGAGTTTTACGAATAAAAACAAAACCAATTTTCCGTTAGAAATAACATGTATTAATGATACAAGAACATTCTTTTTAAAAGGTAAATTTGGTTTAGAATTTATTAATAAATTATACTCTGAGTTAAATAATTTGGAATTTATTCTAAATATTAATGATTTATTAAATATATTAAAATCTATTGATAAAACAGATTCTTTATTAATATTTTATATTGAACAAACCAATACTAATGTTCTGGTTATTGAATTTAGTTCTGGGTATGATGACAATAAATCATCAGATTCTGATGATTCTAATTCAACCGATTCAAATATAAAAAAAACAAAATCTAAAAAAAAAAAAAATTTAAAAGAAAAAAAATTTAAATTGGGAATTATTTATCCTCAACAACCGGAAAAACAAATTACAAAAATGAATTTTGATAAAAAAATAATAATTAATGTTGATAAGTTTCACAAAACATGTAAAGATTTAAAAATACTATTTGATTTTGTTAAAATAAGTTCAAAAAACAATAAATCATTATCATTTTACTGTGATAATGATAATTGTGATGGAATTAATGAATTTAAATATGATAAAGATGAAGTTATATTAGAAAATATTAATTTGAATTCTAATACAATTGGAGGTATTTATTCATTAGAAGATATTAATAATTTATCAAAATTATCTGATATAACTACAGGATTTTATTTTCAATTCAAAAATAATTTTATTCTAGAATCAAATTATACATTTGACAAATATGGTTTGATTGATGTAATATATGTTCCCATAAAAGATGATGGGGTTAAAAATATATCATATAATAATGGTAATCTCAATGGTAATTGCGATATTACTATTGAAAATTCTGATAATATATCTAATATTTCTAACATTAATGATCTAACGGAAAAAACAACAAAAATCAAAAAAACAATTGATGATAAAATTATTTATTTGGAAATTAATCAAATAGAATTATTTAAATTATTATGTGAATGTGTTGAAAAAATTAATTCAGAACCTGTTTGGAAAATAACATGTAATCAAGACACATCAAGTATTAATGTGTTTTCAAATAATAATTCAAAAAATATATTGGTTGATATTAATATGGAAAATATATTTTCCCAATATAAACATCTTGAAAAATCAATAGAATTAGGTATTAGTTTAGGAAAATTAAACGATATATTAAAAACAGTTGATAAAACAAACAAATTGATTTTAAGTGTGGATAAAAATGATAAACATAATTTGAGAATTCAAATAAAAAATAAGGAAAAAACTAATATAAAAAAAGTTTATAAAATAAGACTATTAAATATTGATGATATTACTTTAAATTTTAAAAAAGATTATATTAAAAAAATAACTATGGATTCTGATGAATTTTATAAAATATGTAAAGATACAAATTCAATAGGCGAAATAATGAGATTAGAATGTTCTTCAAAAAATATCATTTTTAGTTGTATGGAAGAATCTAAGTATGTTAATATTTATAAAAAAAATAACGAACATGTAAAAATTAATACCAATCCATATATAAAAACCGATATAAAAACCGATATAAAAACCGATATAAAAACCGATATAAAAACTATTACAAAAACCGATACAATTATTGGAGCATATGAAGTAAAAGATTTGTTAATATTTAGTAAATTGGTTAAATTTATGGATAATTTTGAATTGGAACTTGGTATTGATGGTACAATGGTAACAAAATCTAATTTTAATAATAATAATAATGATAATAATAATAATGATAATGATAATAATAATGATAATGATAATGATAATTCCAATATAAATCCAAATAATTTAGGTTCAATAAAAATTCAATACATATCTAAAAGTAAAGAACAAATACAAACCAATGATCAAAATATGATTAGGTCAGATATTGATTTAATGGAAGATAAATTATTATTTTTTAAACTAAAAAAAATAAATTTTGTCAAAACTATATCTGACACAATTGATAAAATGATGTCTGAGGTAGATTGGATTTTTACTTCAGGAGAAAAAAATAATGATAAATTTGTGGGATTAGAGATTATATGTACGGATCCTTCAAAGACTTTATACATGAAAACAAAATTAAATGATTTGACATTTAAATCATATCATTGTAGAAAATCATCTTTTAGATTTGGAATGAGTTTGGAATTTTTTAATAAAATATTAAAATTAATTGAAAAAAATGATATTGCTTTATATTGTTATATTGAAGAATCTGATCCAGATAATATGATAATAAGATTTAAAAATAAAGAAAAGAAAAATAAAAAAATATTTAAAATTCCTTTGCAAATTCTTAATCCTATTGTCAAACCTCCAATATCGTTAAATTTTGAAAAAAAAATAATTATTGATGGGAATAAATTTCATGATATATGTAAAAAAATTAATAATAATTCTCAATTTATTGAAATTGAATGTGGAGATATTCAAATGAGTTTTAATTGTATTGGAGATAAAGAAGGTACTATAATAATTAATAATGATGATGGATTAGAAATTATTAATCTTGATGAAAATATTGTTAAGGGAATATATGAAACTAAAAATATTTTATTATTTTCAAAATTATTGCCTATTACAGGGGATTTTTCATTGTTCATGAAAAATGATTTTGCATTAACATCAGTATATTCATTTGGTGAATATGGTTCTATCACTACAGTACTTTCTCCTGTTAATGAAGAACATATAAATAATTCAGTATATGATTATTCAGATGATGAAGATGATGTTGAATTAATTAAGTCAAATTCAAATACTTTAGATTTTTATTAAAATATATTTCTTTTATAATTTTCAATACTAAAAGAAATAAATTAATTTATAGCTTTAAAATTATATTTATTTATAATTATTAATTAAATATGAACTCAACATCTAAAAAAATTCTTTTTTTAAAAACAGCATATGTTATTCCATTTAAAACATTAACAGAAGTACTTTCAAATGTTTTAACTGAGACAACTTGGGTATTTACTGCTCCTGATCCAAAAAATCCAGATAAATTTGTTGGATTAGAAATTGCAACTGCTGATACGACAAGAACTATCTATATTAAAGTTAGACTTGATGCTAAAGAATTTCAACCATATTTTTGTAGATATGAAAGATTTGAATTGGGAATTTGTTTACAAAATCTTTATAAACTGTTAAAATCTGTTGATAAAGATGATACAATGTCTTTATATGTTGAAGAAAATGATAAACAAAGTTTGATTATTGAAATTGAAAATGAAGATAAAAAATCTAAAACATTTTATAAATTAAAATTATTAGATTTAAATCAACAATCAAAAAAAACAGCAAAAATTGAATTTGATATCAAAATTACTATGCCTTCTGGTGAATTTCATAAATTATGTAGAGAAATGAATAATATTGCTGAATATGTTGATATCAAATGTACCAGTAAAAATATTATTTTCACTTGTAAAGGTGATTGTGCTGAAAGGTCAACTATTTATAAATCAGAAGAAGGTGGTTTGAATATATCAAATGAAAATAAAAAAACTCATAATATTGTTCAAGGTGTTTATGAACTCAAAAATATTGTATTGTTTACTAAATGTGCAAATCTTTGTAATGATATTTCAATTTATATGAAAAATGATTTTGCTTTAACTATTATTTATACTATTGCAACTTTAGGAACTATTACTATTGCTTTGTCTCCAGTTAAAGAAGAAAATATAAGAAATATTGCTTATAATTATTCTGATGATGAAGCTGATGATGTATCAGATAATAAAGTAGTTGAATTAGATGATTAAAAATTAATTATTATTTTTAAATTTTATTTGTGTTAGGATAATTTATTCCATATAAAAAATTAATTTTTTACTATTGGATAATATTAAAAAAATATATGGACTTAAAATAATTATTTATATTAAATTATATATTATTATGGGAGAAATTAAGATTATTATAAAAAATTATATAAATTATTAAAAATTAGTATCTTTAGTACCACCATCATATTTTTTTCCAAATCCTTTTTCTATCATTAAATCATTCAAACATATATTATTTTGATATATATTTCCTAATGCTCTACCATATTTATCATTTTGAAGAAATTCAACATGAATAATTTTATTTAAAATTAAATTTGACAAAAAATCTCGGGCTTCTTTTGCTTTTTCAATATGTTTATCTCTATTGGGAATATCTTTTTTTGGTTTTATTTCAGGTGTATCAATACCTAATAATCTTAATTTTACTTTATTAAAATATACTGTGTTTGATTTATTAAAGTCTGATTCTAAATTAATTTGGTTAGATGATATCATATTGTACACATGTAATTTAATTGGAATTAAAATAGTTATTGTATCACCATCATAAACTGATTCCACATAAAAATTTCCTGTGATATTTTCTAAATTGAATTTTTTATATTCGGATATATTGATATTTGGATTTGGATTTGGATTTGGATTTGGATTTGGATTTGGATTTGGATTTGACCCAAATATACGATTGATAAAATTAAACATTGCCAAAACTAATATAATAAAATAAAATATATATTTCATTATAAAAATCAATTTTTATGCAATATATTTCAAATAAAAAAGTATCTCTATATGCTTATCCAATAATTAAATATCTGTATTTTTCAAATAGTATAAAATAAACAATATAAATAAGCCCAAAGTTATTTTATATTAAATTATAATAAAATTATTAATAAAATTATATTGTTTTGTTAATAAAATGCATATTTTGCATATTATAATTAGTTTACTATAATACTTTTCTTATTTGACATGTATTAATTTTTATGTAATTTAAACATTATTCCACTATAAATAAAGCTAATTTAATATTCTGGTTTAATTGATTTATTTTTAATAGAATATTTAGAAATTAAATTATTTATATCATCATTAAGTAATTTATCAACAGAACCAAAATTTAAAATATTTATCTTAAACCAAATTTTAACGATGATACAAAATGTTTCAGCTACACTATCTAATTTTTTTGAACTAAATGAAATTCCATTAATAGTATTCCAATTTGATGGATTAAATTTTAATAATGTATTATTTGCCATATTTATCGTTAAACTTTTAAAAACATTATAACCATCTGGTAAAGAATCAATTTTAATTGAACAAATACTTCCATTTCTATTTTCCATATCTTCCCACATAGGAGAAATTTCATTTTTCATAATAAAAATATCAAAATCTGTATATGAACACTCACCAGAAATATTATTTAATGTATTAAAAAATGTTCCAATATCACCCCATTTCTTAAATGTTGTAATATTATGGTAACTATTATAATCCCATGATTTATCATCATTATGATGTGCTAATACTCTAAAATAATTATCTATTATTGATTCTGGTAATTTATCATTCACTTCCTTATATAAGCATTCAATTACAACTTTATCATCTCTTTTTCTTGATACAACTTTTATAAAACCATTATTATCATTGGAATTATTATCATTGGGATTATTATTATTATTATTATTAAAATTATTATTAAAATTATTATTATTATTATTAAAATTATTATTAAAATTATTATTATTAAAATTATTATTTTCTTCATAATGACCATGTGATTTATAGATTTTATTGGTTTTATTTATAATTTTTTTTCCATAATATTGTTTAAACATTTCATTTTCAACCTTATCAGTTATATCTGTATTATTTTGTGTTGAATTAAGATTTGATTTTGATGTTTGTGATGTTTGTGATATTTGAGATATTTGAGATCCAATAGTTTTATTTATTTTTGTCCCGTGCTTTAAAACTTCTTTATTTTTGTTTTCATTATCACTTTCACTATCACTATTAAGCATTGCAAATACATTATTATTGGTCATTTTTATATTATATACTATAATATATTTAATCTTTTAATCAATTTTTTTTATTTATAAATAAAAAATTGATAAAAATGATATAATTTGCATATTATCATTATTACAATATGATAAATTTTCATTAATAATACTCATTTTTTTAATTATTTCAACTGATTTTACAAGCCCATATTTAATAATTTGATTGTTATCATTTATTATATTATCCATAAAATGATTATAAACGCAATTAATTAATTCGACTAGTGATACACCATCATTATTAATAATATCGATAATAAAGTCATATGATTCGGATAATGTATTTTCTTGAATAAATTTTAATATTTTTTTAATTTTTTTATCTGTTGGACATGATAAAATTTTAGAAACATTATTTTCATTAATAATTAAATAATTATCGGTACAATCATCATTATCATCATTATTATTATCATTATTAGATTTTGAATATTTTTCTGATTCTATTTTATTATTTAAATATTTTGTTGGTTCTGTACTACCAATATACATATAAATGGATTGTAATATATTTAATAATTTTCTCATATCTCCATTTGATCTGTTTATAATTAATTTAATTGCATTTGTTTTAATTTTAATTTTTTCATTTGTACATATATCAATAATAAATTTATGCATATTTTCTTCCGGAATGGGTTTAAATCTAAATATTATACATCTTGATTGAATAGCAGGATTTATTTTTTTTAAATAATTACAAATAAAACAAAATCTAACATTATTGACATATTTTTCAATTACTTTTCTTAAAATTGCTTGAGCATCTTCAGTCATTGCATCTATTTCGTCTAAAATAATTAATTTAAATGGTGGTATTGATTTATTTTCTGGTAATCCATAAGTTGTCACAAATTGTTTTATTCTATTTCTGACAGTTTCAATACCTCTTTCTTCAGAAGCATTTAATACCAATATCATATTATGAAAATCTTCTTTATAATAATGTTTTGCTATTGCTAAAATAGTAGATGTTTTTCCTGTGCCGGGTGGACCATAAAATAATAAATGAGGTAATTTATTTACTTCCATATAATTTCGAATAGTTTTCGTTATTTTTTCATGATAAATTATATTATTGATTGTATCAGGTCTATATTTTTCAGACCAAGGTAATAGTTTATTTTTTTCTTCCGAATGATAATAAGACATTATAATTATAATATAGTAATGATATAGTATTAAAATCAAATTTTTAACACAATTAATTATAAATTATAAAATCAATATAAAATATATATATAAGTAAAATTATTTCCAATACTATTACACCTTTGCACATTTAAAACGCCGAATTAACGACAAAAAAAATAAACAAAAATGCAAAAATTTGATTATAGTAAGTCCAGTTTAAAATTGTGTTTATTTTCTTATTAACTTTTTATCTATACCAAAGGATACTTATAAGAATTTACTAATAGGTTCATATAAGAGAGATATAGTATATGTAAAAAAACCATCAATAAAATCAAGTAAGAAATCAAAAACATATAAAGAGTAAATGTTTATTTTTAATTAAAATCGGCGTTTTAAATCTCCAAAGGTGTAAATGTGCAAAGGTGAAAAATAGTATTTTTCAATATAGAATAATTGTTTTTTATGCTAAAAACAATTATTTTTAACCCCATATATAATAACCAAAAAAACTGATTTTTAATATAAATAATATAAAGAATATAGAATTATATATATATAATGTTGAACACTCATAGATATAATGAAAAAACTGCTTCAATAGAAAGAATAGACTTTACAATCCTTGGTAATAAGGAAATAAAGAATATGTCTTCTTTAGGAAAAGACACACCTGGATTATTAGTATATGAATTTTATGATAATACAGAACCAAAAAAAGGTGGTTTAATAGATCAAAGAATGGGTGTTACTTCTAATGAATTGGAATGTACGACATGTGGTTTAAGTACAAATCATTGTCCAGGACATTTTGGACATATAACATTATCTGAACCTGTGTTTCACATGGGATTTTTTGATCATGTAATATCTATTTTAAGATGTGTTTGTGTTAAATGTTCAAAACTTTTAGTTTATAAAAATGAAAGTGAAATTATGGAAATATTGAAATCAAAAAAAGGAAAAAATCGTCTGAATGAAATTAAAAATATCGTTAAAAATATTTCTTACTGTCAAAAAGCAAATTATGGATGTGGTGCACCTGTTCCAAAAATTAAATCTGAAAAGAAAAAATCAACAGTAGAAATTAATATTGTGGCAGAATATACACCTACAAATATAACAGAAGATAATTTGGATAAAAAACCAATTAAAGATATTTTAACTCCTCAAATTGTTTATAATATTTTAAAAAATATATCGGATAAAGATAGTTTAATTTTAGGTATTGATCCTACAAAATCAAGACCTGAAGATATGATTCATCTTGTTATTCCAGTTCCGCCAGTTCCAGTGAGACCAAGTGTTAGAGGAGATTTTATGGCTTCAACAACTAGGGAAGATCATCTCACAATTAAACTTGCAGATATTTTAAAAGCAAATCAACGATTAGCAAAACATAAAGAAGGTACTAATGAAAATCAAATCAAATATTTTCAAGATCATGTGGCATATCTTCAATATCATGTGGCAACTTATTATGATAATGAATCACTTAAACTTCCACAATCAGAACAAAAAGGTGTTATGACCAAATCCCTTGCTTCAAGATTAAAAGGTAAAGAAGGACGTGTAAGAAATAATTTAATGGGTAATAGAACTTTTTGGGAAAGAGTTTAAAACTTGCTCATAATAGGTGGGTGTGAATATGGTTGTTGTATTACCATATTCAGAAAACACTATAAATACAACCTGGAAACAGTATATAACCACCTAGTTGGATTAATTGGATAATTATTAATTGGATAATTATTAATTGGATAATTAATCTGGCGACACTTCCAAATTGCGGGAACATCTAATTTCATAAGAATAATTATAATTTACTAACTTGGTAATCGAAAGATATCAAAGTATCCACGGAGAAATTCGTGTAATTAAAAATGCAAATAATATCAAATAAAAAATAGCATTTTTAAACAGTTAAAGATATTATAATGAACCTAGAAATAGGTATTAGACAATCCGCAGCCAAGTTCCTAAACTTTTTAAAATTAAAACTTTTAAAGCATGGAAAAGGTTCAGAGACTAGATGGTAGTGGGTTTGTTTGTGTTCACAAATAAGCTTAAGGTATAGTCCGAGTCTTGGTAACAAGACTAGTTGTTGAATGTTTTAAAAAATATTTAACACAAGTAGATATCAACCTAGACCTAAAATTTTGTAATAAACCAATACAAAAACCAATACAAAAACCAATACAAAAACCAATACAAAATCATGGTTCAAGATATCGATTCGAAGAGAACGGATTTTTCGGGACGTACGGTCATTACACCAGATCCAACATTATCAATTAATGAGTTGGGTGTTCCAATCGGAATAGCAAAAAATATAACATTTCCTGAAATAGTAACACCATATAATATAGATTGGTTATCAAAATTAGTAAGAAATGGTAGAGAACATTATCCTGGTGCGAATTTTGTCATACCAGTAACAATAGGTGATTCTGATGGAAGATTACCAATTGATTTAAGATTTAGAAAAGAAAAGATTGACTTGAGATATGGGGATGTTGTTGAAAGACATACAATAGATGGAGACATCTACTTACTTAATCGTCAACCAACCCTACATAAATTATCTATGATGGGACATAGATGTAAAGTAATAGATAATCCGAATTATTGTACATTTAGAATTAATCCTAATGTTACAACACCTTATAATGCAGATTTTGATGGTAGGCAAATGCTCTTTTAAAGTATTTTAAATGCCATCAACAGGGAGAATGAAAAATTTGATACTCCCTAGTTAAATTGAAAATATTAATAATATTAATAATATTAATAATAATATTGATAAAAAATATTTTCAAATTTTAGCGAGACACCTCAAAAGTTCGGGAAACTCCTTAGAGTTCTAACTACTAATTTCATTAGAGTGATTTAATGAAAGAACCCGGTTAATTGCCGGCTCCAATAGTAATAATGTTAGAAATTGGATTATCCGCGGGTAAAGTATTTTAAATTCGTTATGCAAGAATTTAAATACTCCTTCAACGACCGAGTTTATAGTATTGGATCATTATATTATAACACGGGTGTCGGTTCACAATGATAACTTGGCAAGTTTGAGTGAGCTTAAGGTACAGTCTAGCCCCTCCAAATCATTTTAAATGATTTAATAAATTAAGGGAAACCTTGGGTATAAAGCGGATGAAATGAATGTATTTTGTCCTCAGAGTATTGAGGCACAAATAGAATTAGAAGAAATAGCAGATTTAAAATTACAAATAATTACTCCCCAATCGTCTTCTCCAATTATTGCAATGAAACAAGATCAACTTCTTGGTACATGGAATTTAACAAAAGAATATTATAAATTGGATTGGAGAACAGTAATGAATTTTTTATCGGGATTAGAACTTGATAAATTTACAAATATTCCAAGAAAAGAATATATGGGAAAAGAAGTATTTTCTTATTTGATACCTAAAAAAATCAACTTACTTAAGGGTGATCCTTCAAATCCAAAAATACTTGTTAAAAATGGTGTTTTAGAAGCAGGATTATTAGGAGAAGATGCTTTAGGTGTTAAAAAGAAAAACAGTTTAGTACAATTAGTTTGGGATGAATATGGTGTAGAAACAACTAAAAGATTTCTTGATAATACAACAAAATTAGCTAATAATTTTAATATGTATCATGGTATGACGGTTAGTATTGGGGATTTATACATTCCCGATAAATTATTTTATGAAATGACACAATTATATGCAAGTAAAAAATTAGATATTCAACATGAAATTACAGAATTAGAAAATAATCCAGAAATGATGGATGAACTATTGTTTGAAACTTCAGTAAACTCAAAATTAGCAATTATTCGTGATGATGCATCAAAACTTATCATGGCTAATTTTCCAGAAACTAATATGTTTATTACTATGATGGATTCTGGTGCCAAAGGTAAAGCAATTAATTTAGCTCAAATGGCAGGTTGTGTTGGTCAACAGGATTTTCATGGAGGTCGTATGAAGAAAAATTATAATGATAGATCATTACCATATTTTTTCAAAAATGATGATAGAGCAGAATCAAGAGGTTTTATTGAAAAATCGTTAATGAGAGGTCTAAATTTGCCAGATTTTATTTTTCAACATTTGACTGCAAGAGAGGGTTTGATTGACCAAACTGTAAGATCAGTAACAGGGGATACTAAAATTATTATATTAGAAAATTCTAAACCAATAGTAGTAGAAATTGGTCAATGGATTGATAAACATTTAACAAGTATAGATCCTAAATTAATTGAACATGATAGAAATAATTTTGAATTGGCTAAAGTTTCAAATATTCAAATACCAACTGTTGATGAATCAGGTAATGTGACTTGGGGAGAAGTTACCGCAATTACTAGACATGATCCAGGATTACAATTATATGAGATTGTTACTGAATCAGGTAGAAAGGTAATTGTTCCTGAATCTAAATCATTATTAATATGGAATAAACAAAATCAAAAGATAGAACAAAAATTAACTCCAGAAGTTGTATTAGGTGATAAAGTACCAATTACTTTGAATTTATTAGAACCTAATGTGATTATTAAAAATATTTTAGTATCAGATGTAATAATTGAATTGGATTATCAATTTGGATATGATTTTGTTAGATATTTAGACGGAAGATTTGGATTATATCAACATAATCAAATGTTTGACAATTTGATGAAATCCGATAAATTAACTGATTTAATTTGTTGTCCAAATGAATGTATTTGTGGGATGGGGGATTTTTTCCATAATACAGATAATGTATCCAATAGTAATTTATCTTTTGATATTAAATGTTTATTGAATATGTTATTAAATAGAATAGGAATTTGTATTAATTTTTCAACAAATAAATTGTATGCAAATTCAGAAATTAATTCCCAAAATGATGTAATTTTAGATGTGATTGTTGAAATTAATTTAATTAATAATTTAAAATATTCAAAATTGTATGATTTAACAATTCCATCAACTTTAAATTTTATTATCTTTAATGGAATGGGTATGGCAGATACTGCAGAATCTGGATATATTCAACGTAAACTCATTAAAGCCACAGAGGATATGATGGTAAATTATGATGGAACAGTAAGAAATGCTGTTGGAAGAATATTACAATTTCAATATGGTGATTCTGGAGCAGACACAGTAAAACAATATGAATATAATTTCAAATTGATGGAAATGGGTAATGAAGAAATTAAAACCAAATATGAATTAACAAAAGAAGAACTCAATAAAGTAAAAGGATGGGTTGAATCAGATAATAAAGATTTTGTAAAATTAATTATAAAAATTAGAGATAATCTTAGACGAACACAACTTAAAACTACTTTAAATTATTTAACCTTATCATCAAGTTATATGTTACCAGTAAATTTGTATCGAGTTATTGATAATTTTAGAAATGACAATAATATTGCAGGATCAGTTTGTAATGAACCAAAATTTATATTAGATATGATTAAAGAAATATTGGAACCATACAATACAAGATTATATTGTTTAACTCAGGATGATATGGAAAATAAAAATTCAGTTAAATATCGTGATGAACAAATAGCCAAAACAGCATTTGGATATGCTTTAACTGATTTATTAGCTCCTAAAAAATGTATATTCCAATATAAATTATCAAAAGAACAATTAGAGAGAATTAAAAAAGAAATTATTAAAAGTTTCAATAAAAATATTGTTGAACCTGGTGAAATGGTTGGAATTGTTGCAGCACAATCATTAGGAGAACCTGTAACACAGTTAATGTTAAACTCATTTCATGCTTCAGGAGTAGGTGGAAAAGGTGGTACTAATATTGGTGTTGAACGTATTAAGGAAGTATTTTCTCTTTCAAAAAATCCTAAAGATCCTGAAATGGAAATTTATCTTGATAAAGAACATAGAACCAAGAAAGATTTTGCTAATAAAATAGCATCTCATATAAAATATACAACAATAAGAGATTTGAGAACTAAAATAGAAATATTATATGATCCAAAACCATATGAAGCTGATGGATTTATTTCAATGGATAAAGTAGGTATGCCATTTTATACTCATCAATCAAATAAACAATGTTGTTCTAATTCTATTGATGGATTACCTTGGTTAATGAGAATAGAATTTGACAGAGAAAAACTATTAACTAAAGAAGTGTCATTATTGGATATAAAATCTCAATTTTGTTTTTCATGGGAAAAAAGACATATTGATATTAAAGGTATAAAAAGAGAAAAAAAACAATTGATCGATAAAATTACTCAATTAGCAGTATTGTCAAATACAGATAATGATGATGTTCCAATTCTTCATATTCGTTTTGATATGACAAATTTTACTCAAAGTACTTTAGTAGATTTTATGGATATATTTATTGATGAATTTAAATTAAAAGGTATGGCTGGAATTGAAGATATTAGAGGAGGAGGTAAAGCGTTTGATCAAAGAATTATTTCATTTGATAATCCATCAAAAACAATGGAAAAAAATTCAGAATATGTTATTTATACTAAAGGTATAAATATGGAAGCAATTAAAAATATTGTTGGTGTTGATTTAAATAGAACTTATTGTAATAACATCATTACTATTTATGAAAATTTTGGTATTGAAGCAGCACGAAATTTTATTATTAGACAAATTATCATAGTATTAACATCAAATGGTTCAGGAACTAATTATCAACATATTGAAATTTTTGGAGATCTTATGACTCAAATTGGAACATTAACTTCTATTGATAGACATGGTTTAAATAAATTAGATACAGATCCTTTAGCAAGAGCATCATTTGAAAAAACTGTTGATCAATTAATTACAGCAGCAATATTTAATGAAGTTGATTATATGAAATCTGTAAGTTCAAGAATTATGGCAGGATTATGTATCAAAGGTGGAACTGGATTGTGTAATATAATTTTAGATAAAGACTTGTTGGAAAATTCAGAATACACAGTTGATATTGGACAAATGTATCAGAAAACTTATAAAGATATCACTTCAACTTTACAAACTCAAGAAGTTGATTCTGATGTATTTGTACCTGAAATGTAATTTATTTATAATGAAAATGTAATTTATTTATAATGAAAATGTAATTTATTTATAATGAAAATGTAATTTATTTATAATGAAAATGTAATTTATTTATAATGAAAATGTAATTTATTTATAATGAAAATGTAATTTATTTATAATGAAAATGTAATTTATAATGTAATTTATAATGTAATGTTAAACAAGCATATTAGTTATAAAATAATATTTTAAAAAAAATATTATTTTTTATATTACACCTTTTCTCATTTAAAATGCCCATTTTATTATAGTAATTGTTGACTATAATAAAAAAATAATTTAATTATCTGATTTGTCAATTGTAAAAACAATATCGTCATAACGATTTTTATTTTCTCTTAAATCATATGTTTTAACATATTGTTTTAAATGTTCAGGAACCTCATTTATAAGTATTCCAATCCACTCCCAAGATTGAACATCTTCAATTATTAGTATTCCATCATCTGTCATTATTTGTGAATATAATTTTATAAATTGTTTCATGCTTTCTAAAGAATGAGGTCCATCATCTAACATAAAATCACACTTTATGTTTTTATTTAAGAAATGGGTAATGAAAAAATCATTATTATATGCGTCTGTCGATGTATGTAATATAATATTTTCATTATTTTTTATATCTTCCCAAACATCATTGATATTCATAATATCTAATCCATAAACATTCGCATTTGTAAAAAAATCACTCCATAATTTTATGCTTCCACCAGCATATATTCCTACTTCTAATACATTTTTAGAAGTTTCCTTTTTAGATATCAATAATTTTTGATATAGGGGTAAGTAAGAGTGTGTCGTATTTTTGTCGGTTCTTGAATTGTCAACTATTTCTTCTAAACTCATATATATATATATGTATATATATATAATAATTTTTGATATAGGGGTAAGTAAGAGTGTGTCGTATTTTTGTCGGTTCTTGAATTGTCAACTATTTCTTCTAAACTCATATATATATAAATATTAATTTATTTTAATTCAAACAAATAATCGGCGTTTGAAATGTTAAAAGGTGTAAAATAAAAATAAATATAAAAATAGAAGAAGTAAAGAAAAATTCAAAAAAAAATGGTATGGTGAAATATAATTTAGCAAATATATGTGCTAGAACATGTGCATTTAGTTTAGCATTTGAAAAAACTAAAAAAAGTATATGCTGATGATTATTAAAAAAATTTACGATAAAAATTTACGATAAAAATATTGAAACAAAATTAACATTAAAAGACATACATGATGTAGATGTAAAAAAAGAAATACCAAAAAAAAAGAAATACCAAAAAAAGAAATACCAAAAAAAAAAAATACAAAAAAAGAAATAGTTGATATGATAGAAAAATAAATTGATCCATCATATTATACAGATAAATTAAAAATATGGAAAGAAATAGAAAAAAATGTAATAAAAAAGTAATAAAAAAGTAATAAAAAAGTAGATACAAATACAATATATCAATATAGAAGATTTTATACAAGAGATAATAAAAATATAATGTATGTCCAACTTTAACAGCAAATATGTGAGAAGGTTGTCATAATGTACCTTTAATAAAAGATGATAATTGGACTTACTATAATATATTCTTTTATAATATTATCAGATATACATTGATGTATTTTTATTTTTTTTACAATATATGTCAAATATCCAAATGCAAAACTTAGAATATTTGAATGTAAAGTTTTAATAGCAAAAAATAAATAAATTAATTACATTCGTAATATTTAATATTTTAATTTAACTAATTTATCTACCCAATATCTATTATATTTTTCATTAATTTCTCTTTGAGACAAACTAGGATATTTTTGTTTGAGTTCTTTTATTTCATCACAATTAGGATCTGGTGATACATCTAATGCTCTATCATAATAATACTTTAATAAAGTTAATGAAGCAAAATTACTGAGAGATTTTTTTGGATGGGATTGTATGATAATTTTATCGCATTGTGATATTTCATCGTCAGTCAATTCGGGTCCCATTGTAATAACAGAATAATTATGGTTATTTAAAAGATAACAATCAATAATTGGTAATCTAAATAGATATTTTTCTGGATTATAACCTCTTGATGTGATTTTTATATTTTTACCAGTTCCTACATAATCTCCATAATAACCTTGAAATTGTTCTTGTGGTTGATTCCATAAGCCATTATATCTATTCAAATAATAATAATCATACAAATTAATGACATTAAAATATAAAGGACCAATAATGTCTGGTGTACCTCTAACACCAGTACATGGGTTCCATGAAAATATAAATTTAAAGGCTAAATTATCAGGGACTTCTTGATCTGTTATTGGGTCAATTTTAAATAATCTTTTAACACGGTAAGTTTCATTTGTAGTTTTGTCATATTCTATTGGTATTGGTTTAATTGATTTATTTGATTCAATATTGGTTTTATTTGATTCAATATTGGTTTTATTTGATTCAATATTGGTTTTATTTGATTCAATATTGATTTTATTTGATTCAATATTGGTTTTATTTGATTCAATATTGGTTTTATTTGATTCAATATTGATTTTATTTATAATCGTAAAATCTATAGAATCAAAACTAAAATCTATTGTTGTCATATTATATGTATAGTATTATATATAATACTGTAAAGATAATAAAACAAAATCAATTTTTTTATTATTATATTTAACTATGGTATAAAAAAGTTGAAATGTTAAAAAAGTTGATTTTTTAAAATAATGCAATATATTAGTAATAAAAATCATATATACATATTCATTAAAATGCCAAAAGAAATCGTATTTGAAACTATTAATGTTGAAGATTCTGCTCAAAAGAATCGAGTTCAATTTGAAGCAAAAATCTTTAATATGCTAAATGGTAAACAAATATATGCTGATGAAGAAACAGGTTTTATCTTTCAAAAATATTCAGGATTTGCCCCTAAAAAGTTCAATCCTGATGCATCCAAAAGAGATTTTGTTAGATTTTCATTAGATCCAGAACAAAATTCATGTATGGAATTAAAAGAAACATTAAATGAATATGATGATTCTTTTGAGTCAAATAGAAAAACTGTTTTTGGTAAATTTGATAGATTATATAAATTTGGACGATCTGTTAAACAACCAAAAATTGATGAAGAAGCAGAATTATCAGAAGATGATGATGCTGAACCAAAAGAAGTTAAGGAATCAGTCGTAAGATTTGAATCTTGTAAAATGAAATTAAAAATGGATTGGTTTTATTATTATATGGGTGAAAGATTAGATAAATCAAACACCAATATTGTTAAAAAATCTATTACAGATTTGCTGGCTAAAAATAAAAGTCTTAATCTTGATAAAGATAAGAAAAAGGCATTAATCAATACTTTAACTTTTAAATTAAATTTTAAGGAAGATGAAAAACCAGTTCAAAAAGATGTTAAGATGGAAGAATTAGAACAAAGAAAAGAAATTGACACAAAAATCTTTTATAGAAGACCAAGGGAAGTTCCATTAAATGCTGAAGAATTCTTAAAAAAAGAAAGAGGAACTAGTTCAAAAGAAATTGATGACTATGAAAAAGAATTACTTAATATTTTTGGAGATCCTCAAGAACCCAAAGATGTTAGAACTCCTGATGACTTGGATAAATATTATAACTTTAATTGTTATGTTAGAATATTGTATTCTCCATTTAGAGTTTGGGCTGCTAAATCCAAAGATGCAGATGCTGATAAGAGAAAATCAGGCATTAAATATGTTATCAATTCTATTGATATTGTTCAATTGCCATTTGAAAATAGTTCTAATTCAACACATAAAGTTGTATATTCAAAATATGCTTTTGGTAAGAGAAATATTAATTCTGAAGAATTACTTATTAACCAATCAGTAGATTCTGTTTTTACTTCTGTTGATAAACCAACTGATAAATCAACTGATAAATCAACTGATAAATCAACTGATAAATCAACTGATAAATCAACTGATAAATCAACTGATAAATCAACTGACAAACCAATTGATAAATCAACTGACAAACCAATTGATAAACCAAGCAAAACTAAAACAAAACAAATGAAAGTTGATTCAGAATCTGAAGCAGAATCTGAAGAATCTGAAGAAGAAACTGAAGAGGAACAAGAGTCTGAATCCGATGATTCTGAACCTGAACCTGAACCTGTTAAAAAAGGAAAAGGAAAAACTGTTGTTGAAACATCTAAAAATTCGAAACCAACCAAAAAAACTAAATAAAGTCCATAAAGTTGTTTAGAATTTTATTAGAGTTAAATTTATTTAACTTTTAATATTTTTTATAAAATAATTTAATTAAATATATTTCAAGTTAAAAATATATTTAATTATAATAATTATTATACCAAATGAATAAAATAGTTTATAAAATAGAACAAGACAATTCAAATATATTATTAAATTTAAAAATTAATGAATATTTTCCAATACAGGACAATTCCAATAATAAATTAATTATTAATAAATTATTATTAGAAAATTCAAAATTATATTTGGAAACAGGTTATTTAAAGATATTGGATATTGACTATGATAATTCAAAATTATATGTGGAATTGCCAAAGTCTCATATTGATTTTTTTAATAACTTGGATGAATTATGTCAACATTTATTAGAGCATTTATTAAATGGTAATACTGAACTTAATATTGCTGAATTAGTTGAAAGTTTAAATATTAACAGCGATGATGATGATTTAAATATTCAATATAAATCTTTATTAAATGATGACTCAAATATTTTAAAGGTAAATATTTTTTCAAATACAACAATTAAACACAATGATAATAATTTGGATATTGAAAAAATTAAATCTGGTGATTTAGTTGGACTTGTATTAGGATTAGATTATGTTTCATTATTAGTAGATACAGATTCTTTGATTGCAAGAACAAAATTATATTGTTATTTTATTCAAATACATAAACAACATATTTATAATCCAGAACCCAGGGAAACTATCAAAAATTGGGATTTTTCATCAAAATTAGGATCTGAAAATATTTTTTTAAAAACTGATATTACTGAAATAGATAATGTAGATGTGAAAACTGAATTGGCTCCAAATAATTTAAAATTAAACAAAATATCACATGAAAATTTAACAAATGAATTGGGTCAAATATCTGGGAATAAATCTGGGGAAAATAATGATTCCAATAATATAAATCAAAAAAATATTTCTTTACCATTTGAATCACTTAAATTATATGAGTCAAATCTAAATGAGTCAAATCTAAATGAGTCAAATCTAAATGAGTCAAATTTTTGTGATAATAATTCAACATCATCTTTATCTTCTAATAATAATTTAAAATTATTGTCGGCTATAATTGATAACAAACATATAGAAAAAAAACAACCCAATACAAAAAATAGTCAAAATAAAAAACAATTAAAAATTCAAAAAAATAATAAAATTTTAATAGAACAAGAAAATTTGACAACAAAATCAGAACTTGAAAAAGAAAATAAAAAATCAGTAATAAAATCAGTAAGAAAACCAAGAGATAAAAAAATTTTAACTCAAACAAAAAATTCAGAAAAATCAAATGATAATTCTCAAAATAAAATTTTAATTGATAACCCGAATCAAAATCAAAATCAAAATCAAAATCCAAGTGAAATTAAAATAAATAAAAAAGGAAAGAAAAACACAGCTTAAATTCTTTCAAATGCTTTTATTATATTATTTTTACTTATTGTTGGATATTCTTTAATAAAAATAAGAATCATTATTAATATTATAAGAAAACAAAAATATAACATTAAATTATTAAGTTCTTTCATTATGTAATTATAATTATATAATAAAAATATAATTAAGAATATTAAAATTAAAATTAAAATTCAATACAAATATTTCTTGATACTTGAGGATATTTTAAAATTGGTTGTGAGTTTTTTAATTCATTAAAAACTTTTGAAGCTTTATTGGTCTTTTTTTTTATTGTTCCTATACTGTTATTATTATTTGTTCCCATAAGTAAATCTATATCTGTTTGGGATAATTTTATATTTTCGTCAGATGTATTGGGATTGGGATTGGTATCTGATAAATTAGTTGTAGATGTATCAGATAAAGTTTTTTTGTTTGTACTATTATTATTTTCATCTGATGTTGTAATTGTTAAAGAATTAGAATCAATTGTATTTTTTTTAAAATATGAATTAACATGTACTATTTTATTTGTAATATTTTTAAAATTATTTTCAGCATATTTAATAATTTCATAACTTAATGCCCATCTAAAAAAATTTAATTGACCTAAAGTTGTTAATATATTAAGTTCATGTTTTCCAAAATTATAAATAAACTTCTTCTTTCTTCTAAATGGATCAAAATATCTTTTCTTAAAAGATTTTAATTGTGCTTTGTAGCTAATATTAATATTAAAAATTTGTTCTTTATTATAGTTATTATTAATTGGTATTGATAATTTATAAAGATAACAATATCTTGTTACAAACCAATCTAAAAATCTTAAAGATATTGTATGATCACTATCTATAATTTCAATCATCATTTTTACTTCTGGTAAAGAACATTGATTAAAAAAATTATTTAATACTTCATATAACATTTTTTCTTTTTTTTTAAATTCATTTATTGTGATAATATCACATTCATACATATTTACTTGATTTTCATTTTTATCACAAGAAATATTTTGTAAAGATAAATTATCACATTGATTATCATTATTTAAATTATTATTATCCAATTTATTTGAATCATTTATTTTTTTTTTTGTTCTTGTCATATTTTATAGTTTCAATATATAATCTAATTTAATAATTGTATATTTAAATTAAATTTAATTAAATTTGAATAATAAATCAATTTTGATTTGATTTAAATATTTCTTCTTCAATTGAATCTTTGATTAAAATTCTTATTATATTTATTATTTTGTGTTTATTTCCTAATCTAATGACTCTTCCAATTGCCTGTTTTTCTGTATTAAGTCTATGTTGTTTATCCCCATATACTGGATCTAAAAATATAACTTCTTCAGCATTATTTAAATTAGAACCCGATACAGTACTTTCCGATGATAACATTATAATTTTAAATTCATTAGATTCATCTTTAGAATTAAATAGTCTCAATACTTTATCTTTTTGATAAACATTACCTTGACAATATAAATTTTTAATTCCATTTGATTCTAAAACTTTTCCAACTTCTTTTAATAAATAATCCCATTGTGAAAATATTATTCTGTATTTATTTGGAGTTTGTTTAATATAATCTATAATCCAAGCTAATTTTGTACCAAGATTATTAACTTCTGATGATTTTTTTTCACTTATTAAAAATATTTTATCTAATTGTAACATTGATTGACAGTTTGGACATTTTGAAGACATCCCTGAGGTTCTTGTTTCTTTAATAATTGTACTAATACATGTGTAACAGTATATATGACCACAAAAAGTTATACCTAAATCTTCTTCTTTAATTTTATCCAAACAAATTGGACATTCTTGTTGGGTTATATTTTCCATTGATGAAATTAATTCTAAAAACTTTTTATAATAATTTAAAGTTTTTTCTTTTCCATCTCTTATTTTTTTATATTCTACCATTTTAATCTTGGCATTTGTCAATTCTTCTTTTAAATTTGAATAAGTCATTAAATTAGTTTTTTTTTCTAATTCTAATTCTTTTATATCTGTGTTTATTCTATCAATACGTTCTAAACAATTTTTATAATGTTCATCTGCTTTATCAAATTCTAAAAAATACATTTTTTTAATTTGAGTTTGTATATCTGATAATGATTCAACTGTATTTGATAAATTTTCTCTTAATTTTTCAGAAATCATTGGATGACAACATATTTGTCTTAAAAATACATCATATGGAGTATTATTTGGATCTGCCAAATAAGCATTATAAATCATCCTTTCTGTATCCGAAAATTTAAGCCAAATTGTTTTTTCATTTGTTTCAGGCAATTTAAGAATTTTAATGTTTGCATTATGTGTATTTCTGGAAAAATGATTTTTCACATATAAATAATTATTTTTATCAGTGATATCAATTTGATTAATCATATTATTATGCCATGTCAAATAATCCATTACTTCTGATAAAGATGTTTTATCTATTTGTGAAAATGAACTAATAGCTTTCTCTTTAAATGGTGTCCCTGATATTATCCATCTGTAATCTGATTCAATATATTTTAACCTAACAAATAAATTTGATGTTTCAATTTCATGAAATTCATCAATAGCTACTCTATGCCAATATATACCAAATATATTAACATCGGTTTCAAACAGATCCATAATCAAAAATAATGGATCTTTATATTCATGTTGATTTAAATTACAATTAATAAAAAAGTTAGCATTAACAATAACAACATCAGCATTTGCCAAATCAAAATAACTATATTTATTATAATGTCTTTTTGTTAACAAATTAATTATTTTTATTGGATTTATTATGTGTGATTCAAATTCACGTGTCCATTGACCACATAAATGATTTGGAACTATAATTAATGTTGCTTTTGAATAAATTTTATCATTTTTTATCATACTTTTATAAATTGATTTATTTAAATTGATTAAAGTAATTATTTGAAGAGTTTTTCCCATACCTACTTCATCAAATAATCCTCCTCCCTTAAAAATATATTTTTTTGATATATCATTATATTCTTCTGTATAAGTTTGTTTTTCAATACAATACATCCAATTTAAATTATTTATTTGATAAGGATATAATTGTGTTTTTATATTTGGAAATTTTGTTATTGTTATATCAACTTTTGGTGAATTTAATAATATTTGTGATATTAAGCAATTTGCAATCGTTAATTTTAAATCTACAAATGAATTGTATAGATCTAAAATATCATCATTTAAAAATTCTTCTGATATATCATTTATTATATTTTGATGTTCTATTGTGTATGTTGATTTTATTTGTGCACCACCTTTTATAATCACATTATTTTCATTATGTTCATTGTGATCATTATGATTATTATATTCACTATGATCAATGTGATCAATAATATTGTATGTGTCAATTAAATTTAATAATTTTGTACTTATTGAATATGTATTAGTATCTGATATATTTGACACCAATATACCAGTAGGTTTGTTTTTGTTTTCTAACTTTATTAAATTATCCATAGGTTTATTATATTATCATAGTATAAATATTATTTTAATATCAATTTTTATTTTAAATAAAAGATTTTTACCGTAAAAATCTTGTTTTTTTGTATTGGATATGGGTGAAATAAAATAAGTTTTAAATCAAAAAACTTATTTTATGACTTTACACTTAACACTTTACACTTTATACTACACTTAACACTTTACACTACATTTTGCACATATGATAACTATAAAGTAAATCAAAGATTATCTCCAATATTCACTATGATTATTTTTATATTGGAAAAGTATTTAAAAATTCAAAACTCACAATCATATTTGATATTTCTGTATTGGTTATGTCAGAAATATTATTTCTAATATATTTTAAGATATTTTTTATATTAAATTTTGTATTGGATATATAATTATTGACAGATAATTTAAATAAATCACCATGTAATTTAATTTCTTCATCATTTTCTTTATTTAATATTGTAATTAATTCATCCCAATGTTCTAACATTATATTTGAATAAAATGAAATATTTGAATGATCAATAATTATATTTATATTTGATGTATTATCTTTATTAGTAATAAAATTTTTTTCATATTGATCTGAATAATTATAAATATTTCTAATTTTATTTATCAATTCAAATGATTCATTATTAATACAAGCCAACATATTATTTTTATGAATATTTTCAATTGTTTCAAATTTTATTATTAAATCAAGAATTTCATTGGGTTTTAATCCATGATTAAAAGTTGCATAATCAGAACCAAGTAATATACAAAAATCACATAATTGTTCTTTGGTTATTAATAATTTTTCATAAATTGTTTTAGTATCAAGAAAATAAACACCATTATTATAAAATTTTATAATGTGATTAATTCCTGCAGGTATTGGATCTGTGTCATCTGATAAAAACATATCTATAATATTATATTTATTTAATAACACAGCAAGATATTCACCTTCTCCATGAGAAAATATATATGGGATATTCAATAAATCAAATAATTCTAACAATTGTAAAATATTTTCATTATTAATTTTAATAGAGTTTTTTTCAAATTTTTTTTTTAATGATAATAAATTTAATCTATCATCATTATTATTGGAATCGGATTCCAATAAATTTTCAACCTGTTCTAATTTATATCTTGAAATTAGTTTTTTTTGATATCTTAAAATATTCGTATTTTCTTTTTCTGGAATTGTTCCACCATCAAATATATATATTGGAATAATTTTATTTGATAAAAATTTAAGTATTTGATTAAAAAAACCAATTAACATATTATCATATGAATGAGTATATTTGTAACAAAATAAATTTCCATCAACTCCAATTAATAATTTTTTTTTATCAATATTTAATTCTCCAATTAAATCATTTAAATATGAATATGTTTTAAATAAATTATTATTATTCAAAAATGTAAATAATTTTTTTATACCCATTCTATTATATAATAGGTATAAAAAAAAGATTTCCATGAATGGTGGTATAATTTAAACTATCTATAATATTATTATTGGTTTTATGTTTTTTTAAACCAAAATTTTTTTTCATATAAACATTACCAATGTCTTTTTCAATTTGAGTTAATTTCTTCAAATTAAATTTATATTTGTTTCCATCTAGGAAATTAACAACAAATTTATCATTTATTATTCTTTTTGAATTTACCAATAGATATATCTCATCATTATGTATATAATAGTTTTCACCACTATAATCCAATTCTGTAATATTTATTCGGATATTTATATCCCCATTATATTGAACACCATTAATCTTAATAATTTCTCCTTCATATTCATAAACCTGTTTAAAATCGATTGGATAAATTAATTCTTCAAATAAATCTTTCGTTTCTCTTTTATAAAAAACATTCTTTCCGATACCATCCCATACTTCCTTAAGGGTGAAATTTTGTATGATGTCAATATTTATAATTTGTCTTATCAAGTTAACATTGTTTTTAATAAAAAATTTATTTGTTAAAATATTATCCAACAAAATATTTTTATTTATTATAATCCTAAAAACTTTTTCCATATCTGTTGAATCTATAAATTTGTTGTATAAATTTTTAATATTTTTTATTGTAGGATAATTTATTGAATTTGTTACATTGTCAAAATATAATTTATCATCATATAATTTTTTTTTTTTATCATCAGACAATATATCATAAGCATATTTTATTTCTAAAAATTTGTCTGATGATATATTATTATTTTTATCAGGATGATATTTAATTATTAATTTTTTATAAGCTTTTTTTATTTCATCTTTTGATGCATCTTGTGATAAATTTAAAATCCCATATATATTGGAATAATTATAGTTCTCATAAAATTCAGTATCTGACATTTTTTATAATTTCTATATTGAAATTATAAAAATAATATTTTATGTTGAATTTAATTATTATCTTTACAATTAAATTTAATTATTATCTTTACAATTAAATTTAAATATTATCTTTACAATTAAATTTAATTATTATCTTTACAATTAAATTCAACGTTTATTCTTAAATAAAAAAATAATAATTTATTATATAATAAGATGAATTTAAATTCCAATATTAGAAATTCATATAATATAAAAAAAATAAAAAAATTTAATAATATTGATCAAACATATAATCAAGACGAACTCAAAAATTTAATTATTAAACCACAGAAAATAGAAAAACCAAATATTAATATTCAATCATTAGTTGATAATAGAGATAATACCAATAAAAAAGATCTTGATGAATCTATAAAAAAAAGGGTTAATCAACCATATAAAGGTATTATTAAGGATTTTGATTATTCAAAAATAAGAGAAAAACATGAAGAAGATCTTATCGTCCATAAAGTTACTGAGACCGATAAAGATGAAAAAATATTTGACGAAAAAATGAATACATTTGAAAAAAAAATTGCAGAACAAAATAAAGATATTAAAGACACTTATTCACTTGATAAAAAAACAGAACATAAAAAAGAATTTGACTATCAGCATAAATATAAATATCGCGTTAAAATAGATTCATCTGATAATGATGATTTAAGAGTTGATAGAATAGAATTTTATAAAAAAGAACAAAATAAAGTTGAGGAAAATAAAAAAAAAATTGACGATATTTTATTAAATTTAATTGATTCAGGTATCTTATCTGAAAATATGGAATCTATAAATTATGATAAGATTGATACTAATGATTTAGAAATAAAACTGAAAAATGCTTTCGGTGAAGAAGAATTTGAAAAATTACTTAAAGAACTTAAATAAAATAATATCTTTTTTTTTTTATTTTATTATATAAATGGAATATAATTTATCGTTATCAAAACAATCTGAAAATTTTGAAAATTTTGAACAAAATAAGTATGGAAATTTTTTTGTTCAAAAAAATAATATTAAAAAAATAAATAAACTGGCAAGATTACAACTAAAAATAAAAGAATTGGAAAATAAATTGGAATTTTATAAAAAACATGAAGAAAAATTTAACGATAATTCTGATGATAATTCTGATGATAATATCATTAATAAAACTATAGAAATTATTGATCAAGTAATTTTGATTCTGGATAAAAGTATAATTACTAAAGGACAATTTAATAGAAAAAGTAAACAAATAGAAATTGAATTTTAAATTTTTATATAAAAATTTTCTTTACAAATAATATAGAAATTTTAATGAGTAAAAATGAAATAATTGAATTCTCAATTGACAATATTCCAGTATATCTAAATGATAATAAGGATAAATTAATTAAAATGAATTTGTCTTTGGATAGACATGAAATTTCTAAATCTTTAACGATATCTTTAAATAGATCATTAATGGGAACTAAAACTAAATTAGCAGATGTATATGATTTAATGATGAATAATTTTGATGATGTGTCTGATAAAGTAAATATTATTGAAAAAAAAATTAATGAATTTAACTCAGAACAAAAATATGAATATTTTGTTGATCCAGAAAATATTTTGTATTTGGTTTTTTTTAAACAAATCTTATATATTCAAAATTTAATCTCAGATATTTATATATATATTGGTTCTAATATAAATTTAGTTTTTATATATTCTTATCTTATTAGTAAATTATATAATGAACCAGAAAAAATATCGTCAAATTATGTTTTTATTATTGAAAAAATAATGAATGGTTCTAATTTTAGTTCTAACTATGATAATCGATTAAAAGAATTTTTTAACAATAAAACTATTGGCAAAATATTTTTAATGATAAAAATAATTTATGTTTCAGACACTGATTTTGATAAATTATTAATAGATATTAATAATGAAAAAATGGAAGAATATAAAAAAAATAATAATACGGATATGTCTGATTCTTGGAAAGAAATTGAAAAAGAATCAAAAAATACTATTGGTGGTGCTATTAATATTTATGAATTAGAACAAAAATTTGAAAAAAAAAGAAATTATTTAATGATTAAAAAAAGAGATATTATTATTGCTAATTTATATAATCCTGATAATGTTAATATATTATTAGTGGATTCTATTAGTATAGAATTATGGTACGGATACAATTTATTTATTTATAAAAGATTTAATTTTGATTTTAAAGATTATCAAACTAAAATTAATGAAATTATTAATTCTAATGGATTGGATAATATTTATTTATTAAATTTGGATTATTTAAATGATATTGATGCCCCAGATGCGGGTATGTTATTACCTAGTATTATTGGAGGAAGTAATTCCAATAATAAATCATATTATGCAAAATATATCAAATATAAAAATAAATATTTGAATCTTAAAAATAATCACACATTATAACTAATAATAATAAAATTATTTGTAATGGATGTTTTTTCATCAATAAAAATTAATAAAAATTAATACAAGTCAAATAAAAAAAGTATTACTATAAATGAATTATATTACGAAATATTATTCATTTTTTTTATTATTTTTTTTATAATTAAATATATTATAGTAAGTCCAGTTTAAAATAAGAAAATATTAAACATAATTTTTAACTAGACTTACTATTTACTATTTATTATTTAAATCAATATTATTAAAGTATAAATTGATTACTATAATACTTCATTTTTTGACATGTAATGAATAAAAATTGAATTTATATTTAAATCAATATTTAAAATATGAATTTAAATAATAAATATTATTTAAATTTTTATCAACATTAAATATTAAAATGGATATTTGTAAAAATAGTTTAAAAAGATTATTGAATGTTTGTGAATTTGAATATCAATATTCAAATTCAAATTCAAATCAAAATCCAGTTAAAAAAATAAAAAAAACAGAACCAACAGATCCAACAGATCCAAAAAATAACGATAATTTAATAAACATAATTATTAAACCATTTGATTTTGGACAAAATAAAAATGAATTTAAACTAAATCCGCTTGGATCTGATTCTGGTTTTGGTTCTGATTCTGATTCTGATTCTGATTATGATCCTACTAAAGATCCATTGGTTAATAATGATGAATATAATGATGAATATGATGATGAATATGATGATGAATACGATGATGAATACGATAAATACGATAAATACGATAAATACGATGATGAAAATAATAATAAAGAAGAATCAAATGGAAATTTAAATAAATATAAGACAGAAGATGTAATATATTTTGATTCTTCTGATTCTTCTGATAGTGAAAATGAATTAGATATTTTATATCCTAAAAAATTTGCTTTTGGATTATTAAAAAAAGTTAAAAGACATAATAAAAAAGAAAAACCAAGTGTTATTTTAACAAAATTCAATGAAAAAATAAAAAAAATGGATTCAAAATATTTACTATATTCTAAAAATCCAAGCAAATATAAAAAATTAAGAGAATTTAAAAAAAATCTTGATGAATGTAAAAATTTATTTAATTTATTAGATGATGATATTGCTTTTTTTGGAACAAAATTTGATTTTGAATTATTTTTTAAAATATATAATGGAAAAAAACAAAAATTAAATAATCAAAATGATAATATTGTAAGTTTAATACCAAATATTTTTGATTTAATATTAAAAGAAAGTATACAAAAAAATTCATCTTCTCCATCTTTTTCTTCAAATCCAAAATTAGACAAAGAATTTGAAGAATTATATGAACAAGATAATAAATCACATCATTCAGGTTTAAAATATTTTAAAACTCTAAATAATAAATCTAAATCAGAATATATTGAAAAATTAAAAAAAGTAAATATTCAATCAGATTTTATGGATAAAAGACCAAACTATATGAAAGTTTTAGATATGGATATGGGTTCATCAAATAAATCACTAATTTTACAACGGATATCGATGATGGAAAATTCAACAAAATCTGGAGGCGATTCAAAAATAAAAAATTGGATAAATAAAATTATGAAAATACCTTTTGGAAATTATATTGTACCTCCTGTCAAAAAAACAGACTCCATTGAAACAATTAAAAATTATTTAAATGGAGTAAGAAAACAATTAAATAGTGAAATTTATGGTCATGAAACTTCAAAAGACCAATTAGTTAAAATATTAGCTCATACTATAACTAATCCTACCGAAGGTGGAAATATTTTTGCTTTACAAGGACCACCAGGTGTAGGTAAAACAGCTTTAATTCAAGATGGTATAGCAAAAGCATTATCACGTCCTTTTGCTTTTATAAGTTTAGGAGGTGCAACCGATGCATGTTTCCTTGAAGGTCATGATTTTACATATGAAGGTTCTAATCATGGAAGAATTGTTGAAGTATTACAACAAACAAAATGTATGAATCCTGTTATTTATTTTGATGAATTAGATAAAGTTTCAGAAACAGCAAAAGGTGAGGAAATAATTAATATACTAATGCATATAACTGATTCTACACAAAATTCTCATTTTAATGATAAATATTTTGGAGGTATTGATTTTGATCTTTCTAAGGCAATTATTATATTTTCATTCAATAATGAACAAAAAGTATCAAGAATTCTTAGAGATAGAATGAAAATAATTAGAGTAAAAGGATATAAGTTAACTGATAAAATTAATATTGCTAAAGATTATTTAATTCCAAAATTAATAAAACAAGTTGGAATTGAAGATATAAAAATTACTTTTACTCCAAATATATTGGAATATTTAATTGATAATTATACTAATGAAGGAGGAGTTAGAAAAATAAAAGAATTACTTAATGATATAATGTTAGAAATTAATTTAAGAAGACTTGAAGGAGGAACAATTTTAGGAAAAAAAATTAAATCTTCAATTGTAATTAATGAAAACATGATTGAAAATGATTTCTTGAAAAAAAAATACAAAATGGTTCATTTAAAGGTTAATTCAGATCCAATGGTTGGATTAGTTAATGGATTATGGGCTAATGAATTGGGAATTGGTGGTTTAATTCCTATTGAATGTTGTTGGGTTCCTGCAGCCGAAAAATTAAATTTGATATTAACGGGTATGCAAGGTGATGTTATGAAAGAATCAATGAATGTGGCAAGATCTGTTGCTTGGAGAATATTACCTGAACATATTAAATCCAGATTAAATGATAAATGGAAAAATACTTTTGATTATGGTATTCATATTCATTGTCCTGATGGAGCAACACCTAAAGATGGTCCTAGTGCAGGTGGTGCTATAACTACTTGTCTTATTTCATTATTATCCGGTACAAAAACAAATAACCAAGTGGCTATGACTGGAGAAATTAATCTTAAAGGTCATATTACTGCAATTGGTGGTTTGGAAGAAAAGATTTTTGGAGCTAAGAAAGCAGGTGCTATTTTAGTATTGTGTCCAAGAGAAAATTCTAAAGACTTGGATGAAATTAAAGATAAATTTCCCAATTTATTTGATGACAATTTTCAAGTTAAAATGATAGATAATATTTGGGATATATTAAATAAAGTTATTCTTGATCAAATTGATTGGATTAGATTTTGATTAGGATTAGATTTTGATTAGGATTAGGATTTGGATTAGGATTTGGATTTGGATTTGGATTTGGATTTGGATTTGGATAAGGATAAGGATAAGTTTTTTATCTGTTTATCATATGGTCCTATTGTTTCTAAAATCATTGGGACTGATTTATAGGGATAAATCAATTCAATTAGTTTGTCTACTTTTATGTGACCCTTTCCTATTTGTTCATGTCTATCGATATGATTTCCTGCTGGAAGGTATGAATCATTCAAATGTATTAATTTTATTTTTTCTTTAACTGGATCAAGTATCTTGTGAACTTGATCTATTATTTTAGGTTTGTTAAAATCATATCCAGCTTGAAATATATGGCAAGTATCCAAACATATTCCTAATTGAGAATACCATTGTAATTGAGAAAATTTACTGACAAATTCAACAAAATCATTTAAATTCCAACACATTTCACCACCTTGTCCAGCAGGTGTTTCTAATAATATTGGAATTGGATGATTTCGTGGATTTGGATGATTTCGTGGATTTTGATGATTTTGTGGATTTTGATGATTTTGTGGATTTAATTTGTTAAATAATTCAATTATAAATTTAACCATATTATTATGTATATGTGTGGGATCATATTTATTTTTAACATTTTTACCCATGTGTAAAACTATACCAGATGCATTAATTTTTTTAGCCCAATTGATTTCATTAATCAAAATATCTAAACCCGTATTATACAAATCTGTTTGTGATGGGAGTAATTCTGATCCCATATTAATTTGATAACTTGCATGAACAAAAATATATTTATAATTTTTAATTGTAGATTTTATTTCTTTTAATTCACCATATGATAATTTTGTTTTTGAAAACATTACTTGAATACAATCAAAATGTGATGACCATGATTTTATTAAATTAATATTTTCCACAGAATATTCAGGAATTTCATCATCATATTCAATTGGTAAACTAACTCCATATCCTAATTTTAATTTTAATTTGGATGATTTTGTGGATTTGGATGATTTTATGGATTTGGATGATTTTATGGATTTGGATGATTTTATGGATTTGGATGATTTTATGGATTGCATATTTTAAATTATACCCAAGTATATAATATACTTGTATAATTTATTATAGCAATAAAGCAATAAAAATATTGCTATAATATTGTTTTTTATACTGATTTGTAAGGGAATAAAATTTGATTTTATATAATAATATATCTAATTAATAAATAAATTTAAAATAACATCAATATTAAAATAATAAAGATGATAAGTAAAAAAACAAACAAAAAAACAAAAACAAATAAAAATATTACTATTAAAGATAAAAATAAAAATAAAGATACCGATATAGATACTGATTCTAATACCAATAATGTTATCCCAAACAATAAAACAAATTTAGATGAACAAACAAATTTAAATATTCAATTTTTAGTTGATAAATATATTCCATCAAATATATCTGATATTATTGATCCAACTTATGAATATTATAATTATTTGACAGGAAATAAAAATGAAGATTGGAAATCACAATCTCCATCAAAATGTTATTTTCATAAAGAAATTTTAGAAAAACTTAAAACAATAAGTAAGGATGATGGAATGCCACATATTATTTTTTATGGTAATCCTGGTTCAGGTAAAAAAACCTTAATAAATTTATTTTTAGAAATGATATTTGACAATTCTATATATAATTTAGATGATTCCAAATATACCGTAATAAGTTCTGGAAATATTGAAAATGAAGTTATTGTAAAACAAAGTGATCATCACATTATTATTGAACCAAATAATAATAATTTTGATAGATATTTAATACAAGATATTGTAAAAGAATATGCAAGAAGATATCCACTTTGTATTTTTGAAAAAAGTAGAAATTTTAAAATGGTACAAATTAATAATCTTGATAATTTATCATATTATGCACAAACATCTTTGAGAAGAACAGTTGAAAAATATTCAAAAACATGTAGATTTATGATGTGGTGTTATTCATTGTCTAAAGTTATAGAACCATTGAGATCAAGATGTCTGTGTATTCATGTTCCAACACAATCAACAGAAGAACTTATCAAATGGACATTTAATATTGCATCATTAGAATCTATTAAATTAAATTTTGGAGTTTTATCAAATATTGTTGAATCTTCTAACGGAAATTTAAAAAATATCCTGTGGAAATTAGATATGTATAAATATTGTAATAAAATAAATAATTGTTATCAAAAAGCCTTGAATAATTTGATTAATGAGGTTATGATTGGACATAATATTGAAATTATTAGAGATTATATTTATAAAATGATGATAACTAATATATCATCAAATATTATTATTAAAGATTTTTTAAATATTATATTGGTTAAGATAAATAATTATCCAAAAGAAATAATATTTAAAATTATTGACGCTGCTTCAACTTTTGAATATAGATTATCAAAGGGAAGAAGAGATATTATACATATAGAGACTTTTTTAGAAACTGTAATAAATACTCTGAAAAAATAATTTATAAAATATTTAATATAAAATATTTAATTATTTTATGGACAAATAATTTCCTTATAAAAAGATAATTATTTTCCACCCAATACTAAATTATATTATTATAATATAGTATATATACTATGAAAAATTGCTCTGCACCAATTGGCAAAAGCCAAAAATTATTATTAAAAGTTTTGTCTTGCTTATGGAAACAATTTGTTGTTTGCCGTATCCCCAATACTAAAATATACTTTGCTAATCCTACTTCAGGAAACTATGCAAATATGAAAACTGAATTAGATGCTATTGAAGCATTGATTGCAATTTCAGCTCTTTTACAAACTTTAAATGTTCCTAATACTGATGATGCAGTATCACAAATTATTGCTGCTAATGCACTTGGACAAGTTGCTTATGGTTATACTGCAGCTCAAAATACATATTCCAATGCAATTGCAAATACTATTCAACCCATAAATATTGGTACCGATAAAACTGTCCAAAATCTTAATGTTAATGAATGTATTGAAACTGCAGTTCAAGTTAGACCTATATTTGTTAGTGAAGTTATTAATACCCAAGCTGTAATTACAGGAAGAACCGGATGTCCAGGTGTTTCTAACACTGGTTTTGTTATGTTAGGTATTAATGTTGATATTACTGCTTTTCCATTTAATACTTGTCAATGTGCTGATCCATGTGCTGATAAAAAATGTTAAACAGTTGATTATTAAATAATTTTTTTAGGTTATAAAATTTATTTAATATAAATAAAATGTTTTATTATAAATACTTTTAATAATTTATGTTTATAAATAAATTATTTTTTTCCAACCCAATACTAAATTATATTATAATAATATAGTATTTTATACTATGAAAAAATGTTCTAAACCAATTGACAAAAGCCAAAAATTATTATTAAAAGTTTTGACTTGTCTATGGAATCAATTTATTGTTTGCCGTATTCCCAATACTAAAATATATTTTGCTAATCCAATTGAATATAACTATGGGAATATGAAAATTGAATTAGATTTTATTGGAAAATTGATTAATGGATCACTTATTTTAAAAACTTTAAATGTTCATGGTACTAATGCAGTATCAAAAATTATTACTGCTGATGCACTCGGACATGTTGCTTATAGTTATATTGAACCTCAAAATAAATGGACAAATGTATTAACAAATTCTATTCAACCTATAAATATTAGTACTAATAAAACTTATCAAAATCTTAATGTTAATGAATGTATTGAAACTACAGTCCAAGTTAGATGTATACTTACTCCAATAGGTAATTATTCTTATACACAAGCTATTATTACAGGAAGAACAGGATGTCCAGGTGTTTCTAATACTGGTTTTATCACTTTAACTGCCAATGTTGATATTACTGTTTTCCCATTTAATTATTGTCTATATGTTGATCCATGTGTTGATCCATGTGTTGATCCATGTGTTGATCCATGTGTTGATCCATGTGTTGATCCATATATTGATAAAAAATGTTAAACATTTGATTATATATTGGGATTTTTTAGGTTATAAAATTTATTTAATATAAATAAATGTTTTATTGTAAATACTTTTAATAATTTATGTTTATAAATAAATTATTTTTTTCCACCCAATACCAAATTATATTATAATAATATTGTATTTGATACTATGAAAAATTGCTATGTACCAATTGGAAAAAACAAAAATTATTATTAAAAGTTTTGACTTGTCTATGGAATCAATTCATTGTTTGTCGTACTCCTTGGACTAAAATATATTTTGCTAATCCTAATCATAATAACTATGCAAATATAATAACTAAATTAAATGCTATTGGTACATTGATTATAGTAAAATAAAAGTAAAAAGTTGATAGGCTTGAAAGCACAATTTTAAACTGGACTTACTATAATATTATAATTAAGGTGATGAACCGATATTATTTTATTTTATCTTATCTTATCTATATGTTGATAAAAAATATTAAACATTGGATTTGATTATAGAATGATATATTTTATAAAATTATTTATTGACTATTATTGCTAAACATAAAAAATTGAATTTAATTTTATTTATTAAATAAAATTAAATCATATTAAAATATAAGTATTAACCTATAAATAAATGTGTGGAATTTGGGGTTTATTATCTTTAGATACTATTGGATACAATAATGAATTACTTTATAAAAAATTTTCTCAAATTAAATCAAGAGGTCCAGATCGTTCTGTATTTGTGACCAATTCGAATTATATTGTTGGATTTCACAGACTTGCTATTATGGATACAAGCTCACAAGGTGATCAACCTTTCTCATTGTCATATTATTATACTAGTTCTCACTCAAACAAATATTTAAGAACCATTTATATAAGTGTGAATGGTGAGATTTATAATTGGGAAAAATTAAGGTCTGATCATGATATTCAAGAATTTTGTACCAAAATTAATTATCATTATAAATCCGGTTCTGATTGCGAAGTACTTTTACCAATGTTTTTAAGATATATTGGAGAAGATTCTTATTCACAAGATGAAAATATATTTAATACCGGATTAAAGGAATTATTAACCAGATTGGATGGAGAATTTGCATTTGCAATTTATGATATCCATTTAAATTTGGATACTGGAAAATCATTTTATAATTTATGGTTTGGTAGAGATAGATTTGGAATTAGACCTGGATTTTATTCAATATTAGATTCTAAAACTGTTTGTTTTGGTTCTGAAATGAAATCACTTGTTGGAATCTCTAAAGGACAAACTAATGAACAAACTAATAAACAAACTAATGAACAAACTAATGAACAAACTAATAAACAAACTAATGAACAAACTAATGAACAAACTAATGAACAAACTAATGAACAAACCAATAAAGTTAATCAAATTGATCCAAGATCTTGGTATTATTGGGGAGGTTGTTCTAATTCAGATTGTTTGATAACACATAACAAATTTTATTATTCAGTTGGAAATTTGCCTTTGGTAAAAAATCCGGATCCTGTTGATGTTTATAGAATGTGTCAAATGTACTTGAAAAAAGCGGTTGTAGATAGATTACATTCAGATAGAGAAGTAGGATGTTTATTATCTGGTGGTTTAGATTCTAGTTTGATTGCTGGGATAGCAGCACAAGAATTAGCTAAACAAGGGAGAATTTTAAGAACTTTTTCAATTGGTATGGGAAATAGTCCAGATGTAAAATATGCAAAAATTGTTTCTCAACATATTGGTTCTACCCATACTAATTTTGAAATTCCTCAAGAAGAATGGATTGATTCTATTCGTAGGGTTATTCAAATAGCAGAGACATTTGATATAACATCTGTTAGAGCTACAGTAGGTCAATATTTGATTTGTAAAAAAATTGCAGAAACAACTAATATTAAAGTACTATTAATTGGGGACGGTTCTGATGAAGCTACAGGAGGATATTTATATTTTCATAAAGCTCCTAGCCCAATGGCTTTACATTTTGAAACTCAACGATTATTACATTGGATTCATTATTTTGATGTATTAAGAGCTGATAGAGGTGTAGCATCCAATGGACTTGAAGCACGTGTACCATTTTTAGCTCATGATTTTATTAATTTCTATTTTCAAGTTGATCCTGTATTGAGAATTCCACACGCTCATACTTTGTCAACAGGACAGACTAATGTGTATGAAAAATATTTATTAAGAAAATCATTTGATGATTCTGGATTATTACCAGAATGTGTATTGTGGAGAAAAAAAGAAGCATTTTCAGATGGTGTCAGTTCTGAAGAAAAATCTTGGTATATGATTATTCAAGACCAAGTGAATCATAACATGACTGAAGAATATTTTGAATCTAATAAATTAAAATATGAAGGATTTTTAGTCCCACATACTAAAGAAGCATTGTATTACCATGAAATTTTTGATGAATTTTATCCTAACCAATACCATACAATCCCATATTATTGGTTACCAAAATGGATTGAAGGAGCTACAGACCCTTCTGCACGTACTTTGTCAATTTATAAGGATTTGGAAAATAATATGGAAAATAATATGGAAAATAATATTAAAAATAATATTAAAAATATTCCAACTAATTCTTCCAAATCAAATTATAATGCAATATCTATTCCTGCTTAATTAAATTTTTTTATAAATATTCATTAAATAAAAATCAATAATATTTTAAGACTTGGAATATTCAGTTTTTTGTTCTATTTTCAATTAAGAAAAATTTTAATTGAATTGAATTATTGTTGGAAATAAAATATATTGTGCAGATAGCTATGGGTTCTACTTATGAATCCAGGTTAATATATTGATAATATGGGGTTATAATTAAAGAATGTTTTATAGAATCAAAAGTTTCTAAATCTGGAATATTTATTGAATTTGACAAGGAAAATATTAAAATTAAATCAATTAAAAAATAATGTGGATAAAAAATCACCAAATTTTTAATTATTTTTTTATCCACATTATTTTTTTAATTAATTATTTTTTTTAATTAATTATTTTTTTTAATTAATTATTTTATTATTTTTAATTAATTATTTTTTTAATTATTTTATTATTTTAATTATTTTTTTTAATTATTTTATTATTTTAATTATTTTTTTTAATTAATTATTTTTTTTAATTAATTATTTTTTTTAATTATTTTTTTTAATTAATTATTTTTTTTAATTATTTTATTATTTTAATTATTTTTTTTAATTAATTATTTTTTTTAATTATTTTATTATTTTAATTATTTTTTTTAATTATTTTATTATTTTAATTATTTTTTTTAATTATTTTATTATTTTAATTATTTTTTTTAATTAATTTATTATTTTTGAATTAAGAATATATAATTTTTATATTGATTTTAATTTATATAATGACAATAAAATTAAATTTGTGTGTTCTAATAATATTAGTTCAATAACTCATATAACAGATGCTCTTTCAAGAGATATACAAACTAATATAAAAAACAATATTATAATTAATTATTTTATACCTTTTTACATTTCAAACGCCAAATAAAACAACTATAATTAAAATTTATCGTTAGATTTTTTTGCACCAACTAATATATTTTTTATTTTTTTTATAGTTTATTCCTTCATGTATTTGTCTTAAATCGTCTGCACGATTATTACATATACACATTTTTTCATTTTCATTACATAGATATTATGTTCTTTTATAAATTTGATTATTTTTGTCATTTAGATAGAATTCTACCATATTATAAATTATTTTTTTTTTTTGATGATGATTATTATAAAATAATCATCATCAAATACTTTATTTACTAAAATAGTATCATCTAACCAATCTACATCAATTACTTTATAGTAGGTTTTTATATGTTTTATTACACAATCATCTAATGATGTATAATCATAATTATAATATTTTTCAGAATTATTTGTCATTGAATTACCCATTATACATATAAAATATAAATAATTATTCAAATTTTTTTACAAGGTTTTGTTTTATTTAAGACGTTTTACACCCTTGAAGATTTAAAATGAGACAAATAAATGTTAAAAAATAAAACTTCAAGGGTGTAAACTAGTTTTTATAAATTATTATTCAAAATCAACAAACCATCCCCAATCATTATCATCATTATTATTATTATTATTATTATGATTATTATCATTATCATCATTATCATTATTATTATATATTGAATAAATTTGTATATTAGTTGTTGTTGTTGTTAAGTTGGCAGAATTTTTATTTGTCGAATGTAAAACCATAAAATTTGACAAAATATAATGCAATATATTTTTAAAAAATGACAATTTTAAATATATAATATGATACATTATAATTTTATTTGTAATATATAATATTATATTAAATTATTGTAATATTATTTATACATATACATATAACATATACATATAAATTATACATATAAATATACATATAAATATACAAATAAAATGAATATATATTTATTATAAAAATCAATTTTTATGCAATACAATTCAAATAAAAAAGTATATCTATAGGATATTTGTTCAATAATTAAATATATGTTCGTTTCAAATAATACATAAAACAAACAATATAAATAAGTATAATATCGGGCTTAACATTTTATTATAAAATTATTAATAAAATAATATAAATATGCATTTTTTGTAAAATTATATAATTTTACATTAAATTGTGCATAAATATACTATTTAAAACCATAAAAAAGTTTTGAGATTTATATGATAATTATAATAAAATTTTTAATTATTTGTTGGAAAATGTGGATATTTAGCTTTGGCTGGATTTTCATAAACTGGATATGGCACATTAATATTAAAATTATTCATTTCAATTTCATGTTCTCTATTTTTTTTATTAAATTCTTTAATAATTTCATAATCTGAAGTTAAAAAATCAGTACCCAACGCATCAAAAGAATAATATTGATCATCTCCATCAATACTTGAAAATTTTTTACAATTATTATCAGCACCACCACAATCATAATCTACATTAAAATCATCAGTATAGTAACCGTCAATAAAAACAAATTCGATTGCGACTTGTTGAGATGAATTGATAGTTTCTGTAGGAGGCTTTCCATTAAATAAATCATATCCCTCAAATGGATCATTTTTTGTAACAAAATGAACGGTAATACGAAGTTGATCATTAACTGATTTTAAAATTTTTTTAATAACGAATGTTATAACATATTTAGTTTCGGCATCTGTGTATTCACGTGTTGCATTAATAATTTTTATTAATTCAATTGGAGCATTTGGAGGTGTGTCTGCATATAAATTATAATCAACCCCGATATCTTTGTAAAATTTATTGATACCTTTATTTTCTGTATATTTTTTTAGTTGTGAAGTTAATGGCATATAATTATTAAAATTATTAACAATTTCATAAGATTCAGGCATAGATTTAATTTCCTTATTTACTTTATTAATAAATTGAGTTACTAATTTAATAAAAACAAATGGAGTATTCGTGTTCAATTGATATTTGGTTGTGACAACAGGTAAAGTTTGTAGATTAAAAATAATTTTTTGATCGGGACAAATATAATTAAATGCTGTAAGAACATCACGATATGAATCTGAAAATTGTGTTTGAACAAAAAATTTATTTAATTTTTTACAAGGAATTTTATTTTTTTGTTGAATATTATTATTTTTTTTAATTTGGTTTATTTTTTTGTTTTTAAGATCTTTAATAATTTGAATATCTTGATCAAATTTAGAAGATTTATTATTTGGAACAATGTCATAAGATAATTTATTAATTTTATTAAGTATTTTAGCAGATTTATTATTTGGAAGATTTGGAAGATTTGCATCAGGATAATAAGTAAAGTCAGGATTATTTGATTGTGGTATTTGATTATTAGCTGGATTAAATGGATTATATGGTTTTTCAGGTGGTAAATCAGAACCATCAAGTATTGAAGAAACATCAGGTTCATCAGAATCTAATTGGAATTGACTTAAACCATCAACAAATGGATTAGTTATATTAATAAATGGATCTGATTTCTCATAGTAAATTGAAAATATTTTAATAAGAACAATAATTATTAATATTATTAGTATAATTTTTATCATTATATTTATTTATAATTATACTTGATATAATATTTTTTTTGAAAATTTATTTATAAAATTAATTTAATGATATCAACCAATTAAATTAAAATATAATATACAATATTAAAAATGAACAAAAAAAATAATATTAATTTTTTTTGCCTGATTATAATTAATATTTTATTAATATTAACAATTTTAATTATAGGTAAAGATTATGTAATTAAAATTTTAATTAAAGCAATTATAAATTTTTACTCTGGAAAAGTAAAAATAATAGGCAAGCAAAATATTCCCACACAAAATGGTTATATTGTTGTATCAAATCATAATTTTATTTGTGAAACTTTTATAATAAAAAAAATATTAAACACAGATTTTTTTATTATAGCAAAAGAAAATCCACTAATAAAATTAGTATGTGATAATTTAAATTTAGTTTTATATAATAAAGAAGAAAATAAAATTAAAGAAAGTGGTAAAATTATTAAAAAAATAATTTTAGAAAAAATTATTAATAATAAAAATGTGATAATTTTTCCTGAAGGATCTATATCGCATTCGGATTATTTATTAAAATTTAAAAAAGGATTATTTTATTTATGTTATGAAAATAATATACCTATATTACCAATAATAATATGCATTAAAAAAAATAGTAAATATAGTCAAAAAGGATTTTTTTTATTATTAGATAAAAAAATAAAAATTAAGATTTTTAAAATGGTTTATCCTAATTCATTTAAAAATTTTGTTACATATTATAATTATATATATAATATAATGAATGATTTTATTGTTAATTATATAAATAATAATAAATATTCTATTTTTATATAGGAATTCTAAATATTAAAAACTATAAATAATTATTACATATTTTTTGTTAAATATTTTATTAGTTTATTATTTATAAAATTTATTAATAAATATTTAAGTTTATCATTATTATTTTTTATTAAAATTTTAAATATTGTAATAACAATAAAATTACTTAATCTTAAATGTACAGATGTAATTGATAATAATTTTTGAAAAATAATTATAATATAATTATTACTCCAATTATCATTATTACTTCCAAAAGGCATTAATTTAATAATACTATCGGTTGATATGAAAGTATTTTGTAATATTAAATATAAAAAAGCATCATAATGTATATTTTTATTTATATATTTTTTATGTTTTTTTAAAATTTTTTCAATAGATTTTTTTGTTAAAAAGATACTAGGTGTAAAAAATGACTTACCGTAATATATATTATTTGAATAATATTTTTCAATATATAAATTACTCACATTGTGAGCATAAATAATATCAACATTTTTTTGTTTTTTAATAAAATTTAAACAGTTCTCAATAATTTTATTACAATTTGAAGTTAATTTAATATCATCTTCAAAAATCAAACATGTATCCAAATTATTTTTTTTAGCATCCTTTAAACATTGAATATGTGATTTAAAACAACCATATCTACCTCCTAATTTATGTTTAAAGTTTCTAATAAAATGCACATCTAAATTATATTTTTTAAATTCATTTTTAACAAAATTATATCTGTCTTCTCTTTCATAAAGATTTATACAATATATTTTAAATTTCATAATTATAATATTGATTATAATAAGGATTATATAATAATTTTTTAATGGTTATAAAAAATAGTTATTCTAATAAATTTTAAATAATAATTTTAGTATTGCGTACTAAAATTGTTTAATTATTAAAAAAGGTATAAATCAAATATTATTAGTTGAAATTTATTTTATACTCAGTTATTATTTTATTTATACCATAAATAAAATGGAAAATAAAATTGATATTGTTTTTTTGTATGTTAATGGATTAGATAATGCACATATTGAAAAAAGAAATAAATATTTAAAAGAAAAAGATAAAATTCATAATAATATAATAAGATTTGAAGGTATTGATGAAATTATATATTCAGTTAATTCAGTTCTTAAAAATATTCCATGGATTAATAAAATTTATATTGTTACAGATAATCAAATACCACCAATTGATAATAAGTTAATTCTTAGTAATAAAGTTATAATTATAGATCATAAACAAATAATTCCAAAAAAATATTTACCAACTTTTTTTTCTGATGTTATTGAGTCTTTTTTACATAATATACCTAATTTAAGTGAAATATTTTTATATAGTAATGACGATTGTTTTATACTTGATAAAATAAAAAAAAAAAATATTATTTATTGTAATAATAATTCAATTGGTTTTTTATTTATGTTAAGTTATATTGGTGAGTATTTTACCAGAAATTATATAAGTGCAAAATTACTTTATAATAAGTTCGAAATTACAAAATTTCAAACTTCTCATCAAACAAAATTTTTAAGATTAAATACTTTAAAAAAGATAGAAAATGTTTTTGAAAATGAATTAGATATATTAAGACAATCTAAATTTAGAAATAATACAAGTATAAATTATTTGTTTATTGCTATGAATTATGAAAATTATATTAATACAAATACAAATACAATAAAAAAACTCAATTTTGATAATAGTTATGTCATTTGTGGAGATTCACAGTTTAATTTATTATATTTTTTAATTGAACAAAAAATAATTTCTATCAATGTTATAAAAAAAAAATTTATTTGTTTTAATAACATTTCTATTAAAAATAAACAAAAATTTATTAAACTAATGAAACTTTTAAATTTGATAAAATATTCAAAAAAAATTTTAAAATAAAATAAAATAATAATTTAATTATATCAATTATAAAAAATTATATCAATTATAAAAAATTATATCATTTCAAATAATAATATTTGGTTCTTTGACTTGATCTAAATCATAGTTAGTATACAAATCATATACACCTTCAGCATCAACAACTTCATCACCTGCATCCATACCTTCAAATTCCTCATTATCATTTTCAATTGCATCTTCAAGTTCTTCTCTTTGGTCTGAGTCAAGATTATCAATATTTTTAATTTCTTCTTGATTTGAATAATAATCTAAAGCATCAATCATAAAATCGGATGTTTGTGTTTCTAAATAAAATTCTGAAGTATATAGGATTTGATAAAAATAATTTAATTGTTGATTGAATTTGGAAACTTCAAAGAAAGTATTATTAAATATTATACAAATAACATTGGCAATAAAATGAATAATATTTGTTTTAACATTTTTATTTGAATTATAATTAATTAGTCTAATAATTTCATCAATAATATAATTCAAAGTTATATTACCAATATAATCATTTTTTAAAATAACATTATAATCAATTGATTCTGAAAACTTTGGCATATCATTTTTTGTTAATTTTATATTTTCAAATGGAAGATACATATTAATAAGATTGATATATTTAAGAAAAACATGTAATATATCATTATTTTCATTAATTGTTTTATCATTATCTTTATTTTTATTATCTTTTTTATTTTTTTTCACATTATCATCTAAAATTTCTGTAACAATTTGTTGTTCTATTTTTTTTTGGTATTTTACATAAACCAAATCTAAAGGATTATTTGCAGAATCACTAATATATGTATTAGTAACTTGTTCATTTTTATTATTAGAAAAAGTTGCTTCAATAGTTATTATGTTTACTTTATAATTATTTTTGAATCTATTAATATATTTTTTAAGTTCAGTTCCTAATTTTTTAATAACATTAAATCTTCTATTAGCAATTTTATTTATAAAATTTTCCATATTAAAATCATTAAAATTTTCTTCAAATTTTTCTTTTGATAATCCATATATTTCTGGATAAAAATCTCTAATATTTATTTGTTGTCTAGTAAATCCAAAAAGAATCAACATATTTTTAAAAGAATAATTAATTTTGAGTTTAATATTTAATTTTTTAACATTAATATATTCCTTATTAACTTCTCTATAGCCTAATAATATTTTTTCTTCTAAATCATAAAATAGTTCATATTTTGTATTTTTTTGCATAGTATAAACTAAAACACTTCTTTTAAAATGTCCATGTGATTCAATAACTCTAAATTTATTTTCTTTTTCATAAACAAGAATAGGAGTTTCAAGTTTTGTCCCATTATAATCATGATTAATAACATAAATATTCCAGAACAAATTATATGTTTCATTATTAATAATTATATCTATACCGAGTAATTTTTGCATAGAATCTAATAATTGTTCAATTGATTTAGAAATATTATTATTATATTTTTCATACTTGTATACTATTTTATTAAATAATTTGGAAATTGTTGAAATTTCATTTTTTGAAATATTTTTTATCTTATTAACAAATTCTTGAGTTTTTAAGTTATTATTTTTTATATTTGATTCAACAGTAACGTATAATTTAAATAATTCTTTGTCAGATAGTGTATTTGAACTATCTTGTTTAAATTTACAATTTAAACAAATATGTTGATCTAATTTAGAATCATATTCAAATTGATGAATTAATCCAGATTGGCAATATTTTGTGGCTAATTTTTTTAAATATAAAATAGTGTATTTTTCTCCAATAATTTTTTCACTTTCAGGAATTAAATTATTGGGATTCGCATTTTCATCACATTTTGTACATGTAAAATTTTTTCCTTTACATTTAAAATCATGAAATTCACCACTTGGACAATTTGAAAGATTTGAAATACATGTTATTTTTGCAATTTTTTTATCGTAAAAAGGATAAACTAATCTTTTTAAACAATATTTTTTACTAAATCTATTATACAAATCATCATAAGTAAAAGTATTATAAATATCATCATTTGATTTGATATCAAATTTATTGGAATCAAATAACAGTTGTTTTTGTTGTTTTAATCCATTATCAGACAAATACATTTTATCTAATTTTTTAATTAAATCAAAATCTTTAAAAAAATCTATTTTATAATAATATTTTGTTTGAAAAATCTCATATAAATATATTTTTTGTGATTTAAGTTCTTCCATATTAACTTGTAAAATAGTATTAAATATTTCAACTATTGTATTGATAATAGATTTTTGTATAACTAAAAAATTCTTTTTTTTATCAATAATATTTGATTCTGTTGATAAAGTATCAGCCCATAAATTATATTTTGCCACAAAACAACTAATTATATATATAAGATAACATAATACAGGATAATTTTTAATTGGTTTAGTATCATGTGATCTATTAATAATAATATTTATATTTTCAAATAAAGTGTAACCAATTTTTTTATAAATAAAATAACTACATATTTTATCATTCGAAAGTGATTGAATTTGTGTATCATTAATTTCAAGAATTAAAAGTATTAAAATATATGTGATTACATTATTATATTTAAGAAATTTATAAAAATCTTTATCTTTTGATGAATAAACAAAAATATTATTTTCAAGTTCAAAAATATAAAGATTTGAAATATTCTTATTAATTCCAAATAAACTAATATATCTATCTCTATTTGTTAAATATGAAGATTTTTTTAAATAATTATTATGGATCAATACAATATCCAAAGTATCTTTTATAACATTTTTTCTTTTTGTTCTTGCCGTATAACTTGAACCAATTAAGCCTTGTACATTTAAAATAGAACAAATACGATCAATAATTTTGTCTAGACTTCTAATAGAAGTTTTATATTTTTCATATTCTGGTAATTCTTCTAGAGAAAGATCCATTTGAACGGAAAATGTTATAAATGATTGTGTGTTATTATCAAATTGACCATCTAAAATATATCTTTTTATATTGATTGAAGACTTGCAACTTTTACAAATAAAATCCTGTGTTGGACTTATATCAACGTATTGTTGTATAAATTCATAAACAAGATTTGAATATTTTGCATCATTACGTTTTTTAAGTTCTCCAATTTTATCCCAAAAAATATTATGTTGACATATTCCATCAATATGCTCATTAGTTTCATAATCTTTTTGTTCTAAATCAATATCTTTTTCTAATGACTTTTTTAAATTAATATTGTTTTTAACCGGTTCTTCTAATACTTTAAAATCCGATTTAATCTTTATTATTGGTATTAGAGGTAATGTTTTTTCTGGAATAATTGGTAACTTATAAACATTACCAAAAAGACCTGGAAATTCATCTTCTTTATAATCATAAATATCGACAACTTTTTTTGATTTAATATAATACATTAAATATTCCAATTCATTAACATTTTTAGAATATTGCGGATTATTTATATCAGGAAATTTTTGTTTGGAAATATCAAATTCATCAACATAATTAGTAATTAATTTTGGATGTGATGTTGTTACATCTTCTTTTATAGTATTTATAACACATTCAATAACCCAATCATATAAATATGCTGATAATATTTTAACAATATCATTTTTATTCATATTTGGCGAAATATCATAATATGGCACAGAATATTTTTGTTTGTCAAGATCAAATAACCAATAATAATTATTTTTAAGTGTTGATTTTTCCTTTAAATTAGGAAAATTTATATTTTTAATTTTATTTTCTAATAAAACTTTCATGACTTGTAATGGATTATCTGTTTCAGTACAAATATTAACAAATGAATTAGTATTAATACAATCAATATTTTTATCATTATTTATAATAGCAAAACCAACAATATTTACTAACATATTTTCGGATACTATTCTTGTTTGAAGTACATTAAATTTTGTATTGGCAATATTTGAGATTGAAACATTACGTATACCTTCTAAAGTTGAATCTGAACTAAAAACAAATCCATTAGATTTAAAATCTTTAAAACTAATATAAGGATACATTTTATAATTAACTAAATCATTTAACAAATCAATATTTTCATTATTCATTTTAATGATATTTTTCATTTTTGTTATAATTTTAATATCTTCATAAGTATTTACAAGAATAGCATTACTATTCATTAATGGTACATAAAATAATTTTTTAATTTCATTTGGATTTTTATAATAATCACCTACAGTATTAATTTTATTAACAATATATTTTATTTTAGTTTCATCTTTCTTTTTAACGGATTCATTTTTTTCTCCACGATTTTCATATTTTTCATTATCCTTATGATACAATAAAAAATCATCAACAATTGGTATTATGATATGAGTATCTAATAATTTTTGAATTTTTACATCAAAATCTGTAAAATATTTTCTTGCTTCATTAATATTTTCAGAATAATCTCCATTAATAAGATCATATATTGTTTCTGGTAAATTTGTTTTAAGTTCGTCTGGTTCTAAAACAGATTCAATTGAATTATAATCAATAAAAGTACTTTTAGGAACAACAACATCAATAAAAATAAATTCTCCATTTGATGTTTCTGTTGACTCAATAATATTAAAAATTTCTTTTTTTTCAGAAGCCTTATATAAATTTAAATAAATCATAATTTTTACAATATTATGATCAATAATAATTTTATTCTTGTTATTTTCTTTTTTATATAATTCAATAAATTTATTGATATTATCTTCACCAAAAGAATTTAAAAATTCTCTTAAATTTTCAGAATAATTATCTAATTTGATATTATCTTTACTTTTACTATTTACTAATTTATTAACATAATCAATAAATTCTTTTGTTAAGCTGGTTATTTTTATAATATTTGAGTTTGATTCGGTATTAAAAAAGTTTTCTATTCTTAATTTATAACTTCCCTGAACTCTTGATAATTCAATAAGATTATTATTGAATATTTCTATTTTTCCATTATAATTTATACCTATTAATAAAAATAAATAATAACTAATATATTTTGAAATTAAATTTTTAATTAATAAAATATTTGAATTTTTTGTCACAAATTTATCAATATCTTTATCGGATATTAATTCTTGACCATATTCTATGATTTTATTAATATCTTTTTGATATTTAATAAAATTAGGTTCTTTTATAAGTTTTGAATAACTTAATAATTCTTTTATTTGATTTTCATGTATCCACGAATACATGAACTTATCTAATGTTTGATCTAATATATCATCAATTTCTGATATGTACATATTACAAATATAATATATTATATTGATAATAAAATTTTATAAAAAAACATTTATTTTATAAACTAATTTAGTTTTTAATAGTATTATTTTTTTTTCAATAAACTTGTAAATTTTTTTCTTATATTGTCATAAAGTTCAATAGTTTTATCAATTGCTTTATCAAATACATCAATTGATTTATAATTTTTATTAACAGCAAAAGTTAATGATACATTTTTTTCCATAAAATTTGGTCTGTAAACTCCTGCAAATATTACTTCTTCTTTCATACTTTGTAACATATAACAAATTGGTCCTCCACAAGTATGATCTTCATTTTTTATTTCTATTTTAACTGAGTTGTTTTCAGTTAATATTATCGAATATTGTTGTTGACTAATATTTTCTTTTATTATTTTTATTTTTTCCATAATTATTTCAATACCCTTTAATAATAAATTATATTCTGTCATTTGACCATTTGACTCGATACTCAATAAATATTTATTTTCTGTTATTTCTTCATAATAGGAATTAGAAGCATTAAATATTCCATCCAATTCACCAATTGCTAAAACTCCTTTCATTGAACATTCAAATTCTTCTCCTGGACGTAATTTAATTAATGTAATTGGTTCTTTACCCTTAAACATTTTATTATTTTCAATTGTTTCATTATTTATACTAATTCTTAAATTATCAGTAGAAACATATAATACTTTTTCTGGACCATTGTTTTTAACATTTAAATAGAATTCTATATTAAATTTATCATTAGGATGTCTCTCTAATTTTGAATCAGCAAAATTAACATTTTTATAATATTTTAGGGGAAATAATACAACATCATGTTCAATTCTTTTAATCGGTAATTGAGATAATCTTACTTCCATATCTGTTCCATCATATACTGAACTATTTTTTAATATTTTAATTTTAGATCTATGTAAAGCATAAATTGGTATTTGATCTATACATACTTTTCTTAATGAATTTATAATCGCATGATTCACATCTTTTCCATATATTTCTAAGGTTAAACATGATGAATCAAAATCATCAGTTACATAAGCATATTCTTTTACATTAAAATCTAAATCCATTTGTTTATTATTTAATATATATATATTGGTAATAAATTTATATATTATTATTATTTATCAAATTTTTTTGTATTTTGTTTTGTCAAATAGTTCTACTGAAAATAATCCAATATAATCCAATATAATCCAATATAATCCAATATAAATGTAAATATATTTTTATAACAATACAAGTCAAATTAGATTAGATTAAATTAGATATAAATAACATAATTTAATTTTTTTTATTATTTTATGTATAGTTAATTTTTAATGTTAAAATTTATATAAATTTTAACATTAAAAATTAAATATATATATATATATATATGTACGTAAATGATGGTGTAATAACACAAGGAATAAGAACAAATAATTTTATAGGTCAAAATTGTTCTATTACTAATTTAACAGCTAACAATACTACTATTTCAAATTTAACAGTATCAGATATTATTATTAATGGTGATGCAGAATTACATGATTTAGATGTGTCGGGTAATCTTATTGTTCATGGTGATAGTACATTTGAAAATGTTGATATATCAGGAAATTTTATAGGTCAAAATTGTTCTATTACTAATTTAACAGCTAACAATACTACTATTTCAAATTTAACAGTATCAGATATTATTATTAATGGTGATGCAGAATTACATGATTTAGATGTGTCGGGTA
>Ga0316217_10000194_pt1 | contig 93092 bp, 79 predicted proteins | sample 1anoAmetaG_FD_203633 | JGI IMG/M metagenome (GOLD analysis project Ga0316217, IMG submission 203633) | Freshwater microbial communities from Trout Bog Lake, Wisconsin, USA - 1anoA | ecosystem: Environmental > Aquatic > Freshwater > Lake > Hypolimnion/Profundal zone | place: USA: Wisconsin...
CGCCCAGGGATTCCGCAATCGGAGCCTCGGGCCGCGTCTCATCCAGACCGCGCTCGCGCATGGATTGAATCTCGCTAAGAGAATGTTTCACGATAGTAGATTTCCTGCTCATCCTGGCTCGCTCTCTGGGCGCCGACAATGCGAACAAGACTCTCGTCGCGCCAGGTGAAGACGACGCGGAAGACTTCCACGCCGACCCGGCCCAGCGCAATCCAGCGAATCTCGCCGTAGTCCACCCGATCGTCGATCCGTTCCAATCTTTCGTTCAAAAAGATCGTGGCGGCGGTCAGAAAAGAAACGCCGTGCTTCTCCAGGTTGATCCTGGCCTTGATCTCATCCCACTCGAACGCGAGTTCCCATTCGGTCATCGATCTCAAGCCATTATGCGCACAAACGTGTACACAAATCAAGCGCCGCCACAGTCTCGCCGCGAGCGGCCGGGACTCCGCTCCCCTACTTTTTCGCCCGCTTGTAGAACGGCATCGGCACCTGCTTGGCCCGCACCTGGTTGGCGCGCACCTGCACCAGCACATCTTCTCCGCTGGCCGCTACAGCCGCCGGCACCAGCGCAAATGCGATGTTGGTCTTCAGGAACGGCGCCGGCGACCCGGACGTAATCGTGCCGATCTCCGCCCCCTCCAAAGACAGTACGAAGTACCCGTCGCGGGCGATGCCCCGGTCCACCATCTCCAGAGCCACCACCTTGCGCTTGGGTCCGCCCGCGGCTTGCACCGCCAGCAAGGCGTCGCGCCCGATAAAGTCCCCCTTGTCGAGTTTCAGCCACCGCGAAACAAAGGACTCCCAGACGTTGATCTGGTCGGAGATCTCGTGCCCGTAGAGCGGCATCCCGGCCTCCAGGCGGAGGGTGTTGCGCGCCCCCAGGCCGCAGGGGCGGATGGCGAACTCCTGGCCGGCCTCCATCAGCGCGTTCCACATCTTTTCGCTGGTCGCGACGTCGGCCGGGATGTAGACCTCGAAGCCGTCCTCGCCGGAGTAGCCGGTGCGGGCGATCATCACATTGGGAATCCCCGCCACCTCGCCCCAGGCGAACCAGTAGTTCTTGATGGCGGCCAGATCCACCTTGGTCAGCTTTTGCAGCGTCTCCAGAGCGCGCGGCCCCTGCACCGCCAGTTGCGAGTAGTAGACCGAGTAGTCGCTCAGATGGATCGACGGAAAGCCGCCCACCTGCTGGCGAATCCAGGCATAGTCCTTATCCTTGGTCCCGGCGTTCACAACCAGAAGAAAATCGTTCTCGCTGAGCCGGTGGACCAGGATGTCGTCGACGAAGGTTCCCTCGGGGGTGAGCAGGGCGGAGTAGTGGGCCTGCCCGTCCTTGAGTTTGGAGGCGTCGTTCATGGTGATGTGCTGCACGGCGGCCAGCGAACCCGGCCCGCGGAACTGAATCTCGCCCATGTGGCTCACGTCGAAGAGGCCCACCCCGGTGCGCACGGCCAGGTGCTCGGCCATCAGGCCGCCGTACTCGACCGGCATATCCCAGCCGCCAAAATCCACCATCTTGGCTTTCAGTGCGCGATGGGTGGCGTTCAGGGCGGTCTTCTTCAGTTCGGGCGCGGCGGGGGTATTCATAGGAATTCCTTTCGAGGGGTGCTTCTGCACCTTGTACACGATAGGCACCGACCGGCCCTGGGGTCAAACCGCCCCCCTCTCTTAGAATCGAAAGAAACCGATCTCAAGGACGGGAAAGACCATGACGCATCTTCGCGGAATCCTGCTGTTGCTTGCCGGCAGCTTTGCCCTGTACCGGGGGTGGAAGATCCACACCGGCCACTCCGCGCTCTGGGCCTACGGGCTGGGCCTGCTGGCCATCGCCGTGGGCCTCTGGCGGCTGACCCGCAAAGAGCCCTCGCGGCTGGGGTAGCCGACTGAGCCGGGGACAAGCGGAGGAAGCTGGGCGCAAGCGGACGAAATCGGGCGCATTTGGAGGGAGGCGGGGTTTCAACCCCCGCGCCGAGACAACTGAATCGATGGGGCTTTAGCCCCGGAGAATTGTCTTCTCGCCCTTTTCCGCCGCCTCTCTGGGCCGTGTTAGCCTGATCGGCATGGAATTCTCCTATCAAGTCAGTGAAGCGGAGTACCGGAGTGCGTGGAAGCTACGCTGCCGGTCGCATCGTTCCAAAATCGTCAAGACAGCGATGTTTTGGGTCTTCCTCCTTGTTTGCCTCATGCTTCTTTGGGGATTCGTTCAACACGGCGTGCAGCAAGCGCCCATTCCCCAGGAGCAGGTAGCCGAACCGGCCAGCTCCGGCCATTCCACCACCGAACTGGTAACCAACGTTGGGCCCTTCGTCCTGCTTGCCGGGGTCTGGACCTTCATGATTGTCAGGTTGGGCCCAGGGCGTCTCCGCCGACTGTATCGAAAAGACCCCTCGATGCAAGGGCAATTCACTGTGAACATCGCGCCGGGCACCTTCGCGATCCAAAATTCGGCAGGCTGGACCTCTCATACCGGGTGGAACCTCTTCGAGTTTTGGCGCGAGGGCAAGGATGTGATCGTTCTGGTTTTTCATACCGGGACCTACTACATCCTTTGCCTGTCGGGCCTCTCCGAGGCGCAACGGGCCGAGTTGCGCGGCATTATCAGTTTGGCTCTACCGAAAAAGTGACCCACAAGGCGGCCTCTTAAACCCAATCGCTTAGGTTTGTGCTAGGATCTCTTCATGCCAACCGTTCTGAGGATTGGCGCGCTGCGGGTGGCCATTTATCCCAATGACCACCGTCCGGCGCATGTGCACGTGATCGGGGACGGACATGAAGCCGTCTTCCAATTGAATTGCCCGGCCGGTCCAGTCGCTTTGCGGGAGAACTACGGATTTCCCGCCCACGACCTGGCCCGGATAGCGAGCGTGCTTTTCGATAACCTGGCAGCGCTTTGCCGTGCCTGGGAGAGCATCCATGGACCTCGATAGCCAGATCGAAGCGGCCAACCGCAGGGCGCGGGAACTCGAAGCGTCCCACCCCAGGGCGGTGAGCGCGCATTTTGACCCCCGCCTGGGCCGGGTTGTGATTCGCCTCAGCTCCCGGCTGGACGTAGCTTTCTCGCCGCAGGACGCAGAAGGGTTGGAAGCCGCCACCCCAGCGCAGCTTGAGCCCATCGAGATTTCTCCGTCGGGCTTCGGAATCTACTTCCCCAAGCTCGATGCCGATCTTTACCTGCCCGCGCTGCTTGAGGGATTCCTTGGTTCGAAACGCTGGATGGCCGGCCGGCTTGGCTCTCTGGGGGGCATGAAGAAAAGCGCGGCCAAAGCAGCGGCGGCAAAGAAGAATGGCCGCCTGGGCGGCAGACCGAAGAAGGCGGCAGGTTCCGTGACTGCCGCACGTTGACCCCAAATGGTACGCCGCAATAGCAGCGGGCTCTGCAACCTCAACAAAGGACTTCTCCGCAACAACTTCCCCGCCGGTTCCGGGTCCTTACCGATACGGCGGCTGGGCGAGTGAACCCGGCTCCTGGGGGATTTCGATGTTGACTGCGGGTTTGAGTGCTCTTCTGCTATTTCGCTTCGGTTTGGGCCGGGGTGGTGGCTCTCTGTTCATGCTTGTCCCGCTGGCGATTGTAGGCATTGTCGTTTGGCAGCTCATCCCGCCAAACAAGGACGCCGCCTAGCCCATGCGGAAGTATCTCCGCCGCCGCAGGAGGCGCATCCCGGCGCGGAGAGACGATCGACCAGTCCCAAGCCGTGGCAGGCACCCCAGCCATCCGCGCTAAACTGGGATTTGGAAAGCCCCATGCCAAATCGTCCCTGCTGGGTTGAAATTCGCGCCCACTTCCTTGAAGAGAACTTTCGTTTCCTTGAGAGCCTGACCGCGCCGCACGCGGAGCTTCTGGCCATTGTCAAGGCCAATGCCTACGGCCACGGGCTCGACATTTGCGCTCCGGCGGCGGTGCGCGCCGGGGCCAAGTGGCTGGGCGTAACCTCTGTCGAAGAGGGTGTGGCCGCCCGCTCTCTCTGCCCCGAGGCCCGGATTCTGGTCATCGGCGGCGTTTTTCCCGGCCAGGGCGCGGACGTGGTCCGCCACAAGCTGACCGCCGTCGCCTGGGAGCGCTGGCAACTGGACGAGCTGGAATCCGCCGCCCACGCTGCAAGCGCCAAGACCGGCTCGGTCCCGGTGCATCTGGAGATCGATACCGGCATGAGCCGCCAGGGCGTGGATGCGGCCAGCCTGAATCAGGCGCTGGCGCGCTTCACTCCTGCCTCCCCGCTCAAGCTCGAAGCCATCATGACCCATCTCTTCGCCGCCGACGAGGCCGACGGCGCGGTGACCGACGTGCAACTGGAGCGCATGGCCGAGGTGCTGCGGGGGGTTGAGGCCTACGGACTCTATGCCGACTGGCTCAACGTCGGCAGCTCGGCCGCGCTGCTGGCCGGCCAGGCGGGCAAGATCGCCGAGTTGGCCGCCCGCCACGGCATGAAGGCGATGATGCGTCCGGGCCTGGCCCTCTATGGCCTCGCGCCGCAGTTCGATCCCAGTTTCGAGCCGGAGGAGCCGGCCTCGCTCAAGGCGGCGCGCGCGCGCCTTCAGCCGGTGCTGAGCTGGAAGACCAGGGTCACCGGCGTGCGCACCGTGCAGGCCGGCGCGGTGGTGGGCTATAACGGCACCTTTGTGGCCACCGAGGAGATGCGCCTGGCGCTGGTGGCCGCCGGTTATGCCGACGGGCTCGATCGCCGCCTGGGCAACCGCTTCAGCCTGCTGGTGCGCGGCCAGCGCGCTCCGCTGGTGGGCCGCGTCAGCATGGACCAGGCGGTCCTCGACGTCACCGAGATTCCCGGCGTCGCGGCGGGCGACGAAGTCACGATCCTGGGCACGCAGGGCGACGAGACGATCACCGCCTTCGACCACGCCGAGGCCACAGGCACGATCCCCTGGGAAGTCTTCACCCGCATCGGGCCGCGCGTCCAGCGCATCGAGGTCTAAGGAACCTCTGCTCACTGCAAGCCTGAATTCGGCTTTCGCCCAATCTCCGGTTTGCCAATGATACGCTCCGCACCCTCAACAACCTTGTCATCCTGAGCATCTTGACCCGCCACGCCGGGTTACGGCCGGAATGAACCGTGCCGACCAGCCACAAAGGCTCCGTGCCCCATCCTTGCGCCTTTTTTCTGGCGCGAGGGTGGGAAACCGACGCCCTCAACCGGCCCGTTCATGAGGAGCGAAGCCCAGCGGAGTCGAAGGACCTGCGGTGCTCTTCGAAACTTCCGCAGCGCCGGTCATCCAGGTATGAGGCTCAAGCGGAGCCCGTTCGTCCGTCATTTTCTTTGCCGTTTTGGTCCGCTTTTGATACATCCAACAACCTGATCGGCAAAGAACGAATAACCTCTGCTTCCTGTTCATCAAACGGAATCGCGTCTTCTAATGAATCAGCTTCCCATAATTCAAAAGGCGACCGAATTGCCAACATACTCCCACCCTGATTACAGAACAGAGCATAGATAACGAGGTTATTGATGGTCCCGCCAAACTCATGAATCTGATTCAATTCACCCCATTTTCGAGAAATGTAAAGTCCGCAAAATTGCTTTAGTTCTTCGTTATTCTCCAATGCACGTTGGCTTGCCACTTCTGCATACTTATGGCCGTCAAGGTTCTCCCGACCGCACGCTGGGCAGGGCGAAGCCAATCGTCGAATCACTCGAGCTGTTGCATCCTCGCCAGGTATAAACCTTTCCGGGTTCCCGAATCTAGAAAAGATCCGACCTATCAGTCTTGCAACCGTCATTTGGAATTCCCCTGCAACAAATCGTAGCCGGATTCCCGAAATTGAATTCCGGGATTTGCCATCTGATCCTTGCAGAGCAAGGCCAATTCAAGATCCTGAGCGTCTCGTCGCCTATTCGCAGATCACTCGGCATTTGCATAAAATTACGCCCCTTTGTCGCACAATGGTTCCAGGTCGTGGTGCAGGCAGAATCCGAGGCACGCATCCATCAAGGTGCACCGCATTCCACAAGCGGGAAAAACCGGCGCTAACCCCTTTGCCGAGAAGATTTTGCGGACAACCCCAATGGTTACACGCAGTTAGCGCGACACCCCTGCCGCATCCAACTGAAAACACGCCACTTCTTTCCAAAATACGGGGGGGGGGAGGGGTATCGGGGGGGTACAGACTGGCCACATCCCTGACCATTTGAACCGGAGGAAACACCGGATGGCGGTCGATCCGTACAGTGAAGCCACCTCCCCGGCCTGCCCCTCCGGTCCCGCTGCAACTCCCTACTTGGCTGCCCCCGGCAACGATAGCTCCAGTTGGTACTCGGGAACGGCTTCCACCGACTGCAACGTCCCCGCTTGCCCATCCTGGCTGAACTTGGGCGCGAAGCCCGGTTCGAAGAAGATGGGCGCATTTTGCCGCAGCGGCAGCACCTGGAGCGTGAAGCCCTCGCTGGACGCCGAAGAGAAGAACCGCTTCAGCCCGATCCGCCATTCCGTCCCGTTGAAGAAGTTGTCGGTGAGCAGGCGGTCGCCGGCCAGCAGCCGCGCCTCGTCGCCCTGGTAACGAACGGCGAGAAACACGTCGCTCAGGCCCTTCATTGCATCGCGAGGAAGCGTGACCTGCCACGCGCCGGCCTGGCCGAAGCTCGATTCTTCGGGCGTCATGGCGACCGCCGACCGTCTGAAATCCGCCTTCGGTCCGATCAGCGGCTCGGGAGCCTTGCCGATCGCCCTAGTCTGCACCAACTGCGCTGCGATCTTGCGTTCCGGCAAGCTCCAGGCAAAATCCTGGAAGATGCCGTCCGGCTTTCCCGCGGCCTGGCTGATCGATTCCTTGCCCGCGATGGGCCGCGCCGCGGGAAACAGCGCCGCCGCGAACTTTGCCTCGCCGATCTGGCGCAGGGTGAGCGCTTTGCCGTCGCTGAAGAGCTGCGCGGCGGTCAACACCAGCCGCTCCTCGCCGCCAACGGAGACACGCCACAGGTTCCCGGCATCTTCCGCGCCGAGCAAAACAAGGTGCGTGCTGCCGCCCTTGCCGTGAGCTGTGATGGCGACGCCGCGTCCCGGAGCAACGTTCTCGATACGCAGCAGGCCGGCGGTCTCGGCAACGGTTCCGTGCTCCGCGTGAATTGCCGCCCGGCTTTCGGCGGGAAAGGCAAACTCGGCGGGAATTCCGGCAATGGCCTGGAAGAAGAGGTAGGTCTCTCCTCCCTTTTTCATCCTCAGAATGGGCTGCGCCGTGGCATAAGCCAGGGTTACGCCGTCCAAATCCATGTTGACCGGCCAGATGAAGTAGCTGTTGGCGGGCACGGTGAACGGGGTTGCGGGGACCGCGATCTTCTTGCCGGCGGCCTCGATCTCGAACTGCGTGCCGGGCCATGCGGGCATCTCCCGCTCGCGAATGTAGTTGTTCACAAAGACAAAGCCGTGGCTGCCGTCGAGCCGGGCGGAGGCGCGCAGGACCGACCGGTCTTGCGGATCCGCGGGCTGCGGTTGCGGCGCGACCACCGCCATCGGCGCCAGTTCCGCGCCGAAGTCGTCGAGAAAGTAGTGCATCGACTTCAGTTTGCGCAACTGCGGGTTCATCTGACCGAACTCGCCCAGCGGCGCCTGGAAGTCGTAGCTCTTGGTGGGCAGATCGTTGGGATAATGGGTGCGCTGCGATTCCTGGAGCGTGGTCAGCTTGCCGTCGGGGTTGGTGCCGCCCTGATACATGTAGTAGCCCAGCAGGTTGGCGCCCGAGCCGATACACACGGGAATCATGGCCGCCATGTCGTCCGCCGACATCACGGGCCGGCGGTGATAGGTATCCTCCATTCCGCCCCCCACTTCGGCGGTAAGAAAGGGAACGGAGGCGCGCAGTGCGGCCTCGTGAGCGGGATTGGAGACCTTCGGTCCTCCCATCGCTCCCATATTGGCCGCCACGCGGCTGGAGAAGCGGAAGGCGTAGACCTCCGAGGCAGGCAGAACGCCGATGCTCTCATCCCACGGCGCGTCGGGATAGCCGCCGTAGACCGGCAGAACCAAGTCTTCCGGCACCACGGCGTCGTCCCAGCCGGTGACCGTGTAAAGCGGAACGTCGAAGCCGCTGGCGATGGCCATCTGTTTCAGCGCGGCGAGGTGTTCGCGCCCTTGCCCAGGGCCGTTGAGGGAGTACTCGTTTTCGAGCTGGATGCCGATGACCGGCCCGCCGTCCTTCCAGAGCAGGCCGCGGAGCTGAAGGCCGATCTGAGCGTAAAATTTGCCGATTTCGGCCAGATAGACCGGGTCGTTGCCGCGCACCGCGCTCTTCTGCAAGACCCAATCGGGCAGGCCGCCGTTGCGCACTTCGCCGTGCGCCCAGGGGCCGATGCGCGGATAGAGCAACATGCCGTGCTTGGCGCAGAGCTGGGCGAACGTGCGCAGGTCGCGCTGGCCGCTCCAGTCGAATTGGCCCTCGACCTCTTCGTGGTGAATCCAGAAGATGTAGGTCGAAACGACTTGCACGCCGCTGGCCTTCATCTTCAGGATCTCCTCTTCCCATCCGGCCGCGGGGTAGCGGGAGAAATGGAACTCGCCCATCACCGGAATCCAGGGCTTGCCGTCGCGGGTCAAGAACTGGCTCGTGGCTCCCAGCGTGGCGCCCTGGGGCGTGCGATTTGTGCCTAGATGCGTGGGGACGGGCTTGGGCGTCGCGTTGGGGCTCGTCGAATCGAAGACCAGGCGATTGGCGGGCGTTTGCGCGGCCAGGGCAAGCGTTGCGGCGAAGAGGCAGGAAGAAAGAACAAGAGTGCGCATGACGTGTGTGCCTTTCGAGGACGTTGTACGCGGGGCAAGATCAGCAGAGCGAAGAAGGCCGCCGGGGGAGAAGCGGTAGGCGCGGAGGCGTTCGAAACGCTTTCATCCGCGCCCGCTCTTCCCAGGGTTGCGACGCCTGGAAAAGGCCTGGACCGATCGATTCGCCGGGGCTTTCTGGAACTCTACCTTGCATCTTAAGCCGCTCACAGAGCCCCTCGAATCGGCGAAAAGTAGGATCGGGAATAAATACTTCCCCGGTCGAAACAATGCCGGAAGGCCCAGCGTTCGTGCAATCGCGCGGATGCGGCCGGAATCACAGATGAATCAGGCCGCGCTGCAAGCCGATGACCACCGCCTGGGTGCGATCGGCGGCATCCAGGCGCATCAGGATCACGCTCACGTGGCATTTGACGGTCGCTTCGGTGATGCCCAGTTGCGCGGCGATTTCCTTATTCGATTGTCCTTTGGCCATCAAGACCAGGACTTGCCGCTCGCGCGCGCTCAAGTTCGAGTCCCTGGTGCGCGAGGCCAGCGTCTGCGACATGGGCGTGGGCAGGTATCGGCCTCCGGCATGGACGCGGCGCACGGCGGAAACCAGCATCTCCTGCGGCAGTCCTTTCACCAGGTAGCCGCTTGCGCCGGCCTCCATGGCCTGGTGAATATCCTCGTCGCCCTCGTAGGTGGTGAGCACGATAAAGCGGGCTTGCGGCGAAACGCTGCGAATCCTGCGAATGGTCTCCACGCCGCCGATCCCCGGCAAGCGCAGGTCCATCAGCGTGATGTCGGGATGCAGCAAGGCGTGCTTCTCGATGGCCTCTTCGCCGCTGCCGGCCTGACCGGCCACCACCATCTCTTTCGAGGAAGAGATCAGCGCGGCCACGCCAACCCGCATGATCGGATGATCGTCCACGATCAGTATCTTGATAGGTTCCATCGACCCTCGGATTATAGAGTGGGTGCGCGCGCGCTGTCAGGGCGTCCGTTCGGATTTGAGCGGATCGGCTTCCAGATCGCAGGAAAGGCCGGCCTTGGGGATGGTGACGCGAATCCGCGTGCCTTGTTGCGGCGCGCTGTCGATGGTGAAATCTCCACCGAACCGATGTACGCGCTCTCTCATGCCTTGCAATCCGTAATGGCCCTCCCAGGAAGCGGCCCGTGGATCGAATCCCTCCCCGTCGTCGGAGACCGTCATCTCCAAAGCGTACGCGCTGAAGCGCACCTCCGCGTCGACGGCAGCGGGATGGCCGTGCAGGATGGCGTTCAAGATCGCCTCGCGCGCCACCATGGTCAGCTCATGCGTCTCCTGCTGGCCCACCGGAAAGGGATTTCCGGCAGTGTGGCAATCCACGCGCACGCCGTACTCCCGGCTCAGCCGCTCGGCCATCTGCTCCAGGCACGTGACCAGCCCGCTGGGCGCCTGCTCGCCCTTGCGCAGATTCCACACCGCCTGGCGCGCTTCGTCCATGGTCGAGCGGATTTGCGTATTGGCAAAGTCGATCATGTGCTGCCGGGTCTCGCTGTCGTCCGGCTCGCAGGTGGAGGCGGCTTCCAGCATGGCGGAGACACTGGCGCAGCCCTGGATGAGCGTATCGTGCATCTCCCGCGCCAGCCGCGAGCGCTCGGCCAGCACCGCCGCGTAGCGCTCGTGCACCTGCCTCATCTTGATCCGGTAGGCAAGGATGGAGACCAGGATCGCGGCAAGAACGCACAAGGCAATGAACCACGGCGTGCGGTAGAAATAAGGCAGCTTGACCAAGGCCAGCGAGGCGCGCACTACGTGCTCCGGGTGGTCGATCTCCCAGGCCTCCACCGTAAAGGAGTATTTGCCGGCCGGCAGATTGGTGTAGGTGGCCGACCGTTGCGGGGAACTGGCCTGAATCCAGTCGTTGTCGAACCCCTCCAGCCGGTAGCGGAACTGGAGATTCTCCTGCGATCTCAGCATCAAGGGCTCGTAGCCGATATCCAGGCGCGAGGCGCGGGCGGCGAGCGTGAGCGGCGTCGCCTGCGAGACCAGCCGGCCATCCACGGAAACCTGCCCGATGGCGAGGTGCGAGAGGGTCGAGGGGTCGAACTCCGTGGGGCGAATCCTCCACAATCCGCGATTGGTCGGAAACCAGGCCTCTCCTTCGCGGGTGATGACGCCGGCCGGCTGCGTTCCGCCGTAGAACTGTGTCGGCTCGTCGCTGGCGCCGGTGCGATAGAAGCGCATGGAGAGAGCGTGGCGCGGGTCGGCGGCCTGGGCGTCGAGATCGTCGCGATTGAGCAGCATCACGCCCAGAGGGCCGCTCAGCCAGAGGTGCTTGCGGTTGTCCTCCAGGATCGAGTAGATGCTGTTGCCGGCCAGTCCGTTGGCGGTTGTGTAGTGCGTCATGACCCCGTCGCGAAAGCGGTAGAGTCCGTGGATGCGCGTGCCAAACCACAGTCCGCCGTCCGCGTCGCGGTGCGCGGCCCAGACTTTTTCCTCCTTCAGGGCGCTGGTGGCGGCATCGTAGACCGGCTTGCCGTTGTGCAAATGACTCAGCCCGATCTCCGTGCCGATCCAGATATCCCCGTTGGTGTCCTCGACGATCGAACGGGTGCTGAAGTAGACCAGTCCGTTCTCCATGGTCAGATTGTGAAAGCCGCTCCCGTCCAGGTGGCTCACGCCGGAGTCGGTGGCGATCCACAACGTGCCGTCGCGCGCTTCCAGCAGGGCGCGCACAAAGTTGTTCACCAGTCCCTGGCGGGAGGTGTACTGCGTCGTCCCGTGCGCTGTGACTTTGAAAACGCCGCTGCCGTCGGTCCCAATCCATAGCGCGCCGTCGTGGGCGCGCAGCAGGTTGCGCACATGCACGTTGGCAAGGCCTGGAAGTGTAGAGGGAAGCACGCGGTCGCCGTCGGTGTGGACCAACTGGTTGGATGCTGCCCACAGGCTGCCATCCGCATCCAGCGAGACGGTGCCGAAGTCCGAGTCCGCCGCCCCCGGCAGCAGCAGCACCCGCACCGGCGTACGGCTCAGCCGAACCATGCCCACCTGGGTGCCGATCCACAGATTCTTGCTGTCGTCGGCAAAGATGGAAAGCACCGTATTGCTGACCAGCGGAGAAGGCGTGGTGAGCCGGGCAACCTTGATTTCCCGGCCCTGGAAGCGAATGCGAAAGATGCCCTGGCCGATGGTACCCGCCCACAACTCTCCCCCGGGCACCGCGCACAGAATGCGCACCGTTCCCCAGACACCGGGCACACGTTCGAAGCGATCGCTTCCCGGCCGCAGCCGGTGCAAGCCGGAGACGGTGCCCACCCAGATAGAACCGTCTTCGGTCTTGAGGATGGACTTGACGCGATTCTGGCTGTCGGTGCCGTTCAGCGAGTACTCTTTCGGCTGACCGTGCAGGATGGCGAACAGGTGCGGCGCGCCTGCCCAGATGCGCCCCGCATCGTCCTCGGCGATGGCATGGAAGGAGTTGGCGGGCATTCCCGGCTGGTCGTCCACACGCACAAATTTGCCGCTTTCCAGGCGGAAGAGGCCCTCGTCGGTGGCCACCCATAAAATGCCTGCGCGGTCCTCAAAGAGAGACCGAACGAAGTTGCCGGTCATGCCGTCCGCGGCGGTATAGGCGCGGAAGTTGCCGTCGTGCATCTCCGCCAGGCCGCCGCCTTCGGTGCCGATCCACAAGCGCCCATCGCGCCCCGTCAGAAGGCAGAAGACGCTGCTCTCGTGCAGCGCGGGCGTATTCTCGTGGCTGAAGAGCGTGAAATGCGCCCCGTCGAAGCGCACCAGTCCCTCGCTGGTCCCCACCCAGAGATAGCCGTCGGGCGTCTGACTGAAGGCCTGCACCGTCTCGCCCGGCAACCCGTTCTGGGATTGCCAGGAGCGCGCCGTGTAGTTCCAGTTCTCCGCCGCGGCGTCCTCCTGTGCCGCCGCCGGCAAGCAGAGGCTCGCCAAGATCCACAAGGCCAGCATCGCCCCTTGCAGAAAAGAGCGGGACAAACGAGCGCCGGCGCGGCCGGGCAAGAGCGCGGGAGCAAGTCGTTGAGCGGGCTTCAGAACGCAGCCTCCGGGCGCAGCCCCTCTTCGGATGCCGCGCGCCTGTGCACCCCTATCTTCGCCTACGGCCATTGTTCTGACAACCGCACTGCGGGCGCGGAATTGCGCGGAAGAGAAGCCCGCAAGCCGGCGCGCAGAGGCGGATTGGCGCAGCCTTCGCGCCGCCGCTCCTCCCCATGCCGGGCTTTGCGATAATGCCTGTGTGAACCGGATCGACTCTTTTTTGCTCTCTCTTCTGCCAAGCCGCTTTTTCACGCGCAAACGCATTTTGGCCGCTGCGCTGCTGGTGTGCTGTTCAACAGCGGCGTGCGCGCAAATTGCCGTGCCATTGCATACGGCCGGGCAGCACATCGTCGACAGCAACGGCAAGCAGGTCCGTTTGAACGCGGTGAACTGGTACGGGGCCGAGTCCACCGACTTCGTGGTGGCCGGCCTGCAAAGCGCCACCCTACCGGCGATCGCGCAGCAGATCAAGACTCTGGGCTTCAACGCCGTGCGCCTGCCCTGGTCCAACCAGCTTTACGAGAGCAACCCGGTGGTTGGCAGCTATGCCCTGACCGCCAATCCCGCCCTGCAAGGCGAGACGGCGCTGACGATTCTCGACCAGGTGGTAAGCGCCCTTACCGCCCAGGGCATTCTGGTGATCCTCGACAACCACAACAGCAACGCCGAGTGGTGCTGCGGCGACGACGGCAATACGCTCTGGTACAACAGCCAGTACCCCGAGGCCAACTGGATCGCCGACTGGGAGGGCATGGCCGCCCGTTACCAGAACAACCCGCTGGTCATCGGCGCGGACCTGCGCAACGAGCCGCGTCTCACGGCGACCTGGGGCGGCAGCGCTTCTACCGACTGGCACGCCGCCGCCGAGCGCGGGGGCAACGCGGTCCTGGGCGTCAATCCCCACCTGCTCGTCTTCGTCGAGGGCGTCAATTATGCGCTCGACCTCTCCGGGGCGGCCGCGCAACCGGTGGTGCTGGATGTCGCCAACCAGTTGGTCTATTCGGCCCACGATTACGGTTTCGATTATTCGAATCTGAGCACCTATGCCGATTACGTAAGCCGGATCACCCCGCGATGGGGCTATCTGGTCACCGGCGCGAATCCGGCCCCGCTGTGGCTGAGCGAGTTCGGCACCTGCGACTCGGCGAACACTTGCGTGCAAAGCACCAATCCCAGCGACAGCGGCCTGTGGTTCGGCTTTGTCGCGAACTACTTGCAGGCCAACAGCCTGGACTGGTCCTACTGGGCGCTCAACGGCACCCAATCGACCGGCGCGGGCCGCACCTGGGGCGCGCAGGAGGGCTATGGCATCCTGAACACCGCCTGGAATGCCCCCGCATTGCCAGCGCTCACCCAGGCGCTGGCCGCCATCTCCACCCCCAACGGAGGCAGTTTCACGCTTTCTTCCGCCAAGGGCATCTCCATCGCCGCGCCCGGCCTGAGCGGCTCGGGAACGGTCGTCATTGCTCCTCAGAACGGTTTCTCCGGAACGGTCAGTCTGAGTTGCGCCCTCACCGGTTCGCCGACGAATGCTGCCTTTCCGCCGGGTTGCGCCGTGCCGGCGACGCAGAGCATATCCGCCGGCGGCGCGGCCAGCGTGACGGTCGCCATTACGACGGCCGGGCCGGGCCCAGGCAACGGCAAGAATCAAGGCCCGTCGAGAGCCCGCTTGCCCGGCTGGCCGTTCGGCGCCGGCGGCGGAGCTTTGCTGGCTTCGCTGCTGTTCTTCCCCGCGCGGAAGCGGCGGCGCGGGCTGCTGTTGCTTTGCGCGACGGTGGCCATCGCGGTGGCGGCGGGCGGATGCGGCAGCGGCTCCAGCGCCGGGTCCAGCGGCTCGACGGCGACAACCACGTCCGGCAGTTACACCTTCACGGTGACCGGCACGGCCCCCGGCCTGCTGCCGGTTACGGTGCAGGTGGCCGTGAGCGTGCAATAAGAGATTGCCCTTGCCGGTCCTACCAGCTTCCGTTGTATGCTCCACAGACGGAGGGTCGCTGACCATGATGCAGACACCGGCACGGGTAATTACGGTCGAGCGGGAGTACGGTTCGCGCGGAGGGGAATTCGCACACGATCTGGCCGCCCGCCTGGGATGGCGGCTGCTGGACTCCGAACTGGTGGCCGGTGCGGCCCGCGCCGCCGGAGTCGATCCGGAACTGGCCGCCAAGTACGACGAGCGCCTCGATCCCTGGTACTACCGCTACGGCAAGGCCTTCTGGCAGGACTCGGTCTTTCCCCTGGCCGGCCTCGGCGAAGAGCATGTCTTCGACTCCGAGCGCATGTTGGCGCTGCTCCGCCAGCAGATTCTGGACGAGGCCAAGACGGGCAACTGCGTGCTGGTGGGTCGCGGCGCGGCCTGCGCGCTGGCCTGCCAGCCGGGCTGCTTCCATGTCTTTGTTTACGCCACCGCCAAGGCCAAGCGCGAGTGGTTCTGCAAGGCCTTCCCCAAGCAGGCCCAGCATGCCGACCAACTGCTGGCCTCCTTCGACAAGCGCCGCGCCGCCGTCATCCGCCAGGCCTACCAGCAGGATTGGTGCGCCCGCGGCCTCTATCACCTGCTGCTCAACTCTTCCATTGGGACCGAGGGGATGATCGCGGCGGTGCAGGGAGCGGCCGGGCTCGAAGCCGCCGCACATGAGGTAGGGACGATCTAGGAATCGCTGTAGAGCCCGGGTTTCCCTGGTCCCGATTTTGGGACCAGGGAAACCACGAACGCCAACGCGCCTTCTGCAAATCCGGCACAAACGCCCCGTGCCCCATCCTTGGCGCGTTCTTGTTTCTGCGCCAAGGGTGGGAAACCGAAGCCCTCAACGGGCCGTGGACCCCTGGTCCCGCTTCTGGGACCAGGGAAACCACGAACCCCGGCTTCGACCGTTTCTTTTCCTACTCCTTCGGACCGCCGTTGGGATAATCCACCCGGATGGTCAGAATCTCGTAGGGATGAATCGGGGCCTTGACCACGTCGCCGGTAACGGCGAGCGGACCGCCCTCGGGCGTCTCCATCAAGTTGGTGACGGTTGCGGCGGTCGCGCCCGGCGGCACGTGGAACTCGGCGGTTGCGTCTTTGCCGGCCCACTCGTAGACACGGAAGATCAGCCCTTTCGCATCCTCCGCCTTCTTCACCGCCGTCAGCACCACATTCTCCGGCGTAACCGATGCAAACGAATGCGAAGCGGGCAGCGAACCGGCATGAGCCGTGGTGACTACGGCGGTCAGCGGGTAGTTGTACTCGTAGCCGTGGCGCACGGTGAGCGCGTCCTTCCATGTGCCGGCGTGGGGATAGAGCGCGTAGTGGAAGTGGTGATGGCCCATGTCGGCCTCGGCGTCGGGCCACTTGGGCGAGCGCAGCAGGGTGAGGCGCAGCATGTTGCCCACTGCGTCGTATCCGTACTTCGTATCGTTGATGACGCTCAGCCCATGCTTCCCATCGCCCAGGTCGGCCCAGCGCATCGCCGGAACCTCGAACTGCGCCTGCTCCCACGAGTTGTTGCGGGTGGTAGGCCGGTCGATTGCGCCGTAGGGAATTTCGTAGGTGGCAAACGGCCCCGAAGCCGCCAGCGGGAACGCCGCCTTCAGCAGCACATGCGACTCGTGCCAGTCGATCTCGTTGTCGATGTCGACCTGAGTGGCTCCGGGAGCGAGATCGATGGTCTGAACGAACTTCGAATTTCCCCGGTGTGCAGTGACGCGGATCTTGGGGGTTGGAGTACTGCTTCCCACAAACTCGACTGAATCTGAATGCTCGATGACCATTGGCGCCACGTCGAGCGTGCCTGGATCGACATTCCAAGCGTCGTAGTCTTTGGGCGTGTCTTTGAAGAATTGGAGTTGGTTGCCGCAGCCGCCTTTGGCCAGGGTTTCGTAACCGGATCGAACATCGGAGAGGCTGACAATGCAACCGGACTGCTTGTTCACAGTTACGCGCAGGTTGAGATTCTCGATGACGAGGCTGTCGCCAGCATCGCTCGCCTTGGTTGCTCGGTAGGCTGGGCCATTCGGAGGCTCAGAGTAGACGCGGTGGAGCTTGTAACCAAACGCGGGGATGTCGCGAACGTACATACGGAATTCCGTGACGCCCGTCTTCGGATCGAAGGACAGCAGTTGTGGAATCTGGGTTTTGCCGGTCGCGATGTCTTCCACGTGAACGCCTGATGGATTCGCACCTGGTAGCTGGACCTTCAGAGTGACGACGCCGGACCGAGGCCAACCGAGTGAGTTGAACACCAGCACGGGAACAGCATCTGGATGATTAACTTGGGTGTCGATCCGCTCGGCAACATTCTGCAGTGCCCCAGCATCGATCTCACTTGTCGACCAGCGCACCACGTCGTAGTCTTTCTGCGCGTCCTTGTAGATGACGCCGATTCCCGAACCGGCCGCCAGATCGTGGAACTGGTTGAAGAGCACCTTCTTCCAATCTTCGGTGATCTCTGCTCCTGGATATTTCTGTCCATCCAGCCAAGCGAGGGACGCCCACTTTTCGGCGTTGAGCACCTGCTCTTCGCTCTCGCGCATGTTGCGCTTGTGGTTGGCCTGGGTGGTCATGACGCCGCGGTGGTATTCGAAGTAAAGCTCGCTCTTCCACGTCGGAATATTGACCTTGCCGGGCACAATCGGCGGCGCGGTGTAGCCCTTAGCAATCGAGGAATAGTCCCAGGACGGGCTGTCCGGCGCGATCTGCTTTTCGAGCCCGGAAAAATAGCTCTGCGCGGTGCCGAACTCGATCTTCGGCGTTACGTGTCCGGGCGCGGCCCAATGGAAGCCCTCGTCCAGAATGGCGCGCGTAGGTCCGCCGCCGTGGTCGCCGATGCCGTAGAGGTCCATGATGCCCGGCAGCCCCGTGGCCTGCTTTTGCGCGATGGTGAAGTCCCGCGCCAGCCGCACCAGGTTCAGGTTGTCGTTGGCGTAGTCGTGCGGGAAGTAGGAGAGCACCTTCGAGCCGTCCGGCGACTGCCACCAGAAGAACTTGAAGGGAAGCTGGTTGGTGTCGTTCCAGGCCATCTTCTGCGTAACAAAGTAGTCCACGCCGCTCTTTTTCATGATCTGCGGCAACTGCCAGGTGTAGCCGAACGAATCCGGGTTCCAGCCGATGCGCACGTCCACGCCGTAGGCCTGCTTGTACCAGCGCTTGCCCACCAGGAACTGCCGCACCAGCGACTCGCCGTCGGGCATGTTCAGGTCGGGCTCGACCCACATGCCGCCCACGATCTCCCAGCGGCCTTCCTTGATGCGCTGGGCGATCTCGGCGTTCATATCCGGGTACTTCTGGGCGATCCACTCGTTATAGGCGGCGGCGGACTGCGTGTAGGTGTACTGCGGGTACTCGTGCATCAGTTGCAGCGCGGTGCCGAAGGTGCGCTTCACCACGTCCACGGTCTCGGTCCAGGGCCAGAGCCAGGCCGCGTCGATGTGCGAGTTGCCGGTCAGGTGCAGCGTGGCCTGTTGCAGCAGCGGCTTGAGGGCCTCCAACTTGGCGTGCGCGGCCTTCAAACTGCCATCAAACTTGGATTGATCTTTTGCATCCAGCGCCGACAGATCCACCGTGCGGATACTGGCGTTGAGGGTAGCCATCTGCGCCGGGTCGCCGGGGGCAAGCGAGGGAACCAGCAGTGCGGCCGACAGGAACTCCAGGCGCAGGTCTTCAGGATTGGGCCGATTCTCGGGGAAGTCGATCTTCAGCGTCGCGCCGCGAAAGCGCTTGGTGTCTACCGTATGCAGCAGCTTGACGGCCACGACCACCTTTTCGCCGGGCTTGGCGTCGTCGAAGAGCACCACCGGCTCCAGGTCGTCGCCCATGGCCACGCGCCGCCCGTTGAAGTAGAGGATCTGCGGCATGGGGCCGTTGGCGTCGGCATGGAACTGGAACCAGATGCGCGCGCCGGTCAGATCGTAGCCTTTGAGCGTGGCGGGCACTTCGTACGCCTGCCGGAACCAGACCGCCTCGTTGGGCGCGGAGTTGCCGGCGGCAATCGACTGCCAGGCGCTCTCGTCCAGGTTGACGGCCTCGCCGTGGGCCAGGTCGCCGGTGTGCAGCTTCCATGCGCCGTCGGGCAGTTCGTGCAAGCCGGAGAGCCGGTCGAGCACGGCGCGGGACTCGGGCGGCAAGCTGGCGGCAATCTTGCCCGCTTCGGCGGCGCTTTGGGCCGTCGCGCGGGAGGAAACCAGCAAGGTTGCGGCAACGAGCAGCAGGAGAGCGCTGAAACGCGAAAACGATTTCAAAGCTGAGATCATGTGCAAAAAACCCTCAGCGAAATCTTAGGCCATTCCAGCGCGGTTCGGTATGGTTTGAGCGATTTCGGCCGAGCGGTTTCGCAATTCGCCCGCAGATGCCCGTTGGGGAGCACGAACCTCGGCTAACCGCTGCCGGATCTTCCACAAAGCTCCCGTGCCCCATCCGTACGCGTTTTTCCTGGCGCAAGGGTGGGAAACCCGTGCACATCATCGACCGGGTCGTCCATCCCACCCCTTGGGACAGCACCCCCCAACTCCGGTGCGTCTTCCGCTGGGCGGGCGCATCCTATTAAATAGGCCGTTTTGCGGGCGCAACCTCCCCTTGGGTTCCCTGTTCTCTACTTCGGCCATTACACTTGCAGGGACAATTGGAACGGGCTGGCGCCGCTCACAGGATCGGTTTGGCCATCCAATGGAGCCAGGCGCGGCGCGAGTTTTCTTCATGGTGCGTTTTTCCCCTGAATCCGGACGCATGCGCACCGCGGCGCACACTTTGACAGAGAAACAGGTTCGACGGAGGTAGTTCTATGACGGTTGCTGCTCGCTTCCCCGGCATTCGGGTCACCGCAAACGGAAATCAGCTTGTCTCGTACCACACCGAAACGCGCATCGCCGACGCCGGTGTCTTCTATCCCATTACGCCTTCCACCGAGGGCGGCGAGCTCTTCCAGCAGGCCTACGCCGAGGGGCACATGAACGTCTTCGGCAAGAACACCATCGCCATTGAAACAGAGGGCGAGCACGCGGCCCAGGGCGGCGCCATCGCCCACTCCGTCTGCGGCAAGCGGGTGGTCAACTTCACCTCCGGCCAGGGCGTGGTCTACGGCGTCGAGCAGTATTACCACGCGCCCGGCAAAGCCTCGACCATGGTGCTGGAAGTGGGCGCTCGCGCGCTGACCAAGCACGCCCTCAACGTCCACTGCGGCCACGACGACATCTACGGCGCGCTGGACACCGGCTGGATCATGCTCTTCGGCAAGGACGCCCAGCAGGCCGCCGACCAGGCGCTCATCCTGCGCCGCGTCACCGAGTTGAGCCTCACCCCCGGCATGAACATCATGGACGGCTTTCTTACCAGTCATCTGGAGCGCACGTTTTACAAGCACGAATCGGAGCTGATCCGCGAATATCTGGGCGCGCCCGACGATACCATCGACTGCCCCACCGAGGCGCAGCGCTCGCTCTTTGGGCCAACCCGCCGCCGCGTTCCCAAGATGATGGACCTGACCAATCCCATTCTGCTCGGGCCCGTGCAGAACCAGGAACACTACATGAACGGCGTGGTGGCCCGGCGCAACAACTTTGCCGAGCCGATCCTCGACTTCCTGGAGGCCGCCTATAAAGATTTCGCAGAATTGACCGGCCGCAACTACGGCCTCATCTCCAAGTACAAGACTGACGACGCCGAAACCGTCTTCGTCTCGCTCGGCTCGGCCGCCGAAAACATCGAGGCCGCCGTCGATTACCTGCGCCAGACGCGCGGTGTCAAGGTTGGCTCCATCCACGTCAACGTGATTCGCCCCTTCCCCGAGGCCGCCCTGGTGGCCGCGCTCAAGGGCAAGAAGCACGTTATTATCCTGGAGCGCACCGACGAAGCCATGGCCGGCGACAATCCGCTGGGCCGCGACATCCGCACCGCCTTCTCCAAGGCCGTGCAATCCACCGAAGGCCTGCCCGCCGTCACGCTCGCCGAAGTGCCCAAGATCTACGGCGGCAGCTACGGCCTCGGTTCGCGCGATTTCCGCCCCGAGCACGTTATCGGCGCATTCGAGTTCGCCACCGCCAACCTGGCCCGCAAGGACGGCAAGACCGCCGCCGACGGCGTCAACTTCTTCGTTCTGGGCATCGATCACCCCTATGCGGTTATCGGCAAGGAAACGCCTTCTCTGCTGCCCGAGGGCGCGGTGGCCGTCCGCTTCCACTCCATCGGCGGCTGGGGCGCCATCACCACCGGCAAGAACCTGGGCGCAATCCTGGGCGACCTGAACGATCTGATCTTCGAACGGGACGGAGAGCGTGACGAGCTGGGCAATCCCAAGGAAGTGATCCACGTCTCGGCCAATCCCAAGTACGGTTCGGAGAAGAAGGGCGCGCCGACCAGCTACTTCATGGTGGCCGCAAAAGATCGCATCCGCGTCAACTGCGACCTGCGCCACGTCACCGTCGTTCTCTGCTGCGACCCCAAGGCCTTCACCCACTGCAATCCGCTGGACGGCATGGCCGAAGGCGGCAGTTTGATTTGGGAATCGGATGTGCAGGGCGAGGAAGCCTGGGAGCGCCTGCCCCTGTGGGCGCGCAAACAGATCATCGACAAGAACATCCGCGTCTACACGCTGCCCGGTTTCGCCATCGCCAAGAAAGCCACCGATCGCGGCGATCTGCAACTGCGCATGCAGGGCAACGCCTTCCTGGGCGCATTCTTCGCCGTCAGCACGCTGCTCCAGGAGTTCGGCATCACTCAGGACCAGTACCGCGAGGTGGTGCAAAAGCAATATGTGAAGAAGTTCGGCAAGCTGGGCGAAGCCGTGGTCCAGTCCAACATGGAGGTCATGCTGCAGGGCTTCGACCAGGTGGTCGAGATCAAAATCGGCGCGCTCGCCGCGGCGGACCGCTCCAGCTTGCGCGGCCAGCCGCTGCTGCCCATTCTGGAAGCGGTGCCCACCGGCGGCTCTTCTTGCGGGACCGGCTGCCGTTCGAACGCCATGCCCGACGGACAGGCCGCGCGCACCCCGGTAGCCAGCATCGCCCACTTCGACGCCGAGTTCCGCGCCGGCCTGGGCTACGACCAGCCCTCCACGCCGCTCGCCGCCATGGGCGTCATCGCCGCCGCCACCGGCGACACGGCCTCGAAATACGTCGCCCGCCGCGAGACCCCGCTCTACATCCCCGAAAACTGCACCCAGTGCATGGAGTGCATCTCTGTTTGCCCCGACACCGCCCTGCCCAACACCTCGCAGGACCTGAGCACACTTCTTTCGACGGCCGTCAACTACTACGTTGCCGACAAGAAAGACAGAGCGAAGCTGCTCGCCGCGCTGCCGGAGATCGAAAAGTCCGCCCGCCAGCGCATGTTGGCCGAAATCAAGACCGGCACGCCGCTGCCCACGATTCTGCGCGAAGTCACCGACAGCCTCGACGGATTCTCCAAGAAGTCGAAGGAGCAGTTCTTCGACATCGTCGCCAAGGTCCCCATGGCCTATCAGAAGGTGAACGCCATCTTCTCTTCGCCGGAACGCAAGGCGCCCGGCTCGGGCGGCATCTTCTCGATATTTGTCTCGGACCTCTGCAAGGGCTGCGCGGCTTGCGTCACCGCCTGCGGCGATCACAACGCCCTCAAGATGGTGCCCGAGACCCTGGAAGTGAACGCAGAGCACGAGACTGGCACGCGCTTCCTCGATCTGCTGCCCGACACGGGGCAGAAGTACCTGGGCCTGTTCAACGCCGCCAACCCGGCCGACTCGAAAACCGCAACACTGAGAAACATGTTGATGGTCCGCTCGAACTACGACGCCCTGGTCTCGGGCGACGGCGCTTGCGCCGGATGCGGCGAAAAGAGCGTTCTGCGCTCCATTGCCGCCGTGACCGAGGCCTACATGCGCCCTGTCTACCACGCCAAGAGCGACCGCTTCCTGGCCAAGGCCGGCGAACTCGAAAAGAACGGCGTTGCCAAACTCGCCGTCCTCAAGGCGCGCAACATGGCCGAGTACGACCTGCTGCGCCAGGCCATCGCTCACCTCGTCCTCGGGCTCGGCGGCGAAGATGAGGCGGACACCAAGTCGCGCATCGCCGCCTACGAGAAGAAGCACGGACCCATCAGCGACGGGGAACTGGTCGAAGCCATCGCCGCCGTCCTGCTCACCGAGGCCTTCAACCACAAGAGCCTGCAAGCCGTCGACGGACGCCTGGCCAACGGCATGTCCGTCATGGCCATGGCCGCCCACACCGGCTGCAACACGGTCTACGGCTCGTCGGCGCCCAACAATCCTCACCCCTATCCGTGGATGAACTCGCTCTTCCAGGACGGCGTCACCGTGGGCTGGCTGATGGGCGAGAGCTTCATCGTCGATCACGCCCGCCGCTCGGTCATTCCCGAGCGCTTGGCCGACGCGCTGCTGACGCGCGAGACCGGCGTCATCAACGACGAGGAGTACTATACCCTCTCGCACTTTACCGACGCGGTCATGACCGACCAGGAGATCGTCGAGCTGCCCAAGGTCTGGGCGGTGGGCGGCGACGGCGGCATGGGCGACATCGGCTACCAGAACATGTCCAAGGTGATCCTGCAGAACCGGCCCAACGTCAAGGTCCTGATGCTCGATACCCAGGTCTACTCCAATACCGGCGGCCAGAACAGCGACTCGACGCCCATGCTCGGCGGTAACGACATGAACGTCTTCGGCTCCGCCACGCAGGGCAAGAATACCGAGAAGAAGACCGTTGCCGAGACCTTCCTGGCCGGGCACGGTTCGCCCTTCGTGGCCCAGGTCTCCATGGCCAACGCGCCCAAGCTCTACCGGGCGATTCTGGATGGCCTCGAGTATCGCGGCACGCTCTTCATCCAGGCCTTCACCACCTGCCAGCCGGAGCACGGCGTGGCCGACGACATGGCCCTCATCCAGGCGCAGCGCGTGCGCGACTCCCGCGGCGTGCCGGAGTTCGTCTTCAACCCGCGGCTCGGCGAGACCTACCAGGAGGCCCTCGACCTGAAGGGCAACCCCGGCATCGATCTCGACTGGTACGAGACCAAGGACAAGACGACGGGCGAGATTCGCCGCTACACCGTGGCCCACTGGTGCACGACCGAAGCCCGCTTCCGCAACCACTTGAAGAAGATCAAGCCCGAGGCGGCGGCCAAACTCATTCCTCTGGATAACATGCTGGTCCGGATCACGCAGCAGGATGTGGTCTACCGGCGCTATATCAACCCCGGCCACCGCGCCTTCATCCCCGACTTCGGTGTGTACATCACCGTGGTAGACGAAGCCGGCAAGACGACCTATTACTCGCTCTCGCGGCAGTTAGTCATGTTCTGCGTGGAGCGCAGAAAGTCGTGGCGCATGTTGCAGTCCAAGGCCGGCATCGTCAACAAGGAGTACGCCGCCCAGCGCGCCCTCCTCGCCGAAGTAGACGCCGGCAAACTCCCTCTGGAAGAGTTCCTGGCCAACGCCCACGACCTCCTCAAGGAGCGCCTGGCCGGCGGGGTGCTGGCGAAGGCATAGGCGGCTTTGAAAGGGCACGGCTTCAGCCGTGCCGCAACGGCCAACAACTGGTAGGTCCGGGCTTTAGCCCGGACACAACACCCACCCACCCCACCTAAACACCAGAACGCGGACCTTTCGGTCCGCGTTCTGGTGTTTCTGGCCCATAGCATAAAATCTCCCGCAAACTCCTTGAAAATAATGCCCTCGGCTTTAGAATGTGCGGTAATGGCGAGGCGTGAGGAGGCCTCAGAACATGATAGAAAATCAACCAGAGCGGTATCGCATCAGCGTTTCAGTCAGGGATTCAAGAGAACACTCATCTAACGAGGTGATAGCGGGAGGGAAGTTTCCAACCTCGATCACGTTTTACCTGGAACCGCCGGCGAGGATAGCAAAAGCATGCAACCATGAGGTCAATCTATTTGGAGAGGACCTGAATCGCGCCGTCCGCCTCGGGCAGAAACCAGAACCGTCCACGGTCGAGGTCGACCAACGCTGGTGGGCACAGCACTGCGCCACTTGGCGGAAAGACGTCATTGATTTGGCTCTCGAACAGTTCAGGACATTTCCATTAGGAAAAATGGGGTAATCAAATAATCAAATGCCCAAGCCAGGTGGCCCACGTCTGCCCCTGCTTGAAGCTGGATGGCCCACATCTCGATTCTGAGATGTGGGAGGCGATGAACCTCAGTTTGCCGCCGCCGGGTGCTCCGTCCTTCGCTTGTTCTTGCAATCGGTGGGAGACGGCGGTAGGCTTTAGCAAGCCGTGGAGGCGATCATGACCGTGGACTGGTCGCAATGCGATCTAGTTGAAAGCGTTGCCGGGAAGGTAGGCGGAAGGCCTGTCGTCAAGGGCACGCGCATCCCTGCGGACACGATTCTTACCGACGAAGAGCTGGGTGCGCCGGTCGAGGAGACGCACGAGAGCTTCCCAAGCCTCTCCCTCGACACAATTCGCCGCATCCGGGCATACGGCCATTCCCACAAGCCCCTGCTCCAGCCGTGAGAGTCCTGCTCGACGAGAACATGCCCATCAGTTGCGGGCGCATCTGCCGGACCATGAGGTGTTCACGGCGGTGTATGCCGGATTCGGCGGGTTCACGAACGGCGAGTTGCTCAAAGCAGCGGAAGATGCTGGATACGACGTTCTCCTCACAGGCGATCTCTCGCTCGAATATCAGCAGAACCTGACGGGTCGCAAGATTGCAATTGTGTCTCTTTCGGCCAATAGTTGGCGCGTTGTTCAAGATCACATTCCTTCGATTGCCAGAGCGATCGCCGATGCACATCCGGGGGCGTTCTCAAGGGTCGATTGCGGCAAATACAAGCCATCCAGGAAGCCCCAGTATCCCGCATAGCCCTATCCCTCCGGCGCATTCGCGCGGGACTCGCCGCGGGAGGCACTTCGTCGTGAGCCAGCCGAAGCTTCGAGCGCATCGCCCTTGCGCAGAAGAAAAGGCGCATTGCCTTGGGGGCAACGCGCCTTTCTGTCTGCATTTTCGGGCCAGGGCGGAGCCTTGGCGTTTTGTTCTTCCGTGCCCTAAGGATAGATGGCGCGGAGTTGCACGGCCTCGGCCACGCGGCCGATGCCCAGCATATTGGCGGCGATGCGCATGGGAACCTTGCGCTCGGTGTTGATCTTGACCACGTCGCGGAAGGCGGTCTTCATGACCCGCTCCAGGCGGTTGTAAACATCCTGCGCCTCCCAGAAGAGGTGCTGCTCGTCCTGCACCCATTCGAAGTAGGAGACGGTGACGCCGCCGGCGTTGCACAGAATGTCGGGAATGATGAACACGCCCTTGTCTTGCAGGATTCTGTCCGCGGCCGGCGTGAGGGGGCCGTTGGCCGCTTCGGCAACGATCTTGGCGCGCACCGCCGCGGCGTTGTCCTCGCGGACGGTGTTTTCCAGAGCCGCCGGAACCAGGATGTCGCAGTCCAGCGCGAGCAGTTGTTCGGGGCTGATGGGCTCGCTCTCCGGGAAGCCTTCCACATGGCCGCAAAGGGCCTTCATGTGAATCAGTTCGGGAATGTCGAGGCCGTTCTTGTTGTAGACGCAGCCGGCCGAGTCGCTCACCGCGATGACCTTGGCGCCCGCGGCGTGCAGCAACTGCGCGGCGATGGAGCCGGCGTTGCCGAAGCCCTGCACGACGACCGTCGCGCCCTTCAGCGGCAGCTTGAGGTGTTCGCAGGCGCACTCGATGGTGTTGAAGACGCCGCGTCCGGTGGCCTCGTTGCGGCCCAGCGAGCCGCCCAGGCTGATCGGCTTGCCGGTCACCACGCCGGGGATGGGATAGCCCTTGGTCATGCTGTAGGTGTCCATGATCCAGGCCATGGTCTGCGAGTTGGTGTAGACATCGGGAGCGGGGATATCTCTCTCCGGTCCGATCAAGGGAAGGATCGCGCTGGTGTAGCGGCGCGTCATCCGCTCCAGTTCACCCGGAGACATGTGCTTCGGGTCGCAGGTAATGCCGCCCTTGGCGCCGCCGAAGGGAATGTTCACCACCGCGCACTTCCAGGTCATCCACATGGCCAGCGCCTTCACCTCGTCCAGGGTGACCTGCGGATGGTAACGGATACCGCCCTTCGCCGGGCCGCGCACCATGCTGTGCTGTACGCGGAAGCCTTCAAAACGGCGAATGCGCCCATTGTCCATTCGCACCGGCACCGTTACCGTCAGTATGCGCTCGGGATATTTGATCATCTCCCGAATATCGCTGCTGAGATCCATTGCGTCCGCTGCCGAGTCGAAGTTTTCGAGTGCGACGTCGTACGCGTTTGCTGCTTTTGTTGTCGCGATCATCTTCTCTCCTTTTTGTCCGAGACAGGCTACCGTTCGTCCTGCACATCGACAGGTCTCAACTCGCGTGCGCTTCCTGCAACGAGTTTGCGTTCTGCTGCTGTGTATCTGGCGACCGGTAAACCGGCTCTAGCCACTTGAAATACCTCTGGTTGTTCCCTCGCATCGCGTCGAAATACACCGTGCGAATCTCGTTCGTGAGTGCGCCGACGACGCCATCCTGGATGGCTCGGTGATCGACGCGCACCACCGGCGCAATGCCCACGGCGGTTCCGGTAAAGAACAACTCGTCGCAAATATAGAGCTCGCTGCGGGCGATGGGCCGCTCGACGACTTCCAGGCCGAGTTCGCGCTGCGCCAGTTCCATGACCGAATCGCGGGTGATGCCCTCGAGCACGTTGGCGGTGACCGGCGGGGTGATCAGCTTGCCCTTGCGCACCATGAAGATGTTGCAGGTGGAGGCTTCGGCGACCTGCCCGCTTTCGTTGAGCAGGATGGCTTCGTCGAATCCGTTCTGCTTGGCGTCGTCGCTGGCGAGCGCGCTGTTCACGTAAGCGCCGCAAATCTTGGCGCGCGGCGGAATCGCGTTGTCCTCGATGCGCCGCCAGGAACTGACGCCCGCGTGCAAGCCTTGGTCGGAGGGCAAGTACGCGCCGAACGGCATCGCGATCAATGCGAAGGAATCCTCGTCGTCGGGCCTCACGCCAACGCGTTCGGCGCTCTTGTACGCGATAGGACGCACATAGACATCGGTGCGCAGCCCGTTGCGGCGCATCAGTTCGCGCGTGATGGCGGATAACTCCGCCGCTGTGTTGGGGACCCCGATGCGCAGGATGCCGCAGTTCTGCTTCCAGCGCTCGTAGTGTTCCATGGGGCGCACCACGAAGAGTTCCTGTTGCGCTTCGTTCCAATAGCCGCGAATGCCTTCGAAGACGCCGGTTCCGTAGTGCAGCGCGTGGGTGAGAATGCCCACGCGCGCCTCGCGCAGCGGCACATACGCGCCGCCGAAGTAGACAATCAGATTCGGATCCGCATCAGCCTGCATGGCACACCTCGGCCATCGACTCCTTGTAGATTTCCCGTCCGCGCGCCAATGCGCGCTCGTCCAGAGCGACCCATTTCGGATGCTTGACCAGGCGGCGCAGCGCGGCGTCGATGCTCTCCTCGGGCAGGACTCCGGCGATCTCCAGCAGCACGCCCAGCATGACCATGTTGCCGGCGCGCGGGTCGCCCAGCTCATGGGCAATTTGCATGAACGGCCGGGCCAGTACGTGCACATCTTCGCGAACGCAATCGGCCGGATATTCGTCTCCGTTGTAGAGTATCCATCCTCCCTTGGGCACGGTCGAATAGAACTTGCGCAGCGAGGGCTCGTTCATGGCGATCAGCACGTTGGGATGCGTGACCAGCGGACAATCGATGGTCTGGCCCGCCAGGCGCACGTGGCAGTTGGAGGTGCCGGAACGAATCTCGGGCCCATAGGACGGCAGCCAGGAGACTTCAAGGCCGGCGTCGAGTCCTGCTTCCGCCAGCACTTCGCCGAGCAGCAGCACGCCCTGGCCGCCGAAGCCGGCGACCCGCACGCCCAGGTCGAGATCCGCGGTTGCCTTCTCCATGCGGTGCGCGTTGCCTTCGGGGAGGCTCTCTTCGTCAACGCCGAGGATGCGTGGAATCTCGCTCAGCGCCGGCGCAGGCTCGGGCGCATGACGCGGCGCCCTTTCCTTGGTGCGATCGCAAAACACGCCCAGCGGATAGGTCTTCTCCATCACGTCGCGCACCCAGTGCTGGGCATCGACGGGACTCATCTTCCAAATGGTCGGGCAGGGGGAAAGCACCTCGATCAGCGAGAAGCCCAATCCGCGCACCTGGTTTTCGACGGCGCGCTTGATGGCGCGATTGGCCTGCGCGATCTGCTTGTTGTCGCCCAGGCCGACGCGCTCGATGTAGACCGGCCCCTGCAAGGTGGCGAGCAGTTCGCTGACGTGCAGCGGATACCCTTCGGTCTCGGCATTGCGCCCGCCCGGAGTGGTCGTGCTTTTCTGGCCGAGCAGCGTGGTTGGCGCGGCCTGTCCGCCGGTCATGCTGTAGATCGCATTGTTCACAAAGATGACGGTGATGTTCTCGCCGCGATTGGCGGCGTGCAGAATCTCCGCCGATCCGATGGCGGAGAGATCGCCATCGCCTTGATAGCCGATGACGATGCTGTCGGGCCGGCTGCGCTTGGCGGCCGTGGCCACCGCGGGCGCGCGCCCATGCGCCGCCTGGATGTTGCCGGCGTCGAAGTAGTTATAGACGAAGACCGAGCAGCCGACCGGGCTGATCATGATGGTCCGGTCCTGAATACCCAACTCGTCGATGGCGCGGGCCAGCATCTTGTGCGCGATGCCGTGACCGCATCCGGGGCAGTAGTGCGTCTGATGCTGGTTGTCTTCCTTGCGCTCGAAGCGCGGGTAGAAGGCCTTGGCCCGCTCATGCACTACGGTGTAATCGGAGATCGTCTGGTTAGACATGGGCCACCTGCTCTTCTTCCGGCTCCATGGCCGGCACCTCACGCTGCAACTGCTTGCGCACAAACTCGAGGACCGCCTCATGGGAGGGAACATTCCCACCGCCTCGGCCCAGGAACTCGACCGGCCGGGCGCCATTGACGGCGAGCCGGACATCTTCCACCATCTGGCCGTTGCTCATCTCGACCACGACAAAAGACTGTGCGGTCTTGGCCAGGCGCTTGAACTGCGGCTTGGGGAACGGGTAAAGCGTGATGGGGCGCAGGACGCCGACCTTCAGGCCTTCCGAGCGCGCTTCGGCGGCGACCGCTTTGAGGATGCGCGCCACCATGCCGTAGCCCACCAGCACGATGTCCGCGTCTTCCGTCTGGCACTCTTCGGCGCGCACTTCATGCTTTTCGGCTTCGCGGTACTTCTCTTCCAGATGGATGTTGTGGGCTTCCAGGAGATCGATGTCCAGATGCAGGGAGGTGATGAGGTTGGCGCGCGTCTCCGCCGTGCCCGCCACGGCCCAATCGGGTTGCTGGGGCGCGACGGCGGTCTGCGGGAACTCGACCGGCTCCATCATCTGGCCGATAAATCCATCCGCCAATACGACGACCGGGTTGCGGTAGCGATCGGCCAGCTCGAAGGCCAGCGCGGTCAGGTCCGCCATCTCCTGCACCGAGTGGGGGGCCAGCACGATGGTGCGGTAGTTGCCGTGGCCGCCACCCTTCACCACCTGGTGATAGTCGCTCTGCTCGGCGGCGATATTGCCGAGGCCAGGGCCGCCGCGAGTAATGTCGGCGATGACGCAGGGCAGTTCCGCGCCAGCCAGGTAGCTGACGCCTTCCTGCATCAGGCTGATGCCAGGCCCACTGGAGGCGGTCATGGCGCGCACGCCCGCGGAGGCCGCGCCGTAGAGCATGTTGATGGCGGCGACTTCGCTCTCCGCCTGCACGTACACGCCGCCGGTCTTGGCCATGAATTCGGCTGCCGCTTCGGCGATCTCGCTGGCCGGCGTGATGGGATACCCATAAAACGCGCGGCATCCGGCCAGAATCGCGCTCTTGACGATTGCGTCGTTGCCCTTCATCAGTTGCTTGCGCATGGACTCTCTCCCAGAGTGCCGGTGACCACTCCACGTCCTTCGACAGGCTTGCGATCGGTGCTGCGATACACCGTGATGGCGCCCGGTTCGGGGCAAGCCATGAAGCAGATTCCGCATCCCGTGCAGCCCTTGCCGGCGTACATCGCGGTCCGATAGCCGGAGTGATTCAGCCGCTCGCTCAAATGGATCGCCTTGGGCGGGCATGCTTCCACGCACAGCCCGCATCCCTTGCACTCGTCTTCGTCTATTCGGACCATCCCCCGGTCCCGCTTCTCCGTATCGGCCATTCGGTACTCCTCTCAGGCAATACTTAAATCTTTACACGCAGACGGCGGCCGCCTTGCGTTCCAGGTAGTGCGCGCGCACCGCGAAATCCTCAAGGTCCTGGCGAAAGCGCGGGTCGGCAATGGCGATCAACGCTTCTGCCCGTTCGCGCAACGACTTGCCATGCAGATAGGCGATGCCGTGCTCGGTGACCACATAGTGCACATCGGCGCGCGAGGTAACCACGCCCGCGCCCGGCTCGAGCACCGTCGAGATGCGCGACACCGCGCCGCCCATCGCCGTCGAGGGCAGCGCGATGATCGGCACCCCGCCCTTGGAGCGCGCCGCGCCGCGAATGAAATCGATCTGCCCGCCAAAACCGCTGTACGGCCTGGTGCCCAGCGAATCCGCGCAAACCTGGCCGGTGAGATCCACTTGCAGCGCGGAGTTGATGGCTACCATGCGATCGTTCTGCGCCACCACGAACGGATCGTTGGTGTAGCAGATGGGGCGGAACTCGAAGCTGGGGTTCTCATGCAGGTAATCGAAGAGCGGTTGCGTGCCCAGCACGAAGGAGAGCACCACCTTGCCGCGATGCAGCGACTTGCGCTCGCCGTTCAGCACGCCCGACTCCATCAGGCCGATGACGCTGTCCGAGCACATCTCGGAGTGAATGCCCAGGTCCCGTTTGTCGCCCAGACAGGTCAGCACCGCGTCGGAGATTCCGCCGATGCCGGTTTGCAGCGTCGCTCCATCGGGAATGAGCGTGGCCACGTTGCGCGCCACGCCCAAATGCTGCTCGGTGACCGGCTCCCGGACCAGTTCCAGCAACGGGCGCGATGTTTCCACAAAGGCCGCGATATGGCCCACATGAATGGACGTCTCGCCATGGGTGCGCGGCATGCGCTCATTCACTTCTGCGATGACAACCCTGGCGCAGCGCGCCGCCGTCAGGGTACAGTCCACCGTGGTGCCCAGGCTCACGAACCCGTGCGCATCGGGTGGGGAAACCTGGAGCAGAACCACGTCGATGGGCATGGCGCCGGCGACAATCAGGCTCTCGATTTCGCTGAGGAAGATGGGCGTATAGTCGGCGCGTCCGGCAGCCACCGCTGCGCGCACATTCGAGCCCAGAAACATGCCGCGATGACGGAAATGGCCTTCGCATTCCTGCTTGGTATAGTCCGCGCTGCCCAGCGTCATCATGTGGACCACTTCCACATCGCGCAGTTGGGGGGCCCGCGCCACCATCGCATTTACCAGCACGGAGGGCGTACCCACGCCGGACTGAATCCAAACCCGATCGCCGGAGCGCAGCGCGCTCAACGCTTGGCCTGCATCCACGCACTTGCTTTGGTACTCTTCGCGCCAGTTCATATCCGATTGCCTCCGCGGCACGCCCGCCTCGACTCCCTGTTCAATTCCCGCGACGGGCCTTGCCAGCCGGCGTCTCCGCTTTCTTCCTCAGAAAGCGCGATCTCAGGCCCCAAGAGCCACTTCTCCGAGCCCGCGTCAATGTACGCTTTGGCCTGGGGGTGTGCTGTGATGCCTGTCACCTGGCAAACACTTGCACAATCGGTGCATTTTGTGAGAACTCTTGCATGAATTGAAGGTTTTTCCGGCCCTCGGACTTTCAGGACTTTAAGGCCCAGGCCCCTTTCGGGAAGAATCGGGAAGGTGTCCCGACCTTGGCGATCTGGTTGGTCAGGAGCCAACTCAAGGAACATTTCTGCCCGGTTGCTTGCCATTTCCATCCTCGCGGTTGTCTTCCTTGGGGCAAGTCCGTTTGCCTTCGGCGGCAGAAAAACGGCCTTTGGGCGCCTGAGCGCACAAAACGCAAACAGCCTTTTTCGAAGCGGAATTGGCCAATACAATGGTTTGCCGGCGCGCGGGTTTAGACTGACCGGCAGAGGCAATCATGCCGCTTCAAGGAAGATCGACGCAAAGCCGCAGAGCGTTCCTTGCCACCGCAGCAAAAGCCGCAGGAGCGGCGCTTGCATCGAGTCCACTCGCACGGGCCGCGCAGGCGGTTTCCGATTCATCTCGGAAGCGCACCTGGGATGCGGCGGTCGCGGTGCTCGCGGGAAACATCAAGACGGTTCCCCGATACGCGCGCCCGTTGCTGTTTGAAGGAAGCACGTACCAGGGCATCTGGCAGGAGTGCGGCCCGCACGAAGGGTTGGTCTACGCATCGCTTGGCAAACTCATCCCGCCGGTGCAATCGAAGACCACCCCGCTGGAAGCCGCGCGCAACAATCATCTGGCGTTCTTTGCGTTGCAGCGCCCCGACGGGCAACTGCCCGCTAGCGTGAAATCCACCGGGAACGGCTACGGGCAGATTCAGATGGTCGTACCCATTGCCGCCACTGCCTGGGAACTGTCTCAACTCAGCGGCGACGAAGAACTGCTCTCCGTGGCTTACCGGGCGTGCGGCCGCTGGGACGGGTGGCTGCGGCGGTATCGCGACACGCGCAAGACCGGGCTGGTGGAAGGCTTTTGCACCTACGACACCGGCCACGACAACAGCCCGCGCTGGGCTGGAATACCCAATCGATGCCCCAATGCGGATGCGCGCAAGTGCCCGCTCATTGCCTCGATGCCGCGCCTTTGCCCGGATCTTTCGGCCACGGTGTATGGCGGGCGCGTGGCGCTAGCGGCCATGGCCAAGGCGCTGGGCAAGAGCGCCGAAGCCGAGCGCTGGCAGAAGGATGCGGAGACGATCCGGCAACTGCTTCTGGAAAAGCTCTACTCTGAAGAAGACGCGGCCTTCTACGATCTCGACGCGCAAAACCAGTTTGTCCGCGTGCGCTCGGATGCGATGAGCAGGGTTCTGGGCGAGCATGTTTTGCAACTCGACGAAGCGCGCGACAGGGCCATCTTCGAGGCGGTGTGGAGCAGGCAACTGCACAACCCGCAGGCTTTCTGGGCGCCGTATCCGCTGACCAGCGTGGCCATGGACGACCCGGCATTCGTGCGGCCGATTCCGCGCAACTCCTGGGGCGGAGCGTCGCAGGCGCTTACCGCCCTGCGCGCGCCGCGCTGGATGGCGCACTACGGCAAACAGGCGGAGTTGGAACACTTGATGCGGCAGTGGTGCGAGGCGATCGAACGCCACACCGAGTTCCGCCAGCAGATGGACCCGCTGACCGGCCAGTTTACGCAGCAGGATCCCGGAGGGTATTCGCCGGCCGCGCTGGTGTATCTGTCGTTCGCGGATAGGCTATCGAAGGCCAAGGAGAGTTCCGCGGTCAGCGCGATTTCCAGGAACCTTTCAGCGGATGCGGGCGTATAACTGGCATGAGGGCGATGGCCATGATTCTGAAAGCAGCAAGTTTGGTGACGTGCCTGGCGTTGGCAGCCGGGATCGCGGGATGCAGAGTGCATGTGGACAAGGGCGTCAACGGCGAGGACAAGACCGTCCAGGTGGATACGCCGTTTGGCGGCGTGCATGTGAATACCGATCAACTCACGGCCTCGGATTTGGGCCTGCCGGTTTATCCCGGCGCGGAGGCGATCAAGGGCGACGACCAGCATAAGTCCGCCGACGTGCACCTGGGCTTTGGCGAGTGGCAGTTGCGGGTGCGGGCCATCTCCTATGCCACGTCCGACAGCAAGGAGCAGGTCACGGCCTTCTACAAGAAGGCGTTGAACCGCTACGGCGAGGTGCTGACCTGCCAGAACAACTCCCCGGTGGGCACACCGACGACCACCTCCGAAGGGCTGACCTGCGAAGAAAACAAGGGCGGCAAGGTGCAGATCGACCAGGGAGATTACAGCGTGGGCAAGGGGAACTTGGAGTTGAAGGCCGGCTCCAAGCGGCACCAGCACATCGTGGGCTTCGAGAGCCCCAAAGACGGCAAGACGCGGTTTGCCCTGGTGGCTCTGGATTTGCCGGCCATCGCAACGGAAGACAAGTCCGGGAAGAGCGACTAAGAACGGTGCGGACAAAGGGCAAGTCCACAAGGGCGCGGCTACAGTCGCGCCCTTTTCTAATTCTCGTTGGCGAACTGGTGAGGAGGTTGCGCAATGAGTAAGGGAACATACCCGCTAAAATTGCCCCTCTCTATCAAGAAGGCGGCCCAGCGGCTCGCCAAAGAGGATGGGGTTTCACTGAACCAGTGGATTGCTGTGGCCGTGGCAGAAAAGGTGGGCACGTTGGAGACGGCTGCCAGGTTCTTTGCACGTCGAAGCGAGGGGCCAGCGGAAGACCTTGCGGCGTTGTTGCGCACAGCTCCGAATGTGCCTCCGGTCCCGGGAGATGAGCTCCCGGCGCTCGGATCGTAGCCGGGAGAACAACCCAAATACCCGGCCGGCAACTCCCTATTGTGTGTTTCTGTTGAGTTCTTCCAGTGCGTCGCAGGCGGTGCGCACGCCGTCTTCGTGGCTCAGCCCCTGGGCCACGAGTTCCGCACGGCGGGCCAGGTTCGACTCGGCCAGCATGGCCTTCAAGGTGCGGGCCACGCGCATCGGCTTGTAGCTGGCCTTCTGGATCGATCGCGCCACTTTCAGCCGCTTCATGCGCCGCGCGTTGTCCGGCTGGTCGTGGGAGTAGGGCATGATGAGCATCGGCTTGCCCGCCCGCAGGCACTGGGCCGTGGTCCCCACGCCGCCTTGGTGCACCACCATGGCCGCCCGCGAAAACAGCGCGGAGTAGGGCGCATACTCGGCCACGCAGATCGAATCCGGTAACTCCTGAGTTGGGCGATTGCGCGGGTCCGAGCCAATCAGCAGCACGGCCCGGATTCCCAGCCGCATGGCGGCGTTGGCGGAAAACTCGTAAAAGCGGCCCGCGGCCAGCACCGCGGCCGATCCCAGCGTGAACACCACCGGAGGCGGTCCCTCGGCGAGAAACTTCTCCAACTCCGGCGGCAGCGCCTGGTTCCCTGCGTCCGCATCGTAGTAGCAGAACCCGGCGATCCTGGTGTTCGGCGGCCAGTCCTTCTGCGCCGTGCCCAATACCTCGGAGAAAAGAGCCAGCACCAGGTTGGGTGAGTGCTTGGCGTCGAAGAGCGGGTTCGAGCCCCTGGGCAGTCCCAGTTCCTTGCGCAGGTCGTAAATGGGCTGCGGCCATTTGCGGCTGGTAAAGCGCGCCAGGCGGCGAATCAGGCGGCCCAGTCCCGGCACCTTTCTGTCGGCCCGCGCCAGCCGCGGATACATGGGCAGCACCGGCGGATCGAAGGCGGAAAAGAACGAGATGGGCGCAAGCACATAGCTGGCCCAGGGAATCCCGGTCATCTCGGCGACAATCGGCCCGGCGTAGTTCAGCTCGCCCAGCAGCATCAGGTCGGCCCGCTCCGGCTTGGTGGCGGCGTCCAGCAGATCGTCGTAGCTCTGCCGTAGCGCAGGAAAGAGGAAATCCCGAAGCCCGTGTTCGGTGCCCTTCTTCACGTCGTAGACCATCTCCACCAGAATGCTGTTGCTGGGGTCGATGTCCGGGCGGATAGCGTGAAACTCCAGGCCCAGAGGCCGGATCTTGGGCTCGTAGACCGCCGGCAGCGCCATCACCGGCACATGCCCCCGCCGCTTCAATTCCAGTGCAATGGCGATCAGTGGATTGGTGTCGCCGAAGGTGCCGATGTTCGAGAGAACAATGCGCAAAGGTGGGGTCCCCAGGGCCGATTTGGCTCGCATCTATGACTATGAGGTTAATGCATGGGGCCTTGCCGGCAGCCATTGCGCGGCCTCAATTCACTGAACCGTAACGAGAGGTTTCCAATGAAGAGGCCTGGCGAAGGTGTCGGAGTACAGCCTTGGCACTTTTCATTTCTCGAAAAGGGCGGAGCTGAGCGGGGCTTCGAACTATTCCTTTTCGCCATCGTGCAGGCTCTTTCTAATCAGCGACTCCAGTTCTTCCTTGGATTTGGATGAGGGCTGAAGCGCGCGAGTCTCCTTTCGCCCGGAATGAACGACGTCCCACCGAGAGATCCTCTGATTCCCTCTTCCCCCTCCTTGTGCATTATTTCCGAACCCATCGAGCACAACATTCCAAAGCGGCCGGAACCTCTGGATGAGCAAAGATTCGGCCAGAGGAATCCAGACATCGTCCACAACGAGAAACCGACATTGAAAGTGAGAAATATCGAGGTTTTCGGCTTGCTTGATCGAATCCGCATGCTTCACAAGGCGCCGATGCAACGCACTGCCAATTGCGGAGTCGAAATCCATCCCGCCCTTGCGGGAGCCGGAGGGCACCGCCTTTCCTACATAAATCGGTGTAGCTTGATCGGAATCCTGGTTGTGTTTGGTTAGTTCTCGATAAATCGGCAGATCGCCCGAGTAGTAGAGCGCGTAGACTCCTGCTCCGGGGAAGCGCTCTATAGGAGGAAGTGCGTCCAGCGGAGACTCCAGAAATGCCGTCATCAAGCTTCGTGCAAGGTGCTCCTTCGAAAGCGGGTTAAACGGCCTTAAGGAATCTGGCTGTGGTTTCTCTTCCTGTTTTGGCATAGTGCTTTGATAAATGGTCGCGGATACTTTTTGCAACTATTTCCGCCAATTTCACTGGAACGGCGTTTCCTAGCTGCCGCATGCTTTCGCCCCAAGTGCACGGAAAGAAGTATTCATCCGGAAAGCTCTGTATTCGAGCGGCCTCGCGAACGGTAAGGTAACGGATTTCTCCACTCTCCTTCACAAGAGTATTCTCGCCTCCTGGAACCCCGTGGTCCCCAGCCTTTAATGTCTTCGACGGTTCATCGAGCGGACTCCCCGTATGTCCCGGATAAGAGCGGGCGCCCGGAACCAGAACGTGATTCGTCCAAGCTTCTGAACCCTGGATGCTTGGCTCAGGAAGTGCGGCCAGTCCATCTCGAACCGTGAGCCATGGCTTTCGGTTCGCATTGAAAAGATCGCATTTCGAAATTAGGGCGACGTCCCGTTTGGCTGGATTGGATTGCTTTCTTTTGGGGACGCCGTGTATATCCCAATACTCCCCGGTAGCCCATTTGGAAATGGACAAGGCCTCTTTCGAATGCGTGGGTTCCGGAAATGACCACTCAACTGGAAGATCGCCGCGAAACGCCACAATGAAAACCCGTTCGCGCTTCTGGGGTACGCCATAATCCGCCGCATTCAGGAGCCTGAACATGGGTTTGTACACAAGGCCCCCTTTGTCTCCCGAGGTGTGGTGCTGTTCTAGTCGCTTAAGATGACTCTCCCAGGGCTCATTTGGCCTAGCGATCAGCTCCGGATAGCTCAAGCCGAGCAGAATGTATTCAAAGTAGCTTGAAAAAGACTGGCGCAGTAACCCTTTGACGTTCTCGACGAGGACTGCCTTTGGTTGAGTCTCTCGAACGGCTCGGACCATCTCGGGAAAGAGATTACGCTGGTCGGTTTGGCCCTTGTGCTTGCCCCCCTGTGACCATGGCTGGCAGGGAACGCCGCCGGCGAGCAGATCGATATCGGAACCAAAATCGGAATATCGGAGCGAACGCACATCCGCTTCCTGGATAGGCCAATGCCGAACATGCTCCAAATCTCTGCGTTTGTTTTCGCTCATGGAAAAGCAAGCATCGTGATTCCACTCCACTACGCCGAGATGCTCGAAGCCGGCGCGCGAGGCACCCAACGCCAAACCACCTGCACCAGCAAAAAGTTCGAGTGACCGCATCACCTATGACTCCAGAAAACGCAGAAGACGAGCGGGTAGATTGGCCCGCTTCAGTTGACATTCCCACACTACCAGGATTCTCCAACCCAAGGAACGAAGTTTTCGTTGATTCCGAAGGTCCCTTTCCCGGTTTCGGGAAAGTTTCTGCGTCCAGAATTCCAATCGGGATTTCGGCAGTCTTCCGCAGCCCGGATGCTGATGCCAAAAGCATCCGTGAACGAAAACGATCTTGCCCAGCTTCGGAAACACCAAATCTGGGACTCCGGGAAGATCGCGCACATGAAGCCGATACCGGAAACCCATGCCATGGACGAGGCGGCGGACAACCATCTCCGGCCCGGTGTCCGTTCCTCTAATGCGAGACATCTGCTCGCTTCGCTGCTGCTTGGAGAGGTTGTCCATCAGGCCGACCTTCCCTGATTCAAATTCTACCCTTGTTCCTTCCCAACGGTAATTGTCCGCTTCAGCCTCATTTAATCTAGGCGCAACGATACTGGTCCTGGAAAGGCGTGCCCGAGATGCGCGTTCTGCTTGTGGAAGACGAAGTCCGGCTGGCGGACAACCTGGCTGCCGCCCTGCGCGACGGCCCCGGTTTTGCCGTGGATTGGGCCGAGGACGGCCAGATGGGCGACGACTGCGCCCGCAACCGCTGCTACGACCTGATTGTGCTGGACCTGATGCTGCCCCGGCTGGACGGCCTCAGTGTCCTGCGCCGCCTGCGCAGCCGCGAAGATCCTACCCCGGTGCTCATTCTCACCGCCAAGGACGGGGCGGACTCGATCGTCCAGTTGCTCAACGCCGGGGCCGACGACTACCTGGCCAAGCCCTTCGATCTGGGCGAGTTGATTGCCCGCGCCAAGGCCCTCATCCGCCGCGGCAAGGGCGCTTCTCATCCCACCCTTACCGCGCTGGGCCTGGAGTTGAACACCCTGGAGCAGACCGTGCGGCGCAACGGCATCCTTGTCGAGCTGTCGCCCACCGAGTACCGCATCCTCGAATACCTGATGCACCGGCCGCGGGTCATTGTCAGCAAGCGCGAGCTGCTCGAGCATCTTTACGACTACAACTGGGAGCACCACTCGAACGTCATCGAGGCCCACGTCTCGAATTTGCGCAAGAAGCTGAACGCCGCGACGCCGGACTCGTACGAAGCGATCGAAACCATGCGCGGGCGCGGTTACCGGCTGGCCCCCGAACTCGAAATGGAGCGGGAACAGTGCGACTGAAGCCGCTCTTCCATCCCCGCTCCATCGCCTTCCGGCTCATTGTGGCCGTGCTGGCGGTCGAGCTGCTGTCGGCGATTTTGGTGGTTGCGCTTTCCTATGGGTATGAGCGCCACAGCCATTTCCGCTCCTTCGACGTCATGCTGCATGGGCGCGTCGACTCGATCGTCGGGGCGATCCAGGATGCCGAGGACCACCCCCAGGACAACGTGATGCTGGTGCAGGCCAACCTGCACTTGCCGCCCGACGACATCTACGAGGTCTACGACAGCCAGGGCCGCATCCTGGGCCGGTCGCCCAACTGGCAGGGGATTCCGCTGAATGCCACTCCGCTGCCCCCGCCAGGGGCTGAACCGGGGCACGGTCCTTATCTGCGCATGATCGTCAACGGCAAGCACTATCGCGTCTTCCGCTTTAACGGATCGCGCATTATCGACGTGGCCGAGCCCGGCGGCGGCAAGCCGCGGGAGTTCACCGTCTATTACGGCGGCCCCACAGAACACGTATGGGAAGCGATTCACGCCACGGTGGAGTTCTATGCCGGCGGCAGCGCGCTGCTGCTGCTGGTCACCGGCCCGCTGATCGCCTGGCTGCTGCATCGCGGACTTCTGCCCTTGCGCCAATTGGCTTCCCTGGCCGCGCAGGTCTCGGTCGATTCCTGGCAGTTTTCGCCTCCCGCCAGCGCCCGCCAGACACCGGAGTTGGCCCCGCTCACCCACGCCATCGAGAACGTCTTGCAGCGCCTGGAACGCTCTTTTGTGCAGCAACGCACCTTTGTCTCCGACGCAGCCCATGAGTTGAAGACTGCCGTCGCGGTCGTCAAATCGACGCTGCAATTGCTGAACATGAAGCGCCGCAGCGCCGAGGAGTACCAGGCCGGGCTGGAGCGTTGTCTGACCGACAGCCGCCGTCTGGAAGAGATCGTGGCCAAGATGTTGACCCTGGCCCGCGAGGAGAGCACCGCCGCCGGCACGGGCCCGCAACCAGCCTCCGATTTGTCCGAGAGCCTGCGCCAGGCCGCGGCCCAACTGGAGACTGTCGCCAAAATGCGCGGCATCGCGATGGCGATTGAAGGCCCGGATGCCTGCGCCGTGCCCCTGGCCGCCGACGATTGCTCCCTGCTTGTGTCGAACTTGCTGCTCAACGCCCTCCAGCACAGCCCGGCGGAGTCGAAGGTCGAGCTGCGTCTTGCCGCCGAATCCGATTTTGCGGTTTTTACCATCGAAGATCACGGCGACGGTATCGCTCCCGAGGCTCTGCCGCACGTCTTCGAGCGCTTTTATCGCGGCGATCCATCGCGCGCCCGTTCCACCGGCGGCACCGGCTTGGGATTGGCCATCTGCAAAGCGATTGTCGAGAGGGCCGGCGGCGCCATCGCCATCGCCAGCCAACCCGACCAAGGCACGACGGTCACTGTACGCCTGCCCGTAGTCCCAAGTCCCTAGTCCCTATTCCCTGCTTCAAGAACCTTCAGCGGCGTTTAATCCGTATGTGGCACACTTCTTGTCGCGGGGACTTATCCCTGCAATCCTCACCGAGTTTTACGCGGAGCCTTCCATGTCCAACCAGCGCAGTTTCCGTCTTTTCGCGGCGGCCTTGCTTTGCTGCATCTTTGCCGCCCCTGCCTTGTTTGCCGGGCAGCCGCCCTACCACATCCTGGACCGCTGGAAGCTGGGCGGCGAGGGCGGGTGGGACTACCTGATCGTCGATTCCCCGGCCCACCGCCTCTACTTCACGCGCGGGAATCATGTCGATGTGGTCGATACCCAGACCGGCAAGCCGGTGGGTTCGATCGCCGGCCTGCACGGCACCCACGGCGTGACCTTCGATACGGCCGGCAAGTTCGGCTACATCTCCGACGGCGGCGGCAATGCCGTGGTGGTCTTCGATCGCGCCACGCTGGCCACGGTGGCCACTATTCCCGTCGGAACCAACCCGGATGGCATCGTCTTCGAGCCCGCTACGCAGACGGTTTGGGCCTTCAACGGCCGCAGCAAGGACGCCACGGTGATCGACGCCGCCACCAACGAGGTGGTCGCCACCATCCCCCTGCCCGGCAAGCCGGAATTTCCCGCCGTCGATGGCACGGGAATCGTCTTCGACAATATCGAAGACAAGAACGAGATCGTTCGCCTGGATGCGCACACCAACAAGCTGACCGCCGAGTGGCCGCTCAATGGTTGCGAAGGCCCCAGCGGTCTGGCCTTCGACGTGGCAGGCGGGCGGCTGTTCCCGGTCTGCGACGGCAAGAAGATGGGCGTCGTGGACTCCAAGACCGGCAAGACGCTGACCACAGCCGCGATCGGCGACGGCCCCGACGCCGCCGGCTGGGACGCGGCTCACAAGATGGCGTTCGCCTCCTGCGGCGAGGGAATCTTGTCGGTGGTCGATGCCTCGGCTCCCGGCTACCCGACCCTCCAGAATCTGCCCACGCAGAAGAGCGCCCGCACCATGGCCTACGACCCGGCAACCGATCGCATTTATCTGGTGGCCGCCGAGTTCGGACCCCGTCCCGCGGCCACGCCCGAGAATCCTCGCCCGCGGCCAACCATCGTGCCCGGCAGCTTCGTTGTCCTGGTCGTCGGCCGGTAGGAGCAAGCTGGCTGTCTGCCTGAACGCGGTGCAGGACCTGGTTTTTAGTCCTCTTTAAGGCGCAAAACGCAGGGCTTCCCATCCTTGGTGCAGGATCATCGCACCGAGGGTGGGAGGCGCCGATCCCTGATCCCTGACCCCTGACCACTGATCCCTGATCTCTGAAAACCGATCTCCGGAGTCCCCATGAAGATCTTCCTCGGCATCCTCGCTCTCGTCGTTGTCGCCGCCTCGGTCTTGGCCGACTACAAATGGCGTCAATGGATGGCGGCCCGTCGGCGCGACCGGCAATAGGCGCGGAAGTTTTCTGTTTTTCCCCAGTTACAATGACATCTAGGGAGCCGTCCAATCGCCATGCCTAGTTTCGTTGCTGTTGCCCATCCCGTTCGCCGGTCTTGCGCCGGCCTGTTCCTCAGCCTCGCCACTGCCGCTGTGTTGCTGGCCGGCGCCGCCGGCGCTCACGCCCAGTTCAACGTTCCGTCTGCCGGAACCCAGGTTCACGACCCCGCGGCATTGCGTCCGCCCGCCGGCGCGCGTGTGGCCATCGTCGAATTCGAGGACATGGAGTGTCCCGACTGCGGCCGCGCCAACCCGCTGCTGCGCGAGGCCGAGGCCAAGTACAAGATTCCCCTGGTGCGCCACGACTTCCCGCTGCCCATGCACGAGTGGAGCTTCGATGCGGCGGTCAACGCCCGCTGGTTCGACCTCAAGAGCAAAGCGCTGGGCGACGAGTATCGCGACAAGGTCTTCGCCAACCAGATCTCCATCGTCAGCCTGGAGACGCTGCGCCAGTTCACTGAGAAGTTCGCCAAGGACCACGGCATGGCCCTGCCCTTCGCCATCGATCCGCAAGGCAAGCTGGCCGGCCTGGTCAAGACCGACTACGCGCTCGGGCAGCGCATCGGCATCGAGCACACCCCTACCATCTGGGTAGTGACCGCCAGCAGCAAGGGCGCGCCCTTCGTGGAGGTGCTGGACCGCAGCAAGCTCTATCAGATGATCGACCAGGCGTTGGCCGACACCGCCTCGGCCAAGCCCGCCGCTCCGGCACCGGTCAAGAAGCCCGCCGGCAAATAGCGGCATCCTTGTTTCGCGCAGCAAGACGGCGCATCCCCGCTTGGGAGTGCGCCGGTCTTGTCTAGAGCGGTTCCACAATTCACGTGCCTTTTCCGGCATCGCGCAAGGTGGCATTTTCTCGAGAAAAATGCCACTTGAGAGCAGCGGTTTCGGGGTACTGCAATTGTGGAACCGCTGTAAACGTCCATCTCGACTTGCCGGCCAGACTTCAACAGGCTTGTCGTTACAATGGAAGCAGGACGACCCACCCAACCCCATGACAAGATTCTCGCGCTGTCTCCGCCCCATCCTTGCTGGCCGCAACCGCACGCTCCTGTGTCTGGGCCTGGGCTCTGCCGTTCTTTTCTCCGCGGGAGCGCCCCAAGCCAGCGCGCAATTCAGCGTTCCTTCCGGCGGAACCGAGGTGCACGACCCGGCGGCCCTCAAGCCTCCGGCGGGGGCTCGCGTGGCTCTGGTCGAGTTCGCGGACTTGGAGTGCCCCGCCTGCGCGGCTGCCAACCCGCTGCTCAAGGCCGCGGCGGAGAAGTACAAGATTCCGTGGGTGCGCCACGACTTCCTGATTCCATTCCACAAATGGAGCGCCGCGGCGGCCGTCAACGCCCGCTGGTTGGATGCCCAAAGCGTGGCTCTGGGGGACGAGTATCGCGATCGGGTCTTTGCCAATCAGACCTTCATCTACGGTCCCTTCGCGCTCCAACGGTTTACCGAGAAGTTCGCCCAGGAGCACGGCATCGAACTGCCCTCCAACCTCGATCCGGAGGGGAAGTTGACCGAAGCGATTCAGGCCGACAAAGCACTTGGACAACGCACCGGCATCAACCACACGCCGACGGTCTTCGTGGTGACGGCGGGCGGCAAGGGCGCGCCCTTCCTCGAGGTGCAGCACATCGACCAGGATCTGGACCGGATGATCGCGCAGGCTCTGGCAGACACCGCCGGGGCCAAGCCCGCCGGCAAGTGACTCCAGCGGAACGCTACAGCGGTTCCACAATGGCTGTACCCCGAAACCAATGTTCTCAAGTGGCATTTTTCTCAAGAAAATGCCACCTTGCACGGCGCCAGTAAGGGCACGTGAATTGTGGAACCGCTCTAAGAAGCCAAACGGCGCATCCTGCAAAGGGATGCGCCATCTAGCTCCGAGGATCTCGTCCTATTCCCTATTCCCTATTCCCTGTATCGTCACCAATGCCGGCTCCTCGGCTGGGGTCCCGCCGGGCGAAATGGTGCTGGTCTGCGGCGCGCGCCAGTGGTCGATGTGGCTGATGCGGTGGACGCAGCCGATGGTGCAGTTGGGCGCGCAGCTTTTGGCGGTGAGAAACTCGCGCTTCACGTCGGCCGTGGTGTACTCGGCGACGGGTACGCCGGGGTAGCCGCGCTGCTGCGAGCAGTAGTGCACCAGCCCGTCTTCGCAGATGTAGAGGTAGCGCGACCCGGCCCGGCAGCGCCAGTCGTTGGGCCGCCCTTCGACGATGGCTTGCTGAAAAGCATCGAAGCGCGAGTAGTTGCTCTTCCTGCGGTTGGTCATCTGGAAGTAGACCTTGGCTTCGTCTTCCAGGAGCGGCTTCAGTTGCCCGTCGCCGTCGTGGATGATGCCGATGGTTGACTCGAAGCCCAGTCCCAGCGCGCGCTTGCCGATCACCAGAGCGTCGTTGGGATTCTTGAAGCCGCCGCCCACCACGGAATTGATGTTCACGTGGAACTCGGCGAACTGGGCCAGCATTTCGAGCTTCTTGTCGAGCACTTTCAGGCTCTTCATGGAAACGCTGTCCGGCTCCAGGTTGTCGATGGAGATTTGCATGTGGTCCAGGCCGGCGCGATTGAGCCGCTCGATGCGCTCGGCGTTCAACAGATATCCATTGGTAATCATGCCGGCAATGGCGCCGGTGCGGCGGATGCGGCGGATGATCTCGTCCAGTTGGGGATGGGTGAGGGGCTCGCCGCCGCTGATGCCCACCATGGCCGTCCCCAGACGGCCCAGGTGGTCGATGCGGCGGTACATCTCTTCGAGCGGCACCGGCTCGGAAACCTTGTCGTACTCGTTGCAGTAGCCGCACGAGAGGTTGCAGAAGCGGGCAGGCACGATTTGCACCAATACGGGGTGCCCTGTATGCAGCAGCGCGCGGACCACCATGGACAGCTCGCGCACCTTGCGCGTAGCCGCCACCCAGCGCCCGTGCAGCGTCGATCTCCGGGGAATTGCCATCAGTTCCATTGAACCACACTGCGGCGAAGCCTTCCATCGGCGAAGATTTTCGCCCTTCCCGTTGCCTGCTATTGCCGAGGAGGACACCCCGCTGCCTATGGAATCTTGCCGTGGCAGCAAATAAATCTTCAAACCTGTCAGACAATGGCGAATATATGCCGATAGCAGTATTACGAAATCGACAGAGGATTGGGCTTGCCTTCATAGATTGGCGATGCGTCTGGAACTGCGCCGCCGATCGGGAAGAGCCATGCCCTTCGGGAAGCCCGCCTTGCGTTGCTGTCTTTTGTCCGGCAACCGAATTCGCGCGTCCCTGAGGTTGCGGAAGATGGAACCTGAAAAACAAGACGAAGAAGAAGAGATAGTTTGGAAAGAAAACCGGAAGAATCCTCGCTTTGAGTGCGCGGGGATCGCCGCCGTCCAGACTGCCCCCATTGAAGCTCCGCGTCCCGGTAGAATCCTGGACCTCAGCGACGAAGGATGCCGGATCGTCTTGGACAAGCCGGCGCGCCTTGCGCTGAACGAGTCGTGGAATTGATCTTCAATGTCAACCACTTGCCGTTTCGCGTGCGCGGGCATGTAAGGGGCCTGCGGTCATCCACCATGTTTGGCTTTCATTTCTTTGGGGTGAGCGTGCGGACCAGTCTGCAAATTGAGGATCTGATCGAAGAGTTGAAAGAGAGTGCGGCAAAGAAGAACGGGAAACCGAAGGCTTCCGGGTAGCAAGCCGCTCGGGCGAGGCCTCGGCTGCGCCATCGGGTAGAACGGCGGCTCTTTCGGCGATTGGGGCATCTTGGGAGACGGCGCTGGCCGGTCATTCGACGAGGAGTTGGTGGGAGAGAAGAAGGCGGTAGCCGGGGTCCGCCGGCGAGCGCCGGTTTTGGAGATTGAGCATGAATCCTGCACACATCGATGGACCAAGCAAGAACGGGAAAAGAACGGGGGGCGGTCTCTTGGGGTTGGCATCCGGCCGGAGTTTGAAACTGATCGTGGGGCCAGACCTGCGCATCCTGGACGCGAGCCCAGCTGCTGCAAAGGCTTGTGCTGTGACACGGGAGAAACTGCTGGGGATGGATTTCTGCGGTTGTTTCACCAGTCCCGAGGCGGCTCGCTTCCTGCACGCTTGTGCCCTGGAAAAGGGCAAGACCGAGCGGCACTTGCTGGAGTTGAAGCCCCGGCGCGGCGCGGCCGCCTACCTGCAATGTGAAGCTACGCGCCAACAGGGAGACCCTGCGCAGGTGCTGGTGACAGCCCGCCAGGTCGGCCTTCCGGATCGCGCCGAGTGCAAACGGTTGCAAGCCATCGTGGCGGAACTGTCTGGAACGGACCCACGAACCGGAGCGATGAGCGGGAAACGATTCGAGGAAAGGGCCTCCATCGAGATCATGCGATCCGATCGGTATGGCACCAAGCTCTCGCTGGTACGGATCGGCCTGGAGGGCTTGAAAGGGAAGCAGCCCCGCAGCCGTTCGGCAAGCAATCGGATGTTGCGCGGATTCTGCGAATTGGCTCGCAAATGCCATCGCGTCAATGACCTCTTTGGGCATTGGGGGGGCGACGGGTTTGTCGCGTTGCTGCCGGAAACCGGACCGACCGGGGCTCATCTGTTTGCCGACCGACTGCGCTTCGCGCTGGAAGGACTTCAATTCGAGGGCGGAGTGCAGGTTACGGCCAGCATGGGGGTCTCCGGATACCGCGAAAATGAAGAACTGACAGCGACGATGGGCCGTGCCGAGACATGCCTGTCGCAAGCAAAGCAGAGCGGCGGAAACTGTGTCGTCGACGACCAGGAAGATATGCAAAGGGAGATGGCCGGGATGCTCAGCTATCCTCAGTTGATCAATCTGCACTGGAGGGCGTCCTACCTCTCCGGAGAACCGCTGATCGACGCGGAGCACAAGGAGTTGTTTCGCTTGGCCAATCGCGTTATCGCCGCCATCGCCCAAGAGGGAACGGGGGACAACTTGCTTCCCTTGGTCCGAACATTGATCGAACACGTGGGCGCACATTTCGGTCACGAGGAAGAACTGCTCAAGGCGGCCGCCTACCCCATGGCCGAAAGGCATGGGAAGACACACGGCAGGCTGGTGGAGCGGGCCAATCTCCTGGCCGATCGGTTCGAATCCGGTGAGGGGTCGGCCGCGGATCTGCTCGGTTTTCTGATTCACGATATTGTCGCCAGCCACATGCTCCAGGAGGACCGGAAGTTCTTTCCATGGCTGAAGGCGAAGCGGGGTTGAGGCAAGCCCTGCCCGCGTTTGGGGCTTGGACAATCGCGAGCGTACTGATCGATGCGGGCGGTTGCTGGAACCGTGTTTCCTGCTCCCGCCCAGTGCATCTCCCAAGGGAAATGCTGTAGGCTTTTCCTGCCATGAAGAACCTGCGAATTTCGATCTATCTGCTTGCCGGCCTCACGCTCGCGGCTCTGGCCGCACCCCGCCTACCCGCGCAAATGGTCTCTCCCTCCATCGATCGGCCGGAGCAGCCCTTCTCCTACTTTTCCAAGCCGGTTGACGAGATCGGCGTCATGGACGCCGAAGCGGCTTCGGAGATCACCCCCGAGGGCTATTTGCGCACCGGCTTCGGCGAGCTGATGTTCTTTACCGGCCCGGAACTGAAGCCCGTCAGCGAGCGCATCCGTACCCTGGAAGACGGCCGCCTGCCCATCGACCGCTACCAGTTCGCCCGCGACGGGATCGTCTACCGCTTTACCCTCTTCGCCGCCTCCCAGAGCGTCCAGAACGGCGAACCGGTGGGCCCGGTGCTGAACTTCATCCGCGTAACGATGAAGAACGAAGGCGCCCGGCCGACGCGCGCCATCCTGGCCACCGGAATGCGCTACGACGCGCCCAACAACACCGGCGCCGGTCACGGAGACAACCGTTTCGACCGCCCCCGCGAAGGCAAGTTCCCCGGCGATTATCGCCAACTCGGCGAGGCCTTCAGTCCCGACTGGGTCTATTCGTTCACTGAGAAGGGACTGCTCCGCGATGGCCGGCTCCTCTATTCCTTCCCGGCGGGATACTCCACGCGAGGCTTTACGATGCACGGCCGCTATAACTATCCGCAGGACGTGAGCAAGCCGGCCAAGCTGAACGTGGACCCCACCGTCCCGGTGGGCATTGTCACCTATTCCAAGCTGTTGAAGGCCGGCGAGGAGTCGGTGCTGGACTTCAAGATGCCGGTCGTCCCCACCGCCGATCCGGACGCCATCATGGCCATCGGCTATGCCAGCTTCGATCAGGGCAAGGCGTTCACCGCCTATTCCTGGAACAAGATTCTCGCCCAGGGGATGCAAGTCACCCTGCCGGAACAAAAGCCGGTCGATACCTTTTACACCAGCCTGGTCTACGACCTGATCGCCCGCGACCACATCGGCCCGGACTACATCCAGACGGTCAACAAGCTGCACTACCACGAGTTTTATCTGCGCGACTGCGCGGATATCGTCCACAGCTACGACGTGACCGGCTACCCGGAGGTGGCCCGCCAGGACCTGGATTTCTTTGCCAAGTCGCAGAAGCCCGACGGCAACTTCCTCTCCCAGGAGCAGCAGTACGACGGCTGGGGCGAGGCGGTCTGGGGCTACGCGCAGCACTACCGCATCACCCGCGACAAGGCCTTTGCCGAGTGGGCGCTGCCGCAGATCGATCGCGCCGTTGCGTGGCTCAAGCAGGCGCGCGCCGCCGATCCGCTGCATATCGTGCCGGCCAGCGACGTGCGCGACAACGAGTTTGTCCCCGGCCACCTGACCGGCTACAACTTCCTGGCCCTGTCGGGACTCAAGCTGGCCATCGGGATGGCCAATGAGACCGGCCACTCCGACCTGGCCAGGAGCTGGCAGCCGGAGTACGACGATTTCCGCAGCGCTTTCCTCAAGGTTCTCGACCAACGCGCCCAGGAGAACAACGGCTACATCCCGCCCGCGCTCGACGGGCAGAAGGGCGGCTACGACTGGGGCAACCTGCTGGCCGTGGTCCCCGAACCGACACTCGATCCCCAGGACCCGCGTGTCGCCGCCACTCTCAAGGCGACCCAGGCCAAGTACGCCGAGGGCATCATGACCTATGCCGACGGCGAGTTCCTGCACCACTACCTGACCATCAAGAACACCATGACCGAGGCCATCCGCGGAGACCAGGAGCAGGCCGTCAAGGAACTCTATGCGCTGCTGATCCACACCAGCTCCACCCATGCGGGCTTCGAGTTCGCCATCCTGCCCTGGGGCAACCGCAACTTCGAAGACAACCTCTCGCCGCACGGGTGGTTTGCCGCCGAATACCGGACCTTGTTGCGCACCATGCTGGTCCGCGAAGAGGGTAGCGAACTGCACCTGCTCTCGGTTGTCTCACCGGAATGGATCGGCCAGGGCAAGACGATCTCTGTCCGCCAGGCGCCCACCAACTTCGGCCCCATCGCCTTCACGCTGACCCAGCCGGCGAACGGCGAGGCGGCTCTCCAGCTTGAACCTGCCTTCACCGCCGCGCCCCGGCAGATCGTGGTTCATCTCCCCTGGTTCGTGGATCTGACCTCCGCTACCGCCGACGGCAAGGCCATCCAGCCGAACCATGGCGCGCTGACGGTAGATGCCGGCGTGAAGGAGATTCGTCTCCATTGGACGGTCAAGCCGAAGACGCCGCCGCTCAGCTATACGCACGCCGTCGAGGAGTACAAGAGCGAGTACGCGCGGCGGTATCAGATTCTGATGCACGGAGAGCCGGCGGCCAAGCCCTAGTTCGTCTTTCAGAAGGAACGAAGCTGGTTCAGGCCCGTGGCTTCCCACCCTTTCCGCACAAGACGCGGAAAGGATGGGGCACGGCGCCTGGGTGGCCGAGCTTTGGGGCGGGCAATCTCACAAGAGGGGATGGTCCGCGGAGTTGGAAGCCGTGGAACTCGGCACCGCCAAAGTGCGTATGTAGACCCCAGAGCAAACAAGGAGAACCCGCCATGGCCAGCCAAACTTATCCCAATCCGCAAGTGATCTTCTACCAACAGTACGAGGCGGTGCGGCGCGACGAGGTCGTGGGCATCCTGCTGGCGCTCTTTCTGGGGGGGCTGGGCATCCACCACTTCTATCTGCGCCGCACCGGCCTGGGAATTCTCTACATCTGCTTCGCCTGGACAGGCATCCCCATGTTCCTCGGCTTTATCGAGTGTTTCTTCATGCCCGGCCGGGTGCGGGAGTTCAACCACATTCAGGCGGCGGGGATCGCGGCCATGCTGGGCATCCCCATGCCGGGATGGGGCTACCCGGTTAATGTGACCGTGAATGTGCCGCCGGGCGCGCAAGCCAGCGCGCTTTCCGCCTGCGGACGCTGCCGGCAAACCAATCCGCCGGACGCGCGGTTCTGCTCGGGGTGCGGGGCGGCGCTATAGAGAAAAGGCTGTCGATAGAAATCTCCTAGGTTGGGCGCAACGAGACAGCGCCGAACCTGGGCGTCCGACATTCGCGCCTACGTTTACATGTTGGCCTGGCCGGAGCGCATCGACTCGTTGAAGTGCGGCTTGGTGAAGCTGAGCGCGGCTTCCAGAGCGGCCTGATACTCCGGGGCGCGGGCCAGCAGCAGAGGAGTGGCCGACGCAAACTCCCCATCCAGCGACAACAGCCCTTCGCCGGCCTCGTGACTGGCCATGCGCAATAAATCCTGCTCCGTGGTGTTCAAGTACTGCGCATCGCGCGGGTCGGCGATCCACACCGGCCGGTTCTGTCCCAGCACGCCCGAAAGCCAGTAGATCTTGCGCAGCAGGTACTTCAGCCGTTCCTCGTCGTTGGTCTCGGTGAACAGGAACTTCTTCTGCCAGCGGCTGTAGTAGCGGGTGGTGACGGGAACCGGCTGGCGGTTGCCGGATTTCTGGAACTCCAATTGGCCCAGGTCCACCGTCTTGCGCACCGCATTGTAGACGAAGGTCTCCGCGTAGGGCTGCTCCATGGCCGGCACAATCTCCGCAAAGGTCGTGGTGACCGAGGCGGCGACCTTGGCGTGCAGGTTGTGCGTGACGCCGTCGGCCAGATGCATTTCCCCATGGACGATGTAGGTGTCCGCGCCGGAGGTGGAGCGGTGAAACGGCCACTGAAACTGGCCGAAGGCCACCGGCAGCCCGGCCAGCGTGACGTAGCACTCCGGGCGTGGATTGCGCAGACGCTTGGCTTCGGCGGCCAGGTGGGCCGTCAGGTCGGGCAGCAGGTGCGGCTTGTCGAACTGAAAGCCCTCGCTCAGTTGCAGTTGGAGCGTCCGGCCGGCGGGGTCTGCGGCGCCAAGGCCGAGCAGAAAGACCGCCGTGGGGCGGCCATGGAGATCGCTTCCCTGGGTGGCGGAGACCAAAACCAGGCCGGCCTGGGCGGCGGCCGATTCAAGGGCAGAGACAAGAGTGGCGTTCATCGCTTCGCTCATGGGAGGGGAGTCCTATGCCGGAGATCGTTGCGATTTCATTCTACAGCGGTTCCACAATCGCAGTCCCCGAAACCGCGGTCCGCAAGCGCCTATTTCCCTCAAGAAAGCGCCACATTTCGCTACAGCACAAGGACATGAGCATGGTGATGTCGATTGATAGCATTGCCCGCGGCGCGCGGGCGCACAGATAGCCGCAGCTCCTTCGAAGAGCGTAATATCCGGCCGGGGAGTCATGCCGCGGAAGTCTATCTTGCGGCCTAACATCTTATGGGTGCATAGGTCCGCATACAGATTGCATCGCTTGCGGCGCGGCGAAGGCCGCGCCTTGCAAAGCATCGACTTAATCGCAGGTTCCTTGAATCTTTCAGGAGGCCCGTTGTAGCAACTCCTGCTCGGCTCTTACCCAGTCCTGCAATGCGTAGCCATGCTGGCAGCCGCGCTCGACCCAGTAGAGATAGGCGAGCTGCGCGATCATTTGGCGCGACACGCCTGCCGGCTGGGATATTGCAACCACGTTGTCTTTCTTTGCCGCAGCGGTGCGCGGCTTGGTTGCGGCCTTGGGCTTCTCGGGCTTAGCCACAAGCTCGATCTTTTTGGGGGAAGCGATCGTTGGCTTTGCAACTTCAGCAGCCTTTTCTTGCTTGGCTGAGGCTTGGCGCGGCGCAGCAACCGCCTTTTTTGTCTTAACCGTATTTGCCATGTAAGTCTCCTGGTGCTGAATTCGCCGCCAGCGAGTGGGGCGTTATTATGAGACTAACAAACAGCTTTGTCATCATGCAAATTTTTAGATAACGTTTTCAATATCATCCGGCTGTAACAATTACAATTCAAACGATTTTTGCTTTTGAAAAATTACTTCGCGAGAAGCCCTGCTTAAGTTCCCGCAAGCGTCGAATTGCCGGGAGAATCCGCTTCCGCGGCGCGCGATGTTGCCAGCATTCTGCCCCCTCGGTCCGCGGGGAAGATGGTTGTCGATGGAAGAAAATCTCCGCGGATGCCGTGCCCGAAAGGAGCAAGAAAAGGGGGCCTTTGCCGCCCGTTCCCTGAGCCAGAATGCTCCGATCGACGCCCCTGCGGCGCAATGAGAAGAACCCGCCAAGGACCGCGCGCGGGGTTCCGGCGGCTCGTCCTTGGCGGGTTCTGGCCATTGAAACTCTGCGCGGCGACTCCGCCGCTCCCGCTCTACGCCCCCGGCCGCCAGCGGAGAATCGGCTTTCTGGCCGCCGTCACCTCGTCGAGCCGGGAGACGCGCGTGGAGTGCGGCGCGGTCTTCACCAGCTCGGGCGTCTCCTCGACCTCCTGGGCGATGGCGCGCATGGCGGCGACGAACTGGTCCATCTCCTCGACCGACTCGCTCTCGGTGGGTTCGATCATCAGCGCGCCGTGCACGATCATCGGGAAACTGACCGTATAGGGGTGGAAACCGTAGTCGATCAGCCGCTTGGCGATGTCGCCGGTCTTCACTCCCTTGGCCGCCTGGCGCTTGTCCGAGAAGACCACCTCGTGCATGGAGGCCGTCTTGTACGGAAGCTCGTACAGGTCTTCCAGCTTGGCGCGGATGTAGTTGGCGTTGAGCACCGCGTCTTCCGTGGTCTGGCGGAGGCCGTCGGGGCCGTTGGCCAGGATGTACGCCAGGGCGCGGATGAACATGCCCACGTTGCCGTAGAAGGCGCGCACCCGGCCCACGGAAAGCGGACGGTCGTACGACCAGGTGAGTTGAGGGTGGATGCTTTCCCTGGTCCCAGAATCGGGACCAGGGGCACCCGGCAGTCCCTCAGTCCCGAGTCCCTTAGTCCCTGTCTTTCGCACCAGCACCGGCGTAGGCAGGAACGGCTCCAGGAAGGCCTTGCAGGCCACCGGGCCGGAGCCGGGTCCGCCGCCGCCGTGGGGCGTCGAGAAGGTCTTGTGCAGGTTCAGGTGCATCACGTCCACACCGAAGTCCCCAGGCCGCGCCTTGCCCACCAAGGCATTCATATTGGCGCCGTCCATGTAGAGCAGCGCGCCCTTGGCGTGCAGGATGTCGGCGATCTTGTGGATCTGGCTCTCGAAAACGCCGATGGTCGAGGGGTTGGTGAGCATCAGCGCGGCGGTCTCCTCGTCCACTTGCGCAGCCAGGGCTTCGAGATCGATGCCGCCCTCGGCGTTGGACTTGAGATTCTCGACCGTATAGCCGCAGATGGCCGCGGTGGCCGGGTTGGTGCCGTGCGCCGAGTCGGGAATAAGGATCTTCTTGCGCGGGTTGCCCTGCGACTCATGCCAGGCGCGAACCAGCAGGATGCCGGTAAATTCGCCGTGCGCGCCGGCCGCGGGCTGGAGGGTGATGGCGTCCATGCCGGTGATTTCCAGCAGGCAGCGCTGCAACAAGTCGACGACTTCGAGAATCCCCTGGGCCAGCGAGTCTGGACGATAGGGATGGGCCTCGGCCAGGCCCTCGATGCGGGCCACCAGCTCGTTGACGCGCGGGTTGTACTTCATGGTGCAGGAGCCCAGCGGGTACATGCCCAGGTCGATGGCGTAGTTCCAGGTGGAGAGCCGGGTGAAGTGGCGGACAATCTCGATCTCGCTCAGCTCGGGGAGCTCCGCGGCCGCCTTGCGGTGGGTTTGACCCAGCAATGCGGCGGCATCCACTGCCGGCACATCGAGCGCGGGCAGCTTGTAGGCGTGCTTGCCGGGCGCGGAGATCTCGAAGACCAGGGCCTCGTTCTGGGTGGGGTGGGGGCGAACTTTGCCGAGCGTCTTGGGTCCGGTCTTCTCAGTGGTCAGTGCCATTTTCTATGCCTCGCTGCTTATTTTGGTTCAGTTGGTTCCGGCTGGCTCTCGTGGTTGGCAGGCTGCTTCTTCGGTCGGCCAAAGAAGAACCTCTCGTTCATGATCCACATGGCCAGCGCCCAAACGTACCCGGTCAGGGGCCAGACGATCGCTCCGACGACGACGTGCGACCAATCCAGCCGGTTGTGGTGGGCAAGGAGATCCATGCAGTTGCTGAAGAGGAACATGAAACCGCCCCAGCGCACCATGCCTCGGCGCAGAAGATAGGAGCGCTTCCCCTGGAGGCGCATCTGCTCCCAGGCTTGGCGCTTCTTGGCCATCTTTGCGGTTCCATAGCCCCGGAAGATCATGTGCCTGAGCCCTCTCCCAACGTCCGCATTGCTGCTTAATCATCCTCATCGCTGCACTTATCCAATGCGCGATATAAGAAAACCGAAAAGCTATTAACTTCAGCCCTTCCAACTTCAGGCCCTACAAAAAATGCTTTGTAACAGGGCACGACTTCAGTCGTGCCGCGAAGCTCCCACCTCAAGACCCTGGGCTTTAGCCCCTGCTACAGCTTGCCTTGCGCCTCTGCCTTCTTTCGCGCCAAACTCTCGAAGCAGTGCGGGAATTTCTCCGGCGCATCCACCAAACCCGCCTTCACCGGATTGTTTGCAATGTAAGCCCGATATGCCTCAAAGCTCTCGTCGCCTAGCACCTGCACCTCGGAAAACCCTCTTCGCCAAACTTCGCCCTTAAAGCCGAATTCATGCGATAGTCGATATGAGAAACGGCCCTTAACCAACTGCATAGCTTTCTCGACGGTCATCTCCAAATCGACTGTCATCAGCAAGTGAACATGATCCGGCATTACGACAAAATCATGCATAACGAACTTGCGCTCCGCGACCAGAGATCGAAGTACATCGATCAGCAGCGTTGCATTTCGTTCCAACTGCAACAACGCCCGGCCCATGCTGGTCTTCGTCGTCACAAAGAACACGCGAGCCGGGTTGAGGATCGAATCCGGTGACGAGTTCCTGCCGGGTCGCGCCATAGCAGGGGCTAAAGCCCATCCTCTCTATTGACATGTTGCGGCACGACTAAAGTCGTGCCCTGTTACAAAGCTCGGCCCACCAAGAGTTTTTTAGCAGCCTCGAAAGTCGTACCCTGTTACAAGGCTCCAACTTCCGCGTTGTGCGGCGCGGCCGCCAGCACTTTGGCCGCAGTGTCGATGTTTTCGCGGGTCACTACTTCGGTGGCGCACCAGAGCGTCGCGTTGCCCAGTTCGGGGTACCAGCGGGAGAGCGCAATGCCGCCGACAATCTTCTCGTCCAGGAGCCGTTGGCTCCATTGCGACGAGGGCTCGTCGGTTTGAAGGACAAACTCGTTGAAGCGCGGAGCACCGGTGAACAGCAGCTTTGCGCCGGGTCGTGCGCTCAGCGTGCGGGCCGCATAGTCCGCTTTGGCCAGGTTGTGCTCGGCCAACTCCCGAATGCCTTCCTTGCCGTAGACCGTCAGGAAGATGGTAGCCATCAGCGCGACCAGCGCCTGATTGGTGCAGATGTTCGAGGTGGCCTTCTCGCGGCGGATGTGCTGCTCGCGGGTGGAAAGCGTGAGGACGAAGCCGCGGTAACCGCTCCCATCCATAGTCTGGCCGACCAGCCGTCCCGGCATCTGCCGCAAGTACTGCTCCTTGCAGGCCAGAACGCCGCAGAACGGGCCGCCGTAGCTGAGGGCGACCCCAAAGGACTGCGCCTCCATGCTGACGATGTCCGCCTCGGCGGGCGGGCGCACCACCCCCAGCGAGACCGCTTCGGCAATGGAAACAATCAGCAGTGCGCCCTTGGCATGGGCAATCGCGGCGATGGCCGGAATGTCCTCGATGACGCCGAAGAAGTTGGGGCTTTGCACCAGAACAGCGGCGGTCTCCGGGGTGACGGCGGCTTCGAGAGCCGCCAGATCGATGCGGCCGGTTGCGTCGTAGCCCACCATGGCGCTGGCCATCTCCTGATGCTGGGCGTAGGTGGCCATCACTTCGCGGTATTCGGGATGGACGGTGGCAGCGACCACGGATTTCTCCCGGCCCGTGACGCGCATGGCCATGCGGATGGCCTCGGCCGCGCCGGTTGAGCCGTCGTACATGCTGGCGTTGGCCACGTCCATGCCGGTCAGCTCGGCGATCATGGTCTGGAACTCGAAGATCGCTTGCAGCGTGCCCTGGGTGATCTCGGCCTGGTAGGGCGTGTAGCTGGTGAGGAACTCGCCGCGCTGCACCAGGGAATCGATAATCACCGGCCGGTAGTGCCGGTAAGCCCCCGCGCCCAGGAAGCTGGCGTAGTTGGTGGCGTTCTTGGCTCCGGCGGCCTTGAAGTAGTCGATGATTTCGCTCTCGGCGTGGGCGCGCGGCACATCCAGGTCGCGCTCCAGGCGGTACTCGGCGGGGATCACGGCAAACAAGTCGTCCACGGAGGCAACGCCGATTTCGGCGAGCATCTGCTGGCGTTCGGCGGGAGATTTCGGTAGATAGCGCATTTCAGCTACTAGCTCCTAGCTTTTAGCTATTAGCTTTTGGCCGTTCGCTGTTAGCTATGAGCTATCAGCTTTCAGCCAGAAGCCGGTAAGGCAGGCCGGGGTGGGCCTGCCGGGAGAAAGTCCTGCATGAGTCGATGCGGCTTGCAGCCGCGGAAAACAGCTAAAAGCTAATAGCTAATAGCTTGCCTTTAGACTTCTTCCGCGATGAACGCCTCGTAGGCCGCGGCGTCGAGCAAGGTCTCAAGCTGGGCGGGATCGGCCAGTTCGACCTTGATGATCCAGGCGCCGTGCGGGTCTTCGTTGAGCTTGTCGGGTGAGTCCTTCAGCTCCTCGTTGACGGCGGTTACGGTGCCGGTGACGGGCGAATAGAGGTCGCTGACTGCCTTGACACTCTCCACCGAGCCGAAGGTGGCGTTGGCGGTGACTGTGTCGCCGACCTTGGGCGCGTCCACATAGACGATGTCGCCCAGGGAGTTCTGTGCGTAGTCGGTGATGCCGATGGAGCCGTCCTGGGCGATCCATTCATGCTCGCGGGTGTAGCGGTAGTTTGCCGGGTAGGCCATACGGATTTCTTCCTCCAAAAACGGTGACACCCTAGTGTACGACCAAAAACAGGGGTCAGGGATCAGGGGTCAGGGATCAGGGGTCAGGGATCAGGGGTCAGGGACTGAGGGACTGTGGCGGGTGCCTAGGCGGGGCCGAAGCCGGGGTAGGGCTGGAGGGGCACGAGAAATGCGATCTCCATCATTCCGGCCTGAAAAATGGGCAGGGTGGCGATGGCGGCGTGGACTTCGGCCTCGCTGGGGGCCTCCCACAAGATGGCGGCGCCGGGGGTGTCGCCCCTCTTCCAGACCTGACGGAGAAGGCCGGCGGCGTAAAGTTCCTTGACGCGCTGGCTCTCTCCGGCGAGCAGCTCGGGGGTGAAGGCTTCGGGCGGAAATTCATCGGTGCGGCGGCGGGAAAGGGAGAGGAATTGCATGGAACGATTGTAAATACAGAGATCAGGGGTCAGAGCTCAAGGGTCAGGGGCTGAGGGACTCGTGATCGACTCAGTCTCCGGGGGCGTCGGCCGGGAGGGCGGAGGAGAGCTTGCGGAAGTCGAACAGCAGCTTGGCGCGCCAGCGCAGAATCATGCCAAAAGCCAGGATGAAGAAGATGGCCGCGGTCTGTTGAGCGGTGAGGAAGGTATCGAAATAGCCGCGGGCCAGGAAGCGGATGGCGGCGAGAACAAAAAGGACGGCCAGGAATGCGCTGGAGCGCTTCATCCTGACCGCGCCGGCCTCGTGGACCAGCCGGGTGGTGAGCAGCAGCGGGTAGGCCAGCGCGACCGCGCCGATGAGGAAGGCCAGCGCCGCCCAACTCCAGGGAATGCGGAAGGCCGGAACCAGGAACATGCAGAATCCGGTGGCCATGCCCAGGGGCGGAATCACGATCTTGCGCAGGGAGACGACGCTGCGCACCTCGCGCAGACGCCACGCGGTGACGGCAACCAGGCCGCCCAGAGACGCAAAGATGGAAAACACGGGGGGAAGGACCATGCTGCATTGATTCTAAGCCAATTCTGGTTGAAGAGACATAGGCTGGCCCTGAGGACTGGGGCAATTTCCGGAGATGCGGGCCAGTAACTAGCGTTGCGGCATGGGAGAGCCGTGCGGGCCGTCGGCATGGACCTCAATCGTGGTTGCGGGGACTTGCGGCAGCCCGCTACTCGACTCGGCCGGTCGGAAGAGTTGTCTCATCCACCGTCCGAACTCCGCAATACGGCGGCAATTGGGAGCGGCGTCGATTTTCGCGCCTTTCGCGATCAAGTATCGCGCCATTTCCAGCTTTTCCGCTTGGCAGGCCATGTTGAGCGCAGTGCCACCCCATGCCGTGGAACCCTCGACTGGTACGCCGTGGTTAAGAAGTGCTCGCACGAAGAGTTCCTGATTCTCGCTGGCAGCAACGGCCAATTGAGCGCCAGATTGACGGCCCGGCCCGGCCAACTCAAGTGTGGCTATCTGCCAGAGGGAATAAGGGATATACGGCATCGCCGTGACGAACGCAATCAGCCCGAGTTGAACCCAGGCTACCGGCCTCATCCTGCGTCCGCGGGTGAGTCTTCGAATCCAAAGGACGAGGAACCAGACAATCCATATGTGGGCGCCGATCAAGCTCACGACGCCCACGATGAGCAGCTCCGGGTGCAAGTGGGCCATGGCGAAACCAAGCATTTGCGGCCCGTTCCGCCAGGTCAGGATCGTCTGTTCGTAGATAAGCCGCAAATCCCAAGCAAGAGCGCCCACTAGCGCTGCCCACCCAAACACCTGCATCCGAATAGGGAGAGGTAGACGTTCTTCAATCACGTTGGTTCCTGCCATGACTCCCATCGGCTTCGAGCTAACTCCCCGACTCCTTGCTCGTCGAAAGACTCTCGGTGTCCACCACCGTCAGGTCAAAGGCTACGGCGTACATCAGCGGGCCTCCGGGTCGTCGAGCAGGCGAGACCTGCGATACTCCGCAGTTTCACCGGTTTCCACCATCTTGACCTCGACAAGCCAATCGCCGTCGTCCAACCGGCGAAGGGCTTGTCCCACTTCGTATTTCGGGCCAAAGGCTCCGAAGCTCTTGATCTTGCCAACCGGAATATACGGCGGTGCGACGACCTCCTGCATGGCGATCCTCCTGCAACGGAATCCAGCCTCATCTTACCGCGTTTAAGGCTGAATCGAGATGGAGCCTCGGTCTTCCTACTTGTCGAAGAACTTACCCTTGCCGCCGTTGGCCCAGGGATCGTAATGCAAGGCGAAGTTGGCGCGGTTCTGCACCGAGGGGTGGTTGTAGGTCCAGAACTCGATGAAGGGGCTGGGGGTAGGGTCTTCCAGCCAGGCTTCGCCCAGGGCGTTGAAGGCGGCCACTGCCGTCTTTTGCGGGTCGGCGACCAGGCCGTGAATGGCCTCCTGCCCGTAGATGTCGGCCTCGTGCTCGAAGTAGCGGCTGAAGGCGTTGCCGATGGGCTGTGTGAAGAAGCTGGCTATCGAAATGGCGAACAAGAGCACGATGAAGCCCGTCCGGCTGGCCAGCGTCTCGGCATGCCAACGCGCGCCGCAGCGGCGCACCAGCCAGCCCGCAAAGGCCGCGCATCCCCAGTAAAGGAAGAACAGGAAGACCGCGGAGCCGGCAACTTCCTTGGGAATATGGTTGAGTACGTAGTGGCCGCTCTCGTGGCCGAAGATGAACTCGACCTGGTCGTTGGGGATGCGGCCGGCGGTGGTGTCCCACACCACGATGCGTTTGGTGGCGCCCATGCCGCTGACATAGGCGTTCAGCCCGTTGGATTTCAGGCTGGCTTTCATCAGAAACATGCGTTCCGGCGGGATGTTGGTGCCGGTGCGGGCGACCACCTTTTCCAGATCCGCGACCAGCGACGGATTGTTCTTGTTCAACGGCTCGTACTTGTTGAAGATCGGTTCCAGGAGCGGCCCGGCAAAGATGCCCAGCACCAGAAGGGGCAGGGTAGCCACCCAAAGGCCCAGCCAGAAGCGGCGCGGCCAGCGGCGGACAATCCAGTTGAAGAGCAGCAGGATGGGCGCGCCAAAGAGGATGCTAAGCCCCAGGCCTTTGGCCTGATCGCCCAGCCAGCTAGCCCAGCTTTGCACGCTGATGGCATAGTTCAATTCCACATGCTGGCCGTAGACGTCGAGCGGCAGGCTGGCCAGCGTGGTGATCGCGAAAAACAGGGCAAAGAAGAGCAGCCCCGCGAGCCAGCGCCATTTGGCCACGCGCTCGGCCCAGGCGGCCAGGCGGGAGATAGCGTGCGTAGCCAGCAGAATCCACAGCACGGCCAGGCCCCAGAACGTGCCGGCAAACCCCAGGATGTGGCGGATGCGGTTGAGAGCGATGGCCTTGGCCAGCTTTTCGGGCGGCAGGGAGTAGGCTTGCGGCGCGCTGGCGGGCGCGGAGGCCGATTGCCCGGCGGGGGACGCCGTCGGCGCGGACTGCGCGGAGCAAATCCGCGGAAGCAGGGCGGCGAGAAGGAGAGCCAGGCTAAGGGCAAAGAAGCAGCGGCGCACGAATGTCATCTTCAGTTTCCTTGGGGTGAGCGGATTCTGCGACAATTTGAATTACAGATGGTTTTACACGAGTTTTCCCAGCCCATGCCAATTATTTCTTCAGCCGTCCTCCGGCGGTCCGTCCGCAACTCCTGCATGGGCGCAGTTCTTGCCGCTCTTGCCATGGCCATTCCAGCGGCGGCCCAGCAGACCGGCCCTGTTCTGCTCGACGCCATGACCGGCGAGCTGCACCGCGCCTTTACCTCGCTGGGCAAGCAAGGGGACGACAAGCAGTTGCCGCCTTACTTCCTGAGTTATGCGGTGGGCGACGCCAGCTTTGTATCGATTCGCGCGCAGTACGGCGCGCTGGTCGATAGCTCGGCCAACAGGGTGCGGGTGGCCGACGTGCAGGTGCGGCTGGGCGATCCCAAGCTGGACAACACGCATGGATCCCATCGCGGCTCGGCGGTGCACAGTATGCAACTGCCGCTGACCGACGATCGCGAGGCGCTGGGGCGCTCGCTTTGGCTGGCGACCAACGCCGGCTACGGCACGGCGCTGGACAACTACCTGCGGGTGAAGACCGAGGCGCAAGTCAGAGCCAAGGAGGAAGACTCCTCGCCCGACTTCAGCCAGGAGACGCCGCGGACCTACCTCGGCAAGCCTGCCCCGCAGCCGGTGGTGGACCGCAAGGCCTGGGAACAGCGGGTCAGTGCGCTTTCCAAGGTCTTCCGCGAGTACCCCGAGGTCTACCAGAATATGGTGATGCTCTCGGTACAGAACGAGACCGACTACTATGCTTCGTCGGAGGGTTCGCGGGTGATTGCCCCGCATCAACTGGCGCGGCTGGTGGTCTTTGCCGTCACCCGCGCCGACGACGGTATGGATCTCTTCCGCGCGCAGACCTTTGAGGCCGAGACGGTGGAGGGCCTGCCCGCCCAGCCGGAGTTGGAAGCGGCGCTGCGCGAATTGGGCAAGAGCCTGGAAGCGCTGCGCAAGGCGCCCTTGACCGAGCCCTTCAACGGGCCGGTGATCCTCTCCGGGCGCGCCGCGGCGGTCTTCTTCCACGAAGTGCTGGGCCACCGGCTCGAAGGCCAGCGCCAGCGCGGCGACGAAGAGGGCCAGACCTTTACCAAGAAACTGAATACCGAGATCCTGCCCACTTTCCTCTCGGTGGCCGACGACCCCACGCTGACCAAGTTCGGCAAGACCTGGCTGAGCGGGACCTACGAATACGACGACGAGGGCCAGAAGGCGCAGCGCGTCGCGTTGATTCAGGACGGCGTCTTGAAGACCTTCCTGATGTCGCGGCTGCCCATCGCCAGCTTCGCCGCTTCGAACGGCCACGGCCGCGCCTCCACCGGCCATGTGCCCACCGGACGCCAGGGCAACCTGATCGTCACCTCGACCAAGAGCGTTCCCGAGGCCGAGCTGCGCAAGCAGTTGATAGAGGAGGCCAAAAAGCAAGGCAAGTCCTTCGGCCTCTATTTCGAGGACATCTCTTCCGGCTTCGCGGTCACCCAGCGCAGCTCGCCGCAGGCTTTCTCCGTGGTTCCGCTGGTGGTGTGGCGGGTGTATGTGGACGGGCGCCCCGACGAACTGGTGCGCGGAGTGAGCATTGTGGGCACGCCGCTGGCCGCCATGAAGAGCATCCTGGCCACAGGGGACAAGAGCGAAGTCTTTAACGGCGAGTGCGGCGCGGAGTCGGGCACGGTCCCGGTCAGCGCGGTGGCTCCGGCCATGCTGTTGAGCGAGATGGAAACCCAGCGCCAGCCGCAAGGCACGGCAAGGCCGCCGATATTGGCGATTCCGGGCGCAAAACAGTAGTCAGTTGTCAGTGAACAGTTGTCAGTTGTTCGTGCCCGGGAGACGGAGGAGCTTGAACTTGATTCGACCACAAATGCTCCGTGCCCCATCCTTGCGACTTTTTTCTGTCGCAAGGGTGGGAAGCCGACACCCTCAATGAGCCTTGTTCCAAGGGAGCATGTTCATGAAGAGAAAATGGGCGTTGATCGGAGCGGTCGTCGGGGCGGGTATTGCAATCGTCTTAATTCCCCTGACGCTTGTAAATCCCTTCTATCGAGCGAATGCGGCGATCGAATGGCTGACATTCCGGTTGTGCCCGCTTTTCATCCTTGGGTTTGCCAATGGTGTCGGAAGCATGACCCATGTCGTGGTTCTCACCATCGTCGGGAATGCAATTCTCTATGGCTGCCTGTTCGGAGTCGCCGCATCCATCGTCTCTTTGTTTAAACGCGCCGCTCGATAGCAAAGCAGGCTGCAATCAACCTAGACCCGTTTGCCTCAAAGGAAGCGCAATGAATCTTCTTCGCCCTGCCGGAATTCTCCTAGGTACCGTCTTCATAAGCGGACTTTGCCTGCACGCAGCCCAGCCCACCCGCGCCGACGCCGAAAAGGACCCCGTCCTCAAGGCCATGCTCACCGAGCTGGACCGCAGCAAGATCGAGTTGCAGTTGAAGGGCTTCGAGAAGCCGTTCTTCATCCAGTACCGCGTGGAAGACGTGGACAACTTCGAGACCAAGGCGGAGTTCGGCGCCACCGAAGGCTCGCTGCGCAGCCACCAGCGCGTGGCCCGCATCACGGTGCGCGTGGGCGACTACAAGACCGACAGCTCCGGCGGACGGGGCGACGGCGCGCTGCAACTGACCGCGCTCGACGACGACCCCATCGCGCTGCGCTCGGCGCTGTGGGCGGGCACCGACGCGGCCTACAAGAGCGCTCTCTCTGCCTTCGCGCAGAAGCAGGCCGCGCTCAAGCAGGTGCAGACCCCGCCCCAGGCCGACGACTTCAGCCAGGAAAAGCCGGTCGTCGTGCTCGAAGAACCGGTCAAGTTAAAGCTGGACGAGGCCGCCTGGGAAGAACGCACGGCCAGGGACACGGGCATCTATCGGACTGACGCCTCGGTCAAGGCCACCGAGCACGATGTCGAGTATTCGGCCGGCGAGTTCCACGCGCGCGTCACCACCACTTGGCTGGTCACCAGCGAGGGGACCATCGTGCGCAAGTCGGCATCCGAATACCAGGAGGCCATCGGCGTGGGCACGCAGGCCGCCGACGGCATGAGGCTCGATCGTTCCTACGCCACCGCCGGCGTCTCGCTCAAGGATTTGGATACGCCCGAGGAGTTTCAAAAGCATACCGTGGAGCTGATTGCCTCGCTGGCCGATCTGCGCAAAGCGCCGCTGGTCGAGGAGGAGTACCACGGCCCGGTGCTGCTCAGTTCCGACGCCGCCGCCGACACGGTGCGCGCCCTGATTGCCGGCGGAGTTACGGCGACGCGGCCCAAGATGGGCACCGAAGCCCGCACCAACGGGCCGTTCGCCTCCAGCTACCATGCGCGCATCCTGCCCGAGTTCTTCGACGTGGTGGACGATCCTGGACTGAAGAGCTATGCCGGCAAGGGGCTGATGGGCGCCTACGAGGTGGACGAAGAGGGCGTGCCCGCGCAGGCGGTAAAGCTCATCGCGGCAGGCCGTCTGGAAAATTACCTGATCGGCCGCGAGCCGGTGCGCGACTTTCCCCAGTCGAACGGCCACGGACGCGCCGGAGTGACCGGCCCGTCCAACCCCATGTTCGGCGTGCTGAAGGTCGCCGCGAAAGAAGGGCTGAGCGACGAGGAGCTGAATCGCAAGCTCATCGATCTGGCCAAGGATCGCGGTCTGAAGAGCGCCTATTTCGTGGAGACGCTGGGCGGGGAACTGACGCCCCGGCTTCTCTATCGGGTCGGCCTCGACGGCAAGCGCGAACTGGTGCGCGGCGCAACGCTCGACGATCTGGACCAGCGCGCCCTGCGCTCCGGCGTGGAGGCCGCGGGCAAGGACCTGTTTGTGGCCAATTCCTTTGGCGACGTGCCATCGACCGTGCTGGCGCCCGCTCTGCTGCTCAACGACGTGACCGTGCGCCGCGCCAACGAGAAGAACGACAAACTGCCCTTCTATCCGCCGCCGCAGTAGACGGTCACTGCGGCGCGCGGTGCGCGATGACGTAGTCCTCGATGCGGTCGTAGACCTGGCTGGTGACCACGCCGCGATCCAGCAGATCCTGCTTGCTGCGGTAGGGGCGGAAGCGCACGATGCGCCCGGCCCAACTGCGTGTCATGCCGGGAACCTTCAGCAACTCTTCGACCGTGGCGCGATTGATGTCGGTGCGCGCCTGGGCAGGCGGGGCCGTCGCGGAGGTCTTGTGGACGCGACTCCGATCCCGATCCTGGTTCTGCGCGGTCCCCACGAGGCAGACGCCGAGCAGCGCAACCGCCACAGCCGCAGATGGCACACTTGCTCGCACGGCATCATTCTGCACCCGGCCCCGGCCCAATCGCAAGCCGTCAAATCGTGTCACCGCGGCCGTGCTGTTTGCGCGCGCCGGTTGCAGACGCGAATTTGAGGAGGGCGCTTCTTCTCGATCCGGCCTTAAAACAAATGAACGGAATGAATGAAAAGCAACCGCAGATCCTTCGACTCACCACCCCCAAACTGAAGAACGTTTGGGGCCCCGTTCGCTCAGGATGACAGGCCTGACTTGATGCGAGGCTTCAGGGCAGGATCAATAGAGTTGTTGCCTGAAGGCCCTCCGAGAGCCTCCCCTCACCGGGCGCTGTCCTGAAACGCACACCTGTAACGCCAACGAAGCTGCAACAATTCATGGATGGCAATCCTTCCTGTTGCACCGAATCCGAGCGGCGTCCGCAAACCCGTCTTTGGCCGGGCCAGTCTCGCTTTTCTTTTTGTGTTGGTCGTGCTTCTCGTTCTTTTCCTGGCTTTTTCATGGACCACGCGCGATTCCATGGGGCATCTCTTCTTTGTCCCCGGGCGAGGGAGTGTCCGCAGCCTTGTGGACAGCCAGAAGACTCTGGTCGATCTGCGGCCGTGGCAAACGGCCGAGGCTTTGGCGCCGCTGGCGGTGACCGCCGAAGAGACGGAATATGCGCACGAAGCCGAACGCCTGGCCGATCACGAAGTGGACCTGGCATTTGCCTCGGCGTTGCGCCTGGCCAGTGCGCAGGCGCTGCATCGCAATCTCACGGGAGAGGCGCTTGCCCTGGCGCAGAGAGTGGCGCAGCTTCAACAACTGGTCAAGGACGACCAGGCGCTGGTCGCGCGGCTTACCCCTGCATCCGGCTCCGCGGCCGCTGCGGCCAAAGACGGCGCCCTGCCGGTCGCGGACAGCGACGATCTGGAGATTGCAAAGGCGCAACTCGGGCTCGATTCCGACCAGCTTGCCGATGCGCAGCAGGAGCTGGATCGCGCTTCGGGCGACGATCGGGCCCAGATTCAAAGTGAGCTGTCGGCGCATGAAGCGCTCATGGCCAAGTACGACAGCGCGGCGCACAGCGCTGCCCCGGTTGCGGTTCTATCCGCCAAGGGGCACGGCACGCTGGCCAGCCGGGTAAGGGCCTGGAGCAATCAACTCGACCGCAACAAGCTGATCTTGCAGGCCATGCAACAGGTCCAATCCGATCTGGCCAGTCTCACTGCCGCGCACAAAGCCTTTGAAAGCAAGGCAAATGCAAGCACGGTCGCAGCTGCCGCTGGTGTGGCAGGCGCAGCCGGCAGACTTTCGGAGTTGAAGGAACGAGCCACGGAACGCCAGCTCCTTACCATTTGCAATGAACGCATTCAAACCGAGCAACAGCTCGCCTCTGTCTACGGCAAGTGGTCTGCACAGGTTCTGTTGCAACACCGCACTCTCTTGCACCTGATCCTGCAATCGTTGGCGCTGATCGCCTTTATTCTCATCTGCATCGTGCTGTGCGATGCGCTGGTGCGGCGATTGATGGCCAATCCGGCGCTCGACCGCAGGCAGATGCAAACCCTGCGCTCGGTCCTGCAACTCGCGATCCAGGGCGCCGGCGGGCTGCTCATCCTGCTTGTCGTCTTCGGCTGGCCGCGGCAGATTTCGACGATTTTGGGACTGGCAACCGCCGGCCTGACCATCGCCATGCAGGACTTCATTCTGGCGTTTTTGGGCTGGTTCGTCTTGATGGGCAAGAACGGAATTCACGTAGGCGACTGGGTAGAAATCGACGGCGTTGGAGGCGAGGTTACCGAGATCGGATTGATGAGCACGACCCTGCTGGAAACGGGGACCCTCGCGGAAAAGGGCCATCCGACTGGGCGGCGCATCACCTTCCTCAACAATTTTGCGATTCGCGGACAGTACTTCAATTTCTCCACTGCGGGCCAATGGATGTGGGATGAGATTACCGTCGGCATCCCCGCATCGGACGACTCCCAGGCGACGATCGAGCGCATCCGGAAGGCGGTGCAAGAAGAGACCGAAGAGAGTACCCGGATTGCCGAACAAGAATGGAAGCGCGGTGCGCGCGACGACGGTCTGAGCCAGTTTAGCGCGGCGCCGGTGGTGAATCTGCGCCCCTCCGGGTCGGGTATCGACCTGTGGGTGCGCTATGTTACGCGCGCTTCGGAACGGTTCGGCGTGCGCAACCGCCTCTATCGACGGGTGATCGATCTACTGCATAAGGAAGGCAGCCCAGCGCAAACCGAACAGCCCGGCGGGGTGAAGGGCGCATAGGGGCACAAGCCGCTGTTGCAGCTTTCGTCCCCAAGGGATGGATTGAAAGGGCACGGCTTCAGCCGTGCCGCTCATGCGCCAAGAGAATTCGGGGCTTTAGCCCCCGAGGGGTGGTTCTCGCCGTCCAAAAACATCCCTCGGCGGCTGAAGCCGATGAGTTTTGAGCCTCGAGATCGGCACGGCTGAAGCCCTGCCCTTTCAAAACAGTGGTGCTTCGGGATTTGCGCCGTTCCTGCAATCGCCCTGCGGCGCCGAAGCGGGCAAGAATCGGCTCATGCCTGGCGGTGCTAGAATTGCCTGTTTTGAAAGCCATGCCTCCGGATTGGCGCGTGGCTTGGGAAAGAAGGCAATTCATGGCGAATTCGCGCCGGGAGTTCTTGCAGTCCAGCGCCGCGCTGGCAGTGGGAGTCATGGGAGGCGCGGCGGCTTCCGCGCTGGCCGCCGAGGCCCAGACCCCGAACCCGCCCACCGGCGCCCCCGCGCAGAGCCCCACGGCGCTGGCCCAGGACCAGGAGATTCAGGTCCCCCGGATGAAGTTCGGCACGGCGGAGATCGGCCGCCTGGTTCTCGGCGTCAATCCGCTCTATGGGTTTGCCCACTACAACAACAACTTCGGCGCGTCGATGCGGGAGTGGTATACGCAGGACCGCGTTTGCGAAGTTCTGCACCGCGCCAATCTCTTCGGAATCAATGCCTTCAACTACGTCAACATGGGACGCGCCCCCAAGGACCTGGCCCGCTTTCAGGCCGAGGGCGGCAAGATGCACCTGATTATTCAGGTGACCGCGCGCGACGACGAGGCCGCGCTGGTGAAGGATCTGAAGCCGCTGGCGTTGCAACGACGCGGCGAGGAGATCGACGCGGCCTTCCAGAACGGCGCCCTATCCGGCGAGAGGGAGTGGTGCAAGCGGGCGCGCGATCTGGGCGTGCTGGTCGGCGTAGGCACCCACAAGCCCGAAGTGATCGATCTGATTGAGTCGCAGGGCTGGGACATCGATTTTTTCTCCGGCTGCGTCTACAACCGCACGCGCACCGCCGAGGAATGGAAGCGGGCGCTCAACGGCGAATTGATGGAGATGCCGCACGACATCTACATGCAGAGCGACCCCGCGCGCATGTACAAGGCGATTCGGCAGACGCCGAAGACCTGCTTTGCGTTCAAGATTCTGGCCGCCGGGCGCATCGCCGACGAGGGTGTCGAACAGGCCTTCCGCACCGCCTATTCCAGCATCAAGCCGCACGACGGCGTCTACGTGGGCGTCTTCCCCCGCATTAAAGACGAGATCAAGGAGAACGCCGAGATGGTGCATCGCATCCTGAGCGGCGCGTGAGCGGCAAACGGCGAAATTTGACATCGGGGGCGGTTTGCCCGTAACTTTTAAACAGATGCAGAGCCACCGCCATCACGGTCACCACCACCATCACGGGACCCCCATGCCGGCGAACTGCCATGGCCTGATCTAAATACAGGCCAGAGAGATCTAAGAATCACCCAGCCCGCCGGCGACCCAACCAAGACTAGGAAAAAACGTGACTCCAATAATCGATTTCGACAAGATGGACGGCCTGGTGGCCGGCATCGTTCAGGATGCGGGCAGCGGCGAAGTGCTGATGCTGGGCTTCCTCAACCCCGTCAGCTACCAAAAGACGCTGGAGACCGGCTTTGTGACCTTCTGGAGCCGCACCCGCCAGAAGCTGTGGATGAAAGGCGAATCGAGCGGCAACCGTCTGCGCGTGGTCTCCGCCGCCACCGACTGCGACAACGATACGCTGCTGTTCCGCGTGGTTGTCGAGGGCGACGGGCTGGTCTGCCACGAGGGCACCGTCAGTTGCTTCACCAAACCGCTGCCGGTCGGCACGGGATCAACGCAAGACAACACCCAGAAAGAGGTCAACCGTGGCTAACAAACTCCGACTCGGCATTCCCAAGGGAAGCCTGCAAGACGCAACCATCGCCCTGTTCAAGCGCGCCGGCTGGAACATCTATGCCGACGGCCGCTCCTACTTTCCTTCGGTCGACGATTCGGAGATTGAGTGCATGTTGATTCGCGCCCAGGAGATGGCCCGCTATGTGGATCACGGCGTGCTCGACGCCGGCCTCACCGGCATCGACTGGGTCGTCGAGAGCGGCCTGGACCTGACCAGCATCACCTCGCTGACTTACTCCAAGCAGAGCCGCCGCAAGGTGCGCTGGGTGCTGGCCGTGCCCGAGGGCAGCGGCTTTGAGAAGGCCGAGGATCTGGAAGGCAAGATCATCGCCACCGAACTGGTTGAAGTCAGCAAGCGCTACTTCGCCGAAAAGGGCGTGAACGTGAAGGTCGAGTTCAGTTGGGGCGCGACGGAAGTGAAGCCGCCCACGCTGGCCGACGCCATCATCGAAGTGACCGAGACGGGCAGCTCGCTCAAGGCCAATCACCTCAAGATCATCGACACGGTGATGGAGAGCGAAACGCATCTGATCGCCGGCAAGAGCGCGCTCGACGATCCCTGGAAGCGCGAAAAGATCGATCAGATCGCGATGATGTTGCGCGGCGCCATCGATGCGCAATCGCAGGTCGGCCTGATGCTCAACGTGAAGCGCGAGGATTTGGAAACCGTGCTGGCCGTGCTGCCCGCGTTGAATTCGCCGACCATTTCGCAGTTGAGCAACTCGGAGTGGGTCGCGGTGAATACTATTGTGGAAGAGCGCGTGGCCCGCGATGTGATTCCCAAGCTGAAGGCCGCCAGGGCCGCGGGCATTGTCGAGTATCCGCTCAACAAGGTCGTGCTCTAGCAGAAATCCACCGTGCCCCATCCTTTCCGCGTTTTGTGCGGAAAGGGTGGGAGAGCACAGCACTCGAACTACCGTTTTTTGAGAGTCCATGTGTTCACAGAAACAAGCGAGATAAAAGCGATGAAACTGATTCGGACCAAAGGACGAGGCGCGCGGCAGACGGAAGAGTTGCTTGCCGCGCTCGAACAGCGCGGCGGCGCGGCGCTCGACAGCGTGCTGCCCGCCGTCAAGAAGATCGTGGCCGACGTGCGCAAGCGCGGCGACCGCGCTGTGCTGCGCTATGCGGCGCAATTCGACGGGCTGGCGAGCGAGGCCGATCTGCGCGTCACGCCCGAGGAGATGGCCGCCGCATGGGCAGCAACCGGCATCGCCATGCAGGAAGCTCTCTCCACTGCGGCTCAGCAGATTCGCAACTTTGCCGTGCGCCAACTGCCGGAGTCGTGGAGCGATTCTCCGCTGGACGGCCTCATGACCGGCCAGCTTGTGCGCCCGCTCGGGTCGGTCGGCTGTTATGTCCCCAGCGGACGCCATCCGCTGCCTTCGACATTGCTGATGACCGCCATCCCCGCGCAGGTGGCGGGTGTCGAGCGCATCGTGGTCGTCTCGCCCAAGCCCGCGCCGGAGACGCTGGCCGCTGCGCATCTGCTCGGCATCACTGAGTTCTATCGCCTGGGCGGCGCGCACGCCGTGGCCGCGCTGGCCTACGGAACCGAGAGCCTTCCGCGCGTGGACAAAATCGTCGGGCCGGGCAATCTCTACGTTACCGCGGCCAAGCGGCTCGTCGCTTTCGATTGCGCCATCGACATGCTGGCAGGACCGACTGAAATCGTGGTCACCAGCGAGCGCGGCGATGCGGCCGACATTGCCAGCGATCTGGTAGCGCAAGCCGAGCACGATCCCGAAGCGCTGGCCATCTTCATCACCACCCGCGCCGATCTAGCCAAAGAAGTAATGGCGGAGACCAAGCTGCGCAGCCGCGAGAATCCCGTTGCCTGCGAAGCGCTGGAGCGCAACGGTTTGGTCATTCTTGCATCGAGCGTGGAAGAAGCGCGCGAGATCACCAACCGCCTCGCGTCCGAACATCTTACCGTGGATGCGTCCGGCGATCTGGATTGGGTGCAGAATGCCGGCTCGGTCTTTGTGGGTCGCTGGTCCGCGCAGCCCATGGGCGATTACATCTCCGGCCCCAACCACACGTTGCCCACCGGCGGCATGGCGCGGGTGCGCGGCGGCTTGAGCGTCAACGACTTCGTGAAGCTTATCACCGTGCAGCAGTACACCGGAGCTGGCATGAGGGCACTCGGCCCGCGCGCCGCGTTGCTCGCCGAAGCCGAAGGGCTCGTCGGCCACGCCGAAGCCATTCGCACGCGCTTGCGCGGGAGGAAGCCCCGTGGCTGAGACCATGACAACAATCCTCCCAGCACCGCGCGCGCGTGTGCAAGCCATGATGGAATACCATCCTCCGCTCGGCTGCCGCGATTCTCTGCGCTTGGACTTCAACGAGAACACCCTCGCCTGTTCGCCCAAGGTGCGCGAGGCGCTCGCCGCCGTCTCCACTGGCCACCTCACGCGCTATCCGGAACGCGGTCCCGTCGAAGCCATCGTCGCCGCGCATCTCGGCCTTCAAGCAGAACAGGTTGCGCTGACCAACGGCGTGGACGAAGCCATTCACGTGCTCTTCGAGACCTTTCTCGAAGCAGGCGACGAGTTATTGCTGCCCGTGCCGACGTACACCATGTACGAGGTCTATGCTTCGGCCACCGATGCGCGCGTCGTCGCCGTGCAGGCCGCGGACGATCTGCAATTTCCCTTCGATCGCCTGCTCGCCGCCATCACGCCGAAAACGAAGATCGTCGCCATCGCCAATCCCAACAGCCCTTCCGGCTCCGTTGCCACTCGTTCGCAGCTCCTGGAAATTGCGCGTCGAGCGCCCTACGCAGTAGTGCTGGTGGACGAAGCCTACTTCCACTTCTTCGGCGAGACGGTCATGGATCTGGTCGGTGTTGTGCCCAACCTGATTGTGGCGCGCACCTTCTCGAAGGCCTACGGACTGGCCGGTTTGCGGCTCGGCCTGCTGGCGGCGCCGGTGGAGCTAATGCGCTGGATGCGCCGCGTGCTCTCGCCGTACAGCGTGAACTCGCTGGCGCTAGCCTGCCTCCCGCCCGCGCTTGAAGATGCAGAGTATCTCGATTGGTATGTCAGCGAAGTGCTGGCCGCGCGCGCGGAGTTCGAATCCGCTCTCGATGCAGCCAACGTGCGCCGCTGGCCCAGCCAGGCAAATTTTGTGCTCGTCGAGATCGGCGCGCAGCACGCGGAGTTTTCGCGGCGGATGCGTGAGGCGGGAGTGCTGGTGCGCGACCGCTCGAGCGATCCTGGCTGCGACGGCCGCGTGCGCATCACCATCGGCACGCGCGAACAGATGCGCAAGGCAGTTGTGGCTCTCAATGAAACATTGGCCGCGCTGGCAAAGCCCGCCGCTTCTTGCTTTGAAAGCTCTGCCTGCGCCACGAAAAGCCCCGTAGGGGTGACGCGAAAATAGCCCAGGATGAAATCCTGGGTTGCGGAATACAATCGGCAACCGCGCCCCGTAGGGGCGGCACGAGAATAGCCCAGGGTGAAGCGAAGCGAAACCCTGGGAACAGGCCCGCCCATTTGATTCGCGCCCCGTAGGGGCGCTGTGATGATCCACCGGAGCAGATAGATGACAGAACCCGCAGCCCTCCGCACCGCCGCCATCCTACGCAACACCACCGAGACCAAAATCTCCATTGCCCTGACCATTGAAGGCGGCGGACACTACAAGATTTCGACCGGCATCCGCTTCTTCGATCACATGCTGGAACTGTTCACGCGCCACGGCGCATTCGATCTCGAACTCAGCTGCGACGGCGACCTCGACGTGGATCAGCACCACACGGTCGAAGACGTGGGCATCGCGCTGGGCGAGGCCTTCGACAAGGCCCTCGGAGACAAGCGCGGCATCTTGCGCGCGGGATACTTCCTGATGCCCATGGACGAGACGCTGGCCATTGCCGCCATCGACCTCGGGGGGCGCGCGGCCTATGCAGTGGACACCAAGGTGCGGACGCGCCTCGTGGGCGATCTGCAATCGGAGCTGGTCACGGACTTCTTTGAAGCCTTTGCCCGCGGCGCGCGAGCCAACGTACATGTGAAGACCATGTACGGCCGCTCGAATCATCACAAGATCGAAGCGATTTTCAAGGCATTCGCAAGGGCGATGCGCGTGGCCTGCTCGAAAGACAAACAGCTCGGCGAGATGCTGCCCAGCACCAAAGGATTGCTCTGATGCGCGTAACGGTGATCGATTACAAGGCGGGCAACCTGACTTCGGTGCTCAAGGCCTTGCACCACGAGGGCGCGGAGACGGTCGTGACGGACGGCGACCTGTCCCTAGTTGAAGGCGCCGAGCGCATCGTGCTGCCCGGCGTGGGCCACTTTCAAGCCACCAAGAGACTCGACGAAACAGGCCTGACGCAAACGATTCGCGCGGCCATCGCGCGCGGCGTTCCGTTTCTCGGCATCTGCGTGGGCATGCAATGGCTCTACGCAGGATCGAGCGAAGCGCCCGAGCAGCCCGGCCTCGGCCACTTCGCAGAATCCTGCGCGCGCTTCCCTGAAAGCCAGGAGAAGGTGCCGCATGTCGGCTGGAACTCGCTCGAAGTGCGCGCCGATTCGCGGTTGCTGGCAGGCGTCGAGCCGGGCGAGTATGTCTACTTTACGCACTCGTACAAAGCGCCGGTCACCGCCGACACCGCAGCCACCACATACTACATCGAGCCCTTCGCGTCGGCGGTCGAGCGCGGCAACGTAATGGGCGTGCAGTTCCACCCGGAAAAGTCCGGCGCAACAGGGCTGAAGATTCTCGGAAATTTTCTCAAGTGGCAAGCGAAGGGGATTCAATGATTACCAAGCGCATCATTGCCTGCCTCGACGTGCGCGACGGCCGCGTGGTCAAGGGCGTGCAGTTCGTTGACATCGTCGATGCGGGCGACCCGGCCACGCAAGCCGCGCGCCACGCCCGCGACGGCGCGGATGAGATCGTGCTGCTGGACATTACCGCGACGCACGAGGGACGCGCCACGCTGCTCGATACCGTTCGTCGCACCGCGCGCGAGCTTTTCGTGCCCTTCTGCGTAGGCGGGGGCATCCGTTCCGCGGGCGATGCGGCCCAGGTCTTCGAGGCCGGCGCGGACAAGGTCAGCGTGAACTCCGCCGCGTTGAAGAACCCCATGCTGATTGACGACATCGGGCGCAGCTTCGGCGCGCAAGCCGTGGTCGTGGCCATTGACGCGCGGCGCGACCCCGATGCCGCCGATCCGGTGCGCGATGCCCAGGTGTTTGTGCAGGGCGGGCGCAAGCTGGCCGGGCGGCGCGTGGTCGAATGGGCGCGCGAGGCGGAGCAGCGCGGCGCGGGCGAAATCCTGCTCACCAGCATGAACTCCGACGGCATGAGAACCGGCTTCGATTGCGAGTTGACCGCGGCGGTCAGCGAGGCGGTAGGCATTCCGGTGATCGCCTCGGGCGGCGCTGGAACGGTGTCCCACTTCGTGGATGTTTTCGGGCGCGGCCGGGCCGATGCCGCACTGGCCGCAAGCATCTTTCATTTCGGCGTTTCGAGCGCGCGATCGCTCAAAGAAGAGCTGGCCAAGGCTGGCGTCTCCGTGAGGCTTCCATGCTGATTCCTTCCATCGATTTGCTGGGCGGCAAGATCGTCCAGCTTGTGCAAGGCGAGAAACTCCGCCTGGCTTTCGACGATTTCGATTTCTGGATCGAAAAGTTTTCCCGCTTTCCGCTGGTGCAGTTGATCGACCTGGATGCGGCCATGCGCCAGGGCGACAACTCCGCACTCGTCGCGCAGATTGCAAAGCGGCTTCCCGTGCAGGTGGGCGGCGGCATCCACACCGTCGAGCGCGCGCAGCAGGTGTTGGACGCAGGCGCCGAGCGCGTCATTATTGGCTCGGCGTTGTTCTCGGAAGACGGCAAGGTCAACGTGACGTTCGCCGCCGATTTGGCCGCCACCGTGAGTGCGGAGCGCGTGGTCGCCGGCATCGACACCAAGAACGGCCGCATCGCCGTGAAGGGTTGGAAGGCGCAGGTCGAACTGACGCCCGATGCGGCCATTCCGCAGCTCGAAGACTATGCCGGCGCGTTTCTCTACACGCATGTGGACGGCGAGGGGCTGATGCAGGGCTTTCCCATCGAGACGGCCGCGCGACTGCGCAAACTCACCACCCAGCAACTCATTGTGGCCGGCGGGATTCGCAGCCAGCAGGAAGTGGACGCGCTGGACGCGATCGGCGCCGATGCGGTGGTGGGCATGGCGGTATACACCGAGTCACTTGCGGTTTGAAGCCGCCGGCTTGACGGCACAGGATTTGCATCGGGTATGCTGGTTGCGCAAAGCGCAGCCTCCGCACGACGAAGGGAAAGCGAACCATGGCGACCAGACAGAACGGCATCCGGCTAGCAGGGCGGCTGGACGAAGTTGGATTCTCCGACATCGTCCAGATTCGCAAGAAGGTGATGGAATTGCGCGCGACCGGTGTCCGTGTGCTTGCGCTGGATGGGGGTGAACCATTCTTTGAGACGCCCGAGGAGATCAAGCAAGCTGGAATCATGGCGCTAAAAGAAGGCCACACGCGCTATGCGCCTTCTTGCGGGTTGTTGCCGCTGCGCCAGGCGCTGGCCAGGAAGCTGGCGACCAAGAACAACATGCGGGCGACGGCCGACGAGGTGATCGTCACCGTGGGCGGCATGCAGGCACTCTACGCGGCCTTTCAGAGCGTGCTCGATCCGGGCGACGACATGCTGGTTTTTTCGCCCTATCGGACCCCCATCGCCGATCTGGTGACCGGCACGCAGGCCAGGCCTCTGCTGGTGCCCATGGTGAGCGCGCGGCGCAACGGCCTGGTTGCCACCATGGAGCAATTTGCCACGCCGCAAACCCGGGCCATCTACTACAACACGCCCTCGAGTCCCAGCGGGGTGGTCTTCACCCGCGCCGAGGCCGAGGAGGTTGCCGCATTCGCCATCGAGCGAGATCTGGTGGTGATTGCCGACGAGGCTTACGAGGACCTGGTCTACGACGGCCAGCATGTATCCATCGCATCGCTACCCGGCATGGCCGAGCGGACGATCACCTGCTACAGTTTCTCGAAAACCTACGCCATGTCCGGCTGGCGCGCCGGGTACGCGGTGGCCCGGGAGCCCTTCATGACCGCGCTGCATAAGATGGTGCTTTACTCGACAAACGGAGTTTCGACGCCGGTGCAACATGCCATGATGCAGGCGCTGGCCACGCCGGAAGCCGAGATTGCGCGGCGGCGCGAGGAGTACCAGCAACGGCGCGATCTGCTGGTGACCGGCCTGAACGACGTCGGCCTGGAGTGCCCGTCGCCCGCGGGAGCGTTCTACGCCTTTCCCTTTGCCGACAAGATCAACCGGAACAGCCGCAAGGCGGCGGAAATCCTGCTCGATAAAGCGCACATCGCTACCATTCCCGGCACGGTCTTCGGCGCGCAGGGCGAGGGCCATCTGCGCTTCAGTTACGCGGTTCCGTTGCAGGAGATCGAGGATTGCGTGGAAGCGCTGCGCGCGTTTTTCGCCTAGCGGCTATTCCTGCGCCTCACCGACCGCCCGGCTGGTCTCGACGCGCGAGGCGCGCAACATGCGGGCAATCTGCTTGAGGTGGAGTTGCACGGAATAGGCGCGCAGAATCTCGGCTTGCGAGAAGTGCGCACCGGTATGCCGCACCTCGGCCATGCGCGCCTCCAGTTGAGCGATGTCGTCTTCCAGGCTCATCTCCGGCGGCGGAGTGCAAAAGCTCCATTTGTGAATGCAGCCGGCCACATGATGAAACCCGGTGCGAATGTCCATGGCCAGCTTTCCCAGCGCGGGCTCCAGTTGCAGCGCAAAGCCATCCTCGGTGCTGTCTTTCACCGAGAGTTCAAGGGCGATCAGTGCGTCCAGCAGAGAGCGTCCGAACTGCGAGAGCATGCCCAGTCCCTCGCGCCATCCGGGTCCGCCGGAGGGCTCGTTGCGCGCCGCCTCCAGCAGTTGGTTGTTGGCGCGCAGCAAGCTCAACGTATCCTCGCGCAGCGTGGCCAGGTTCCTGGCGGGTTCGCCGCGAAAGCCCTGGAGAATCCCCTCGAAGAACGCGCCCAGCACCAGAAACTCCTGCGCCAGCCCATCGCGTAAACGCAGGCGGGCGCGGTCGGGATACACCAGCGTGGTGATGGCGATGGCGACTGCGATACCCAGCAGCACCTCGATCACCCGGTCCCGCGCCAGGCCCCAGCGCGTACCTGTCTTGTGCACCAGCATGATGATGCAGATGGTGACGCCGGCCAGCCGCGAGCTGCTGCGCAAACCCAGCAAACCGCAGACGATCACGGCGGCAAAGACCGCGAGAATGAAATTCCATGGAAGAACGCCGAAGAGCGAAAACGCAAATCCAAACAGCGCGCCGATCAGCGTGCCGAAAATGCGGTCGCGCGAGGCGGAGATGGTGGCCCCGAAGTTGGATTGCAGCACGATGATGGCGCTGATGGCGCCCCAGTAGCCGTCCTGGAGCCCGAGGGCCAAAGCCAGCCACCAGCAAAGAGTGGCGGCCAAAGCGGTCTTGGCCGCATGAATCAGCAGCCGCTTGCGCTCCCAGGTCAACAGGCCGGAGCTTTCCGGCCGCTCCACGCGCAACTTCACCGCCAACTGTTGTTGCGAGAACGTCTTGTTTGCCATCAGGCGCATGGTTCCACTCCGCCTTTCAAAACACTCATGGGGACAGGATGTTCCGGCCGGATCGGGCGGCGCTCCGTCTCAAGGCTCTGCCGCCTCCGGCCATTCAAGGCTAGCAGATTCGCGCCTCGGCGGGATGAGTTCCAGGCGTGTAGCATAAGAGCCAGACGCCCGCATCCGGCGGGCTGGAGATGCCCATGTTGCGCGTTGGATACCCTGCTGCAATTTCCGCCGATTTCTTGAGCGGCTTTCCGGAGGGAATCGAGCTGATTCCCCTGGCCGATCCCCTGGACCACGATGTCGAGATCGATGTCTGGCTTCCCGATCCCTATCCGACCGTCTCCTTGCGCATTGCCCCGCGGCTGCGCGGCGTCAAGCTGGTTCTCTCGCTGATGGCGGGCACGGAGTGGATTCCCGGCGCAATGGGGCCGCATGTCACCATCTGCAACGCCCGCGGCGCGCACAGCACCTCGACCGCGGAGTGGACCCTCACCGCCATTCTCGCCATGCTGAAGCACCTTCCGTTCTTCCACGACGTGCAGCGCGACGGCCTGTGGAAGCGCCGCTTCGAGGCCAGCGCCAACTACGCCAAAATCACCGGAGACACCCGCAAGCTGCATCCCCCCGTCATGCTCGAAGAGCTGACCGCCAAGCGCGTGCTGATGGTGGGCCACGGCTCCATCGGCCAGGAGATCGAGCGGCTGCTGGAGCCCTTCCGCGTGCAGATGACGCGCGTCACCCGCACCGCGCGCGTCGAGCCGAAGGTCCATGCGCTCAGCGAGTTGGATTCTCTGCTGCCGCAAGCGGAAATCGTGATTTTGATTCTCCCGCTCAACGACGAATCGCGCAATCTGATCGGCAGCCGCCAGCTTGCCCTGATGCCGCAGGGCGCACTGCTGGTCAACGCCGCACGCGGGCCTATTGTGAATACGGACGCGCTGGTCGAAGCCCTCCGCTCGGGCCACATCCGCGCCGCTCTCGACGTGACCGAACCCGAGCCGTTGCCCGAAGGGCATCCGCTGTGGAGCTGCCCCAACGTGCTGATTACCCCTCACGTTGCCGGATCGACTCCGCAATTCGCGGTCAATTCGCTGGCAACCGCGCTGGGCGAACTGCGCCGTTTCATGGCCGGCGAGCCGTTGGAAAACGCCGTCCAGATCGCGATTTAGGCTTGGAGCCGGGCGTCCCTCCTTGGCGCGTGCGTTGCGCCTGGGAGGGAGAAGCACGAACCCCAGCCGGTTTCGCGCTTTGGGACATTCGAGTTCGGCAGCCGGGCATTCTTTCGCATTAGAAGTTGATTAGGCCGACTCGCAAGCGGCATTGGCATGGAACAAGCTCTCTTCGCTCCGGTCGATCCCTTGTTCTCGCTAAGGCAGCGCAGGAACGCCCGCAGGCTCTCCGGCAACGCTGGCCTCAAAGCCGCTCCGTAGTTATGTCCTGCGAGGAGGTCCCGTTTTCCTGGACCATCCTTCGAGCGCCTCTGCACGGGATTGGGAGGGGCTTCTGCTTGGCTGTCATAAGACGCGTTTCCGAATGGCGCACAGATTGCATACAAAACCGCTGAAGGTGCTTTGAACACGGATCGGCCTGTTCAGAATGCGTATCAGAATTTCGAGGGCTATTCGATGACAACTGTGAAGGTCGGCAGCAGGCTGATCGGCGATGACCAGCCCTGCTTCATTACCGCGGAAATCGGCATCAATCACAACGGCGACATCGATCTTGCCAAGCGCCTGATCAGTGTGGCGGCAGCGGCCGGCTGCGATGCCGTCAAGTTTCAGAAGCGCACCGTGGACGTCGTCTATTCCGCCGCCGAGCTGGCCAAGCCGCGCGAGAATCCCTTCGGCCCCACCAATGGGGATCTCAAATACGGTTTGGAATTCGAGCAGGAAGAGTACGAAGAGATCGATGGCTTCTGCAAATCGCTCAAAATGCCGTGGTATGCGTCCCCCTGGGACGAACAATCGGTGGACTTTCTGGAACAGTTTCACCCCGCGGTCTATAAGATCGCCTCGGCCTCGCTCACCGACGATCATTTATTGCGATACATTCGCGGGACGGGCAAGCCGATCATCCTCTCGACGGGGATGAGCTGCTACGACGAGATCGACCACGCCGTGGAGGTTCTGGGCAAGGACGATCTCATCGTGATGCATTCGACCAGCACGTATCCGGCCAACTACGACGAGCTGAACCTGCGTGCCATTCCGACCATGGCCGCGCGCTACGGCGTTCCCGTGGGCTACTCCGGGCACGAGACCGGCATTCCCACCAGTGTCTGCGCGGCGGCGCTGGGCGCCTGCTGCGTGGAGCGCCACATTACCACGGACCGCGCCATGTGGGGCTCCGACCAGGCGGCCTCCCTCGAGCCCAACGGCATCGCGCGCGTGGTGCGCGACATCCGGCTGTGGGAACAGGCCAAGGGAGACGGCATTAAACGAGTCTACGAGCGCGAACTGCCCATCCGGCAGAAGCTGCGCCGGGTTGGCGCGGCGGTCTAGAGCTTTTTCACGAATGGTGCAGGAAAGCTCCGTGCCCCATCCATTTCACGTTCTTTGTGAAATGGGTGGGAAACCTCAAAATCAACCCCGCAGGAACTGCGAAGATTCCCCAGCCAAAGTTCATTGAAGAACAACCGCGGATTCTTCGACTCACCACCCCCGAACTGAAAGACGTTCGGGGCCCCGTTCGCTCAGAATGACAGCCAGTTTTTCGTTTCGAATTTCAGACTCAGGACACTAGCCACCATGCCAAGAAGCGATTCCATCCAACAAACCATGAGAGAGATCCGGGCGGTGGCTCTGGATGTGGACGGCGTGTTGATGGACGGAGGGCTTTGGTGGGGCGCAAACGGCGAGGAGCTGAAGCGCTTCTGCTTTGCCGACATCATGGGGCTTTCTCTGGCGCGGCGCGCGGGACTCGAACTGGCTCTCATCTCCGGCGAGAACAGTCCGCTGGTGGATCGCTATGCGGAAAAGATGCTGATCCGTCACGTGGTGAAGGGATGCCGCAACAAAGCGGCGGCCTTGCGCGAGTTTGCAGCCGCGACGGGCATCGGCCTCAAAGAGATTTGCTTCATGGGAGACGACATCAACGACCTGCCGGCCATGGAGATTGCCGGCGTATCGGCGGCTCCCGCCAATGCGGCCCGCGATGTCCTGGCCCGCGCCGGGTTTGTGGCCAAGAGTGCTGGCGGGAATGGCGCGGTCCGCGAACTGATCGAAGCGCTGCTGGACGCAAAAGGTTTGGATCTACAGGAAGTTCTTGTCAGGGATTGAATCTGCATGGGTGTCTGGAAAGATGGGAACGGCGAATATCACATGAAGCTTTCTGATTATGTAGTGCGGTTTATTGCCGAGCAGGGAGTGAAGCACGTCTTCCTGGTGACCGGCGGCGGCGCCATGCATCTGAATCAATCGCTCGGCGCTGCGGCGGCGATCGAACCGGTGTGCAACTCGCACGAGCAGGCCAGCGCCATGTGCGCCGAATCCTATGCCAAGGTTACAGGCCATCTGGGAGTTTGCATGGTCACCACCGGTCCCGGAGGCACAAACGCGGTCACCGGAGTGGCGGGCGCGTGGCTGGATTCGACGCCAACCCTGTTTGTCTCAGGCCAGGTGAAGCGTCCGGATCGCATGTTCGACCCCGAAGGCCGGCCTCTGGGCATGAGGCAACTCGGCGTGCAGGAGGTGGACATCGTTTCCATCGTGAGGCCGATTACCAAGTACGCCGTCACCGTCCTCGATCCGAGAGAGATTCGCTATCACTTGGAGAAGGCTCTCTACCTGGCGCTCCACGGGCGTCCGGGCCCGGTGTGGATCGATATCCCGCTCGATGTTCAGGCTTCTCCCATTGACGATCCCTCGACTCTGCGCGGTTTCGACCCCGCCGAGTTGGTAGAGTCTGCCGGCAGCGCGAACCTCGAGCAGGAAGTGAGCCGCTTGATCGAGATGCTCAATGCTTCCGAGAGGCCGCTGTTGTTTGCCGGCAACGGCATTCGCCTGGCGCGCGGGACAGCGGAGTTCGAACAACTGCGCAACCTGCTGCGGATTCCTTCCGTCGCCACCTGGTGCGCGGCGGATCTGGTGCCCAGCGACGAGCCCACTTATGTGGGCCGGCCCGGCGCGGTGGCGGCGCGCGGCGCGAACTTCGCCTTGCAGAACTGCGATTTCCTGCTGGCGATTGGGGTGCGTCTGGATTTCGCGATCACCGGCTACGCGCCGCAGAATCTTGCCCGCGCGGCGCACAAAGTCGCGGTGGACATCGACGCCGCCGAACTCAAGAAACTCGATCCGCACCTTCAGCAGCCCATCCGCGCCGACGCCAAAGCCTTTCTTCAGGAGTTGCTGCGGCAGCAATCCTCGATTCGGTTGAAAGACCATGCCGCCTGGGACGCGCGCTGCGCCGACTGGAAGACGCGCTATCCGATCGTGACGGAAGAACACCGCAAGCCGGACAGCCGGGTGAGCATCTTCCATCTGGCGGAAGTGATCGGCACGGAATCGGCTCCGGCCGATCTGCTGGTTTCCGGCAGTTCCGGCAGCGGCATCGAGATCTTTCTCTTCGCCTGCCCCACCCGGTCGGGTCAGCGGATTTACCATACCGCCGGGTTGGGTGCGATGGGCTACGGCCTGCCCATGTCGATCGGAGTCTGCCTCGGCGGCGGCCGCAGGCGCACCATCCTGGTCGATGGCGACGGGGGATTCCAGTTCAATATTCAGGAACTGGAGACGGTCAGCCGCCTCCGGTTGCCCATCAAGTTTTTTATCTTGAACAACGAGGGCTATGCCTCGATCCGCGCCTCGCAGACCGGCTATTTCAACCAGCCAAACATTGGCTGCGACCGAGCCACGGGACTGACGATTCCCAATCTCAGCCGGATCGCCGCCGCCTATGACATTCCCGCCACGGTGATTGAAGACCAGAAGAATCTGCGCGAGGAGGTAAAGCGCGCTCTGGCGATGGACGGCCCGGCGATCGTCGATGTGCGCGTTATCCCCGACGAGATGCGGGCGCCGCGCCTCCAGTCCTACCAAAGGCCGGACGGTTCGTTTGTGTCGCGGCCACTGGAGGATTTGTACCCCTTTCTTCCGCGCGAAGAGTTTCTCGCCAACATGATCGTGAAGCCGCTCGACGAGCTGTAAATTCGAAAGCTGTTTGACGGAGTGATTCGCTTGGAAAACCGCTCGATGGAACAGCCCGAATCCGATGGGGCGCAGATGCAACAGGCGCTGGCGCACCACCAGGCGGGACGTCTCGACGAAGCTGCCCGCATGTATGAGCAGATTCTGCAACTTCGTCCCGACGATTCGCAGGCGCTGCACTTCTCCGGGTTGCTCTCGCACCAGCGCGGCGATAGTGTCAAAGCCATCGAACTCATGCAGCGCTCGATCGCGAAAGACGGCTCGAATGGCTCTTTCTTCCTGAATCTGGCGGCGGTGTACAAAGAGGCCGGCAATCTGGACCAAGCCGCGAACTGCTATCGCCGGGCCGCGACGCTGGTGCAGGACCCGGCCGAGGCGCACCTGCAAGCCGGAATCTGTTTGTTGCGCCTAGGCCGCGCCATGGAAGCCGCGGTCTGCTGCCACGCGGCCCTTGAGTGCAGGTCGAAGTATCCAGAAGCGGCCAACTATATGGGGCTTGCCTTGCAGCGATTGGGCCGTCTGGAGCAGGCCATCGTCTGCTACAGGAAAGCCATCGCGCTCGATCCGGAATTTGCCGATGCCTACGCCAATCTCGCCCGGCCGCTTGGGGAAATGGGTCAGATCGAGGAAGCCATCGCATCTTGTCAAGAAGCCATTCGCCTGGACCCGCGCCACTGCGGCGCCTACTGCCAGATGAGCGCACTGCTGGCCGCCGCAGGCAAGCTGCAAGAGGCTGTCGAGAGCAGCAAGATGGCGATCTCGATCGATCCTCACCACGCAGGGTCGCATGTGAACCTGGGAAACTCGCTCAAAGAGCTAGGGCATTTGAGCCGGGCCGTGGAGTGTTACCGGCGCGCCATCGAGCTCGACCCCAAGGAGGCCGGCGCGTACTCCAATCTGGGAGAGACGCTGCGCGATATGGGGCGGATTGCCGAGGCCGCGGAGAGTTACAAGAGCGCACTGGCCGCGCGGCCCGACTTTGCCTGGGCCTACAGCAACCTGCTCTATTTGTATGCCTACACTCGCGAAGTTTCCCCTGAAGAAGAGTTTGCGCTGGCGTCAAAGTGGGAAGAATGCGTGCTGAGCGAAGAGGAGCGCGCGGCAGCGCGGCGGCGAGCCTCGCCTTCATCGGGCGCATTTGCGGCTACGCCTCGCGCGGGCCGAAGGCTGCACCTGGGTGTGGTTTCTGCCGAGTTGGGCATGCACGCGGTGGCGGAGTTTCTTCAGCCCTTGCTCGAATCCATGGGCAAAGAGCGGCTCAAAGTGACGCTGTTTCCGACCACCTCACGAAAGGGCGCGCGGGCCGAGCAAATGGGCGCGCTGGCCGACGGCATCGTCTCGCTGGTTGGCCTCAAGTCCGGAGACGCAGCCCAACGCATCCGCGCCGAAGCCGTGGATGTGCTGATGGACACCACCGGCCACACCAGCAACTGCCGGCTCGACATCTTTGCCCACCGCGCGGCGCCCGTGCAGCTCTCGTACATCGGCTACTGGAGCACCACCGGCCTGACAGAAATGGACTGGATGTTCGCCGACATCCACACGCCGGCCTTCATCGACGGGCATTTCCGCGAGCGTCTGTGGCGCTTGCCGCGACTTGCCCAATGCTATCGCGGCGATCTTTCGCTGCCGGAAAGCCGCTGGCAGCCCGGAGAAACCGTTTGGTTCGGCTCGTTCAACAAATACTCGAAGATGCGCGAGGAGACCTTCGCCCTGTGGGGCAAGGTGATGAGGGCGCTGCCCGCGTCCAAATTGCTGCTCGAAGACCGCACGGAACACGAGGAAGAGTCGCACCGGCGCATCCTGGCCGGCATGGCTCGGCAGGGCGTCGCCGCCGACCGCATCGAGTTTCACCCGGCTATCTACGGGCACGAACAGCACATGATGCTCTACGACCGGCTGGATATCGCTCTCGATACGATTCCCTTCAATAGCGGCACCACGGCCTACGATGCCCTGTGGATGGGCGTGCCGCTGGTTTCGCTGCAAGGCACCTACAACGGCGGCACGATCTCCAGCACGGCATTGCGCGACATGGGCCGCGCGGAGTGGACCGCCTATAGCGTTGAGGAGTACGTCGCCCTCGTTTGCGCGCTGGCGGCCAACGTGGACCTTCGCAAGCAGTTGCGCAAAACGCAGCGGGCGCGCATGGCCGCCAGCCCGGTATGCGATTATCGCGCGCTGGCCAAGGACATCGAGAGCGCGCTGGAGCAGATGTACGATCTGTGGCTGGCATCGGAGATCGGGTACTGATCGCACGAAAGCCTGCTCTTGCTGGAACAGCCGCAGGGCTTTTATAGCCTCGAAGCCTTCCGCTGGACCCCAGCGGGCACCACGCCGGCATCGAAGGGAAGCTGGCAATAACTGCACGTGGAAATATACGGAAGCGTGTTGAAGTGGTCGAGTTTCCTGGCCAGTTCTTCGTTGCTGTACCGGTGAATATTGAAGACCTCCGGCGCGTCGAGGTGCTTGCCGGTGACCGCGCCCGCGTATTGATGAAGGCAGCGGTAGATCGTTCCCCGATCGAGGCGCTGGCAATTGGCCAGCACGCAATTCGAAAAGCGCCGTCGCAACGCCGCTTCATCGTCTTCGACGAAGTCGAAGGAGGAGCAATCGAACCAGGTCTTGTTTTCATTCATGAAGCATTGGCAACCGCTCGAACGCAAGGTCGCGACCGTCGCCGCGATATTTGCTTGTTGGGCCGCGCCCAAATGATTAGAGTAGCTCGATACCGTGATCGTCACTCGCTCGTCGCGCAGGGTTTCGATGAGCTTGTCGCTAGGCGGCACCGTTCCGTTGGTGAAGATGTTGACGATCCCGATGTTGTCGATCTCCTTTACTTCTCTCAGGATTTCAACCAAATCCGGGTGCAGGAACGGCTCGCCGCCCGCGAAATCCAAGACGGTGATGAAGTCGCTGGCTGCCGCCATCTTGCGAATGTCGCCGAGAACCACGTTCTTGGGGGTGAACTGCTTTTCCCCGGCGGCAATATCGGGGGTTCCCTCGACGCATTGGTCGCAACGCAGCGTGCACCGCTGGCCCAGGATGTAGCCGAGCAGTGTCTGCGTGCCGGACTTGGCCGGGTTCGCCTCCGGCCGATTGCGGGCCTTCTTCAACGAGGAGCGCAAGGTCGGACAGGTGTGATTCATCACGCTACATTCGGCGCACTTGGCCAGATCGAGCCGCGCGCCGCGGGCGCACTCTCCCGCGCAAAACGAAGTGCGCAGAAAAGTATGGCCGAGGAAGCCGTCTTCCAGGACGAAGGCGTCGCCTGCGAGGGCTTGAATGTCCTTGGCGATGAGGGCGTGGTTTTGCGGATTGGTGGCGCAGATCAGCACGTACTCGCTCGGTGGGGACAAACCGGTCAGCCACTGGGGCGAGTGGACGGGTATCCCGGCAACCTCTGAGAGTTCGCCGGCGCGGCGATCGACAAACGCCAGGACATCCACTCCAATGTCGTGCAGGACCGAGGCGACCGCGCGGCCATGGTGGTGAGCGCCGTAGAGGATTACCTGCTTGCCGTCCACAACGGTTTTGAAGCCGGCGATACAGGCATCGGCTTCTGTCGGGTCGGTGATTGGGCCTTCATATTGGCCCAACCAGTCTCGAAAATCGGTCATCCAGGAACTCCCTCCGGTGTTGAACCGAGTCCATAGGGCGATAGCTTGCGAGTCTATTGAATGCTCCGCGGCGAGGGCGCGACCCGGGGGCGTCTTTGCCCGGCGAGCGGCCAACTCTGCTGGACAAGAAACTCGGCGCAGAAATACTGTGCTTCCACCAGGTGGCAGAAGGTGTGCTCCAGGGTCAGATGCGCTTCTTGAATGTTGGCAGTAATCTCGGAAGGAATCAGGATGTTGTAGTCGCAGAGCGGCGGCATCTTTCCGCCCGTGCGGCCGCTGAAGCCGATGGTGGAGATTCTCATCTTGCGGCACAGCGCCAGCGCTTTGAGAATGTTCTTCGCATTGCCCGAAGTGGAGATGCCGAGAAAGACATCGCCTTCCTGCCCCAACGCCTCGATTTGACGCTCGAAGACGCGGTCGTAGCCGTAGTCGTTGCCCACCGCGGTCAGAATGGAGGTGTCGGTGGTCAGCGCCACGGCGCGCATGGCCGGGCGATCGACGGTCAGCCGGCCGACGAACTCCGCGGCCAGGTGCTGGGCATCGGCCGCGCTGCCCCCGTTGCCGGCGATCATCAGCTTGTGCCCTTCCAGCAGGGCGGCGCTGGTTCTTTGCGCGGCCCCGGCCAGCGCCGTTTGCAGCGTTTCATCGACCATCATCCGCTGGAGCATGGCCAAGCTCTGGCCCAGCTTTTCCTGAATCAGACGATTCATCCCCTAACCTCTTTTCCAGATCGCCGCTTGCCAATTGAGCTTGAAGAGCACCTTCGACGTGTGCTTATCGTCCACTCTCGAACGGGGATTCAGCTTCTCAACCGCATTTGTGCCGGCCAGACGGGTTTGCACCCTCGCGCCGTCCGATCGCCATGAGAGGCGATCCGCTCGCACGCCCGGTCACGAGGGGACATGCAATCCGAGGGCCAGGTTTTCGTTAGCGTTCGATGAGCGTTTGCGGCTTTTCCGGTTCGGCCCTCAAAATGCTTGCCTTGAAGGTAGCGGATTGGGAAAGAAAAACGTCGTTCTTGTCGGAGAACGGGGCAAACTCCCTTGCCCAAATGGCCTAGCCCGAACGCTGGCGATCACTGAAGGGTGAAACGGATGAACATCGATCAATGGACAGAGAAGTATCGAGGGATTCTGCTGGGCAAGGACGAATCTCTCCAAGCTCTGGACGAGTTCAAGTCTGTCTTCGACGGCAAGACGGCCATCTTGTACGGTTACGGGATGCTCGGGCGGAATCTCGGCGCCATCTTCGCCAGGCTCGGGATCGAATACATCGCCGTGGACAAAAACGCCGCGGCGATTGCGCGCAAGACCGGCTTCGAGGTCAAGACGCCGCGATTCCTCGAAACCATCCACAACGTCGATGACTACGTTCTGTTTGCGTCGGTAAACCGGCTCAAGGCAGCTTCGGTCCGCAAAGATCTGGCCGATCTGGCGGTGAAGTTCCCCGATCCGGCCGGCGGTCACGACCTGCATATGACGCTGCAAAGCGCGAATTGCACGGCCAAGCGCTATCGCGGCGACGAACTGATCCTGAAGGACTGCTACGAATGCAGCATTCTGGACAATACCTGTCCGGTCTTGGCCGGCTATCTGCGGGATCGCAGCGGCTTTGCCGCCGATGCGCGCCCCACCGCCCCTGCCGTCAAGATGATCGGCTATGTGCTGGGCAATATCTGCACCCTGAACTGCGTAAACTGCTGTGAGTCCGTTCCCTACATCGCGCCGGCTTCGAAATCGTTTGTTCCGGTCGAGACTGTCCTGGCCGACATCCGCCGCTATGCCGCGGCGTGCGAGTACATCACGCTGCTGGAATTCATCGGAGGCGAGCCGTTCCTGCATCCGGGGACCGCCGAGATTCTGACCGAGGCGTTGAAGATCCCGAATATCGGCGTGATTCACGTCTTTACCAACGGCACGGTTCTTCCCAAACCGAACTTGACCGCGGTGCTGGCCGACCCGCGCATCGTCGTCTATATCTCGAATTACTCCAGCGTCCTGCCGGTGCAGACGACCGAGAAAGTCACCCGGACGATTGCCGCGCTGGAGGCGGCTGGCGTCTCTTTTGTCCATGGGTCGAACGCCAACTGGTACGACATCTCCTCCTTCGAGCGGTTGGAGGAAGACGACGCCAGCGTGCAGGAACGCTACGAGAAGTGCTTTCTTCACACCTGCAACCGCCTGCATCGCGGCTTGCTCTATCGTTGTCCTCACCACTTCAGCGGTGTCGTCTTGGACAAGCTCGATTCGTCCGATGTGGTTTCAATCCACGAGGGAAGCGAGGCCGATCTGGTGGCGCGGCTCGAGGCGTTTGTCGCGCAGCCGTATGCCACGGCCTGCCGCAACTGCGCGATGCCGTTCAACGCGACATTCATCACCCCAGGCATCCAACGGTGAAAGCGGCAAACGATCCAGCCGGCGACGACCTGGCCGCAGAGTTTCTGCGCCGATTCGAGCACCTGCGCGGAATGCCCATCGCTCTCTACGGCCTGGGGGCCAACACTCCTCGTCTTCTGAACGCGGTGGAAGGGTTCGACATCGTCGGCCTGATGGACCCGGAGAATAGCGGGCGCCGGGTCTTCGGCCTTCCGGTTCTTTCGAAGGAGGAAGCAGCGGCTCGGGTGAAGGCGATTGTGATCGTCGCCCGCTCGGCGGTGGTTCCGATCGTCTATGCACGGATTGCCGATCTGGCCAGCCAGCACGGAATCTCGATCTACGATCTGGGCGGAAACCTGCTTTCCTCCCGTCCACGCCCAGCCCGCCTTCCGTGGCGGGCCGAGCCAAACAGCGACGAGCAAGCCCTGCGGCAGGCCATCGCCGCGGCCGAGGTGGTTTCCTTCGACATCTTCGACACCCTGCTGATGCGCCAGGTCGCCCGCCCGGAAAACGTCTTCGATCTGGTCGAAGCGAGGACGCGAAGCTCGCTGGGGTCCGACCGGGCCTTCAAGAGCGAACGCGCGGCCGCCGAACGGACGGTGGGCGAGGCTTGTTGCGCTCCCACCATCGAGGCGATTTACCGCGAACTCGCCCAACGGCTGGCCCTGAACGCGGACGAGACGGCCGACCTGATGGCCACAGAGATTGCCGTCGAGACTCAGGTGCTGGTCCGGCGCGAGACCATGGTGAAGCTCTTTGAGGAGGCCGTGGCTGCCGGCAAGCCGGTTTATCTGCTCAGCGATATGTACCTGGGCAGGGAGATCCTTTCCAGGATTCTCGAAGCCAAGGGAATCTACGGCTACCGCGAGCTGATTGTCTCCTGCGACGTCGGACGGACCAAGCGCTCGGGCGAACTGTTCTCCTGGTTTCGGGATCGGGTGGGTTGCGGCAAACTGCTGCACATTGGCGACGATCCGGTGGCCGATCGGGAGACGCCGCGGCAACTCGGATTCAAGACCTTTGCGGTGGCCAGCGGCTATGAGATGCTGCTGATCTCGCCGTTTGCCCGTCTGCTCTCACGGGTGGCCTCGCCCAGCGATGCGCTGGCCCTCGGCCTGGTAGTGGCGCGGGCCTTCAACGACCCGTTTCTCTTTCACCGCACCGAGGGCCGGCTGCGGGTCGAAGCAGGGGATGACCTGGGCTATCTCGGCTACGGCGTCATGGTCACGGCGATTCTCCAGTGGCTCTTTGCGCGGACCGGCGGGCAGGCCGATGCGACGATTCTCTTTGGCGCCCGCGACGGCTACCTTTTTCACCGGCTCTATGCGCGAATGGCCGAAGCACTGGGCAAAACCGATGCCGCGCGCAGTGTCTATTTCCTCACCTCGCGCCGGGCGGTGACGGTTCCATCGATCCACAACCGGCGAGACATCCTGACCCTCGTCGAAGGAACGTCCGGGCGTCCGAGTTTCGGAGAGATTCTGGAAACCCGCTTTGGCGTTCCTGCCGCCGCCGGCGACCTCCGAGCCCAACGGCGCTTCGACTGCGAGGCGATGGACGAGTTGAAGGCATTTGTCCTCGATTACGAGCAGGCGATCCTGTCCCAAGCGGCGGCCGAGCGCGCGGCGTACCGGCGCTACGTGGCCTCGTTCCATCTGCCGCCCGAGGGCCCGCTCTTTTTCTTCGACCTGATCACCTCGGGCACCATCCCGTATCTTCTGCCTTCTGTGCTGGGCCGGGAGGCGGCGTGCCTATGCGTCCTGATGAATCGTCCGCAGAGATACGCTCTTCCCGCCGGCTTTCACAGCTTTCTCGGCCCCGCCGGGGAACACGATCGCACGCACCATTTCGCCCGCGGCCACTACTTGGCGGAGAGCATCTTTACCGCGCCCGCGCCGGAACTGCGCAGTTTCGATCCGCGAGGCGAGCCGGTCTACGCGGACCACGACGACTCCCACAGCGCCTTCGATCGCACCACGCCGGTGCGGGACGGCATCGCGGATTTTGTCGAAGCCTTCCTGGCATTGGCCGGCCCGGCTGCGCTTGCGCCGATCGGTCCGGAGTTGGCCGACGAGATCAATGGCATGGTCCTCTCGGAGGAGTGCAAAATCGATGCCCTGCTGAAGGCGGACTTTATGGTCGGCGACCGCTATACCTTCATGCCGGCGTTGAACCCCTGGCTGACCATCCCGGCCGCGCAAGAGGAGCAGGAGAACTCCGCTCCACCTTGCCGGAACCGAGCGATTGACACGACGCCCTACCGCCCGTAGCCGTGCCAGGCGGCGGTCCGGCGGATGGCCTCTTCAAGCGAGACTTCGCAGGCGAGGCCCAGGCCTTGCCGCGCTTTTGCGGTATTCGGGACGTAGCGCTGCGGCGCGGCTCCTGGGGTGGCCGCTTGCGCCACGCGAATTGCTGCCGGCGAACCGAGCGCGTTCCGCACAATATGCGCGAGGTCCAGAATGCTGACGGAATCTTCCGAGCCGACATTGAACACCGTCTCGCCGGAGTTCCGCAACAGGATCGTCCACAACCAGATGGCGAGGTCGGCAGCGTAGATGTACGAGCGCATCGGCGTGCCATCTCCGTTCACCTCGATCGGCCCGCCGCGCAGCGCGTCGCGAAGGAAGTTCCCGACGGCGAAGTGCTTGTCCAAAGGCAAGTGCGGACCCACGCAGGCAAAGCATCGCGCGATTTTGCATTCGATGTTGTATCTGCTCGCGTAGAGAGCGCACAGCGACTCGGCGGTTCGCTTGCCCTCGGCATACTCGGAGGCAGGCTCAAGCGGGGCAAGCGCCGGCGCATACTCCTCCGGAATGTGGCTCATTGCAGGCGGCTGCGGTCCGTAGACCGCGCCCGAGCTGGTGAAAAGCAGCTTGCGTGCGCCGTGGGTTGCGGCAAACTCCAACACTCTCTCGGTTCCTTGCACAATCGTTCGCAGCAGTTCAAGGGGCTTGGCGGGCGTCTCCCCGGCACTCGATTCCGTAGCCGCGTGAATCACATACGGGAAATCGCCCTCCGGAAAGGCGAACTCCCGCACATCCCCCTCATGCAAGGAAATTGCCGGATCGAACGCCAGATGGGGGCACTTTTGCGCGAATGCGGCGGGACGCCGGGTGAGCACAGTGGCGCGCGCGTTTAGCGCCAGAACGCGGTTCGCATGGACAAAGCTCTCCAGGAGCCAGCAGCCGAAGAAGCCCGTCCCTCCGGTAATGAAGATGCGCCGGTTGCGCAGCTCGTCCCAAAGGTCTCGCGTCCTGGCGAGAACGAGGTCGAGATCGGCCTGCGAAAGCGGGGCGGCCATTCCAGTTCTCCGAAATCGAAGTGCTGTTCCAAGTGATCGGCACCAGGCGGTTGAAGTATACCTGAGCGGACGGACAGGATCGTCTGGGCCGCCCATCCTGGCAGGGCAATCGCATGAAGGTCGCAAATCCTGGCGCACAACTGTTTTGAAAGGGCACGGCTGAACAGGTTGCGGAAAATCCGCGAAGAACAAGCGAGGAATCCGAAAGACATCCCCCAGGGGCTAAAGCCCATCGTTTATTTTCATTCATGTCCAGCCGGGCACATCCTTTACATTTCAGACCGGGCTGATGGTTTACACATTGGTCCGGTTTTTGGGGTT